>Ga0307414_10000164_pt1 | contig 44375 bp, 47 predicted proteins | sample DK1Ometagenome_FD_203804 | JGI IMG/M metagenome (GOLD analysis project Ga0307414, IMG submission 203804) | Maize rhizosphere microbial communities from greenhouse at UC Davis, California, United States - DK15-O-3 | ecosystem: Host-associated > Plants > Roots > Rhizosphere > Soil | place: USA... | reverse complement strand
CTTCCTTCGTGATGTTCACGCTGCGCTTCTGCGCTCACTTCATCGAGAGCAAGCTGAAGGTTTCCCCCATCGGTCTGCTTTTGATCTGCGCGATCCTCGCGGTGATCGGCCTGAACATGGTCAGCGGCATCACGTCGTTCTACGGCGCGCTTCTGGCCCTCGGCGTCTACGCCCTCGGCAAGACCTTCTTCTGGCCGACCATGCTCGCCGTGATCGGTGACCGCTTCCCGCGCACCGGTGCCATCGCCATGTCCATCATGGGTGGCATCGGCATGATGTCCGCCGGCTTGCTCGGTGGCCCGGGCCTTGGCTATGCGAAGGACCGCTTCACCGTGGAGCACCTCAAGCAAACCAGCCCGGCTCTCTATGAGGCGAACAAGGCCGAGAAGTCCGGCGCCTTCCTCTTCCTGGAGCCCGTCACCGGTCTCGATGGCACCAAGCTCTCTGCTGCCCAGACGGCCACGGAGAAGACTCCGGAGCAAAAGGAACTCGCGGATGCCAGCATCGTCGGCGACCGCAAGACCCTGAAGGCAGACGCCTACATCCCAGCGACCATGGCGGTGATCTATCTGCTCCTGTTGGTCTTCTTCAAGGTGATCGGTGGCTACAAGCCGCTCAAGATCACCCCGGAACAAGCTTCTGGCGGTGTTCCCGGCCCCGTTGCCTGATTTTTCCGTTCTGCAATTCCCCCAGCGGCGTGGTCTTCGGGCCACGCCGCTTTTTCGTGTTCAGTCCCAGCGGATTTCGCGGTTCCCCGCGTGATCGGTGGCCTCCTCCAGCTCGGCGCGGCGCATCTCGTTCTCGGATTTGAGCAGGGCGATTTCCACCGCCCAGCGATTGAGATGCCACTGGCGGATGAACCAGATGCCCGTCCCCATCATACCCAGCAACACGAAGCCGGAGATCCAGGCCGCCGTGACCGCGAGCGTTCCGTCGAGCAGTTCTCCCGCCGATCCCGCAAGGCAGACCGCGGCCTCCACCGTCGCTAGCACACTCCACGCGATGTAGCTGCTGGTCTCCGTGCGGACGAACCAATAGCCGGCCGCTCCGAGAAAGCAGAGGTTCGGGATCAGCCAGATCGTCAGCAGGAGGACGGGACTGATCAGCATCAGCCGGAGATCGGAAAAATCGAAGCCGGTACCTTCGGCCAGCACCCCCACCAGCAGCGCCGCCGCGGCGATCGTGCAACCGGTCCACACCGCGACCGCGAAAAGGAAGATCTGCTTGAAGAGCCAGCCGATGCCGCTGGCAAAGACATCGCCGAAGTCGATCTTCATCCGCTGGCTGATTCAGAGGATGCCCAGATCATGGGCGCTGGTGCTCTCCGTGCCGTACTTCCGCTTCATCTCTTCACGCCGGATTGCATTCGCCATCTGCAGCCGCTCCAGATGATCCAGCCCGCGTTTCACCTGCCGGCGTTCGAGGGAGATGATCGCATAATAAACCGCCACGATCCCCGCAAAGGTCACCATCCATGCCGTCACCACGGAGAACCAGCCGCCCGGAATCGCCCGGGAGAAACAAGCGGTCAGGGTCAGTGCCTCCAAGCCGACGATCGTCACCCAGTGCCGCGCCGCCGCGTTCTCGGACCGCACGAAAATCATTCCCGCCCAAAAGATCACCAGCACCTGCGGAAGGATCGCCGTGACCACGGAGAGGTACTGATGGATCGGATGCTCACCGCTTTTGAAGCCGAACTCGCCCGAGCTGATGGCCGTTCCGACCCACAGCCCGCTGGCTCCGATTCCGATGCCAAGGAACACCGCCATCGCGAAAAACGCGGCCTTCCCCAGCACCCAGCCAAAGCTCTCCGCGAAGATATCGATGATCCCGGCCTTCATGGTTACGATAACTTTGCAGTTACCGGAAGCGAATGCAAGAACACTCCACCCCCCGGGCTCGCCAGGCTCCAGCCTGGCAGAACGGTCCCCAACTGCTCGCCGTCAGAACCCGTCCCTCGGCGATCTTCCAGCCTCGCATCCGGTGCCCGCGGCTATTCCTCTTCGGACTCCCTCTCCTCATCCAAGCGTGCCAGACGCGACGCATTCTCCGCCTTCAGCATCGCGATCTCGCCCGCCCAGCGGTTGCGCTGCCATTGGTGAAAGAACCACGTGCCGGTGCCCATCATGGCAACGAGCGTCAGCCACACCAGCCAGGTCACGGTCACCGCGAGCGGACCCTGCACGTCATAGATCCTCGCGAGCACGCAGAAGACCGACTCCACCCCCGCAAAGATTCCCCAGCCACGCGCATTCAGCGACTCGATGTGCCAGAACTTCGCGATCGCGCCGCCCATCACGAAGACATTCACGCAGATCCAGCCGCTGAAAAGGAGCAGGGGACTGCCGAGGATCAGCAGCGCCATGTCCTTGTCGAATTTCGCGCCGGAAAGCAACAGCCCCACCGCCAGCGCGTAGGCCCCGGTCTGGCTCCCGGCCCACAGGGAGGAAAAGAAAAACGCCGGCCGCCGCGGCACCCACCAGCAGCCCCTCTTCAGCACCGCTTCGATATCCGCTGCCATCGGTCGAAGCGCTTTAACCTCAACCCTCGCTGTGCGGGAAAATCACCGCCACGCGCTCGATCCCGTTCTTGGAAAACTCCTCCCAGTAGCGCTTCTCCAGATCCTGCGTCTGCGAGCGGCGCTGCTCCTCGCTCATCTTTTGCCAAGCCTGCATGCCCACCACTTTCGCCAGATCGCGGTCGGCGAGGCGGATCACCAGTTCCTCCCAGAACACCTCGTTCCGGAACTCATCGTAGCACTGCTGGTAAAAGGATCCGTCCTGATACTCCGGCGTCAGGTGATGGCGCTGCCGCTCTTCATCGAAGCCGATGTGCTCGCCATGGCCGGCGTGCTTCGCCTTCTCCAGCACCTTCTCTTCCAGCGCCTCATAGGCACCCAGCCCCTCCTCGGAGCCGGGCCGCTCGTTCCACGACGCGACTTCAGCCGCCAGGCTGACCATTTCGACGAGCGTGCCGAGTTCTTCTTCCGTGAAGCGCAAATGCATGTTGGGGCCGGGAGAAAACCACCGCTTGCCCCACCTCGCAAGCCCGCAGCGACTCCGCGCTTGCACCCGCCCGGCTCTTCGGCAAAGACTCGCCCCGTCGCACGGCGAATGCACGAGTAGCTCAGCGGTAGAGCGGCCCGCTTACACCGGGTTGGTCGGCGGTTCAATCCCGTCCTCGTGTACCATCTCTTTTCGAGATGAGCGAACCGCAAAGACGCGGAAGTCGCAGAGACGCAGAAGTCGCTGCCTGCCTCAAGGAGAGGGTACGTCCCGCGCCCTGCCTTTTCCACTGATCACTGCTTACTGATCACTCGGCACCTGCTCTCTGGCTGCTCCCGAAAACTGAACACTGAAAACTAGCAAACTCTTCCCCCCCGCGGTTCGATCCCTACATCAATCTCCGCTCCATCGCCTCCTCCATCGCCCGCTCCACCAGCGCCGCTGCGAGCGCCTCCGTCGCCGCGTCCAGCCGCTGCACCGCCGCCTTCAGCGGGTTCGGCAAGCCCTCTCCCAAAGCCTTCCTTACCGCCTCCGCCGCGTCCTCGATTTCCGTCCGGCTCTCCGCCGACACCAGCTCCCCCGCGGCCGCCAGCGCCTGCTCCACCGCCGGTAAAAGCTCCTCCGCCTTCAATCTCGCCTCGGTGAAAATCCGCTCCGCCATGTCGTCAAAGGCATACTCCACGGACTCGCCCACCATCTTTTCCACCGCCTCATCGTCCACATCCACCGCCGCATTCCGGATCTCCACCACCGTGTCCTGACCCGTTTTCACATTCCGCGCCAGCACCTCCAGGATGCCGTTTTCATCGATGCGGAACTGCACGCCCACCCGTGCCTGGCCTTTCGGCGCCGGCTCGAAGGGCACTTCGAAATTCCCCAGCTCCCAATTGTCCCGCGCCATCTCCCGCTCGCCCTGCAGCACCCGCACCCGCATCGATCGCTGGCCTGCCGCCGCATTCGTGAACATCTCGCCCGCCTTGCACGGGATCGTCGTGTTCCGCGGAATGAGCACATTCATCAGCCCGCCGAAGGTCTCGATCCCCAGGCTCAGCGGCGTCACATCCAGCAGCACCATCTTTCGCAAGGTCCCGCCGAGCACACCGGCCTGAATCGTCGCGCCAAGCGCCACCGCCTCATCCGGATGCTGCGAAAGATCCGGCTCCCTTCCGAAAAGCTCCGCCACCGCCTGCCGCACCGCCGGGATCCGCGTGCTGCCACCCACCAGCACCACCGCGTCCAGCTCCTCCACCTTCGTCCCCGCATCCGATAGCGCCTGCCGGCAACACGTCAGCGTCCGCGCGATCAGGGGCTTCGCGAGCGCCTCCAGATCCGCCCGCGTCACCTCCGCCTCCAAACTACGGGAACCATCGTAGAAAGGCGCACGGAAAGTCTCCGTCTCCTTCTCCGAAAGCCCGCACTTCACCCGCTCCGCCTCCTCGATCAGCCGCACCCGCGCCGCTGCATCCAGCGTGTCAAAATCCACGCCGCTCCGCTCCGCGCACTTCCGCGCGAGCGAAAGATCCAGATCATCCCCGCCCAGCCGTGTATCGCCGCGCGTCGCCAGCACTTGGAAGACGCCATCCTGCATCTCCAGCACCGACAGGTCGAAGGTCCCGCCGCCCAAATCATAGACTGCCACCCGGCTGCGCTCGCCCAGCTTGTCCAGCCCGTAGGCCAGTGCCGCCGCCGTCGGCTCGCTCAGGATGCGGACCACCTCCAAGCCCGCCAGTTCCCCGGCGCGCTTCGTCGCCGCCCGCTGGGCATCGTTGAAATAAGCCGGCACCGTGATCACCGCCTTCGTTGCCTCGCGCTCCAGCCGCATCTCCGCGATCCGCTTCAGCTCCTTCAGGATCTCCGCGCTCACCTCCTCCGGCGTCCGGCCGAGCACCTTCACCCCGCCATCCGCCGCGCGCTCCATCGGCACGCAGAACTCCCGTTCTTCCCCGTAGCGACGCCCCATCAGCCGCTTCACGCTCGTTACCACCCGCCCCGGCTCCACCGTCCGGCGCCGCAGCGCCCTCCGCCCCGCCTCCACCGCGGAACCATCCGCGCCGAACCACACCGCGCTCGGCGTGATCCGCTTCCCCTCCGCATCCGCCAGCAGGATCGGAAACCCCGATTCCACCGCTCCCACTGCGGAATTCGTCGTCCCCAGATCAATCCCCAGAATCAGCTCACCGCTCACAGCCGCGAGACTGCTTCCCCCCGCCCCCCCGGTCAATGCCCCGCGCCCTGGGACCGCGGGACTCCAGTCCCGCCTCCTCCCGGGCTCGCCAGGTTGACTCGGGTGCTCCGCCCGCACCCTCGGGCCTGCGGCCCACTCCTGCGGAGTGTCCAGATCGCCTCCGTCCCTCGGCGATCTTCCAGCCTGGCCGCCTTGCCTGGGACCGCGGGACTCCAGTCCCGCACCGAAGCCACCCCAACCTCCCGCCTCACCCCCACGCTCTTCCCTCTCCAAAACACCCACATCTAACCGTCTCAGCCCCATAACTCCATCCCCCCCGATCCCTACCCCGGCACTCCCCCGAATCGCGAAAGACACCCGCTTTCCCTTGGTACCCCAAGCCTACCCCGACCCCTCCTACGTCATCGCGTATATCTTAGAAAGGTTGATAAAGCTTGGCATATCCAAAATCGGACATTAGCCTTTGGCCGTTCACCCCGCCGACGGACCTCTCATCCGCCGGTTCTCACCGCCCCCATCCCCATGAAGATCGCCCCAACCTGGTTGGCCGGCCTTGTCGCCGCCGCTTCCCTGTCTCTCAACACCTTCGCAGCCTCCGTTTCGGCACCCAGCACGCAATGGAATTCGCTTGCCGGAAACTACGACTACCTCGCCGACCAACAGACCGGCCAGGCCTCCGGCGACATCGTCGGCGTCGGCACGAATTCCGGCTTTTTCACCACCTTCAATAACAACGGCTCCGCCAGCGCCACCGACGGCACCCTCGGCTTCCGCCTGCGCCTTGATGAACCCGGTGGAAACAAGCAGAGCCCCGTCTTCGATCGCGTCGCCTGGATCGGCCTCGATGCCAATGCGGACGCCGTGCTCGATGCCTTCATCGGGCTCGGCATGCAGGGCAGCTCCTCCGTCCTCGGCATCTTCGCCCCCGGCAGTTCGGCGAATACCTCGCCAAGCACCACGTCCATCGCGTCTGCAGCCTCCTTCAGCTACACGATCAACTCGGCCAACTACAATTTCCGGCCCGTTGACTACACCACGGACGGCGGCACCACCAACGACTCGACCGTCACCACCGAGGGCGATGCCGACTACTACCTCAGCATCCTCGTTCCCTTCGGTGACCTTGTCAGCTACCTCGGCACCAAGGGCATCAATATCAACGACCAGACGGCCCTCCGCTACGTCCTCGCCACCTCCACCCAGCACAACAGCCTGAACCAGGACCTCGGCGGCGTGCAGGGCGGCATCAACTCCACCTCCACCTGGACCCAGCTCGGCGGCTTCTCCCTTCCCATGACTGCCTCCGGCACCGTCGTCCCGGAGCCCTCCGGCTGCCTCCTCGGTGCCGCCGGCCTCCTGCTCCTCGGCATCCGCCGCCGCAGGGCTTAAGGAGAGGGGACACTCCTGGCCCCGGCGAGCACGTCCTCCCCCAGCGACAAGAGTGTCGCGGCTCCTTACGCTCCCGCATCCGGCGAAGCCCATAAGGAGAGGGGACACTCCTGTCCTCGGCAAACACGTCCTCCCCCAGCGACAAGAACGTCGCCGCTCCACCCCGCGAAGCGCAGACCGATTGATGATTGGAAGATTGATGATTGGTGATTTCTAAACCAGCGCCGCCGCCACCTTCCCCATCGCGGCCTTCTCCTTCTCGCTCACCTGCTCACCGCCGAAGCCCAGGAAGCCGCCCTCCTTGCTCGCCTCCGCCGTCTTCCGCGCCACGTCGTTCACCAGCTTGCGAAAGGTTTCCACTTCCCCCGGAGCCTTCGTCTTCATCACCGCCGCGCTCTCGCGGATCGTCTGCAGCAGCTGCTCGTCCCGCTCCGCCTCGCGTTTCAGCTCCTCCGCCTCCGCCGAGGTCAGCCCGCCGCCGAAGAGCGTCCCCAGCAGGGAAATCGGCGCCACATCCTTCAGCTGCTCGATACTCACCTCGTTGGCTGCCCGGATCTCCTCCAGCGAGCCCTTGATCCCCGAGGGCGACGCCTTCGCGACCAGGCAATACGCCGCCATCGGCGCGATGTGGATTTCCTCCAGCTCGTGCTCCGTGAAGCGCGCGCGCAGATCCTCCGCCTGATCGCCCACCTCCATCGCCCCCCGCACCAGCGTCGCGATCCCGGCGTTCGAGGCATCCGCCAAAAACTCATCTTCTCCCTCCTCCACCATCCGCGCGAAGCCCCTGGCATCCAGCCCCCGCTCCCGCGTCATCTTCGCCAGATGCTGGCCCATCAGCACCGTCAACACCCCGGCCAAGGGCGCCAGGTCGAAGCCCATCTTCCGGCTCAGCGCCGAGACCATCGAGTTCACCCCGCCGCCGAACATCGCCTGCATCCGGTCCGCCGGCGTCTCCTCCGGGATCTCCCCCTTCAGCGCGGAGAAAAGGGACGCCATCGCCCCCGGCTCCTCCTTCTGCGGCAGGGCTTCCATCGCGGCCGCGGCCCCCGCCGGCGTCGATACCTTGCGGACCATGCTTGCCACCGCCAGAGCGCTGAGAATCTTCACCGCCCTGTCGACCAACCCGGCATCGATGCCGAGGTACTTCGCCAGCTTCCCGGCGATCTCCGGTGTCACCTGGCCACCGAGTGATTTCACGAGAGAGTCCATGTCTGTGGAGTGTGGTTGAGGTTCGATTTGCCTGCATACCGGCAAGGCCCCCATCCGGGTTCCCCCCTTCGACAAGCACCCGCCCAGATACACCCGCCCGGCCCCGGAGTCGAATAAATCCTGCCGCCCGGTAGGGCGGTCCGGCCCGGACCGCCGTGCTTTCCTGGGACCGCGGGACTCCAGTCCCGCACCGAAGCCACCTCGACATCTTTCCTCACCCCCCGGCCTGCGGCCCACTCCTGCGGAGTGTCCAGATCCCCTCCGTCCCTCGGTGATCTTCCAGCCTGGCTGCCTTTCCTGGGACCGCGGGACTCCAGTCCCGCACCGAAGCCACCCCAAACATCCCGCCTCCCCATTGGCTCCCGCCCAGCCAACCGAAGGCTCGTTCGTGAGTGCCTTTTCCCTTCCGCTCCCGCCGCGGCCCGAACTACCCCCCGGGACCGCGAGGCTTGCCGCTGCCGCCCCAGGTCGCGGCGCTGGCTGAACCCTTGCCGGGTTTCGACATTGGCCAGCACCTTCCCGGCCGTGGCAACGGAGAGATCGGAGAGAATCGACATGCCCGAGTTTTAGCAGAGCGACCGGTTTCCCCGGAACCTCTCTGCGTGGTCCCCGTTCCGGAGCTTCGGCCGGACCCTCTGGAAGCAGGGGGCAGGCGGGATCCTGTTTTCGCCTGTTCCGCAGGCTGGGAACAGGTGATCCGGCAGGATCATGCCGGGTGACCGGAAGAGCGAGGCCAGCCCTCCTCCGGTAGGGCGGTCCGGCCCGGCCCGCCGTTCCCCGGGCTCGCCAGGCTCCAGCCTGGCACCGAAACTTCCAACCCATCCCCCTCCACCCCTCCGGCCCACTCCTGCGGAGTGTCCAGATCGCCTCCGTCCCTCGGCGATCTTCCAGCCTGGCATCGAACCCACCCTGAAAGCCCGCCACAAAGAAACCCCTCCAGACCCCGACTCCTTCTCCAGCCGGAAGAAATAGCACTCGCCCCGTCGCAGCGGGCAGGAGATATCTGCGGCCACCGTGTTGCGTCATTTCCTCCGCTCGCCCGTACTTTGGCTCGGGCTCTTCATCGCGATCTTCCTGGGATGGGGATGGCGGCTCAGCCACTCGCGTCCCGTGGGCTACAATTACTCGTGGAGCGGGAAGCTCGTGGCCTCGCACATCGCGCGCGGATGTCTCGTCTTCACATGGATCCATGGCGGAGGACCGGATGCCGGCTTCCGGGTCGTGAAGGAGCCCGGCGGATGGGATCCGAAGGTCGAACCGCCCCGGCTCGTGCTGCGGAAATTCAGGCAAGGCCCCTCGCACACCTGGCATGGGATGTTCCCTTTCCGCATCCTTTTTCCCGCGCACCTTCTCGTTTGGGCTGCCCTCCTGGCGTGGAGCGGATGGAGGTGGCGGAAGCGGCACGCCTGTCCACGGTAGGGCGCCGGGGGAGAACATCCATCGCGCCCTTTTCCGGTAGGCGGACCGGCCCCCGGGCTCGCCAAGGTGACTCGGGTACTCCGCCCGCACCCTCGGGTGCCCACTCCCACGGAGTGTCCAGATCGGAGCTTGATCCCGTCGACGGACGAAGAGCTTCCCCGCAGGAATCGCCTTCCTCTCCCTCGGCTTGTTACTTTGACTCGACGTCGAGGAATAGGTCGTTTCTATTTACTTGTCATGTGTTTGCCGGATTCTCTCCCCGAAGCCCCCAATGAGCCTCCTTGCGACAAGTGTCTGTCGGATCATCTCACAAGAGTAACGCAGCTGAGATCATCCCAAGACAGCGTAGCTTGGGTTGTTTTCACCATCTTCACTGCTGCCAACATGGGAATAGTGGGTGGGATTGCAGGACCGGTCTGGAATGCCACCAGATTCTCGGGAGCGGCTGTGCTTGCTATGGTTGCTGGGGGCCTTTGTGTAATTTGGGCGTTCGTCCAATGGCGAACACTTGGTCGTATTGAACATCTTGAGGCAACTGCAGTAGGAATTCAAAAGAAGCTCTCAATCCCTGCTGAATTTCGCTACTTTGAAGAATGTAGCTGTAGCGGAGGAATGCGAGCACGAGATGTCATGCGCTGTTTGCCGATATCTCTAGCATTTATCTGGTTTATCCTCTTCGTGATCTTTGCCGCGGGTGCCGCTCACGAGCACTCATGAGGTTTTTGTTGATGGGGTGATTGCCGAATCCATCAAGGCCCCTTCTTAAGCGGGTTTTGGAGCGCACGATGACCGGTATGCCGATCATTTCCTAATCCACGACGAGAAGGCTGGGACTTACGCCCGTATTTGTATCGAGAAGTCAGGCCGGTTTCATATCACCGGCATGCAGAATTTCTTGAACTGGTTCGCCGATCAAATTCAAGAGTTCAAGAAATCAGACTCACCGCCCTACTGTCCGAAGATCTACGTGCGAAACCGGGATCGAGAGGGTCAAAGCGTAGCCATTGGGAATTTGCATGAGGTTGGCGATACCACAGCCCCCTTGGTAACCCTCGATGGAGAGTTGAGCCCCTTGGGCTACCGCGGAAACGGTTTCCAACCGGACTTCGATGGTCGAAAGATCAGTGTGAGACCCGAGAATTAGTCCACGAGCAGCGAATCCATCGTGGAAGAACGCAAGAAGGTGGCCTTTCGAGACGTCGATCAGGTGTTCAGGCATGGTCCGCCATTCCCAGGGAATCCCTCCGTTCGGCGAGCTTTGAGTGTGTCAATCCAAGGTCTTCCATACCGGCGGAATGCTCATGGCCAGCGGGACCAAGGTCATCACGTTGACCACAAGCCAGACCTCTCGCTCGAAGTGGGTCGGAAAGATCGGGTTGTAGATCAGCACAGCCAACCCCAGGGCCCACACGATCTTCTTTTCCCCTAACCCGTGGAGAGTGTAGGCGAGGTAAGCGCAATAGCTGCTCACAACCCAGCGCAGGATTTGGAAGAAGGAGTCCGAGTTGTCCTCACGGAATGTCCATAAGAGCATTCCGGCTACCACGAAGTGGAACCAGAAGATCCAGATCCGCGAGAAGAAAAGGGCGGGCTCCATGACCCATGGCGAACCCTCTGGCTTGGAAGGTCGGTAGAGGTCCTCGATGAAATTACGCCATTTTTCAGCCATCCTCGACAGCTCGGGTTCCCGCTCATAGCCATTCTTCTCTAGGATCGTTCCTAACGCCAAAAATGTCCGACCGACCGCTAGGATCTTGCCTGTCCTCCCTCTTGCTGCCTCCACGTTGTTTTTGAAATCGATATCTCCTGCCGCCAGTATTCTTTGTCTCTTTTCTTCCGAGGGTGGGAGTCTGTTCGGCAGCGACGTCCCGTGAGCAGCAGGGGTGGATTCCATGGCGGCGTGTTTCAGGTTCATCAACCGGCCACCCTGCCTCCAAGGTGGCCGGGGAGTTGATAAGCCGCGAAAACACGACCGCCCCGGCCTTCCATCGCGGGGCGACTTTATAGCCGGGGCCTCCCCCGGCCATTCGGGCGAGGGTGTTTTCGAGGGGTTATCAAGCCCCTGTCCGCTCTCGCGGACCTCCATGTTTTCCGAAATTCCCGGTAAAACGGCAAGCCGCGTACTGACAACCCGCCACAAGCTTCCAGTGGAAGATCGGTTGAAGAGGGTGATGAAGCGCTTATCGGTTAGATCAAGGACTTGAAGACGGTTTCGGACTCGTCCCAAGGCTGCGCGGGTTTCTTCACCGTTGCTACCATGCTGCTGAATCAATTCGCTCAACACCCATCCAGCCGCTGCTCCTACGCCGAAATATATCGCCGCGATGCCTCCGCGCTGAGCCGCAGGACCGGGCCGAAGACACCGCCATGCAGGCCAGCTCCCGAAGGCGAGAGAGCTCACCTCCCATGGTCCTCAATAATGCACCTTTCTTGCATCATCATGTCCTCCATCGACGTCCCCCGCCGGGGTGCTCTGCTCCCCCACGTCCCCCACTTGGGCGGCCGGAAAGGCTCGTCGGAGCGGTGAAGCGGTGAAGCGACCGTTTGGAAGGTACGCAAAATCGGCAAAAATAGGGGACGTGGGGGAGCAGAATGACCCGTGGGGGGACGTTGGGGGACATGAAAAATCGGCCCTTATCCTCTTATCATCAATCCCTTCCTCCTTTTTGGGGGAGATGGGGGACGTAGAATAATATAATATAAGGGGTTTTGGTTAGTACTCCCTATAGGAGGGTTGGGAACTTTTCCTCCCCCAAGTCCCCCTGCTCCCCCAACGGCGGATCATCGGCGGTTTTTGCGTGCGAAACGGGGACCACGGGATGGGTGGCGGAGCGGAGGGTTCGGGGCAGAATCGCTGCCGATGAAGACGACCTTGCTTCGCTTCCTCTTGGCCACGGTGCTGATGGTCCTGCTGGCTCTCCTTGGAGGGGCGGATGGGCACCACGAATCTTGCGAATCCAACGAATCCCGTCCGGTTAGCAGCCACTCCATTCCATTCGTTCGATTCGTAACATTCGTGGTGCCCCTTTCCGCCGAGCGATCCTTATCGCCCGCCATGCCCCAGCTCCGCCAGCAGTGCATCCAGCCGCTCCTCTTGCGGCCGCAGGCGCCCGAAGTACCTCGCGGCGACGCCGCCGGCGCTGAGCAGCAGGACGCCGCCGAAGAACCCTGCCATGCAGGCCAGTTCATGTTCGGACATCTTGCCCGCGGCGTAGAGCTGCTTCATCGCCAGGGCCAGCAGGGGAATCATCCCCGCGAGCAAGACGCCCACCCATTTCAGATGGGACTTCTCCGTCCGGGTCGAACCGAGCGCGGCGCGGAAGGAATCGGCGACCGCCACTTCGCCCCGCGTGAGCGGCGCGGCGGGCTTCAGATGGCGCCGCAGGAAATAGACGGCCAGGGCCCAGGGCGCGGCCAAGAGCGGGAACAATCCCCATTCTTGCCCCACGCTGGTTTTGCCGCGGGCGATCGACCCGATCGCGATCACGGTGATGACCGTCAGCCAGACCAAGGTATTGATCAGCCAGACGGTTTGGAAGCGGCGGCGGCGGATCATCTGGCGGCTGAATTGCCGGGCCAGCTGCTGCTGTTCTTCCATCGAGGGGCGATTGCGCGGGGAATCCCAGGCGCTTTGCAGTTCATCCAGGTTCATGGTGGTTTCCTTTCAGGGTTTGGGTCAGTTGCGTTTTGATGCGGTTGATTTTGACGCCGACATTGCTTTCCGAGAGCCCGAGCACCTCCGCCATCTCGCGGTAGCTCAGACCATCGAGGGACAGGAGAATCAGCGAACGATCCACCGGCTTCAGCAGGCGGATCGCCGCGTAAAGTTGGGCCAGCCGTTCATCGGTCGCAGGATCCGGCCCCGTGGCGGACTCGTCCGGAGCCGCCGCGCCGAATGCCTCGATCCGCCGCCGGTAGTTCTTCTGCGTCCGCGTCCACAGCAGGGCGGCATTGTGGCTGACGCGGTAGAGATACGTGCTCGCCTTCGCCTGATCGCGGAATGCCGGAATGGATTTCCAGACGGCCAGCAAGACCTCCTGAAGCAGGTCGTTCCGGTCCTCCCCCGCCGCGAAGCCATTCACCACGTGATGGAGGATCGCGCTGTGATCCCGCATCCACTCGGCGAATCGTTGCTGTTGGTCGGCGGTATTCACGATCTTCTGTGAGGTAAGAAGCAGCAAGGGGGGATTTCTTACAAAGGTCTATTGGGAGTGGCCGACTGCTCCGCTGTCGGAGAGTGATCCGCAAGGCTCCGCCGGCGGAAAGTAGTCCGCTCAGTCCTCTGAGCGGATGAATGGTTCCTCAAGGCGCTTGGCTCCCGCGGGGCGAGGTCCACATTGGAAGCTGCTTTCCGGGAGGGCATGGTTGGGCCGGGAGCGACCGTTCGTCCGCTCAGGGGACTGAGCGGACTACCTTGGCGGACACCGACGTCCGCCGGAGCAGTCGCCACTCCCCAACCAAATTCCCCAATACTCAATAATCACTATTCAATCTCCCCCAAAACCTGCTCATGTTAGACCGATGGGAAAGCTCACCACCCACGTCCTCGATACCGCCCATGGCCGACCCGCCGCGGGCATGCGCGTGGAGTTGCTCAAGGACGGCACCACCCTCCTTTCCACCGTCACCAATGCCGACGGCCGCTGCGACGCCCCGCTGCTCGAAGGCGACGCCCTGGTCCCCGGCACCTACGAGCTTCACTTTCACGTCGCCGCCTACTTCACGGAACTCGGCGTGAACTGCCCCTTTCTGGACATCGTGCCGGTTCGCTTCCGCGTCGATCCCGGGAAATCCTACCACGTCCCGCTCGTCTGCTCGGCTTGGGCGTACTCGACGTATCGCGGGAGCTGAACCCGCTTCAGTTCACCCATGCGGGGCAGGGGAGTCGCGGGGAGAAGTGCAGATTGGTGGTGCTGTCGACGGGGTGCCGATGTTAGCATGCCGGGGATGAGCCCTTTTGAAGAGGTACTGGCGCGCCTCCTCGCGCGGATTGAGGAGTTGGGCTGGGTATCGGAAACGCCGGATGCCCTGACCCGGACCTTCCTCTCGACGGCCAATCTGGAAGCCGCCGGCAGGGTCGCCGCCTGGATGCAGGAAGCCGGAATGACCGTAAGCCACGATCCCGGCGGAACCGTCCGCGGGGTGCTGGAGGCCAAGCCGGAAAAAGAAGCAGACCCGGACTCCCCCCCTCCAGATCAACCCGCAACGCTCACCCCCAAACTTGCCCGCCCCCCCCTTTCCGCGTCCCGTCCGCTCCTCCTTGGCTCGCACCTCGATACCGTCATCGACGCGGGCAAGTACGACGGCGCTCTCGGCGTCCTCATCGCCCTCGCGGCATTGGAGATCACCGGACCCTTGGAATTCCCGGTGCATGTGCTGGGTTTCTCCGATGAAGAGGGGGTAAGATTTCACGCCACCTACCTCGGCAGCCGGGCCTGCGTCGGGGAGTTCGATGACGGGATGCTGGCGCTGAAGGACGCGAAGGGCGTGACGCTTCGCGAAGCCCTCGAAAGCGGGCGGCGGAAAGCCGAAGGCGTGTTGAAGGACATTCCGCTCGCCGATTTCCACTACGCCCCCGGCGAGGCCCGCGGCTATGTGGAAGTTCACATCGAGCAAGGCCGCGTGCTGGAAGTGTGGAATGAGCCCGTTTGCGCGGTGTCGGCGATTTGCGGGCAGAGCCGGCTTTTGATCACGCTGAACGGACAGGCCGATCATGCGGGGACGACGCCGATGGAGATCCGCAAGGACGCCTTGGCCGGCGCGGCGGAGTGCATCCTGGCGACGGAGCGGATCGCGCGGGAGCATCCCGAACTGGTCGCCACCGTCGGCAAGCTCGACCTGAAGCCCGGCGCCTCGAATGCCATCCCCGGCGAAGTCCGCTTCACCCTCGATTTCCGCCATCCCACGGACCACGAGCGGGAAACCCAGCTCGCGGAACTCCTGGCGACCTTCGCCCGCATCGCCGAAGACCGCGAACTGGAATTCGTGGCGGAGCGGGTGCAAGACACTTCCGCGGTCTCCTGCGATTCCCTTCTCACCCAGCGCCTGCTCGCCGCTGCCAAGCCTTTCACCGGCGCCCCCCTCATTCTCGCCAGCGGTGCCGGGCACGATGGCGTGATGATGGCCACCGCCATGCCCATCGCCATGCTCTTCGTCCGCTGCCGCGAAGGCCTCAGCCACCACCCCGACGAATTTGCCTCCCCGGAAGACATCGCCGTGGCACTCCGGGTGCTGGTGGCGTTTCTGGAACGACTTTCAGAGGACCACCGGAGGGGGTGAAGGAACGAACCGCGGAGTCGCGGAGGTCGCAGAGGCGAACGCGGAGATTTTTAGCATGAAGACGAAGACGGAACTGGATCGAAAAAGCAGGAATCCCCTCCACTGCCTTTCCTGAAAACTGAACACTAGCAAACTCCTCTTCCACTGATCACCGATCACTCGGCACTCTGCCTTTCTTCACTCATGAGTGACTTCGACACCATCATCCGCCGCGCCTCCGTCGTCACCGCCACGGGCCTCCAGACCCTCGACGTCGGTATCGCCGGCGAGATCTTCGCCGACCTCGCGCCGGACCTGAAAGGCCGCGCCGAGGTCGAAATCGATGCCACCGGCAAGGTCCTCTTTCCCGGACTCGTCGATGCCCATGTCCACTTCAACGAACCCGGCCGCACCGAATGGGAAGGCTTTGCCACCGGTTCCACCGCGCTCGCGGCGGGCGGCGGGACCACCTTTATCGACATGCCGCTCAATTCCTCGCCGCCGGTGCTGGATGTGGTGGCCTTCGAGGCGAAGCGCCGGGCCGGGGAGGCGAATAGCCGGCTGGACTTCGCCCTCTGGGGCGGTCTGACCCCCGACTCCCTCCCGCACCTCCCGCACATGGCACGGGCCGGGGTGGTGGGCTTCAAGGCCTTCATGTGCCCCAGCGGGCTGGAGGAGTTCGCGGCCGCGGGCGAGCAGACCTTGAAGATGGGCATGCACGTCGCCGCGGAGTTCGGCCTGCCGGTGGCGGTCCATGCCGAAAGCCCGATGGCGATCGCGGCCCACCAGAAAGTCTATCCGCCGCCGAGCCCCGGGAGCATGGCCGATTGGCTGGCCTCCCGCCCTATCGCCGCAGAGCTGGCAGCCATCGAAATGGCCCTCAATTGCGCCCGCGACACCGGCTGCGCGCTGCACATCGTCCACATCAGCTCGCCTGAAGGCGTCGCCCTCGTTTCCGCCGCAAAGAAAGCGGGCATCAATGTCACCGCCGAAACCTGCCCGCATTACCTGCTGCTCGACCACGACGCCGCGATCGCGATCGGCCCTGCCGCCAAATGCGCGCCACCGCTGCGCCCCCGCGAATCCGTGGACGGCCTCTGGCGGGCCTTGGCGGCAGGGGAGATCGACATCATCGGTTCGGATCACTCGCCGTCCCCGCCCGAGCTGAAGGAGGGAAACGACGTCTTTTCCATGTGGGGCGGGATCGCCGGCTGCCAGCACGGCTTTCCGCTGCTGATCGAGCGCGCCTTGCAGGAGTCGTCCTGGGAACAACTCGCGCTGATGTGCGCCGCCGAACCCGCGAGCCGCTTCGGGCTTTTCACCCGGAAAGGAGCGATCGTGCCGGGCCTGGATGCCGATTTCTGCCTGCTCTCCCCCGGGGACCACGTGATCGAGCGAAAAGACCTGCTGGCCCGCCACCCGATTTCCCCCTATGTGGGGAGGCGCTGCGCATGGCGGGTGGAAGCCACCTGGCTCCGGGGAAACCCGGTCTCGCCCGCCACGCACGGCCAGCTTCTGACTCCTGATACATGACTCCGCTTTTCGGCAATACCCGCACCCGCGTCGCCCTCCGCCATGCCCTGATCACTCCGGACGGCCATGTGCCAAGCGCCTTCCCTGGATGGGAGGGGGCCACGGCCTATGTCCTCATTTCGCCCGCGATGGGCGCGGAGCTGAGCCAGATGCTGGTGGTCTATGAGGCGGAAGGCGGCACCGCATGGTTCCCCGCGGACGAGCATGAGCACGTGCTCTACGTGGAGGCCGGTGATGTGAGGGCGGTGTGGGATGATGGCGATGTGACCTTGGCCGACGGCGGCTTTCTCTTCGTCCCCTCCGAGAACGTCCTGGCCCTGCACGGCACCGAAGGCACGCGGCTGACGATCTTCCGCAAGATGTTCGAGCCCGTGGACAACATCGAGGCGCCGCCCGCGATTCACGGCCACATTTCCGACATCCCTGCTGAGCCCTTCCAAGGCAATGACAAGGCGCTCCTGCAAACGCTGATCCCGATCGACTCGCGATATGACCTCGCGATGAACATTTTCACCTATCAGCCCGGTGCGACGCTGCCCTTCGTGGAGACGCACGTCATGGAGCACGGGATGTTGATGCTTTCCGGCCAAGGCGTTTACCGTCTGGATGATCAGTACTATCCCGTGAAAGCGGGCGATGCGATCTGGATGGCGCCGTATTGCCCGCAATGGTTCGTCGCGATGGGAGATGAACCGGCCAGCTACCTCTACTACAAGGATGTCCACCGTCTCCCTTAGCCGCCTCGATCGCGAGATCGACGAACTCGCCGCGATTTCCGCGCATCCCGCTCCCGCGGTGACGCGCGTGCTTTTCTCCGCGGAGGATCTGAAGGCGCGCGATTGGCTCCGGGCGCGGGCAAAGGAAGCGGGCTTCCATGTGCGGCAGGATCCGGTGGGAAATGTCTTCATCCGCTGGGAAGGCAGCGAACCCTGCCTGCCTGCGGTGGCGACGGGTTCGCATACCGACGCGATCCCGAATGCGGGGAAGTATGACGGCGTGGTCGGCGTGCTCGGCGGCTTGGAGGCGATGCGTCAGCTGAAGGAAGCCGGCCACAAGCCGAAGCGGAGCATCGAGCTGATCATGTTCACCTCCGAGGAGCCCACGCGTTTCGGGATCGGTTGTCTCGGCAGCCGCCTGATGGCGGGGACGACTTCGCCGGAGGAGGCGGGAGCCTTGCGCGATCGCGACGGACGTTCGCTGGAGGACCTGCGCGAAGCCGCCGGATGCCGTGGCAATCTGGGTGCGGTGAAGCTTTCCACGGGAGCGTACCGCGCCTTCATCGAGCTGCACATCGAGCAGGGGCCTTTGCTGGAGGAAAAGGAGATCGATATAGGCATCGTCGAAAAGATCGCCGCGCCCTCTGCCTTTCGACTGCTTCTGAAAGGTGTCGGCGGCCACGCCGGAGCGGTGCTCATGCCGGAGCGGAAAGATGCCTTCATGGCCGCCGCGGAGATCGCGCTGCTGGTGGAGAAGGCGGCACTGCAGAGCGGCAGTCCGGACACCGTGGGCACCGTGGGTCTTGTCGAAGTGAAGCCGGGCGCGATCAATAGCATCCCCTGCGACGTGAAGATGGAGGTCGATTTCCGCGACACCAATCGCGAGGCGCGGGACAAGGCGCTCGCACGGATAGGCGATGGCACCCACGCGATCTGCGCGCGACGGGGGGTGAAAATCGATTGGCAGGTGATCAATCAGGATCCGCCCGCGCTCTGCGATCCGGCGCTGGTGAAGATGGTCGAGGCGAAGGCAATAGCCGCCGGTTTCTCGACCAGCCGCATGGTCAGCCGTGCCTATCACGATTCCCTTTTCATGGCCCGCGTCTGTCCCACGGCGATGATCTTCATCCCGTGCTTCAATGGCTACAGCCACCGGCCGGATGAATATAGCTCGCCGGAGGCGATCGCGAAGGGCGTGGAGGTGCTGGCGGGCTGCCTGAAGGAGCTGAGCCTGCAGTGAAGCGGATTTGACAATCGCCAACTGGTTGATTAAACTGGTCGGGTGAAGAAAAGGAAAGGGAGTGTCGTACCTTTGACGGAGACGGTAGGTGCCTTCGAAGCGAAGACGCACCTTTCCCGCATCCTTCGGGAGGCGCAGGCCGGAAAGCACTTCATTATCACCCAGCGGGGAAAGCCAGTCGCGGAGATCCGGCCGCCGTCGGTCCCCGAATCGGGGAAGCGCGTCTGGGGAGATATGAAGGGGAAGATCCAAATGTCGGACGATTTCCGTGCACCGCTTCCGGAGCTTGAGAAGTACTTCACTTGATTGCCCGTGCGTTACCTGCTCGATACTCACACGCTGCTCTGGATGAGGGCGGGAAATCCCCGGCTGAGCCGGGAGCGATGGGAGCCGGTTTTCTTCGATCCCTCGAATGAAGTTTTTTTCAGCCCGGTAAGCCTTTGGGAGATTTCCATCAAGCGCTCCCTCGGGAAGTTGTCGCTGGAGGGCTCCCTCGGGGATTTCGCGCTCAGCTTGCGGGAGTCCTACGGCTTTGCCATGCTTCCTCTGGAGGTTCCGCATATTTCCCGGCTGGAAAGCCTGCCCCATCATCATGGCGATCCGTTTGACCGGCTGTTGATCGCTCAGGCGATCGAATCCGGGGCGATCGCAATCACGGACGATGCGATATGGAAGAAATACAAGGTGAAGATCCGCTGGTAAGATCAGCATCGCGATTCTGGCCGCTTGACTGCTAAAGTTCCGATGGTGTCCGGCAATCCCTCCATCCTCCGCGTCAACGGCGAATCGCTCGATGTCAGCGCCGTGCCACTGCATGAAACGGTGCTCGACTTCCTGCGTCGCAGCGGACGCACGGGGACGAAGTGTGGATGCAACGAGGGGGATTGCGGCGCGTGCTCGGTCTTGCTGGTGGAGCCGGATGGCAAGCTACGCTCGGTGAACTCCTGCCTCGCTTTCGTGCATGCTTTCGCGGGCCGGGAAATCCGGACGGTGGAGGGGATTTCGAAGGGCGAAACCTTGCACCCGGTCCAGACCGCGATGGTCTCGTGCAATGGCTCCCAGTGCGGCTACTGCACTCCGGGCTTCATCGTCTCGATGGCCGAGGCGTGGCATCGTCCTTCGCCGCCCAATGATGGCGAAATTGCCGATCAGCTTTGCGGAAATCTTTGCCGCTGCACGGGATACCGGCCGATTCAGGATGCGGTGCGCCAATCTCTCGCGGATCGCGAAACGCGTGAGGAATGGGAAGCGTGGATGAAAGCCGGCGAGGTGCCCGCCCCGCCCGCGAGCAGCCATGTCGGCGAGGGGACCTTTTTGCGGCCGACGACGATTACCGATACCCTCGCGTTCAAGAAGCAGCATCCGGATGCGGTCTTTGTGGCGGGTGCGACCGAAGTCGCGGTCATGACGAACAAGCGGCACTGGCGGCCCTCCGTGATGATCTCGCTGGATGGCGTGGGGGAGCTTGCGGTGAGCCGGCGCGATGACGATGCATGGGAGATCGGCGGCGCGGCACGCATGACGGATATCCAGGAGGCGCTGGCGGGAGAGTATCCGGCGATCGATGAGATGTTCCGCTGGTTTGCTTCGCGGCAGATCCGGCATCGCGCGACACTTGGTGGGAATCTCGCGACGGCATCGCCCATCGGCGATAGCGCGCCGATCCTGATGGCGCTCGATGCCGTTTTGCTCCTCGTTTCCACGGAGGGCGAACGGGAGGTGCCGATCGGGGATTTCTTCATCGGCTATCGCAAGACGGCAATGAAGCCGGATGACCTGATTCGCGCCATCCGCATTCCGCGGAATCCGAAAGGACGCATCGCCTTCTACAAGGTGTCGAAGCGCCGGGAGATGGATATTTCCATCGTCGCGGCGGGGATTCGGATCGTGCAGGACGAGGCCGGTGTGGTCACCGAGGCCCGGCTTGCCTTCGGCGGTGTGGCCGAGAAGCCGACGCGCGCGCTCGCCGCGGAGCAGGCGTTGATCGGGCGACCTCTGGTGCTTGATGATGAGGTGCTGGACTTGTTGGAAGGCGCGTTCACGCCGATCGACGACGTTCGTGGCGGTGCGGACTACCGGCGCGCGGTGATCCGCGGCTTGTTCGGAAAGTTTGTTGCCGACGAGGCGGAGGAACCCGTTTCCCCGGCTTATCGCTTCGATGGAGGCCAGGGAATTTGCCATGAGAGCGCGAAAGGTCACGTCACCGGCAGGGCGCGCTATGTGCATGATTTCACGCTCGCTCGGCCGATGCTGGAGGCTTGGGCGATCCGTTCGAACATCGCGCGCGGGATTCTCCGCAAGCTGGATGTCTCCGCGGTGAAGGCATCTCGCGGCGTCGCCGCGGTATTGGTTGCCGCGGATATTCCCGGAGCAAACAACAGCGGGCCATCGCGGCACGACGAACCCTTGCTCGCGGAGCACGAGATTCTTTTCCACGGGCAGGCGCTTGCCCTCGTGGTGGGGGAATCCCTCGAAGCCTGCCGGATTGCTGCGGACAAGGCGGAGGTGGAGATCGATGAACTGCCGCCCATTCTCGGGATCAAAGCGGCCCTCGAAGCGGACTCTTTCCACACCGATCCTCATGTGCTTTCACGCGGGAATGCGGCTGAGGCGCTTCAGCAAAGCCCGCGGGTGTTAGAGGGTGAGTTCTCCTTCGGTGGCCAAGAACATTTCTATCTGGAAACCCATGCCGCGTGGGCCGAAGCGGACGGGGAAGGGGGAATGTATGTCGCGAGTTCGACGCAGCACCCTTCCGAGATTCAGACGATCGTCGCCGAGGCATTGGGCAAACACCGGCACCAAGTGGTCGTCGAGTCCCCTCGCATGGGTGGCGGCTTTGGAGGAAAGGAAACGCAGGGCAATGCGATTGCCGCGCTGTGTGCCGTGGCCGCTCTCAAGACAGGGAAGCCGGTGCGCTGGCAGCTGGATCGGGATGAAGACATGTCCACCACGGGGAAGCGCCATCCCTTCTTCGCCCGCTACCGCGCGGGCTACGATGATCAGGGCCTGTTGCAGGCGGTCGATGTGCGCCTGTTTTCCGACGGCGGTTGGTCGCTGGATCTCTCCTTGCCAGTGACGGACCGTGCCTTGTTCCACCTCGATAACGCCTACTACATCCCGAACGTCCACTTTGAAGGCCGCGTCGCGAAGACCAACGTCACTTCCAATACGGCATTCCGGGGCTTCGGCGGGCCGCAAGGAATGCTGGTGATCGAGGAGATTCTCGGGCGCATCGCCTTGAAACTGGGTCTGCCGCCGGAGGAAGTGCGGCGCCGGAATTTCTATCACGGCAGCGGGGAAACGAATACCACGCACTACGGCGCGGAGATCGGCGATAACCGCGTCGGGCTCATCTGGGACGAACTACTAGAAACCTCGGAATTCGACACGCGGCGGAAATCGATCGATGCATGGAATGCGGGCCATCCCCACCGGAAGCGCGGGCTGGCGATCACGCCGGTGAAATTCGGCATCAGCTTCACGCTCACCTACTACAACCAGGCCGGGGCTCTCGTGCTGGTCTATGCGGATGGCTCGGTGCAGGTGAACCACGGGGGCACGGAGATGGGCCAAGGCCTGCACACGAAGATCCTTTGCGTCGCGATGCGTGAACTCGGCCTGCCTGCGGAAAGCTTCCGCCTGATGCACACCCGCACCGACAAGGTGCCGAACACCTCGGCCACTGCGGCCAGCTCGGGCTCGGATCTCAATGGCATGGCGGTGGCCGATGCCTGCCGCCAGCTTCGCGAACGCCTTGCTCCCTTGGCTGCGGAGAAGATCGGCTGCGCCCCTGAAGAGATCACGTTCTCCGATGGCTCCGCCCATGGCCCGGGCGCTTCCATCGCTTTCGCCGATCTCGCGATGCTCGCTCATCACCGGCGCGTGTCGCTTTCGGCCGCGGGCTTCTACGCGACGCCGGACCTCAAGTGGGATTGGAACGTCGGCAAAGGAAAGCCCTTCCATTACTACGCCTGCGGAGCCGCGGTCAGCGAAGTGGAGATCGATGGCTTCACCGGCATGAGCAAGGTCCGCCGTGTCGATATCCTTCACGATGTTGGCGATTCGCTGAACGCCGCCGTGGATCGAGGCCAGATCGAAGGCGGTTTCGTCCAAGGCATGGGCTGGCTCACCCGCGAAGAGCTGAAGTGGAATGACAAGGGCCTGCTCCTGACCCACAGCGCCAGCACCTACGCCATTCCCGCCATTAGCGACACACCGGAGGACTTCCGCGTTTCTCTTCTCAAGAACGCTACACAAGAACGCACCATCCACGGCAGCAAGGCCGTGGGTGAACCTCCGCTGATGCTGGCGATTTCTGTTAGGGAAGCGATCCGTGATGCGGTGGCTGCGTTCGGTGCGAGCGAAGACTTTGACCTTCCGTCGCCGTGCACGGGTGAGGCGGTGAAGGGAGCTTTGGATGCCGTTAAGCAGTAGGCAGGCAGACGATAACGCTAAATCTCCAAATCCACCTGACGATCGAGCCGCGAGCGACAGGCCGATTCAAAAGCCCCAACGGGGCGGCAGGGAGATAGCCCAGGGTAAGCGCAGCGCAACCCTGGGTCAGTGCAGGCCGATCGGAGGCCCCCTGAATTGGGGGCAAGGAGGCTGGTTTCATCGACACGTGCCGCCACGACCGGCCTCCCGGCCCCCAATTCAGGGGGCATGCCCGCACTTGCAGCAACCCGGGGCTGCGCGTTGCTTGCCCCGGGCTATCTCCCGGCCGCCTCTTCGAGGCTCAAGAGGCTCTCCCCCCCGGACCGCCTTAAGTTAGCGCCATTCGTGAAAGCGGGTGGGGTTGAATCGGTGGGGTCGGTCCTTGAATTTTGCATTCACGCCCTCGGCTCGCCTTGCACAGGTGAGGCGGGGAAGATAGGTCGATGCATCTAAAGAGTGTTCAGGTCGCATCAGCCGTGCTTCGCCATAGCGATCTACCCCGCCCACGGATCATGACCCTTTCTACCAAGCTCCTGACATCGCGAACCGCGACCTCGTGGATATCCGCCGGGAAGGCATTGACAGCCGTTCCATGCAAGCGGTCCTGCTCGGCTGCTCGGACTCACTCCTCCTTGTGCAATACGTCTACGACTTTCGCTTGAATGGCTATATGCTGCTCCGGCGTTGCGATCTTTCCGAGGTGAGGTGCCGATCCACCGACCGCTTCCAGAAAGAGCTGCTTGAAACCGAGGGCGTCTTCGGCCAGATCAATTTCGGCTTCGGGGTTCCCATCCAATCCTTTGAAGCTTTCCTGCAATCGCGAGGGGAACATGAGATCATCATCGTCCAAGACGAGGCGGCCGATGATCCTGAATTCCTGATTGGAACTGTCGCAGGCGTGGATGCGGATGCTGTGGAGATCCGTCATTTCACCGGTATCGCACGTGTGGAGGAACCCTATCCGAGAATCGCGATGGATCGCATCACCTGTTGCCAGATGGGCACCGACTACATCCGCTTTTACCAGCGCCACTTCAATCGGCTGAGAGGAACTTCAAAGGAAAATCCATGAGCGCCACCTTGCAACGTGATCAAGCGGCTCAGCTCGCGAGATCCTCACCGGCGAAGGCTCTGGAGAAGGCGAGGGGGATTGAGGATCCGTGGTTCCGTGCGCAGGCTCTTGCTTGGGTAGCCCGATTCACCGACGGAGATCCGATTGCGATCGCTGCCCAAGCCGAGAAAGCGGCTGCAGGATGTGACGATGACTACAAGAGGGCGGCGGTCAGGGCGTGGGAGATCGCGGCGCTCGCAGAACGAGGATGTTTGCCGCGGGCACGAAAGGCGCTTGGGGAGGCGCTGAAGCTCGCGAAAGAAATCCAGCCCATTTCCTCCCGAAGCGAGGCGCTCTTCCTATTGATGCAGGCCGCATTCGCGATCAGCCGCGACGAGGCGCGCGTAATCGGCGACGCACTGAAATCCTCATGTCCGGTGAACGAGCACTGGCGCTCCAAGCGCGCTGTCCGGGATGCAGAGAAGATGATCGCAGGTGAAGTTGCGCCTCGCTCCTTCTTCTGGTAGTCCAACCACACACGACTGTTCCAATCGCCGCGCCTCTTGGCTGCCGTCGCTAAAGTTCGGGTCGATGGGAAAAGGATGAAAGTGGAGATACGGGAGACTCGCGAAGAAGAAGCGGAAGCGCTCAGCGACATCCGCGTGCATTCAAAGGGCCATTGGGGTTACTCTCGCGAGACGCTCGAAGCGTGGCGGCCGGCGATGGTCGTGACCCGTGACTACATCCGCGGCGCGACCGTGCGATCCATTTTTGTCGATGGCTGTCTGGTGGGCTTCTACGCGTTGAAGAAAGAAGAAGGAATCCTCGATCATCTTTGGCTTCTTCCCGAGGTGATCGGAAAGGGCGTCGGACGATTGGCTTTCGCTCACGCGATCTCGGTGGCTCGGGGCATCGGCATGCGAACGCTGCTTATCGTGTCGGACGCCGATGCCGAAGGATTCTACCTTAAGATGGGCGCTCAAAAGATCGGTGAAGTCTTCAGTCCGCATCAGAATCGCATGCTGCCCAAGCTGCTCTTCCGCATTCCTGAAGAACCCAATTCGTCACCAGAGCCGACATCGGGGCCGCCCCTCGTCGCACCTCAACTTTGACGTTAGGCCGCGTGTGAGCACCTCCAACAACATCCTCTGAATATGCCAGACAAGGACCCAAACCGGATTCCGGACTTCGCCGCCATCGGCACGATAGAGGTGCGCCCATGCCGATCCGAGGATGCCGAAGCGGTGGCACTGGTGGAAGCATCTGCGACCGCGACGCTACGGAAGACGTATCGCCCGAACAAGATGGCCCTGGCGAACAAGAGGCGGATTTCGCGAGATCTGGAACGGCTGGTGGCTTTGCTCGACGGGCGGGTTGTCGGGACAACTCAGTACTTAGTGGATGGCGAAAGTATCCGGATCATCGGGCTGGGAGTTTTGGCGGGATTTCGCAGGGCGGGTGTGGCGAGGGCATTGGTCGACTCGCTAGCGGATCTGGCTTCCACTCTCGGCCTGAAAGGCCTTGTGGCGGGAACTGTTCGCGAGACAGGGAACGTGGCCGTCTTCGAGCGCCTCGGATTTCGGGCGGTGTCGGAAGGTCCGGATGAGTATTCGGAAAGTGACGTGTATCCAGAGTTGAGCGACGTCGAATTGCGCTGGCTCCGGGAGGGTTGATTCTGTCTGCGATAAGGCGTCGGTCTCGCGGATGCAGTGAGATCGCCTTCCACATCCCGGTTGCTCACCGGCGTGAGGGGACCACACAAGGGCGTTGTGTTTCCCTTCGGTTCAATGATCATCGCGGGGCCTGCTGATTCCCGCGTTCATTTTGAAAATCATCAACAGCATTTGGTTCGCCACTCTTGTCCCGGCCTTGCTCGGGTTCGGCTTGACGGCGCTTTGTGTGCGTGGATTCGAGTTCTACGGCTGGAGTCTTTTTCTGGGATTGCCCGTGGCGGTGAGTTTCTTGTCGGCCTTCTGCACTTCCTATCGGCGTCAGGTGTCGTTTGGCTCCGCGTATTGGACTTCGGCGATCAGCCTGCTCGTGCTCGGCGGCTTCATTTTGGTTTTGGCCCTCGATGGTTTGATCTGCGTTCTCATGGCTTCGCCGCTGGCGTTTGTGCTCGCCCTGATCGGCGCTTTCGCCGGACGGGCCTTCGGGAGTTCCTGTGGCGGAGGGATCCGTTCGTCACTTCCCTTGCTGCTGGTGTTCTTGCTTCCGGGGCTCGTGGGCTTTGACCATGCGACGGTTTCGCCGCCGCCTCTCCGGCAAGTGACCACCCGCGTGGTGATCAATGCTCCTATCGATCGGGTGTGGCAGACGGTGATCGCATTTCCCAAGATCACCGCGCCGGTGGATGGAATCTTCCGCTGCGGAATCGCCTATCCCATCGAGGCACGCATCGACGGCACCGGAGTGGGTGCAATCCGCCATTGCATCTTCTCCACCGGTCCCTTCGTCGAGCCGATCACCCGCTGGGACGAGCCGACGCTTCTTGCGTTTGATGTCAGCGAGTCACCGCCACCGATGAAGGAGCTGTCCTTCTACGAGGAACTCGATGCCCCGCACCTCCATGGTCACATGGCTTCGGAGCGCGGACAGTTCCGGCTCATCGAGCAGGACGGCAAGGTGCTTCTAGAGGGCACGACCTGGTACAAGCATAGCCTCGCGCCGCAGTGGTACTGGGGGCCGATCAGCGACTATATGATCCACCGGATCCACGAGCGGGTGCTGAACCACATCAAGAAGACAGCGGAGTGAGTTTCCATCTGTGAAGATGCGGTGAAGGACCGGAACCGAATCGACATGTCATCGCCGCCGGGTCAGAGTCGGGTAAACGCATGAATCCCTATGATGCGCTGCAATCACGGACGGGCGAGGTATCGCCAGGCCGGTTTTCCCTAAAGCGAAAGGTTCGCTCCAAGGAGGTGCTGGCCGGGATGTTCGCGATTTTTCTGGTGAGTTTCTTCTGGCGGGGAATGACCTCCTGCGCGTGTGGGCACACCGACCTTCTGACAAGCATTGTGCTGGTGCCGGCATTTGTTGGCTCAGTCTTGCTTCTTGGCTTCTTGCGACGATGCCGTCCTCCCCATCGGGTGGTAGTGGTCTTTTTTGCCGTGTTGGTAGGCCTGATGTTTGTCGGCAACGTGGCGGATATCCTTTGGCTGGGGCATCAGCCGCTCGTGGGGCGGAGAGGAGACCCACAACGGCACCTCGGCGCGATCCGGCAAAATCTCACCTGTTCCTTACCTGCTTATCAGGTGGGGAGTGCAAAGTGCTTGGGCATCAGCGGGGTCGGCGATGCCCACCCGCATCGGCGAATCGCCCGAGTTTAGCGCCATTCATGTCAGACACACAAACCACGATCTACTACTCCGTTTTCCTCGGGCTTGCCTTCGTGGTCATTCCGGCGAGCTATCTGGCTCTGTGCGTGTGGATGACGATTCGGCGTTCGCACTGGATCTCGTTTCTCGCGCATTTCTTTCTCTTTGGAACGGTGGGCGGCTGGTGCCTGGCATTCGGGCTTTCACCCTCGCCTCTGGCGGCAATAAGCATCGTGTTCCTGCTCTTGACCTGTCCGGTCTGTTTGATCACGTCGCTTTGTCTGCGGTTTCGAAAGGACCGCAATCGCTTTGACTCCGTTGCGATGGTCGGTGGCTACGCCTATTCGATTTTGTTGGCTGGAGCGTTCGTGACGCTGCCGTTTTTGGTCGGCCAATGAATTCCTTGGGGATGTTTTAGGGGGAGGGGATCCGTATAAGGCCGAATTGAATTTGGCCGGTGGCTTCAATGGCCGCGGATCCGGGGTGACTCCCGCCTCGCTGGAATCCCATCCGGGATTCATGGGCGGGTGATTCTTTCCGGTGGTAGGTGCTTCGCGCCAACCACCGGCTATTGGCTTTTCTCCCTCCGGAGTTTGGAGGGCGGTTGCGGTGCATTGGGGGGTTACCGGTGATCGTCTCTCTTCTCCAGAAGCTGTGCCGCGATGCTGATGGCGATTTCGTGAGGGTCGTTGTCGCCGATGGGGAGGCCGAGGGGGCAGGTGATTTTTCCTAACAGGTCCTCGTCGATCCCTGCTTCACGGAGGTCGCGCAGGAGGGCGGCGCGCTTTGAGGCGCTGCCGATGACGCCGAGGAAGGGAATCGTCGGGAAGCGGGTGAGGACTTCCTTCAGCACCGGCACGTCGCTGCCATGACCTTTCGTGATGGAGAGGACGAAGGATCTTTCGGAGACAAAACCGATGCCGTCCTCGAATGCCGCGAACTGGTGCGTGCTCAGGTTCCCCGAAGAAGGAAGACGCTGGAGCCAATCGCCGCGGGTATCGATGACATCGATGCGGCAGGAGAGGGGGATCAGAACGGGGACGAGGGCTTGCACGATATGCCCCGCGCCGAAGATGACGATGTGCCAGGGCGGCTTCGCCGCGACGCGTTCGAAGAGCACCGTCATCTCGCCGCCACAGGTCATGCCGATGTCTTGCTGGAGGTTCCAGCAGTGGAGGCGGGTGATCTCCGATGAGTCTAGTAGTCCGGTGGCCTCCTCGATGGCGCGGGCCTCGATGCGGCCGCCGCCGATGGTGCCGGAAAGCAGGCCGTCTCGGGTGACGATCATCTTGGCACCGGCTTCACCGGGGACGCTGCCGCGCGCGGCGGCGACGGTGACGACCACGAGGTCGGTGCCGGTTTCCCGGCAGCGGGTGATTTCTTGCCAAGGGTTCATGGGGAGAGCGGGTTTGCAACCCGCTGAGGCAGTTCGTGCTGGTTTCTAGGTGAAAGGGGCTTTGTTCGTGGCTTCAAGCGGCTTGAAAAGCCGCTCTCCTCAGCGGGTGATCACCGCCTCGATTTCGCCATGCGGTTCATCGGTGGGCAGAAGCACCGTTTTCTGCTCCGGCCGGCCGAGCTTGGAAAGATCGAGGCCGAGGAAATGGACATTCGGCATTTTCAGTTCAATCCGCGAGATCGACGGGACCCGCTCAAGTGCCAGCTCGCCGATTTCAAATAGGGTTCGCTGGACCGATGGACTGTAGGTGGTGGCGAAGACCTCGTGCGCGGCGGTTAGAATATCGGTGTCCGCAGTCCTGAAGTCCGCCGTGAGGTCGGAAAAGGTCCACTCCGCGGTCATCCGTGTGGCGAAGACCCGATCATGGGTCGGGGGTAGGGTTGTTAGCTCACAAACATTGTAGCATTCGAAGCCGGATTGCGTGGTCTTCATGACGAGATGGCCACGGATGCCGGAAGTCAGCACCGGATCCTTTCCTCGGGAGAAGGCGCCGCGTGAAAAGGGCTCGCCATTGGCAGCATGGATGAAGGAATGCGGATGCGGGCTGCCGGCAATCGTCATCCGCTCCCATTTCCGTTCCCGGAGTTCCACTTCGATCCCGCTCAGGTGCGGATATTTGCCGAGGAAATGATCGCCGATCACCTTTGCGAAGCGGGTCCGGCAGGTCCCAAGATGATCGTGCGCCAGGAAGTGGACGGTGTTCTTCACCGTGTCCGTGGGGACGATCGAGCGGTTGTCGGCGCTCAGGTAAGAGCCCTCCAGCTCGCCGTGGAGCAGGACGTCCGCCTCCAGTTCACAGACGTCGTGATGGGTCTCGTCGTGCCGGATGACTTTCATCACCCTGACGCGGAACTTTCCGTACCGATTGGATTCGAGCGTTGCCACGGGAAGCTTCTGTTGGGAATTTAAGAATCGATGGATAGGCTATCGACAGCGGATCTGAATGCGATGGAGAAAGATGGCTTCGTCGCGAGGCTCGGGGGAATCTATGAACATTCGGAGTGGGTCGCTTGGAAAGTGGCTGAGCAAAGGCCGTTCCAAGACCGCGCTGCGCTTGCCTCCGCGATGCGGATGGCGGTGGAGACCGGGACCGATGAGGAGAAGCTTGCTCTTATCCGCGCCCATCCGGACCTCGCGGGGAAGCTGGCCCGGGCCGGGGCTCTGAGCGAGTCCTCCACAAGGGAGCAGGCGGGACTGGGCCTCGATCGCCTGTCAGATGAGGAGTTCGACCGCTTTACCGATCTCAATGGCCGCTATCAGGACCGCTTCGGCTTTCCCTTCGTGATCTGCGTGCGCCTCACAGATAGGCCGGGCATCCTGAGTGCCTTTGAAAAGCGGCTGGGAAACGAGATGCCGGGAGAAATCTCGGAAGCGCTCCGGCAGATCCACCACATTGCCCGGCTGCGGCTAGCAGATCTGGTGGCGGAGTGAGTTCAGGGGTGGGAATTCCTCCCATACGCAATCGCGTACTTGATTCCCGTTGAGGCACAGGATATTGTCACAGTTCTACCTCCCTCCTCAATGAAACGTCGCATCTGCCTCGCTTGGTTTGGCGACCTCGATGGAAATCATCGCGGTGGCCGCCCGAAGCAGCAGTCGCAAACGGTCAACGAGCCCGTCCACGGATCCGAAGGCGCCCAGCAAGGCCCGTCCAAGGATAAGGAACGTTCGTCCGAGTTGCGCCGCTGGATTCGCAAGCAATGAAACATCCGTCCTGCGCTAGGCGAGAACGTAGTCTCTGCCCGGCTCGGGAACGATTGCCTCGGTCGAAGGCAGCTTTTCTTTAAGCTGCTCGACGAACCAAGCGCTTGCCCTCGGGTCGCCGTGGACCAGAAAGGTCTTCTTCGGCCGGACTTTCAAAATGTACTCGAGCAGCGATTCCCGCGTGGCGTGGCCGCTGAAATCGAAGATCTCCATCTCACAGCGGCGCGGGACGGCGGGGCGTTTGGGATCCAGCAGGATCTTTTCCCCAAGTGCAGCCGCACGGATGAGGCCTGCGGGAGAGGCAGGATCGGCGTAGCCGACGAAGAAGAGCGAATTTTTCGGGTTTTCGAGGAAACCGGCGCGGGCGAACTCGTTCGAGACCGTGTTCTCGCTCATCATGCCGCTGGAGAGACAGTAGATCGCGCCGGGCTGGAGGGGTACGGGACCCTTCCGCTTGCGGTTGCCAGCTTCGAGTTCCATGTGCTCCAGGATGCGGAATCCTTCGTCGCTGCGACGGGTGCGGCCCTTCGCGAACTTGTCGTAGATGACCGTCATCTTGGTGCTCAGGCCACCGATGTAGATGGGCGTCTTCCTCGGGATGAGGCCGCGCTTCTTGAAGCGGTGAAGCATGGTCAGGACCTCCTGCGTCTTGCCCATCGCGAAAACCGGGATCAGCACGCTGCCCCGGCGCTGCAGGGTGGCGGCGATCCCTTCCGCGAGACGGGATTCCTCATCCTCACGCGTGTAGTCAGGCCGACGGGTGCTGTCGCCGCGGGTGGTCTCGATGATCAGGGCATCCACATGCTCCTCCGGGAAAATCGCGCCCTTGATGAGGGTGGAGTCCTCGAAATTCACATCGCCGGTGTACATCACCCGGTGGCCATTGCACTGCATGGTGATGCCGGTGGAGCCGAGGACATGACCGGCGTCATGGAAGATGCCGCGAAGTTTGCCCTCGGAGTCGAGATCGAAGGGGCGTTCCAAACCCCGGGTCTCGAAAGAGCGCTCGATTTCGTCGATGTCCCGGTGGGTGAAGAGGGGATACTCCGCGATGCCGAGCTCGGTGCGTTTCGCCTGCATGACGTTCACGGAATTGTGAAGCATCGCGGTGGCCAGCTCGGCAGCGGCCGGGGAAAAGAAGGCCTTCGCCTGCGGCTGGCGGTGCAAGAGCACGGGCAGCGAGCCGATGTGGTCGAGGTGGGCGTGGGTCACGACCACTGAATCGACCGACCCTTCTTCGAGCAGATCGTAACGAGGAATGCCTTCAAGGCCGTCGTGCTTCGGATGAAGCCCGGCATCGAGGACCACGCGGGCACTGCCGGTATCCAGAAGGTAAGAATTCGCGCCGATTTCGGCGTGGCGGCAAAGGCTACGAAACAGCATGGGCAGACTTGAAAGCCCCGGGACGATGGGGGAGGGGCGGGAAATGTCGAATGCTGATTTTCCGCGCTTTGCAGGCAATCGCTTGGCGGCGTGCTACTTGTCGAGCTCCTTCAGCACGTCCGCCGCTTGCTCATCGGTGGAGGCGGTGAGGTCGCGCCAGACGAGTTTGCCCTCTTTGAAGAGGAAAGCCTGGCGCTTCGCGACGCCGGTTTCGTGAGGGACACCGAAGGCATCGGCGACCTTGCCGTCCTTGTCGGAGATGAGGGTGAAGGGCAGTTTGTATTTGTCCTTGAAGGCCTTCTGCGCCTCGACGGTGTCCATGCTGACGCCGTAAACCTTCACTTTTTTCTCGGTGAGGGCGGCGTAGGAGTCGCGGAGGGAGCAGGCCTGCTTGGTGCAGCCGGGAGTGTCGGCCTTCGGGTAGAAATAGACGAAGGTCCAGCCTTCGGCTCCGGCCTCGGCGAGCTTCACATCCTTGTCATCCTGATCTTTTGCGGTGACCGGGGGAAGGGGAGCGCCGAGGTCGATCGGCTCGGCGGCGATGGCCGAAACGGCGAGGACGAGGGAGGCGGCGACGGTGGAAATGGGATGGAGGGGATTCATGGAAACGGAGATTGCCACCGGAAACCGGGCGCGCAAGAGGACGATTTTTCAATGGACAGACCGGCTTGCGGGCGATACTGCCTTCGCCCCGCCCGCAAGGGCAGCAATTTGGTAACGGCAGAGTAGCTCAGGGGTAGAGCAGAGGACTCATAAGCCTTTGGTCGGCGGTTCAAATCCGCCCTCTGCTACCAAATTTCTTTCCCGAGTCCCGCTTGGATTCGAAACACCCGTAGAGGTGCCCCCATTCCGGATTGATTCCGGGGCGTAAGTTCTCTGGGGGAAGGTTCCGCCGATTTCAAAGCGGCGGCTGGACAGATGGCACGGAACGGTTTGCCGATTGTGCGGGTGCCGGGCGGCGGACAGATTTCTCCACTATGAAATCCGCGCGTGTCGTTTTCGCCTGCTGTGCCGCCGCGTTCCAACTCGCTGCAAGCGCTGAGCCGCTGCCGGACGGACTCTACGCGGAGGTGTCTACCCCGCGCGGGAAGATCACGGCGGAGCTCTACCATCGGCAGGCTCCGATGACGGTGGCCAACTATGTGGGGCTGGCCGAGGGAGTGCTGGGACCGTCGGCCGGGGGAAAGCCGTTCTTTGACGGACTGGTGTTCCACCGCGTGGTTCCGGACTTTGTGGTGCAGGGTGCGGATCCTACCGGCACGGGTTCGGGTGATGCCGGATATCTGTTTCCCGATGAGATCGTTCCCGGGCTGCTCCATCGCAAGCCCGGGGTCGTGCAGATGGCCAACGACGGCCCGGATACCAACGGCTCGCAGTGGTGCTTCATTCTCCGCCCGTCACCCCATCTTGACTATTTGCACAGTGTGTTCGGCCAAGTGGTCGAGGGTCTTGAGATCCTGCCTCGCATCGAGCAGGGCGATGGGATGAAGGTGAAGATCCTGCGCGTGGGGAAGGAGGCGGAGGAGTTCCGCGTGACCCGGGAATCCTTCGCGGCGATGGTGGCGGCGGCCAAGCGCTACGAAGGACCGCGCCAACCCCGACCGGATGCGCCTTTCGATGATCCGGACAAGCTGTTGCCGACCGATTGGCCGCGCGCCGTCGCCGTGACTCAGAAGCTTGCGAACTTCCAGCGCTTCACAGGCCTGCGGGTGGCCGCCCGGGTGCTGGCGAAAACTCCGGAGGGAGAAGGCGGAATCCCGCGCTATCTCAAGGAGACCGCCGAACATCTCGGGACCGGTCCGGCCGGGGTGCTGGCGGTGTATTTCGCCGATCAGGATCGCTGGCATCTCCACATCGGCCAAGACGTGGCGGGATTTCCGAGGGAATCCCGCGCTGAGCCCGAGGCCCGCCTGCTGGCGGAGGCCCGCCTGCTTCAGGACGAAATGGTAGTTGCCGCGCTCAAGCGCCTGCCAGCGGATCAAACCGAACTCGCCCGGTCGGCGCATGTCAGGCTGGCCGTGGACGCGATGCTGGACCGGCTGCTCGCGACGCTCGCGGCGGCCCGGAAACCCTGATCCGCCGGTGGTTCGGTCAGCGGCCTGCCGCGTGCCAGGTGGTAACCGCTCCGCATAGATCTCCGAGCGCGCAGCCTACGGATTTGAAGAGGGTGATCACCCGGGCGTCCTGCCGTGCGGCCACGCTCCCCTTGCAGAGTTCGGACAACTCTCCCGCCACCTGATCCGTCGAGAAGGCTCCTTCCGCTACCGGGACAAGGATTTCTCCCGCTTCCTTGAAGCAATTCGCCCGGGTGTCCACGAAGACCCGGGACCGCGTGACCATGGTGGTGTCACACTCGCGTTTGGTGGCGTGGTGATTGCCGAGGAAATCCGTGTGGGTACCGGGACGAATCCATTCGCCGCGTACCAGAATGTTCTCGCTGCCGGTGGCGCACACCACGATGTCCGCCTGCCCGCAGGCCTCGGGAAGATCGGTGACGGCCTGAAACTCCAGGGATGGAAATTCGTCGGCCGCCGATTGCGCAAGAGCCGCAGCCTTGTCCGGCGATCGGCCCCAGATGAGGACCTTCTTCAAGGGCCGGACACTGATGTGCGCGCGAATGAGATACGGGGCGAGTTTCCCGGTTCCCAGCAGCAGCAAGGTCCCGGACTCCGGACGCGAAAGAAGCCGCGAGGCCAGCGCGGAGACCCCCGCCGTCCGCCAGCAGGTGACACTGACGCCATCCACCAGCGCCAGCGGCTCGCCGCCCTTCCGGTCGAACAGAAGGATCTGGGAATACAGGGTCTGGCGGGGCGGCTGGTTGTCGGGGAAATAGGTGAAGGCCTTGAGCGCGATGACCTCGTCGTTCCACGAAGGCAGCATTGCGAAGGCATCATGGTCGCCAGCGGTCTCATCCAGCAGCATCACCTGCCGCGGCGGCATGGTGTAGCGCCCCGAGAAGGCTCCGTGCAGGGCGTCGATGAAATCCGGGAAGCGCAGGGCGGCGTGAACCTGGTCGGCGGTGATCACTTTCATGTCGATGCGGAGACAAAGAGGCTGCGGAAGGGGTGCGTCATTCATTTTGTATGCTCCGGCTGGCTCCGGAGGCCGCCGAGGACCTCGTTCCGCTCAAAAAAGTGTTCCGGGCAGAATTTCTCCGTCGTGGCGGGTCGATTGCCGGAAATTGGAGGGATTTCCTTAGCTTGAATCGCTTTTGCCCCCGGTCCGAATGTCCCCGCCAATTATCCCGGAGCGGTCGATTTCGAAAAGAAAAGCGAGGGATCTATCCGAAAGTGACCTCAATATCAGGGCATTGTGGAGAATTGAATCCTCCCGAAGTCTTAAAAACTTCAGGTTGCCGAAGCAAATTCAGAGGTGAATTTTTTTTCTAAATAGGTCTTGCCAGGTTGGTCGCGATCCCTAGATTCGCCGCCCCACATCGCCCCCTGCCCTAGGCATCAAATGCCAGCAGGACGGCTTCATTCTCCAAACACTATCGGGTGCAGCTCCGGATAACAGGCTCCTGCGAGGGATTTATCGCTCGCCGCCTGCCGGGTACGCTCCCAAGCGAACACCGAACCACGCAGGAATCCAATGCCGACCATCAATCAGCTCGTCCGTAGAGGACGACAGACTCCGATCGAAAAGTCGAAGTCTCCGGCGATGACCAACTGTCCGCAGCGCCGCGGCGTCTGCCTCCAGGTCATGACCCGCACTCCGAAGAAGCCGAACTCGGCTCTCCGGAAAGTGGCGAAGGTCCGCCTGACCAACGGCTACGAAGTGATCGCCTACATCGGCGGTGAAGGTCACAACCTTCAGGAGCACTCCATCGTGCTCGTCCGCGGCGGTCGTGTGAAAGACCTTCCCGGTGTCCGTTACCACATCGTCCGTGGTTCGCTCGACACCCTCGGCGTCGACAAGCGTCGCCAGAGCCGCTCGAAGTACGGCGCCAAGCGTCCGAAGCCGGGCCAAGCCGCAGCTCCTGCCAAGGGTGGCAAGGGCGGTAAGAAGTAATCCCGCGTCGAAAGCCTTAATCTTTTCCGACCATGTCACGCCGCAAGCGCACTTTCCACAAGCCCGATCGCCGGGACTCCCGCTACGACAGCTCCCTCGTCGGTCACCTCATTTCGAAGGTGATGCTCGACGGGAAGCGGTCCCTCGCGGAACGCATCGTCTACGCTGCCATTGAAAAGGCCAGCGAAGGCGTTGATACCGTCGATCCGCTCGAAGTCGTCACCCGCGCCATTGAAAACGCCAAGCCACGCGTGGAAGTGAAGAGCCGCCGTGTGGGTGGTGCCACTTACCAGGTTCCGCTTGAAGTTGCCGCCGATCGTTCCGAGTCCCTCGCCCTGCGCTGGATCGTCGGTTACGCCCGCGGCCGCAAGGGCACTCCGATGCACGTCGCTCTCGCGAACGAGCTGAAGGACGCCGCCAACAACCAGGGTTCCTCCGTCCGCAAGCGCGACGACGTTCACAAGATGGCCCAGGCCAACCGCGCCTTCGCCCACTTCCGCTGGTAAATTCCTTATCGGGGTCTCCGACCCCATGCCGCCATGTCTTCCAACCACAACAATCCTGATCGTCCGTATCCGCTTGAGCGGACGCGGAACATTGGGATTGCGGCGCACATCGACGCCGGGAAGACCACGCTCACGGAGCGCATCCTCTTCTACACGGGGATGATCCACAAGATCGGGGAAGTGCACGATGGTGCCGCCACGACCGACTGGATGGAGCAGGAGCGCGAGCGCGGCATCACGATCACTTCCGCCGCCGTCACCACCGAGTGGTGGCAGCGCGAGGAAGAAGGGATCGTGAAGTCCTTCACCGGACAAAAGCAGCGGATCAACATCATCGACACCCCCGGCCACGTAGATTTCACGGCCGAGGTGGAGCGCTCGCTCCGGGTGCTTGATGGCGCGATCGTCGTCTTCTGCGGCGTCGCCGGTGTCCAGCCCCAGACCGAGACGGTCTGGCGTCAGGCTACCAAGTATCACGTTCCGCGCATCGTGTTCGTCAACAAGATGGACCGGGTTGGCGCGAACTTCGACAACGTCTTCCACGAGGTGAAGGAGAAGCTCGGCGCGAATGCCGTGCGTGTCCTGATCCCGATCGGTGCCGAGGACCAGCTCATCGGCCAGATCGACGTGGTGAACCAAAAGGCGATCCACTACATCGACGACGCCACCTTTGGCTCGACCTACGAGATCGTGGATCTCAACGAAGCGGAGAAGGCGATCGCCGAGGAAGCCTACACCGAGCTGCTCGACGTCGTCGCCGGTGTGGATGATCAGCTCGCCGAGAAGTTCCTCATGGAGGAGCCGATCACCCGCGAAGAGCTGAAGGCCGCCATCCGCCGCGCCACCATCGCGAACAAGCTCGTTCCGGTTGCCGGTGGTTCCGCCTTCAAGAACAAGGGCGTCCAATACCTCCTCGACGCCGTCGTCGACTACCTCCCGAGCCCGCTGGAACTTCCGGCGATGATCGGCATGGATCCCGACAACGAGGAGCACAAGATCGAGGTCCACACGAGCGACAACGAGAAGTTCTGCTCCCTCGCCTTCAAACTCTGGGCCGATAAATTCGTCGGCAAATTGGTTTTCTTCCGGGTCTATTCCGGCGTCATCAAGAAAGGCGACACCGTTTACAACCCGCGAACCCGCCGATCCGAACGCGTCGGCCGCCTGATCCAGATCCAGGCCAACGAGCACAAGGACATCAGCGCGTGTTACGCCGGCGACATCGCCGCGATGGTTGGAATCAAAAACGTCACCACCGGTGACACCTTGGCCGAAGAAGATTACGACGTCGTCCTCGAACCCCCCACCTTCCCGGAGCCCGTCATTTCCATGGCGGTTGAGCCGAAAACCAAAGCCGACCAGGAGAAGCTCGCCAATGCGCTGAGCCGCCTTTCGGAAGAGGATCCCACTTTCCAGGTCAAGACCGACGAAGAAACCGGTCAGACCATCATCTCGGGCATGGGCGAACTCCACCTGGAGATCATCGTCGATCGCCTGAAGCGCGAATTCAAGGTGGAGGCCAATACCGGCGCTCCCCAGATCGCCTACCGCGAGACCATCACCGCCGAAGCCGCTGGCGAAGGCAAGCTGGTCAAGCAGTCCGGTGGTCGCGGTCAATACGGACACGTCCGCCTCTCGGTCCGCCCGAATGAAAAGGGCAAGGGCCTGACGATCGAAAACAAGATCGTCGGCGGCGAAATCCCGAAGGACTACCACAACGCCGTTTTCAAGGGCGTCCACGAAGCCATGACCAATGGCATCATCGCCGGCTACCCGGTGATCGATGTGCATGTGGACGTGCTCGGCGGTTCCTTCCACGAAGTCGATTCCAACGAGAACGCCTTCACGATGGCCGCCATCTTCGCGATGAAGGACGCCTTCAAGAAAGCGAAGTCCATTCTCCTCGAGCCGATCATGGCCGTGGAAGTCTCCACTCCGGATGACTACCAGGGCGACGTGATGGGCGACCTGAACCGCCGTCGCGGCCAGATCCAGAACATGGAAAGCAAGGGCAAGCTCGCGGTCATCCGCGCGAATGTCCCCTTGAAGGAAATGTTCGGCTACTCGACCGCCGTGCGCACCCTTTCCTCCGGCCGCGCTTCCTATTCGATGACTCCTTCGCACTTCGAGCAAGTGCCCGGAAACATCGTCGCGGAAATCGTAACCGACCGCGGCCACTGAAGCGGCCACCGACCTTACCCAACATCTCTTAACCTAATCCACCGCCATGGAAAACCAGAAGATCCGCATCCGCCTGCGCGCTTTCGACCACCGCGCCATCGACCGCTCCGCTGCGGAGATTGTCGAAACCGCCAAGCGCACCGGTGCCAAGGTGGCCGGCCCGATCCCGCTTCCGACCCGCATCGAGAAGTTCAGCGTGAACCGTTCCGTGCACGTCAACAAGAAGTCCGCCGAGCAGTTCGAGATCCGCACCCACAAGCGCGTCCTCGACATCGTCGACCCAACCGCCCGCACCGTCGATGAGCTGAAGAAGCTCAACCTGCCCGCCGGTGTCGATATCGCCATCCGCATCTGAGGCCAACGAGCCCGGATTTCAGTTCCCAACTTTCCAATCGATCCCAGCCATGTCTCTCGGACTTCTCGGCAAGAAACTCGGCATGACCCGTCTTTTTGACGCGGCCACGCAGTCCAGCATTCCCGTCACCGTCATCGAGGTGAGCGGTAACACCTGCCTTCAGGTGAAGACCGTCGAAAAGGACGGCTACTCCGCCGTTCAGGTCGGCTACGACGACAAGAAGGAGTCCCGCACGGACAAGCCTTCGCTCGGCCACTTCAAGAAGCATGGTTCGAAGCCGAAGTACCTCGTTCAGGAGTTCCGCTTCGCCGCTGACGAAGCCGCCCCTGAGACCCACACCGGTCTCGAAACCTTCACGGCCGGCCAATGGGTTGACGTGATCGGCACCACGAAGGGCCGCGGTTTCCAAGGCGCGGTGAAGCGCCACGGCTTCGGTGGTCTCAAGCAGACCCACGGTTCCATGATGCACCGCCGGACCGGCGCCATCGGTTGCCGTTCCACCCCGGGCCGCGTCTGGAAAAACCAGAAGATGCCCGGACACATGGGTGACGTGCCCCGCACCGTCCAGAACCTCAAGGTCGTGGCCGTGCGCCCCGAGGACGGCGTGATCCTGATTTCCGGTGCCGTTCCCGGTGCCAAGGGTAGCTACGTCACTGTCCGTCCCGCCAAGAAGAAGACCGCCGCCGCCTGAGGCAAAGCGTCTGAACCGTAACTCTCACACGCATCCCAGTCATGCCCGCGAAAACTTTCACCGCTGACGACGCGCAGAACGCGAACATCCTGCTCGCCGAAGCCGACAAAGGCAAACAGGCCGTGCACGATCTCGTGACCGCCTACCGCGCCAACCGCCGCACCGGCTCCGCCAATACCAAGACCCGCGGCGAGGTCTCCGGCAACAACAAGAAGATCTACAAGCAGAAGGGCACCGGTAACGCCCGTCACGGCGACAAGCGCGCTCCCATTTTCGTCGGTGGTGGTGTCGTCTTCGGCCCGCGTCCGCGCGATTACTCGAAGAAGGTGCCGAAAAACGTCCGCAAGCTCGCCTTGCGCCGCGTGCTCGGCGACCTCGTCCGCGAAGGCTCGCTCAAGACCCTCGCTTCCTTCTCCATCGCCGATGGCAAGACCAAGTCCTTCATCTCCACCGTCACCGCTGACGTGGAAGCCAAGAAGGTCCTGATCGTTGGCAAGAGCTTCGATGAGAAGACCTACCTCGCCGCCCGCAACGTTTCCTGGGCCCAGCTCGTCACCGTCGAGAGCCTGAACGTCGAGGAACTGCTTCACGCCAAGTCCGTCCTTGTGGTGGAAGACGCGCTCGAGACCCTCTCCAAGCGCACCGCCTGATCCTTTATCGCTGAATACGCGCCATGAAAGACATCTATCAAGTCATCAAGAACGTCCGCCTCAGCGAGAAGGCCACCATGCTTCAGGAGACCAATAACGAGGTCGTCCTGGAAGTGGACCGCAAGGCCAACAAGCTCGAAATCAAGCGTGCCGTCGAAACCCTGCTGGGCAAGAAGGTCGCCGCCGTCCGCACCCTCAACTACAGCGGCAAAGCCAAGCGCAAGCGCCGCGCCGACGAGGGCCGCACCAACCACTGGAAGAAGGCCGTGGTTCGCCTGAAGGAAGGCGAATCCTTCGACCTCGTCTGATTCTCTAACCGGCTAACACCGAACAACCCTCAAGCGAGCCATGTCTCTCAAGGAGTTCACACCCAATACCCCGTCCGAACGCTACAAGGTGCTTCCGTCCTTCGACGAAATCACCAAGCACAAGCCGGAGAAGAGCCTTCTTTCCCCGCTCAAGCGGAGCGGCGGCCGTAACAACACCGGCCGGATCACCACCCGCCACATCGGCGGCGGACACAAGCGCCACTACCGCCTGATCGACTTCAAGCGCGGCAAGTACGATGTGCCAGCCACCGTGGTCGGCATCGAGTATGATCCGAACCGCACCTGCCGCATCGCGCTGATCCAGTACAAGGACGGCCAGAAGAGCTACATCCTGGCTCCTGCCGGTCTTGAAACGGGTGCCACCGTGGTTTCCGGCGAAAAGGCAGCCCCGAAGGTGGGCAACGCGATGCCGCTCAAGAGCGTTCCGCTCGGCACCGCGATCCACAACATCGAGCTGATCCCGGGCAATGGCGGCAAGGTCGCCCGTGCCGCAGGCCAGCAAGCGATCCTTTCCAACCGCGAAGGCGGCTGGGCGCTCGTCAAGATGCCTTCCGGTGAAATCCGCCGCTTCAACGAAGCTTGCTTCTGCACCATCGGCACCGTCGGCAACCGCGACCACATGAACGAAGTGTCCGGCAAGGCCGGCCGCACCCGCTGGCAGGGCGTCCGCCCGACCGTCCGCGGCATGTGCATGAACCCCGTCGACCACCCGAACGGTGGTGGTGAGGGTAAGTCCAAGTCCGGTGGTGGTCGCCAGCACCTTCTCAGCCCCTGGGGTCACGCGAAGGGACAGAAGACCCGCAAGCCGAAGAAGGTCACCAGCACCTTCATCGTCGAAAGCCGCCACAACAAGAAGCGCTAACCTTTACCCACCGAACTCATGCCACGCTCTCTCAAGAAGGGTCCGTACATCGACCAGAAGCTTCTGGCCAAGATCGACACCGCTGCCGCCGCTGGCGACAAGAAGCCGATCAAGACCTGGAGCCGCGCCTCGATGATCACTCCCGACTTCGTCGGCCTCAACTTCGCCGTGCACAACGGCAAGACCTTCGTCCCGGTGTATGTCACCGAGAACATGGTCGGCCACAAGCTCGGTGAATTCGCCCCGACCCGCCTGTTCCGCGCCCACGGCGGTATCGGCAAGAAGTAAGAATTCCGAACGCCTCCGTTTCCCATGTTCCGCACGAGTCCCATCGCTCTCGCCGCCACAGTCTTCGGACTGTCCGCGGGGGCGTGGACCTGTGCCGCGCAGGGCACGGATGCCGCCGCCCTGCAGTCCACCGTCGAGGAACTGCGCCGGCAGAACGAGGTGCTCGAAAAGAGCCTTCTCCAGGCCAACCGCGCCGAGAAGGAAGCTTCCGAGCAACTCGCCGGTGTCCGCCTGCGTCTCGAGGCTCTGGGCCGCGATCTTCTCGACGGCGGCGAGGCCCGCCTGATCCAAGCCACCGCGGATCGCCAGATCCTCGAAAGCCGGGTCAGCAGCCTCGAAGGGACCTCGTCCCGCTTGGTTTCCGCCATTGCCGACTACCTGCGCCAGGCAGTCGCGGCGGACCCCGACGCCCGGCTCCGTGTCGAAACCGCTATCCGCGAGCTTGACGAAGTCCTCGGACTGAGGCAGAAGCCCGCCCCCGCAGCCGCCGGTTCCGCCGGAAACGCAAGGGTGATGAACATCGATTCGGATAGCGGCCTACTCGTCCTGAACGTCGGGGAAGCCCAAGGAGCCCGCATCGGCACCACCTACCGCCTCGTCCGCGGGGCACAACCATTCGGCTCCGCCATTGTAGCCGACGTCCGCCGCAACGTGTGCGGCGCCTTCGTCGAAGAACTCGATCCGGGTCAAGGCCCGGTGAAATTCGGCGATACCGCCATCCTCATCACAGAATAACGCCCGCAAGGCCTACGCAAACGCCTCACCGACCCCGATCCATGGAAGTCAAGAGCACCACCAAATACGTCCGCCTGTCCCCGAAGAAGGCGCGCGACGTCGCCCGTGAAATCCAGGGGCTGCCCGTGTCGAGCGCACTCGACATCCTTACCTTCACCCCGAAGAAGGCCGCCTTTCACATCAACAAGACCCTGAAGACGGCGATCGCCGATGCGGAGAACAACTTCTCCCTCAGCGCCGAGTCTCTGGTCGTGAAGGAAGCCGTCATCGGTGCCGGTCCGGTCCTGAAGCGTTTCTCGCCGCGAGCCAAGGGTTCCGCAGGCGCCATCCTCAAGCGCACCAGCCACATCTCCATCACCCTCGCGGAAGCGCCGGAAGGCGACGCGAAGCCGAAGCGAGTCAACGTCTCCAAGAAGGCTGCCGACAAGCAAGCCTGATCCAACCACTCTCACCGCATTTCATCATGGGCCAGAAAGTCAACCCCATCGGTTTCCGCCTCGCCGTTTCCAAAGACTGGCGCTCCAAGTGGTTCGCCGCCGGCAAGGATTACGCCGAGAAGCTCCACGAAGACCTCCGCATCCGCGGCTACATGCGCCAGCGCCTGCAGTTCGCCGCGCTTGCCCGCGTGGTGATCGAGCGCGCTTGGAACAGCGTCCGCGTGACGCTCCACACCTCCCGCCCGGGCCTGATCATCGGCCGCAAGGGTTCGGAGATCGAGCGCATGACCAAGGAACTCTCCGACATCTGCAAGGGTGCCCAGGTGAAGATCGACATCGTCGAGATCCGCAAGCCTGAGCTCGATGCCCAGCTCATCTGCGAGCAGGTCGCCGTGCAGCTCGAGCGCCGTATTTCCTTCCGCCGCGCCATGAAGCGCGCCGTGCAGACCGCGATGGACTTCGGTGCCGATGGCATCCGGATCCGCTGCGCCGGTCGTCTCGGTGGTGCGGATATCGCCCGCTCCGAGTGGTACCGCGAAGGCAAGGTGCCGCTTCAGACCCTGCGTGTCCCTCTTGACTACGGCTTCGCTGAAGCCCGCACCGTTTACGGCGTGATCGGCATCAAGTGCTGGGTCAACAAGAAGGAAGACGATGGCAGCTCCCCGCGCCCCGAGCGTGGTGGTGACCGCCGCGACCGCGACAATCGCGGACCCCGCCGCCCACGCGGCAACCAGTAATCGAATTTTTCAACCCGAACCATTTCCCAGGAGGACTGAGCCATGCCCTTGATGCCCAAACGCACGAAGTTCCGCAAGTCGCACCGCGGCAGCCGCGCCGGCAATGCGCAGCGCGGAACCACCGTCGCCTTCGGTGACTTCGGTCTCCAGGCCCTCGACCGCGGCTGGATGACCAACCGCCAGATCGAAGCCTGCCGTATCGCCATCAACCGCTTCCTCAAGCGTAAAGGAAAGGTCTGGATCCGGATCTTCCCGCACAAGTCGATCACCGCCCGTCCGCCGGAAACCCGT
>Ga0307414_10000163_pt1 | contig 44513 bp, 36 predicted proteins | sample DK1Ometagenome_FD_203804 | JGI IMG/M metagenome (GOLD analysis project Ga0307414, IMG submission 203804) | Maize rhizosphere microbial communities from greenhouse at UC Davis, California, United States - DK15-O-3 | ecosystem: Host-associated > Plants > Roots > Rhizosphere > Soil | place: USA... | reverse complement strand
CTTGCCTGCCTGCACGAGTGCGGCGGCCTTTTCGTAGCGCTTGCTGCGGTTCTTCATGTTTGCTTTTTGCAGTGCTGGCGGACCCCCCCGATGGACGGGCCCTCCTGCGGTTTTCAGTGGCCCCGGTCCGCGGACCGGAGCGGAAAATCACATGCCTTCGATCTCAAGACCCATCTGGCGGGCGGTGCCGGCCAGGATCCGGGCGGCAGCCTCGGGGTCCTTGGTGTTCAGGTCGGGCATCTTGATGGCGACGACTTCCATCAGCTTCGCCTTGGTGATCTTGCCGACCTTGATCTTGTTCGCTTCCTTGGATCCGGAAGCAAGACCGGCCGCCTTCTTGAGCAAGTTGCCCGCCGGGGGCTTCTTGGTGATGAAGGTGAAGCTCTTGTCCTTGTAGACGGAGATCACGACCGGGAGCACGTCGCCGGCTTGGCTCTGCGTGGAGGCATTGAACTCCTTGCAGAAGCCCATGATGTTCACACCGGCCTGGCCGAGAGCGGGACCGACGGGTGGGGACGGGTTGGCGGCTCCGGCGGGAATCTGGAGCTTGATGACTTTTACGACTTCCTTGGCCATGGTGGTAGAGGGATTGCGGGATCGGGATGTTTGAGAGCGGGTGAAGATCAGGCGCGTTCGACCTGCCAGTATTCAAGTTCCACCGGAGTGGAGCGGCCGAAGATGGTGACCGCCACGCGCAGCTTGCCGCGCTCGGGATCGATTTCCTCGACGATGCCGTTCTGGCTCTGGAACGGGCCGTCGGCGACCTTCACGGTATCGCCGACTTCAAAACTGATGGCAGGGCGGGCGTGCTCTTCACGCTCCTTGATTTGGGAAAGCATGCCGTCCACTTCGCTCTGGCGCATCGGGATCGGGCGGTCCTTGGTGCCGGCGAAGCCGATCACCCCCTCCATCTCCTTGATGAAATACCAAGTCTTCTCGACGAGCTGGTTGTCAGGAGTCAGGAGGTTCATGTTCACGATGATGTAGCCCGGGAAGAACTTCCGCTTCGTGGAGGTCTTCTTGCCGCGGCGGATCTCGGACACCATTTCGGTCGGAACCAGCACCTCGTAGATGTAATCACCCATCTCTTCCGCTTCGCGCTGGCGGAGGATGCGGTCGCGGACCCTACCTTCCTGTCCGGAAAGGACATGGACCACGTACCACTGGTTCTCTGGAGACGGTGCAGGCATGACGGGAATAGAAGTAAGCGAGCCGGGAAAGGGAAAATCAGTGTCCGAAGGACGTGATGAAGTTGAGGACGAAGGTGCAGACGAAATCCCACGCCGACACAAAGCCAGCCAGCAGGATCGTGGCAATCAGCACCACCACCGTGGAATCCGTGAGTTCCTTGTACTTCTTGAAACCCTTGATCTTCGGATCGGACTCCCAAGGCCAGTTGGCCTTGCGGAGCTCGCCTTTCACTTCGCCTACGAAACGTGAGACTTTTGCGAACATGCCGGTGTTACCTTCGAAATTTTGCGGGGAGATGGATGGCACGGAAGGTGGGACTCGAACCCACAACCAACGGTTTTGGAGACCGCTACTCTACCAATTGAGCTACTTCCGTTTTTCCTTCTTGACCGGTGGAGGCGATGGCGGGGCACCCCGGCAAGGTTGCCGAAGTGCCCCGAAAATCGTCTCAGCCGGATGTCGCGGGGCGACAGACTGAGGGCCTTCTTGAGGATTAGTCAAGAATTTCGCCCACACGACCGGCACCAACGGTGCGACCACCTTCGCGGATAGCGAAGCGCATGGTCTGCTCCATGGCGATCGGGGTGATGAGCTCAACCTCGAGATTCACGTTGTCCCCGGGCATAACCATTTCAACACCTTCCGGCAGCTTGATGCTTCCGGTCACGTCGGTGGTGCGGAAGTAGAACTGCGGACGGTAGTTCGAGAAGAACGGGGTGTGGCGGCCACCTTCGTCCTTGGACAGGACGTAGATTTCACCCTTGAACTTGCGGTAAGCCTTCACCGAGTTCGGCTTGGCGATCACCTGGCCACGCTCGACGTCGTTCTTCTTCAGACCGCGGATCAGGAGACCCACGTTGTCACCCGCACGACCTTCGTCGAGCAGCTTGCGGAACATTTCGATGTCCGTGACGGTGGTCTTCTGGGTGTCGCGGATGCCGACGATCTCGACTTCTTCCATCTTCTTGATGATGCCGCGCTCGACACGACCGGTGCAGACCGTTCCACGACCTTCGATCGAGAACACGTCTTCCACGGGCATGAGGAAGGGCTTGTCGATGGCGCGCTCCGGCTCCGGGATGTAGGAGTCGACGGCTTCCATGAGCTTTAAGATGTTTTCCTTCTGGGCGGCGTCGCCGTCAAGGGCCAGCTTGGCGGAACCCTTTACGATCGGGATCTCGTCGCCGGGGAACTCGTAGGTCGAAAGAAGGTCACGGACTTCCATTTCGACGAGCTCGAGAAGCTCTTCGTCATCAACAAGGTCAACCTTGTTCATGAACACCACCAGGGCGGGAACGCCCACCTGGCGGGCAAGGAGGATGTGCTCGCGGGTCTGCGGCATCGGGCCGTCAGCGGCAGACACGACGAGGATGCCGCCGTCCATCTGGGCAGCACCGGTGATCATGTTCTTCACGTAGTCGGCGTGACCCGGGCAATCCACGTGAGCGTAGTGACGCTTGTCGGTTTCGTATTCGACGTGGGCGGTGTTGATCGTGATACCGCGCTCGCGTTCTTCCGGAGCAGCGTCGATGTCAGCGTAGCTCTTCTTCTCGGCGAAACCCTTGTCCGCGAGAGTGTTCGTGATCGCTGCAGTGAGAGTGGTCTTGCCGTGGTCAACGTGACCGATGGTGCCGATGTTGACGTGCGGCTTGTTCCGCTTGAATGATTCTTTGGCCATGGTTGTGGATGTTTCGCGTTGGGCTCCTGCTCGTCCGGTCATGCTGCCGCTGGAGCTCGTGGGGGGAATTGAACCCCCGACCTCATCCTTACCAAGGATGCGCTCTACCCCTGAGCTACACGAGCCTTACGGCGTTGACGCTGGCCCCGGAGTTCGCCGTGAAATTCGGGAGGGGGTTTCGTGAGACGAAAAACCCCCGCGAATTTCCTGGCCGGTTCCGGGAAAAGCGGGGCGGAAGTTGACCAAAGCTGCCCAGTCTGTCAAAAAAAATATCAATTGGAAGAAGATTTGTCGGGAATACCTCGAAAATCACTGATTCCCAATAACTTCAGCCGTCTGCACGGCACCTTTTTCCACCGCTTCGGCCGCATCCTTCGGCACAATCAAACGGTTGAAGCGCGAGATCGAGAGACAACGGCCCGTGGAAGTGTCCACATCCGCCACCGCGCCGCACAGGCGCACCGGCCCGGAGGCGATCGGAAAGCGTGTCGGCATCCCGGTGCGGAAACGCCATACCACGGACTCCGGCGCGCGCCCCAGGATCGAGTCCTCGGGCCCGCACATCCCTGCATCCGTCAGGCATCCGGTCCCCCCGGCGAGGATCCGCTCGTCGGCGGTCTGCACGTGGGTATGGGTGCCCACGATCACCGAGACCTTGCCGTCGAGCGCCCAGCACATCGCGATTTTCTCGCTGGTGGTCTCCGCGTGCATGTCCATGAAGATCACTTGCACGCCTTCCGCCCGGAGCCGGTCAGCCTCCGCCTCGGCCGCGAGGAAGGGATTGTCGAGCGGTGGCTGCATGAAGGAACGCCCTTGAGCCTGAATTACTCCCACCTTGCCCTTGGGTGTCTCCAGCACCACCGATCCCTGCCCGGGCGTGTCCGCCGGGTAATTGATCGGTCGCAGCAGGCGCGGCTCGGTGGGAAAATAATCCACGATTTCCGCTTGGTCCCAGACGTGGTCGCCGGTGGTGATCACCGCCGCCCCGGCACGCAGCAGATCAATCGCGATCCTTGGCGTGATCCCGCGCCCTCCGGCGGAGTTCTCGCCATTGACGATGATGAAATCGAGCTGCAGTTCTTTGCGTAGCTCGGGCAAATGTTCGATCACCGCCTTGCGACCCGGTTCGCCGACGATATCACCTAGGAAAAATATGCGCAGAGGCTCCATGAAATCGGGGGATTCCGGCCGAAACGGCATCGTATCGGCTCGGGAGGCTTACCCCTGCTAGATACCGCGGCCAAGCCAAATCCCCGATGACATCCCGCACCCTGCCCCTTTGGATCGTCGCCCTGCTTGCGCTGGCTGCAGCCATTCTTTGGCTGAATCCACCCGGGAAATCCCCTTCACCGCCCCCCGCTCCGCCCGAGGCCAGGCCATCCACCCACCCCTCCCTTTCGGATCTCGCGACTTCACCCGACTGGCTCGCGATCAATGGCTTCCAGTCCACGATCTCACGCGGCGATTTCCTCCTCCAGATGGACGGCGTCTTCACCGTCTCCCCGGAATGGCGGGACTGGTTCGAAGTCGGCGAGCAGGAGGTGAAGGTCACGACGTCCGCCGGAGACTCGCTGCGCCTCCGCTTCGCCCCGAACAGGCTGGAAAGCACCCCGCCGCGCTACTGGCGCCCTGCCTCCGCACTCCCGCCGGCTCCGCCCGATCGGCCGCTGGACGGCCTGAAAATCGCCATCGACCCCGGCCACATCGGCGGCCGCTGGGGAAAAATGGAGGAGCGCTGGTTCCAGATTCCGGGCAATCAACCGGTCCAGGAAGGCGATATGACCCTGAAGGTCGCTTTTTTGCTCAAACCCCAGCTCGAACGCCTCGGTGCGACTGTCACCATGGTCCGGACCGAGACCGAACCGGTCACCGATATCCGTCCGGAGATGCTGGAAGAGGAGGCAAAGCAAAGCGCCTCCGGCGGTGATATCGCCAGGCTGGCGGAACGCCTCTTCTACCGGACCGCGGAGATCCGCGCCCGCGCCAAACTGGTCAACGAAACCCTCAAGCCGGATATCGTCCTCTGCCTCCACTTCAACGCGGATGCCTGGGGCGATCCCAACAACCCGACCTTGGTCCCCGGCAACCATTTCCACATGATCCTCAACGGCGGCTACACCGACGACGAAGTCGCCCTCGAAGACCAGCGGCACGATCTCCTCATGAAGTTGCTGCAGGGGGTCCATGCCGAGGAAACCGGACTCGCTTCCAGTGCCGCCGCCGCCTTCGTCGAGAAGACCCGCATGCCTCCCTATATCTACAATTCGCTGGCGAAGAACTCCCGGAACGTGGATGGCAATCCCTACCTCTGGGCCCGCAATCTCCTCGCCAACCGCCTCTACCACTGCCCGGTGGTTTACTTCGAACCCTACGTCATGAATTCGCTCGAGGACCACGCCCGCATCCAAGCCGGTGACTACGAGGGCCTGCGGGAAGTCGCCGGACAGCAGCGCCCTTCCATCTTCCGCGAATACGCCGACACCGCCGCCCTCGGCCTGGAGCGCTATTACCGTATCAAGCGGCTCACACCGCCCTGAAAGGGACCACGAGGCTGAAGTGACGCGCCGTCTGCGAGGGTGTATCATCCGTTCAGCCCCTTTCCGGGCGCGCGTTCCATGGTAAGCCCGCAAATCTTGTCATTCCCCCGTCCGCGGGATAGCCAGGGAGGCCCGAATACGTTCTTCTCACACAATGCTCCGAGCCGCGCTCCTCGCTTCCGCTTTCACATTTCCGCTGCTCGCCCAGGACGGCGGCCAGCTTTTCACGCTCTATTGCTCCGCCTGCCACGGCGCGGATGGCAAGGGTGCCACCGGCGGCCAATTCCCGCCGCTCGCGGGCAGCGATTGGGTGCAAGGCGACCCCGCCCGCGCGGTGAAGATCGTCCTACATGGCCTGCACGGCGAGGTGGAGGTCGATGGCCGGAAGTTCAATCTCGAGATGCCCCCGCAAGGTGGCGTTCTGCCGGATGACCAGATTGCCGCGATCCTTACTTACGCCCGCACTTCGTGGGGCAACAAAGCCGACGCCATCACCGCCGATTTCGTGAAGGCCACCCGCGACGCCACGGCCGATCGCAAGACGCCTTGGACCGCCGGGGAAATCCTCAAGCTGCATCCCCTTCCCCCAGCGGCTCCGCCGATCGCCAACCTCATTTCCCAAGTTTACCACGGGACTTGGAAGGAGATGCCGGACTTCACCCAACTGAAGGCCGTGAACGTGGAAGAAGAGCATGACGGCAAGATCAGCGTGAAGGACGCCGACATTGGCGATCTCTTCGCGATCGTCTGGGAAGGCGAGATCACCGCCCCCGAAGCCGGCGAATTCGAGTTCCGTCTCGATGCTGACGACGGGGCCGCGGTGAACGTCGATGGCAAGCGGGTCGCGGAGCTAAAGGGCGTCGGCCCCATGGACGGAAGCCGTGCCAAGCAAGGCAAGATCCAACTCACGGCAGGCGTCCACAAGATCCGCGTGGAATACTTCGAGTACCAAGGCAACGAGGGCATCGTCCTCGCATGGAGGGGCCCCGGCATCCCTTCGTGGAAAAACCTTTCCGACAATCCGGTCAAAGGCACCCGCGATCCCATCCCGGTCATCCCGCAAAACGGCCGTGCCGTCGTTTACCGGAACTTCATCGCGGACACCACGCCCCGCGCCATCGGCATCGGCTTCCCCGGCGGGGTGAACCTGGCCTATAGCGCCGATAACCTCGCCCCCGAACTCATCTGGACCGGCAACTTCATTGACGCCTCCCGCCACTGGATCGACCGCGGCCAAGGCAACCAACCGCCTGCCGGCGAAAACATCGTCAAGCTCTCCGGCTCGCCCGCCCTGCCAAAGGAAAGCCGCTTCCGCGGCTACAAGCTGGACCCCGCTGGCAACCCGACCTTCTCCGTCCAGATCGGAAAGCAATTCGTCCTCGATTCCTGGAAACCCGGCACCGTCGACGGCGCTCCCGCCTTGGTTCGCTCCCTTACCGTGAACGGTCAGGGCAACCCCGTGGAGATTCTCATCACGGACAAGCTGCCCCTCAAGAAAGAGGGCCAAGACTACCAGCTCGGCAACCTCATCCGGATCCGCGCCGAACACGCCGACATCGAAACCCGCGACGGCAAGGCCTTCCTCAAGCTCGCCCCCAGCCAGCCCGTCACCCTCACCTACCGCTGGAAGTGAAACTCGCCCGAAAACCAAAAACGCGCATTTCCGCGTCTTCTGCGACTTCGCCGTCCATCTCCCTTTCTCCGCGGTTCGTTCCTTTCAAAGCCATGTCCCATCCATTCGCGTCCCTTCGCGGTCTCCTTTTCCTCACGCTGGCCGGCTTGGCCCAAGCCCAGCAGCAATCCGACTTCTACACCCGCGAAGAGATCCCGATGCCACCGGGCGAAGTCATGGAGCTCGGTTCCATCGCCCTCATGCCCGACCAGAAAATCGCCGTCACCTCCCGCCGTGGCGACCTCTGGATCTGCACCGGCGCCTACGGCCCCGACCTCACAAAAGTCACCTGGCAGAAGTTCGCCGAAGGCCTCCACGAACCGTTCGGCATGTTCTGGAAAGACGGCTGGCTCTATCTCACCCAGCGCCCCGAGGTCACCCGCATCAAGGACAGCGACGGGGATGGACGTGGCGATATCTTCGAAACCCTCAATTCCGACTGGGGCAGCAAGGGCGACTACCACGAATACGCCTTCGGCTCCGACGCCGACAAGGACGGCAATATCTGGGTTGTTCTTTGCCTCACCGGGTCCTTCACCGCGGATGTCGATTGGCGCGGATGGTGTGTCCGCGTCACGCCCAAGGGAGAAATGATCCCCACCTGCTCCGGCATCCGCTCTCCCGGCGGCATCGGCTTCAATGCGGAAGGCGACGTCTTCTACACGGACAACCAAGGCCCATGGAACGGTTCCTCTTCACTGAAGTGGCTCAAGCCCGGCTCCTTCCAAGGCAATCCCCAGGGCAACAAGTTCTACGCCAACACCGACGCCATCGGCAAACGGCCCGTTGAACCGAAGGACCAGTCCCGCATCATCGCCGAAAGAAAGCGCATCGCGGAATTTGTCCCGCCCGCCGTTGTCTTCCCGCACGCGAAGGTCGGCCACTCTCCTTCCGGCATCGTGGCGGACACCACTGGCGGCAAGTTCGGCCCATGGGAAAAGCAACTCTACGTCGGCGAGCAAACGAAGTCCGAAGTCCAGCGCGTCTGTCTGGAGAAAGTGAACGGCCTCTATCAAGGCGCCGTCTTCCGCTTCCTCGGCGGCTTCGAGGCTGGCATCGTCCCGATCCGCCAGGCTGAGGACGGCACCGTCTTCGTCGGCGGCACCAATCGCGGCTGGGCCTCCAGCGGTAGCAAGCCCTTCACCTTCGAGCGCGTCCGCTGGAACGGCAGGACGCCCTTCGAGATGCAGAACATCTCCGCGCTGAAGGATGGCTTCGAAGTCACCTTCACCGAACCCGTCGATGCCGATTCCGCAAGCAAGCCCGGGTCCTACTCGATGGCTGCGTGGACCTACATCTATCAGGCCGAATACGGCTCCCCCGAAGTCGATCAAGCGACGCCCAAGATCACCGCCGTCACCGTCTCGCCCGACAAGATGAAGGTCCGCCTCAAAGTCGACGGCCTCGTCCAAGGCCACGTCCATCACCTCAAAGCCAAAGGCGTGAAATCCGCCACCGGCACCAAGCTCTGGCACGACGAAGGCTGGTATACCCTCAACGAGATCCCGAAGTAAACCGGCTTCGAACGACAGGCTCTTCCCGGCGCAGCCCTTGGACTGCGGCAGCCCTGCTTCCGCTTTCCGCGAGGTAGCCCTGCTGCCGGGTGAAACGCCCTTCAAGCCTCGCTTCCAAGCAGAGTGTGGCTCTCGCGCCAGCACTCACGTCCGCTTCGGCCCGTTCATTGCTTGTTTCTTCAAACGACTCTCCCCGCGCTTCGCCGCCGCAGCAGGGCTGCGAGCCCGTCAGCTGACGAATTCTTCACGCGATCTTCACGAGAGATCGCGGGTCGTGCTTGCCTCGCTTTGCGGTCGATAGATCTTACTCCCGTGATGAATCGATCGACAGCCTCGCACGCTCTAGCGCTCCTGATCGCGATCGCGTGCCATGCGCAAGCCCAGGTTCCGGAGAACCGCAAGGTAACGCGCACCTTGGCCTTCGAGGAAACTCCCGCCATGGGCTGGAGCGAGCATGAATACCGATTCACCGCCGCGAACAACGAGTGGGTCAGGATCGACAGTGGCGATCCTATCAATTCGAGCAATGGCACCCGCTATTTGGAGGGCGTTTACAATGCCGCAGGCTTGACCTTTGAACATGTCGATGGCTTGGAGTTCGATCTGATCGAACTCGATCTTGCCGAGTACAGCACGCTGGAGATTCCAGCCCCGACACGCTTTGAGGGCATCAAGCAGGACGGGACGGTAATTTCTTTCGAGGTAGCTCTGGACGGCGTGATCGATGGAGACGGCCCGGGCGAGGATTTTCAGAAGGTCATCTTTCCTCCCGCTTGGACCGGCCTCGCGAAGGTTCGAATCCTCAATGAAGGATGGGCGATCGATAACATACAAGTTCGCGGCTTCGGGGTGGAAGCCAGCCATGAATCCGCCGGTGCCCTGCCCGTCCCTTTGGAAGTCGTCGGAGTCCTTGAACAAAATGCCAGCTACCTCCGATGGTTGCTAGGCGACTTCGAGGGGCAAAAGATCGTCGTCAAACGGCGGGGCAATTCATTCTCCGATTTGTCGGTCGGTCTTTTTGATCCCGCGACGGGTCTCAAGACTACCCTGCTGCCCGTTTCCAGCACCAGCGGAGTAGATCCAGCCACGGGCGAACGTTGCGTCGTTTCTGGCAATGGAATCCTTAAGCTGACTACCAACGGGCAAACCCGGGACATCGCATGGATCGGGCAGAATGGGGTGGATAATATTTCCTATCCGGCCGTGTCTAACGGAAAGGTGATCTTTGCCGACCTAGGCTATCACGGACAGGAACAATATGCCGTATTCATGGCCAGCACGGCAGGTGTCGTGCCCATCTTGACACCGGAGACGATCTTGCCGGATGGAGGAAGGCTGGCGAGCTATCCGAATGCCATGCATTTCGCGGACAATACCTTCGCGATCCCAACCTCTACCACCCATACCGGCTCCTGCTATCTCGCCTCCTTCGATGGAGGGCCTATCCGGGTGAGCCCCGGCGTGAATCAAATTGTACCTGGCACCTCTTTCAAAATCAAATATCGCGAGGACCTGCTTTGGATCGACAACGCCTCCATCGGCTACCTGGTGGAAAGCGGAGGTAACGAAACACGCCACCACGTGGTCACGATGAAGGCGGACGGGACAAGCACAGCCGAGACATGGGACGCGAGTCTATCCCTGATCAGTTTGCCTGGCAGCGGGCTGGTGCAACGCTGCTACGGCGCCGCCGGCTATGACCGGAATTCCGGAGCGATGCTGATCCGAGGCCCCTTGGAGTGCCGGGACCTCACTCCAAATAACCTGGATGGCATCGTACTGCGCTCCCAGGATGGCAACCACAAGGTGCTCGTGCGCGAAGACAGCGTGGTTCCGGCTTTCGGCCGACTCGAATCGATTGGCCAAAGCGTAGCTGTCGCAAACGGTGAATTCTTTTTCACTGCTATCAATGAGGAGAAGACCATCGCCGTCCTCCGGGGCCGACTCCCGCTGTCGATGCCAACACTCAAGGCTGGGACATTCTTGCCCACAGCCGATGGATCCGTACGTTTCATGGTGGAGAATCTCACCCACGGAACTCGGTACCGAGTCGAGAGTTCACCGGATCTGGCCGGCCCTTGGGCTACACGATCCAGTTTCACCGGTGGATCGCCCGCCCGCTCCGTCTTCGGGGCCTTCGAAATGACCAACCGGGAGTTCTTCAGGGTGATCGAGGAATAAGAGGAAGACCCAAAACGCGGGCCTCTCTTTACATCGGTCCCGGCGAAGTCAAAAAGTCGGCCGTGCCAAAACTTCTCCTCTGCGGCCACGGCTATCTCGGCCAAGCAATCTCCCGCGACTTCCTCGCGGCGGGCTGGGAGGTGACGGCACTCTCACGCGAGGGAGATCCCACAAGCTCACCACCGGAACTCGCTTGCGATATCAGCTCTGCCATCGATGTCTCCGGCTTGGAGGCGGCACCTGATTTCATCGTTCACTGCGCCTCATCCGGTCGTGGCGGAGCAGAGGCTTACCGATCCGTCTATTGGGAAGGATGCCGGAACCTGCTTCACCGCTTCCCCGGCACACCCCTGCTCTTCACCTCCAGCACCTCCGTCTATGCCCAGACCGATGGCTCGGAGGTCACCGAAGAAAGTCCTGCCGATCCCGATCGAGAGACGGGGAGAATCCTCCGCGAAACCGAGGAACTGGTGTTGTCCAAAGGCGGCATCATCACCCGGCTCTCCGGTATCTACGGTCCCGGCCGTAGCGTGATCTTGAAGAAGTTCCTAAGTGGGGATGCCATGATCGAGGAAGACGGCCGCCGCTATTTGAACCAGATCCATCGCGACGACGCCGCTTCCGGAATTCTCCATCTCGCGACGACCTCTGCCAATCGACCGCAAATCTACAATCTCTCCGACTCCCGGCCGCTTACCCAGATCGAGTGCTACCAGGCGATGAGCGAACTCCTCGATCGTCCCCTGCCTCCCTCCGGCCCGCGTGACCCGGACCGCAAGCGCGGCTGGACCCATAAACGGGTCTCGAACGCCAAGCTCCTCGCGACCGGCTGGGAACCCCGCTTCCCTTGCTTTCTCGATGCCATATCATCGGTAGTCCCTACCCTTGGAATCTCCTGACATCTCGGTTCCGTGACTTGCCATTCCTGGCCCACCTTGCTATCAGGCCGCCGTGAAAGTCTTGCACCTCCCCCTCTGCCTCGCGCTGGCCCTTTCGTCCGCCGCGCTTGCGGACAGCGAACCGCTCACCATCACCAGTTCGGCAGGGAAGAGCATGGTCGCCCGCCTTCGCTCGTTGGGCGACGGAAAGGTCACCGTGGTGCGCGAGAATGACAAGAAGGTCTTCGAGATGGCGGTGGATAGCCTCGATGAGAAGAGCCGCGCATCCATCAAGGAGTGGGACGACGCCGGCGGAAATGTTTCCACGAAATTCGACGTGCAACTGGACCCGGGGAGAACCCGCAAGACCACCGGGGCCGAGGACTTCGACGACCAGCGCGTGACGCTCGACCCGACCGTCACCGTCAAGAACCCCGACGTCCACCGCAAGACCGTTAAGGGCAAGCTCACCGCGATCTTCCTCGGCAAGCCCGTGGAGAACGCATCGAACATCTACGTCTTCAAGACCCAGACCTTCGATCTCCCGTCGCTTGATCCGATCGCATCCACCGAACTGAAAGTGGCGAAGTTCTCCCAAGCCTACGATCGCCGCGGCTACGCAAAGTTCGGAGCCCGCTACATCGGCTACGCCATTGTCATCCACAGTGACGACGGGACGGAAATCCACTACGCCCAGTCCATTCCCACGAACTTCGCGAACAACAACAAGCAGCAGCTTCTTTCCCTGAAGTCCAACAAGGTCTACAACAAGAACCTCGAGCTTCTGGAATAAGCCTCGCGGAACATATCGGGCCGACTCCCCTTGGGGAGCCGACCCTTTGTCATTGTAACTCCAACCGCATTCAGCGGATGAAGCCTAGGCCCGAGACGCGCTCTTTCCCGTCGCGCTCGGTGACGGTGATGGTGACCGTTCCGCCCCCGGAATCGGCGGCCACTTCCGTCTTGAGATCATCGTGGTAGCTGACCCGCCAGTTCTCGAACTTGTCCGGCGATCCTCCGGCTTCGCGGAAGGCGCTTGAAAATTGGGTCACGAAGGCCGTCTCGAAGTTCCGTTTTTCGGTCTCCGACGGGATCTGCATGTAGACGGCTCCAACGTCCTGGCCCATGGAATTCAGCGTGGCCCAGTCAATCTTGTCCATGACGGTGGAGTCACCGCGGGCCAGGGATTCGAAGGTGTTTTTGGCGAAGGACATGTCCGCCTTGCTCTCGACCTTCGTCGCAGTCTTTTCGCACTGGGTCAGGGCAAGGGAGGAGGCAACGGCGAAGAGGATCGAGAGGAGTTTCATGATTTTGGACTGGAGTTAAAGGAGAGCATCTCTCTCCACCTCCCATTTGCAGCCTCCATGCCCTTTGTCCATTCGCCTGAATCCCAACGATTTACCTTAGAAGGACTCCGATTAGAAATTGCACAATGCAATCGCCCCGAGAAGCCCCCGCCGTCTTTCGCCATGCAAAAGGCCACTCGCTTCGGAAAGCACCTGCCCCCGGGTTGACGCCTGAAGCACGGCTTTCCATCCTCCGCTCATGGGAGTGCTATCCGATCTCTACGTCTCAACCCCCGAACTCGCCGAAGCCTACGACGACGAGCAGACGCGCCCCGACAACGAACGGGCCGAACTCAGCGGCCTCACCGAGATCGAGTTCTCCACCCTCTGGGCGATCATCGAAGGCGAAGAGTGGGAAGAACGCCACATGGACGCTTTCGAAAGCATCCTGCAGAAGAGCGATGGCGAACGCCTCATCTTCCGTCTCCCCGACGCCTTCGTAGCCAAAGCCGCCACCCTCAGCCAGGGAGATGCCGCCTCCGCCGCCGAAGCATGGGCCGAAACGGACGAGTTGGAATGCGACGCCGAAGAACTCCTCCCCGCTATCCAGGAACTCACCCGCTTGTCCAAGGAGGCGATCCGCTCGGGACGATCGCTGTACCTTTGGAACTGCGTGTAGAAGTAGCACGGCCTCGCAGGCCGTGTCGCGAGCGTCCGTCCTCTCAAGAGAATCTGCATAGCACGCTCGGCCCACCCGCCACCGCCGCCAGCTTGCAATCCTGCTACCCTGCCCTATCTGCTAGGTCGATGGATGCCGTAGATCCTCCGCCGAAAGGCAAAACCCCGGTCGACCGCTTCATTCGCAAGCAATTGATCTTCTTTGTGGCGGCGGTATTGCTCTTCACCAAGGCGATCACGTATTTCTTCGGATGGGATTGGCTGTCGGCTCTCCTCGCCAGCCTCTGGGTTGCCTATCCGCTGCTTGGGTTAGCTTTCGTCTGTTTCTTCGGCATCATCGCCTTGGTAGGGCAAGCCTGTATCGAGCTATGGCGGGTACGATTGCGGTCAAAAAAGGGACGCGCTGCCCGCGAACGCAAACGGCAACGGCTTCTCAAGGCACCATCAGCGACCTCACCACCGGCCGCAGCGACGAAGGAAAGCTCGGCTTGAAATGAATCCGGCGGTCCCGCGTCACCCAGAACGAACTCGCCACCGGTAGCGGGTCCACATCGAAGAGCTGGCGCAACTTCTTCATCTGCGCGGACGTCGGATGCCCCTTGCGCACGCGGATGCGTCCGGCGCGGATCTCGATCCAATCAATGGCTACCTTCTCTATGAACTCGGCCATGGCGGTATCAAAGCGAGGCCAGAATATTCCGCAAGGGCTGCCGCCGGTCCACTGGAAACCTGGAGGAAAAGTGGAAGCGTCCCGCGCCATCCGCATGGACCGTCGCACGACCGATTCCCGCCTCCGAGATCACCCCTTGGATTTCGCGCAGGGCACGAGAAGGAACGCGTCCCTTGGTCACGCTCACCTTGCCCTCGCGAATCTCAAGGACCAGCGGGTTCAGGAGCTTGAGCAGCCAGAGCATCTCAGAGGTGCTTCATCACCTTCTCCACCGCCGCTTCCGGCGTGAGACCGTGCAGTTTCATCAGGATATCCGGCTTGCCGTGCTCGACGAATTCATCCGGCCAGCCGATCCGCTCGACCGGAGTCTTGATGCCCGCGTCGCTCAGCAACTCGATCACCCCGCAGCCGAAGCCATTGTGAAGCACGTGATCTTCAAAGGTGCAGACCACCCGGCACTGCTTGGCCAGGCGCTCGAGCACCGCACCATCCAGCGGCTTGATGAAACGAGGATTCACCAGCGCCACCGAAAGCCCGCGTTCTTCCAGCATCGCCTTCGTCTTCTCCGCCATGCCGAACATGGTGCCGAGACCGATGAGGGCGACGTCAACGCCTTCTGAAACCACGACCGCCTTGCCTAGTTCGATGGGAGGCACAGGAGCATCCAGCGGGCTGCCATTGATCGTGCCACGCGGATAGCGGATCGCGGACGGACCGGCTTCGTAATCGGCCATCCATTTCAGCATCGCCACGAATTCGGCTTCGTTGGCGGGCTGCATGTGGACGATTCCCGGGACCGGCCGCAGGTAGCCGATGTCGAAGAGTCCGTGGTGCGTCGGGCCATCGTCGCCGGAAAGACCGCCGCGGTCCATGCACAGGCGCACCGGCAAATTCTGGAGCGCCATGTCATGGATGATCATGTCATAGGCGCGCTGCATGAAGGTGGAGTAGATGGCCAGGAAGGGCTTGAAACCCTTCGTCGCCATCCCGCAGGCGAAGAGCGCGGCGTGCTCTTCCGCGATCCCAACGTCGTAATACCGGGCCGGCAGCTCCTTCTTGAAAATCTCCAGCTTCGTCCCGCCGGGCATGGCGGCGGTGATCGCCACCACCTGCTCGTCCGCCTTTGCCATGTCGGTCACCGTGCGACCGAAGATGTCGGAGCAGGTCGGCGTGGCGGAAAGGTCGGTCGAGCCGTCCTCGATCTTGTAGGCACCGAGGCCGTGGAACTTGCCCGGATTGTCCAGCGCGGGCTGATAGCCGCGGCCCTTCTCCGTGATGATGTGAAGCACCACCGGCTCGTGAAGCGTCTTCAGGTGCTCGAAGGTTCGCACCAGCAGCGGCAGATCGTGGCCATCGATCGGACCGTAATAACGGAGTCCGAATTTCTCGAAGAGCACGTTCGGGAAAAGCAGGTTCTTCGCGCCTTCCTCCATCTTGTGGGCGAGCTTGCGGACGGCCTTGCCAGCCACCTTTTCAACGAACTCCGCGGCGGTGTTCCGCACGCTCGCGTAGGTCGAGTGGGTTTGCAGCGCGTTGAAGTAGCGCGCAATCGCCCCGACGTTCTTGTCGATCGACCACTCGTTGTCGTTCAGGACGACGATGAAGCGCTTGGTCGTCTCGGCGATGTTGTTCAGCGCCTCCAGCGTGGGGCCGCAGGTGAAAGCCGCGTCCCCGGCGACGGCCACCACGTGGCTGTCTTCCTTCGCGAGATCCCGCGCCGCGGCCATGCCGAGCGCAGCGGAAAGGGCGGTGCCAGCATGGCCCGCGCCATAGGAATCATGCTCGGACTCGCTGCGCAGCAGGAAGCCGTTCAGGCCCTTGTAGGTCCGCATCGTGTGGATGCGGTCGGCCCGGCCGGTGAGCATCTTGTGGACATAGCCTTGGTGGGCCACATCGAAGACGAAGCTGTCTTTCGGGGTGGAGAAGACGCGGTGAAGCGCGATGCTCAATTCGACGACACCGAGATTCGGCCCGAGGTGACCGCCGGTGCGGGAAAGACAGGTGATGAGTGAATGCCGGACCTCATCAGCCAGCTTGAGAAGATCGGACTCAGGGAGAGCTTTGACGTCTTCGGGCGAATGGATGGCAGCGAGCAGCGGGCCGAGGGCGGAGTGCTCAGAAGAGGCGGATGTCGTCATCGTCGTCGTATTCGTCCGGGGTGCCGGTGCTTGAGCCGGCCGGTTCGTCGTCGTCTTCATCCGGAGATTCGTCTGGGTCGTCTGAAAGTTCTGCGTCAGCGGGGACCGCTTTCGCGGAGATGGTTTGGAGGCGTTTCCGGGCGGAGGCGAGGACCGTCTCGCACCTCGCGAGCAATTTCGAGCCCTTTTCGTAGCGGGCCACCAATTCTTCAAGAGGGAGTTGCTCCTCCTCCATCGCCGCAACGATGTTTTCCAGCTCGAGGAGGGCCTCCTCGAAGGAAGGCTCGCCTGCCGGATCCGCGCCGGGAGATGACTTCTTGCGGGCCATTATTTCGCGCCCTGTGTTGGGTTCAAGGTATCCTGCCCGTAGAAGACCAGATCCCCACCCGACAAGCCGATCGGATTGTTGTAGCGGCGGACAATGTCGGTCAGCTTCGTGTCTCCGCGCAGGATGCTGACCCCGTCGCGCCCCCCGGGAGGCGCGGTGATTTCAGCGATAATTCCATTGAAAACCAAGGAATTGAATTCGTTATACTGGCTCCGGACCACCCCGATTGTGTCGGCTTCCGCCGAGCTCGGGCTCATCAGGAAACCCACGAACGGCGTGCCGAGGTCTGACGCCCGGCTCTCCAGTTTGTCGAAGCCCTTCTTGGTCTTCGGGAGCCACAGACTGATGGTGTCCGCATACCAAGCGACGGCCCAAGGCTGATCCGACACCACCACCCTTTCGGTGACGCCGGTACCCACTACACCCCGGTCCTTGATCATGTCCGGCAAGTTCTTGTGAAGGATATCCGGGCGGTAGGGCGGCCAGTGCGGTCTCCCCCCTTTGCTCATGTGCATGCCGATATTCACCTTGTTCGGGAGCGTCAGCAGCATGGGCGCGGCGGAAAGGACGATCAGGACGATGAAATGGGCATTCCGAAGAAAGGGCACCGTGGATACGATTTCGAGACGGCTCCAAAGGATCGAGAGGAATGCCAATCCATACCCCGCCATCACCGGGGCGAAGAGAATGTGGATCTGGTTCGGGTGGAGCGAGTTTTCGCGATCGATCCCGAAGATCGCCATCCCCAGCGCCGCAAATACCCACATCAGCAGGATGCCCCAGCGGAAACCGGCGATGGTCGAGCGTTTGAAAGGATGCAGGAGCGCGATGAAGAACACCGGCGCGGCGAGAATTCCACCGAGGAAAGGCAGGATGTCGGAAGCCTGGACCAGCGTCGTCCCGAGGATCTTCACCAGCAGGCCATCGAGCGAAAGCGGTTCGCTCTCCAGATCATGGTTCCGCATCACCAGGGACTCGGTGCCCCCGCCGATCCCATTGTAGAGCACGTAGAAGCCGGTGCCGAAGGGCTGGCCGGTGATGCCGCTCGCACGGATCAGCGGCAGGGTGATGGTCGCCGCAAGCATGATGATCGCGATCAGGGCGACAATCCCGCGCGGCTTGAAGGCGAATGCCACGTAAATCAGGTAGCCGAGGAATATCCACGCGGCGATCCAATGGGTCAGCACCATCAGGACGAAGAAGACCGCCCCCAGCAGGGCCGGCCCGAAGCTCGGCCGCCCTTCCTCCTGGGCCTCCACCGCCCGGTAGGTGAAATAAAGTCCGCAGGAGAAGAGCAGCAGCAGCAGCATCTGCGGCAGTCCGCTTTGGGAGAAGCTCCAGAAAAGATCGCACAGCATCATCAGCACCGCCGTGACCCCGGCGATCTTCGCGTCGAAAATCCTCCCGATCAGCAGGTAGGATACCCCGATCGACATCAGGAAAAACAAGGTCGAAACCAGCGCGATGACCCGATCGAGCGGGAAGATCAGCTCATCCTTCCCCATCGGCCAGGCATCCGTCTTGTCGCCACCCACCAGTTTCAAAACCGCCCCGAGGATCAAAGGATTCAGGGGGGCATGGTAGGTATCCTTGAAGCCGGTGAAGGGGACTGCTCCCTGGTTCGTCTTTTCCGCCTCATAGTAGGCGAGCGGCCGGATCATCTTCGTGGTGAAACCCTCTCCCCGCGCGATCTGGCGGCCGATCTGGGCTTGCTCCATCGCTTGGGGCGAATTCAACCCGCGGAAGAGCGGCATCAGGTTGAGCAGCGTGAAACTGATCAGGACCAGAAAGAACAGGATCCTGCGGATCATCACCGCCGTTTCAAAATGCGAGGTTGTGGGGCTACTCATGAGAAATCGGTCGGGGTGCCGACGGGCTTCATTCGCCGTCTTCTTTCAGCTTTCGCTGGAGAGTACGGCGGCTGATGCCGAGAAGCTCGGCGGCCCGCGTCCGGTTGCCTCCAGCTTCAGCCAGGGCGGCGCGGATGGCGCTTGTTTCGAGCGCATGCAAGTTCAATTCCCGGGCAGCGGCAAGGGTGATTTTCCCTTCGGTCGGGACCGTCACCGGTGGAGCCAGAACCGGCGCGTCGCCAAGGATCGAAGACGGGAGATGATGGAGGTCGATCACCGGATCATTGCTCATCACCACGCCGTGCTCGATTGCCGTGCGCAGTTCGCGGACATTTCCCGGCCACGGGTAGGAGCGCAGGTGGCGTAGCGCCAGATCGCTCAGCGGCTTCACCGGCCGCCCATTCTCTTCCGCAAACTCCTTCAGGAACACTCCCGCCAGCAGGATGATGTCTTCCGCCCGGTCCCGCAGCGGCGGCATCTGGAGGCGGACCACGTTCAGCCGGAAATAGAGATCTTCGCGGAAATCCCCCCGCGCCACCATGGCCGCGAGGTTCTTGTTCGTCGCCGCGATCACCCGCACGTCGACCTTGACGGGGGTGTTCGAGCCCACGCGCTCGATCGTGCGCTCGGAAAGGGCGCGAAGCAGCTTCACCTGGATGGATGGGTCGATTTCCCCGATCTCATCGAGGAAGAGGGTGCCGCCATCGGCTTGCTCGAAACGCCCGATCCGCCGCTGGTTCGCGCCGGTGAAGGCGCCCTTCTCGTGACCGAAGAGTTCGCTTTCGAGAATCTGCGGAGCCAGAGCGGCACAGTGGACGATCACGAGCTTCTCCGCCGGACGTCCGCTCAGCCGGTGGATCGCATGCGCAACCACCTCCTTGCCGGTACCGGACTCGCCCTCGATCAAAACGGTGGCTCGGGTCGGTGCAACCTGCCGCACGACATCGATCACCTTCTGGATCGCGGGCGATTTCCCAGCCAGCCGCTCCAGCCCGGACGTGTCCGAGATTTGCTCCCGGAGCTGGCGGTTCTCCGTCTCCAGCTTCTGGCTGCGGAGGGCGCGCTTCAGCAGCATCTCCACCTCATCGAGATTCAGCGGCTTCGTGACGAAATGCCATGCACCCCGGCGCATCGCCTCCACCGCCGTGTCCACCGAGCCGTAGGCCGTCATCATGATCGCGACCGGCGGGTGGGGCAGAACCATCGCCTGCTGCAGCAGATCCATCCCCGAGTCCCCGCCCATCCGGAGATCGGTCAGCAGCAGATCGATCGGCTCCGCCTTCAGCACCGACATCGCTTCCGTGATGTTCGCCGCTGTGAAGACATCGAACTCCTCTTCCAAGGCAGCGCGAAGCCCGTCCCGGGTCGCCTTCTCGTCATCGGCAATCAGCAGCGTGGGGGTCATGGGAGATTGAAAAATGATTATGGGGTATCGATGATTGAAATTGGGTTATGGGAGCCGCGCAGGACCCTTTAATAATCAATATTCAATTTGAAATATTCACTTCCTCAGTGGCTCACCTCCACGTCGATCACCCGGTCATGCGACTCCAGCAGCCGCACTGGCTTCGGCCCTCGTGGCAGATGGATGAGCACCCGGGTTCCGGAGCCGGGCTCGCTCTGGATCTCGATCTCGCCGCCATGCTCGCGCACCACCCGGCGGACGATCAGGAGGCCGAGCCCGCTGCCGGATTGCTTGGTCGTGCGATAGGGCTCGAACAGCGATCCCATGTGCTCTGGCGAAATGCCGGTGCCATTGTCCTCGATCGTGATCGTGGCTTCGAAGTCGTTCGCCCGTGCTGAAATCTTGATGAGCCCCCCCTTTCCGCCGATCGCCTGGAAGGCGTTCCGCAGGAGATTGTAGAAGACCTGCTGGAATTGCCCCGCATCCGCATCCATCGCGGGGAAATCCTCGCCAATATCGAGCTGCACGGAGATCCCCCGGGCTTCGAGTTCCGGCTCCAGCAAGCGCAGGGCGTCCCGCAAGGCCTTCGTCAGATCGCAGCGCTCCCGATTCGGCGTGGACGGCCGGATCGCTTGGAGGAACTGCTTGAGGATGGTGTCCAGCCGCTTGATCTCGCTACGCGCCGTCGTGAGATGCTCCTCCAGCGGCGCGCGATCGCCCGGGGGCAGCTTGCGCAGCTTCCGCGCCATGAGCTGGAGGTGGATATCGAGCGAGTTGAGCGGATTGCCGATTTCGTGGGCCACCCCGGCCGCCAGCAAGGTCAGCACGTTCAGCCGCTCGGACTCGAGGGTCTGCGCCTCCTCTTGCCGCGTGGTCGTCAGGTCCCGCACCAGCATCACCCACCCCACCGCCTCTGCCGACGGACTCTCCGATTTGATTGGGGACAGGTAAAAATTAAGAAAGCGGTTCTCCGGATAAAAGATCTCCAGATCCCGCGACACCGCCATTCCCGGCTTCGCCAAGGTGGACCAATCCAGCCCCGGAATCCGCGTCGCCAGCGGTGTTCCCGGCGCTTCCTCGGCATTGATCCCGAAGAACCGGCAGGCCGCGCCATTGATGAAAGTGATCTCACCCTCCTCATCGAGCACGATCACGCCCTCATGCAGCGCCTCGAACACCTGCTCCAAGAATCCCTTCTCCCGCACCAACCGGTCCAGAAGCTGCCGCGCCTCCGCCGGATCAATCCGGTCGATGCGGGCGAGCAGTTTATCGAGAAAGCCGGGTTTCAAAGGTCAGGACAGATGGGGACAGAGGGAGGGCACCACGAATCAGACGAATCTAACGAATGAGCCGGGCGGCAGGGAGTTTTGAGCAGCAGAGAGATTCGTCGGATTCGCAAGATTGGTGGTGCCAATTTCCGCCCGAGCGATCAGGAAAAGGAGCATGGAAAACGCGATGGTCGTCCTCTGCACCTTCCCCGACATCGAGCAGGCGCGACAGATTGGCGCAGCCTTGGTGGAAAGGCAAGTGGCAGCCTGCGTCAACCTCATCCCCGGCGTGGAATCGATCTACCGTTGGGAAGGAAAGATCGAGCGCGCTGGCGAAGTCCTCGCCCTTATCAAGACCGCACGCTATGCCGACCTTGAAGCGGCAATCCGGGAACTTCACCCCTACGAAGTGCCGGAGATCATCGCCCTGCCCATCGCCGCTGGACTCCCCGCCTATCTCCATTGGCTCGTCGAAAACAGCGGCAAGCCGTGAACTAACATCCTTCCGCCACCGGATGGGTATCTCGCCGATATTCTCCGCCTTCACGAGAGCGGTGTAAGTTGAAAGGCAGAATCACCAATCATCAATCCGCCAATCATCAATCAGAGCGCGCTTCGCGGGAGTAGGGAATCCGGAGAGCTTGCACGGTCCACGAGGTCGGCCCAGCTCAAGGCGGCTACGACTCAAATTAAACCGCTCTAGCGCGAGGCCAACCGCCCGGCAACCTCATCGCCAGGATGTCGGTGAGACGGGATCCGCAGAGCTCTAGAAGTAGCTTCAGCGAGCCCGGGCAACGCACGCTGTCACAAGTTTCCAAGAAAACAGATAGCACTACTTCGTGCCTCCATAGTAAATACACCGAACCCCGCTGTTTTTTACAAACCTCGCCCAAAAAAGACCATGACCCTCCGCCGACAGATCCTCGCCTGTAGTCTCCTTGCGAGCCTGCTTCCATCCGCCTCCGCCCAACCCGGTGCCCGCTTGGTGAAAGACCTCCATCGTCAACCTCTGGAGGACAATTTGGGGCTTGGTTGGATCGAATCCATTCCCAAGGGACTTATCTTTGCCAATTCGTCACGAAAGACGGGATATGAACTTTGGATTAGCGATGACAAAGGTACCCGGCTCTTGAAGGACATCTATCCCGGTCCTGGGTGGTCGAACCCCTCGTCGATCTTGACTGTCGGCGGAATTACCTACTTCAGCGCCAACGACGGCGTTCATGGCGAGGAGCTATGGCGCACCGACGGCACGCCGGAAGGCACCCGCATGCACATCGACCTGATGCCCGGACCGGAGAGCTCAGGGCCAAGCCCACGCCTGGGAGTGGGAGGGAAAGTCTATTTTTACTCAGCGGATGTGGGGGATGCGACACTGTTTGCTACCGACAGCAGTGGCTCTCCCCCGGTGCCAATCAATCCCCTCCGTGAAAATCACGACTGGCCGGGCCAGAGGATCTTCGACATGAGGCACGCCATTTCCATCGGAAATGAGGCATACTTCATGTCATCTGAGAACGAGATCTGGAAGTCGGACGGCACCACCGCGGGCACCGTGAAGGTCGCAGCCTTGGGCTTCGCCTATCAGGAAGGCTACAGCATCCCGACCGTGAAAGTGATTGGCGACAAGCTCTTCTTCCGCGTCAACAATTCCAATCCGGCTTTGAGGGGGCTCTGGGTCTGGACTCCCGGTGCCTCTTCCGCCGAAAAGCTAATCCCACTCGACAGCGACACTTGGTGGGATGCAGGGATGACGTCGCTCGACAGCCGACTGTTCACCATCGACGAGAGCGATCTGATCGTGAGCGATGGGACCGTCGCCGGAACGCGGAAACTTAAATCAGTCAACGCGTGGCTCCCCCCGGGCTCCCCCGAAGCATTCGCCTGGAAAGGAAATGTGTATTTCCAAGTCTGCCTACCAGATGATCTATCAGGTGAGTTGTGGAAGAGCGACGGAACCGAGCAAGGGACCGTTCTCGTAAAGGAAATCCACCCCACCACCGAACGGGGCAGCCTCATCAATTTTCAGTCCGCCGGGGACTATCTCTACTTCCGGGAATCCTTTGAAGAAGACTCCCGGCTATGGCGCACGGATGGCACTGCCGAGGGAACTGTCGAGTTGCTGCCCGGAACCTCATTCGGAGCACCATATCAAGACCCCTTGCTCGTTGCTCATGATGACCAGATCTATTTCGCCGTTCCTGGATCGCCGATGGCATCGCTCTGGACAAGCGCCGGCACGCCTAGGACAACGCGGAGACTCACTCGCCCCAGCGCTGTCAACGAATCCTTCTTCGAGTCGGAAGAGTCTCACTGTATCATGACCGATGGTCGGCGCTTGTTCCTCCTTTCGCAGACATACGAGCCCGAAGCGGAACTCTGGCAGAGTGACGGAACCGCCGCGGGCACACGCCAGTTCTGGTCCGGCAAGGGCACACATCTGGGGCGGGGCACCATGCTGGGATCACGTGCGATCTACGAGGGCGATCAATGCCTCCTGATCACCAATGGCACCGCCCGGGGAACCAAAGTCTTGAAAGATCTGGCGGAAGAAGGAATCCCCGGATTTTTCCATGACTTCCTCACAGTCGGCGGGCTTACCTATTCCGTCCTTCAAGGAAACGGGACGCAGACCCTTTGGAAGACCGACGGCACGCCGGCGGGAACTGTGGAGGTGAGGGCCGCGGCCGGATCCCTTCCGGCGATCCACTCCCTGACGCAGCTGGATGGTGTCCTCTACTTCCTCTCGCAGGATGGCAACCTCTGGCGGAGCGATGGAAGCTCCGAAGGCACGTGGATGGTGAAGAACCTGTCCTTGGAAACGGGCGAAGGTGCCACGGATCTCATGCGCGTCGGAAACCGCTTGAATTTCTCTACCGGAACCCACAGCCAGCGCACGGTCTGGGTCAGCGACGGCACCGAGGCAGGAACCGTTTCACTCGGCACGATCCCAGGGATCATCGGCCTTCCCGCGGATCTGGACGGCGTCTTCATTTTCGCGGCCAAGGTGGCGGACGAGTCCCGCTTGTATCGCTGCGACGAATCAAGCATCACGCACTTTGCAACCCTGCCGGAGGACTTCGAAGTGGTATGGAACTTGCGAGCCACGCACCAAGGTTACGCGGTAACGGGAGGCAACCTCTTCTTTGGTTGTGGACCCCGCATCAAGGATCTCAGCCCCGCACAGGAACTGTGGAAAACGGATGGAACTGCGCAAGGCACCGCTTTGGTGAAGGAGATTCGGCAAGGTGAGCTCATGGGCTCCGATCTGAGCGACATGCTTGCGGTAGGAAATGAGATCTTTTTCACTGCCAACGATGGCATCCATGGCGTCGAACTATGGCAGAGCGATGGCACCGAAGAAGGAACGGTACTCGTGGCAGACATCGAGCCTGGCAACATGGACTCTTATCCCCGGAACCTGACCGTCTTCAAATCGAAGCTATACTTCAGCGCCAATAATAGCCGAGTGGGGAGGGAACTGTTCTCACTCCCCCTGCCGAAGAAGAAATCAAAGTGACATCACCTGGATGGATCCTGCCTTCGGGTTATGGATGGGGCTTGCACCCGATCTTCATATCCATGTTTCAAAAACCTCAGGGACCATTCCACCAAGTGGCGTTGCGGTGGACGATGGACTGTAATCGAAAGACCGCGGAGACCTCTCCGCAAACCAAGCCACCCGATGCAACATGCCCTTCATCCCCGGCCTCGCTCAATCCCGTTCAGTCTCACCGCTCGAAAAAAACACGCGTATCTCGCGTCTTCTGCGACTTCGCCGTCCACGCCCCCTGCCCCTTCCCGCGTTCGGCTCCGCTCCAAGTCCTAGCCCAAAAATAAAACAGGGCTTTTTGACGTCTTCTGCGACTTCGCCGCCTAACCTCTGCACCTGCCTCCGTTCGCACGATGGCAAGCGGATCGAAGTGCTTGAGATGATCCATCGTTTCTGACTCGCTAGAGACTCGATGCCGATCGTCCGCGAATTCGCCCTGCAATCGATCTTCTTCATCACCCACTGCATGGTGATCATGGGCGGCTCGATGTTCACGGCCACCTTTCTCAAGTTGAATGGCTATCCGGAAGCCCGGCCCGTGTGGCCATGGCTTCCCGTCTTCATCCGGAATTGGGGCGTCGTCCTTATCCTCATCCCAGCCGTCTGGGTCCTCGCGACGATCTGGCTGGAGCGCCATTGCTCCGATTGGTTCTCGAAGCGGTGGACGATTCTAAGCGGCGCCTTTCTCCTAGCCGCCCTCGCCTGGTTCATGTTCCGCGTCGCCCTCATCTCAGCAGGCGGAAGTCTCATTCAAGCCGTCTAACAGTCCGCCCGTGAAGATTGTCCACCGAAGCAGCCTCAATCCCCCTCACCTCTCGATCGTGAAGCCCTTCACCCCTTCCAGGGGCGGGATGTTCTTCACGTGCATGCCCTTGATGTTATGGGCCAGAGGGCTCTCCTCCGCGATCTCCTTCAGGAAAGCTTCCACCTCCTCACTCTCGCCCATGACTTCGAGCTCGACGGTTCCGTCGGGCAAATTCTTCACGTTGCCGCAGACCTCGAAGCCCTTGGCAATGTCCTTGGTGGTGTAACGGAAACCCACGCCTTGGACGCGGCCTTCGAAGATGACGCGACGGGCAATCACGGGGCAGAGGATGCGCTGTAGGAGGACACTCCATCAAGGAACATTTGAACCGCGACCAAGATCAGCAGGAGGCCCATCAAACGCTCCAAGGCGCGGGTGCCCTTGGTCCCGATCACCCGGAGCACGACCGGCGAAAGAAGCAGGATCACCGATGAAACCAGCCATGCTCCCGTGATCGCCAGCGCGATCGAACCGATGGCCCCGGGGAACTTCGATGCCGTCAGGAGGATCAGTGCGATACTCGACGGTCCCGCCATGAGAGGCACGGCCAGCGGGACGATGAAGGGCTCCTCGTCGCCGATCTCACCGAGAACGGAGCGCGTGGGAAAGACCATCCCCAGCGCGATCAAGAACAGGAGGATGCCTCCCGAAATGCTCAAGGTCGCCGGGCGGACTCCGAGAAAGCCCAGCAAATGTTTTCCTATGAAGAGGAATCCCAACAGGAGGCAGAGTGCGAAGAGCAGCTCCCGAATCAGAACGGGGCGCCGCCGTTTCTCCGGGATCTTCGAAAGGACGGCATGAAAGATTGCCGCGTTTCCGAAGGGATCGAGGACCAGGAACAGGGTGACGGCAAGGGCGAGGAGGTTCATGACAATCGGTGTCCCGCCCCACGGATGAACACCAATCGACGCGGATGCAAAGGCAATCGCCAAGGACGGGGAACCTTCGGCGATCAGCGCTCGTCCTTTGGATCCGGATCGCCGCGCTGCGGGATGGACGGGAGGCCGGTGGCCGCATCGCGCAATTTCAGGATGGCATTGCGTTCGATGACGATCGCCATTTTCCCACCGATCACGGAATGGGTGGACCGGATATGGGAAAGATCCGTGACATCGATCTCCTGCCAACGGTAGCGGAGAAAATGAAGGCGGCCTTTCTCAACGGTAACCTTCTTTTCCGAGGAACCGGATCGGAGCGTCACCTCGAAGGGCGGAGGAAGACGCCCCGCGTCATCGGTGAAGCTGACCTCCGTGCGCAGCGGCCCGATGTAGAGAAGCGTCAGCGCCAGAATCAAAAACAGCCACAGCGAACGTGCCGGACCCCGCTTGCGATTCGGCAATGGCGGCGGCTGGAGCTCCGGTGCCGGTGATGGATCGCGCTGTGGAAGGAGTTCGGGATTCACCGCGTGGCTTTGGTTGTTTCGATCTCGATCACCGCTACTTCGCTAACAGCGCCGCGTGATCCCTTGATGAAGCATTGATGAATCGCACCACATCCGGCCGGACCCGCACGATTCCCGCAAAGCGCTCTTCCGGTGTGGGGAGGATCTCCCCCACCGCGGGGTCCTTCTCGCTTCCTGTTAGGGCGGATACCATCGAAAGAGCTGCCTTCACGAATTCATCGGCCGACTTCTCCGAATCGAAACGGATGTCCCATAGCAGGTGCACATCCGTATCGCTCGTCGCATGGAGCCGGTAGCGATCGCCGAGCCAGCCGTCCGCCAGCTTCGGAAACTCTTCACCCAGGGGCTCAAGCCACAAACGGAGCCCAAGCATGCCTGCGGATTCTTCCAAGAGCATGTTCCCCGGCGTCGCGGGAAGCTCCGGCGGCGAAGCCACGAGACCTTCGTGCTCCGGGAAAAAGTCGGCGCTGATCACCGGGGGCTTGTGCAAGGCGGAGAGGATCTCCTCCTGGTCCATCAGGCGCTCCGCGCGCGGCAGTCCCAGTGCCGAAGGGAAGGTTGCCACGCCGCGGACGAAGGCGGGCAGGTTTGCCATCAATTCGCGCGCGTCGGTATTTTCCTGGGCCCCGGTGAAGCCATTCGCCAGCGCTTGCCGGGCCAGGAAGCGATTCTCCACTGCCATCGCAGCGCCATGTTGCAAGGCCTCACGCGCGATCGCCGCCTCATCTCCGGGCCAGCCGGGAGCGGGTGGATTATTCTGATGAATGAGGATGCGGGCCAGCGCGCGGATCAGGGCCGCTTGATCGGGCACGGACTGGGGATCGAAGCGATCCGTCACCCACCCTTCCCCGCTCTGTTCATCGAACCACGAGCGTGCGCCGACCGATTTGGTGGCGGCAAGTTGTGCCGCAAACCGGTCGTCCGCCGTCAGTAATTCCATCATCGCCCAAGCCTGCTGCCGAGAGTCGAGACCATGGGGGCCGTAGCGCGCCTCGATCGAGGCGATGACGCGGTCGCGCAACTCCTCGCCCGCGATCTTGTGAACCTGGGGATTGCTCCGGAAATTCATGCCCAATGTTTGCTCCACGAAATCGATGGTCGCGGGATCGACGTGCAGTTCCCCGCCGCCTTGGGCCAAAGAGCGCAGGCTCTCATTCTCACGCCGGAGCATCTCGATCTCGTTTTCGAGAGCCACGATCTTTCCCTCGGCATCCTCGGCTCCGGGACGGGGCGCGGAGGTGCGCCAATGGATGCCTTGGATCAAGCCGGCCGCACCGATGGCGCCGCCGAGCAGCCACGGAAGAATCTTCTCCGGACGCATGGGCTCACTTTCCGGAACCCACACGCTTCGCGGCAGGATTCACGGCACGTTCCCCCTTCGGAAGGGTCGCGCCTTCGAATGGGTCGAATTCCAGCGCGGACGGTCCGAAGACGTCCTTTGCATACTTGCCCGGGATGAGCGTGAAGGCCATCGGGGCATTCCGGTTTCCCTGCGCGTCGTAAGTGTAGATGAACTTCCGGACCGGCATCTCGTTGCCCGTCCGGGGATCTTTCCGTTTCACCCGGGCATCGAACATTTCCTCCTCCACCAGCAAGCCGAAGGTCGGGCTGTTCCGGTTCTTGTTGTAGGCGTAGCGGGTTTTGAAAAGACGCGTCCCCTTTCCATCGAAGATGTCACAGGTCAGCGGGTTGCCCTGCGGGCTGAGACGATAGACCGTCGTGGTCCGCACCACGCCATTCACATCCTTCAATTGCTTGGTGACGGTAGGCACGCCGGGGCTACGGGAGAACTCCTCGTAGGAGCCGTCCTTATTCCGCTTCAGGCTCGAGTATGGCCCTTTCACCTCCAAGCCGGGGACTTCGCCATACGCGGCGACGCCACCCAACAGGCAGGCAGCAAGGATGAGGGGCATCAACTTCATGGCGCGGACATTAGGGCTTGGCGGAAGGGCGGGCAAGTGGCCATTTCCCGGCCGTGATGTGGTGGAAAACAACGATCTCCCGGATGGATTTGAGCCGCAAGGGACGGATCATGGGGATCCTCAATGTCACTCCTGACTCGTTCTCCGACGGGGGAATTTACGCAGGGACCAGTGCCGCGCTCGCCCATGCGCGGGAAATGATCGCCGAAGGCGCGGAGATCATCGACATCGGCGGGGAGTCCACCCGGCCCGGCGCGGCGGAAGTCCCGGCGGCGGAGGAAATCGCCCGCACTTGCCCGGTGATCGCAGCCCTGCGGGCGGAGTGGGGTGGCAGCATCTCCATCGATACCTCGAAGGCGGCCGTGGCGGCCGCTGCCCTGAAAGCCGGGGCGGACATCGTCAACGACGTGAGCGGCCTGACCGCCGACCCGGAAATGCCCGGGGTCTGCGCGGCGAGCGGCTGCGGCGTCGTGATCATGCACATGCAGGGTGACCCGCGGACCATGCAGATCTCCCCTCACTATGAAGACGTGGTGGCGGAGGTCGCCGCTTTTTTCAGAGAGAGGCTCGCGACGCTCGGTGCCGCCGGGATCGATCCGGAATGCATCTGCCTGGATCCCGGCATCGGCTTCGGGAAAACGGTGGAACACAACCTCGCCCTGCTGCGCGCCATCCCCGCCCTCGGCATCGCGGGACGGCCGGTCCTGCTGGGGGTTTCGCGGAAATCCTTCATCGGAAAAGCGCTGGGCAGCAGCGATCTGGCGGATCGTGCCTGGCCTACCGTCGCCATCACCGCCTGGGCGCGGGAAGCGGGAGCGATGATCCATCGCGTCCACGATGTGAAACCGAACGCCGAGGCGCTGCGGATGACCGAGGCGATCCTGCACGGGGTGGATTGACCACGAAGTCGCAGAAGACGCGGATTGGGGCGGTTTTGAAAGGAACGAACCGCGGAGACGCCGAGGGGGAATGAGGGGCGGAGTCGCGGACATTCGGGGTTTTGGGGTTCGTTCGTTTGCGGGGGTCGGGGCGAGGATCATCGGAAAGAGAGGGTTCATCATTTGTGGGCCGATGATGAGGGAAGCGGGGTTCCGATGCGAAACGGACGGCTGGGCCCCGTTTGGGAGGCCGGTCGTGCGGGCACGTGCCGATGACACCCGCCTCCTTGCCCCCAAATTCAGGGGGCCTGCGGTCAGCGTGCACTGACCCAGGGTTTCACCCTGGGCTATCTCCCTGCCGCCCCGTTGGGGCTCTTAAAGGGGCTGCGCCCGGGGAAATTCCGTGAATAAATTCGCTCCGTCGGCGTCGAAACCGGTACCTCAGAAGACCATGAAAGCACTTTTACTCAAAGTGACCGCCCTGCTGGTGGCCTGCTCGGCCACGTCCTGCATGACCACCTACGACGCCTATGGGCGCCCGGTTCAGACGGTCGATCCGGGGGCAGCGGCCGTGGGAATCGCCGCCGCAGGCCTTGCGGGCTATGCGATCGGCCATCACAATCACCACTACCACCACGGCGGCTACTACTACGCGCGGCCCTACTACGGGCCCTACGGCTACTGAGCCAGGCGGGGAAATTCACCGGATGGTCAAAAGGAAATGACAGTCCGGGTCGCACGGGCGTAGTATCGGGCTCGGCATGGCGTGGGATTTTATAAAGGACCATTGGAAGGACGGGATCGAAATCCTGATCCTCGCCATTGCGATCTATCAGATTTATCGTGCCTTCCGGGCGACCCGTGGTGCCCGCATCCTAGTGGGGCTGGTCGTCATTCTGGTGACGGTCACGCTGATTCTCTCCCAGTTCAAATTCCAGGTCATCTCCTGGTTGGTGAGAGGGGGGGCTATCCTCTTGGTTTTCGCGCTGCCGATCATTTTCCAGCCGGAACTGCGGAATGCGCTCGCGAAGCTGGGCAGCAGCCGCCTGTTCTCCTTTGCGAACAAGAGCCAGCTCGACTTCCTGGAGGTCTTCGAGGACTCGGTGGTGGCGCTCTCCAAAAAGCGCATCGGCGCGCTCTTTGCGATCGAGCGGGACATCGCGCTGAAGCCCTATGAGGAAACGGGGGTGACGCTCAATGCGGACTACTCCCCGGAGCTGGCCATGACCGTCTTCTTCCCAAAGACCCCGCTGCATGACGGGGGGATGGTCATAGCGAACAAGAAGATGTCCACGGCCGCCTGCGTGTTCCCGGTCAGCCAGAAGGAACTGGCGGACCGCTCGATCGGCCTGCGCCACCGTGCGGCGATCGGCGTGACGGAAGAAACCGATTGCGTGGCGGTGATCGTCAGCGAGGAAACCGGAGCGATTTCGATTTGCATGGAGGGCATTCTGGAACGGAACCTCGGCGAGGAGAAGTTCCGGAAGCGCATGGCCGAGATCTTCCTCTCCAACGACAACAAAGATGAGACGAGCGCTCCGAAAGAACTTGATCCCCAAGATCGTGTCACTGCTTCTCGCGATCGCGATCTGGTTTCTGATTAGGGATCATCTGAGGAACACCGGGGAGCTGATCGAGCCCACCGATAGCCAGCCGCCGCGCGCGTTGCCGGTGAAGGAGGGCGAGGAGTAAAGTCCTTGACCCCGAAGCTGCCGCCCGCCACCGCTGCCGCGTGAGCTATTTCGTCACCGGCACGGACACGGGCGTGGGCAAGACCCGCTTTTGCAGTCTCCTCATCGAAGCCCTGCGCGCCGAGGGCCGGGATGCCGTCGGATACAAGCCTGTCTGCTCCGGTGACCGGGATGATGCCGTGCTTCTCGCGAACGCGTCCGGCGGGCTCGATCTGGATCGCGTCAATCCGGTGTGGCTGAGAGCTTCGGTCGCGCCGCTGGTGGCAGGCATGCTTGAGAATCGCCCGGTGGATCCGGCACGCCTGGTCGAAGGCTACCGCAGCCTCGCGAGGGATCACGCCACCGTCATCGTGGAAGGAGCAGGCGGCTGGCGAGTGCCGATCGCCGAGAACTACGACATTTCAGACCTCGCCGCGGACCTCGGGCTCCCGGTGATCCTGGTCGTCGGCAACCGTCTGGGGGCGCTGAACCACACGATCCTCACGGTGGATTCCATCCGTGCGCGCGGCCTCGAAATCGCCGGGCTGGTGATCAATCACCTCGCCGACGAACTCGACACGGCCGCGATCACCAACAAGGGCATCATCGAACAACTCACCGGTGTGCCGATCCTCGCGGAAATCATCCACGGGCAGGACTTCCTGGATGTGGATGAGTTTCTTCAAGCCGCGTCCTAGCGGAGCATCCCGCGGGGATCACTCAGAAGCTGTCTGAAAAATGGCGGGGACCTTTCTCCGCAAGGGTCGGGCCAATGAGATGCGGCGACAACGTCTCGTGGCGAACTCGAGCTTCCCACTGCCGATGGCACCACCCTAGAGTCGCCACTCAGTGACATCGTAGTCGCCCGCGCCTTCGCTCGGTGGGATTGCCAGCTCTTTGCCATCAACTCACATGAAAGGACATCCCCGCTTTGTGGTTCGATCCCTGCTTCTCACATGCCTGGCCATCCCGGCCTGCGCGCCTCGGGGCATCATGACCTATGAACAAATCGAGGTCATCGGAAGGCCCCATATCGTGGATTATGGTTTTGACGACCGCTACATGTCGATGCGGATCGCGGAGGGAAGTCGTGCCACGGGTCACATGATCTGGTGGGACAATGATGTGCTGGACCGCCGGCGCATCGATCCCACACGGCGCTACCAATTCAAACTACTGGAAGGGACGGTCGTCGACTATCGAGGCACCAGGCACGAACACAGTGAGGTCTGGCAGGTATATGATCATCAGCGGCTCATTTACGATGCGTCATTCTGCCGTGTCCATGCCCGGACGATGCGGAGGGAAAGCCGCGAGGAAGGCATCGACGGGGAAAGTCTTCCGCGAGGCTTTGACCCGGCGAAGGCCCGGAGCTTTCCCAATTCCCGATTCGAGCATCCTGCTTGTTCCAGCCCAACCCACTCGGCTCTCAATTGGACCTGCCCGCAATGCAGTGAAGCTGAAATAAAGTGGCTGGAGAAGAATGCGAAGCCACATGCTGATGCGCGCTAAGAGGCAGTCTGAAAACTGCTCAAGCGGCAATGTGGGCAGAATCCGCTTGATTACTGAGAGATCGATCAGCGCCTCGGAGTGCTCGATTTTCAGTTCATGGTCACGGATCAACCGGCGGGATTGAATGAGCCACCCGAAGGTGCGCTCCACGATCCAAGCCCCGCTTGGCCCACAGCCGGAAGTAGTGGTAGCAGGTTTGCCTCTCAGGGTTTCCTGCCCGCTGCTGCTTCGGCTTCCATCACCTTGCGGTTTTCGGGGATCACTTTGAATTCCAAGGCTCCGGTCCGCGCGTCCTGGCTTGGCAAGACGATGATCAGTTCCCGCACATCCGGGTCGTGTTCCCACACTGCGGAGTAGAGGATCTCCGTGGGCTTGTCCTTCATGGCGGCCTGAACTCCCATGTTGCGGACTTGCCCGCCCGGATCGATGTCCACCGGGGTCCAGTTTGGCGGCAGTTGCGCCACGGACTGGTCCACCTTGATCATCGCCGTCTTCCCTGTCGCGTTGAGCACTCGCATGGTGCCCCATTTGAAGCGCGCGGTGTTGTCATCGATGACGAAGGGCTTCACGCCCGTGGGATGTTTGGGATCGGGGATAATGAGAACCAGCGGTGACTGCAGGTCCGCAGGCATCTTGATTTCGACCGCCAGCGGCTTTCCTTCCGCATCTTTCTTATCCATCGCCACCAGGAGCGGCACGGTCTCCACGCCGACATTCACGGTGCCTGTCCGTTTCAGCGGATGCAGGTTCTTGATCTCGATCATTTGCTCCCCCGACTTGATGGCGAACTTCCTCGCCGCCATCGCGTCATCCCATGCGAGGAACCGGAATGGGGCCGCTGCCAGCGAACCGTGGAAGGCGATCAGGGCAAGGACGACAAGAAGGAACGGGGCGCGATGATGGGACAACATTAGATTTCGGGTTGCTGATCGGCGTTTCATTGAAGCTGCATCTCCGGTCGGGAAACCTGGCGGAAGGATACGATTTCAAATCGACGTCCATACGTTTGGTTCACCTGGCTGAGGTCCGCAACCGCCGAATCGACGGGATCTTGCGGATCGACGAAATCCGGAACCCGTTGCACCACCGCTTCGCACCATGCGCGGGCGATCACCTTGCCCGCCTTGTCCTTCGACTCGCCATAACCGCGGATCGTAAAGGTATCCGAGCGGCAGGTGATGACCGGGGCCAGCGATTGCAGGACGTCCGCCTGCGACAGGTATCCCGGGATACCCACGCCCGTGTCATTCACGATGTGGCCGCGCGCGTCGGCCGGGTAGTTGGTGGTGACAAAGTTCGCCTGCTTGGAGCCCGTGTTGAAACCGGCGGAATCAATCGCCGATTGGATGGCTCCGCTCCGGCCCAGGTCAGAGTTCTCGATCCGACGGTTCACGAACTCGGAAAGCGAGAGGAAAGGTCCGCGGCGTTTGACCTGGTCGACGATGTTCTCCGCAAGCGTGCGGACCTGCGGGTCACTCAAGCCGCGGAAGCCGTTCCAATTGTCGGACTTGTTGCCCGTCGGGCTGCGGAAGCGCGGGAAGGCGGTATCCGACGCGGAGTTCGACGTTCCGCCATCCACTTCGAAAGACTGGCCGCGCAGCCCCGAAAGAACCGCCACCCATGCCTCCACGTCGGTGGAGTTCACATTGAAAGCTCCGTCCACCATCAGGTGACCGGCGATCTTCGTGCAGCCCGCCGGCTCGGTCAGTTCGTTGACCAATTGAGTGCGGTCACCGGTCCCGTAGAGGCGCATGCGCGGGTTTCCGAGCGGGTTGTTCAGCGGATCCTCGACGAACTTCTCCAGAACGTTCTTTAGCGAGCGTGACTCGGTGGAAACCGGATTATCCCATGCGGTCGCAATCTGCGGGCGGATCCCGGGAGACAACTCCGGAGCGGCACCGCTAAAGAAATAGCCATCCCACAATGCTTCATTCGTCAGGAAGCAAGTGTCGTAAACCGGTACCGAGGAGAGCACACCCGACGGCTGGACGCGGGTCGCCGCACGGTTACGCGCCAGCCAGGCAGAGGCCCAGCTGTTCGCGAACTGATAGGCGGGAGCATAGGGAGACGAGGCCAGGTCGGCATTCTGAAAATTCGCCAGCGAGAGCATCGGTTGTCGCGGCAGATCGAAGAAAGGCAGGCTGGACTGGCCCGAAGAACTGTGGGAGTTCCCCCAGAAAGAATTGCGTCCGTTGGACGTCGTCTGGATCGCCCCGTTGAAGGACGACACCGCGCGTAGCGTGGTCTGGTAATGGGGTGCCGCGCGGAACGACCCCGTCGTCAGCAAGTGGGTGATCGAGGGGTTCCGCGGATTCGTCGTGTAAACCAGATCGGTCACCGGTTGGCTACCGACATTCTCGACCGCCGTCCGGTGGAAGGATTCCAACACGCCGAAGGGAAAAGACACGCCTGTCTTCAGCTCGGTGAAGGTCGCCACGGGAGAACTCACCTTGTTTGCCGTCGAGACGAAATTCAGCATCTGAACGTCACCCGTCGCTTGGCCGCCCTGTGCGTTCTCATCGACATTCGTCTTGATGCGGGTGGCGTCCTCCAGCGTCATGAAATAGTGGTAGGCTCCGGAGTTGCTTTCCCTCACCTCCACTTTCGCGGTGTCGCCATTCTGCATGGTGTAGTCGAAGCCTTGGCTTCCCGCCTTCATCGGTATCATCAAGCCGCCCTTGGTGCTGAACTGCGACACGTTATTGACCGGACGCATCTTGATCGTCTTCGTGGCAAGCAGGCTATCGCGCACGAAGGGCACGGGGGCCGAGGATGCGGGTGCGAATACCCTTACCTCGCCCGGCTCGAAGCGGACGGGGTTGGTGGTATTGCCCGAGCCGCCTTCGGAGATCTGGCACAGGAAATACGGGTTGATCTGCCGTCCGTGGTTCTGAGCCTGGAACTGCTTGCCCATGAGCTGCGACATCGCCGCGCCATAAGCCGTCGTCGTGGCACCGCGGGTAAAGGTCCAATCGATATTGAAGGGAACATCGATCCATGGGTAGGCGACCGCGCCTTCGATTTCCAAGGCGGTGTTGTAGGGATTCCAGAGCGAGATGATCGGCGTCATCACCAGTTGAGGCGTGTTGTCCGCCTTTAGCGCCGCGCTGAGCAGATAGATCATCCGGTTTAGCACCGGCTTGATCGCCGTGGCGGACTTGGCGCCCCGCGGTGGCTTGGATGGGGAGGGCTTGGTGCCGGGAGTCGAGACCAGCGAGGACGCGATGTGATCCACGGCCCGCTCCGCCACCGTCGGCGGGTTACTCCCTCCGTAAAGGTGATGGGCCACGCGGTAGTAGGAGCGAAGGTGGTCGAAGGTCGGAACCGCCGCACCGTAGAAGCGCTCCGACACCGATGCCACGTCGTAGGAAATCGTCGCGGTGACGATCGGGTTATCCATGCTCACGAGCGGTCGGAACAAGGGCATCTGGGTCCGGAAAGAGTTCGGGACCGCAAAGCCGGCCTTCGCCTTGGTGCCGCGGAAGGGATTGGGGGTACCGTCCCAGTTCGCCTTGGCGAAATCCGAATCGCTGAGTTCAAAGCCGAGGTTCAGGTCCACCTTCAAGCCGCCGTACACCGTGTCGGTAAGGAGGCCTTGGGAATGCACCGTGTAGCTCTTGCCGACCGTCGGCAACGTGTCCTTCGAACCGGCCAGATCACCGTCCAAGCCGATCTGGTTCATCGAAATCACCTTGGCGGAGCGCAGGTTCCACCCCGCATCCGGCTGTTTGAGGGAAGTCGCCGATTCAAGCGAGGGACGCAGCTGCGCCTGCAAGGCCGCATTTACCGGCAGATCGTCCGCATCATCCGGCCCGGCCACATTCACCTTGGCCTTGGTATTTTCCTGAGCGACCACCCAAGCGAGCGATCCAAACTCCGTCTCGACGCGTGGAGCGCTGAGATCGAAGCCGTTTTGCTTTACGGAAAAAAGCTTCACCCAGCTCGAGTCGGGTGCGGTTTCCGACCAGTTTTTCGCCCTCACGGCCGCTGGGTCGGGGCTGGAGGCGAGCCACGTGCGGAACAAGTTGGTTTTCTGCGTGGTATACATCGCGGCGGCCATCGCCTTGTCCGGCTGCGATATGAAATTATTGGTCCAGGAAGTGTAGGCCGCAACCAACTCAGGTTGTGCCGCTTGCGCGGAAATCGAGGCATCAGCGGTGATCCGGCGGTCGTCCCCTGCGTGTTTTTGCAGCTGTCCCAGTGCCAGAATCACAGCCATCCGGGCATTCGCGCAGGCTTGGGCTTGGGCATCACCCGAGGTGCTGTTGCGCAAGGAAATCGCGCTCAGAGACATCAGCCCAACGGCCAATACCGTCAGGAGTACCATTAGCGACAAACTGATAACCAACGCGAAGCCGCGACGCCTCGGCAATCCTTTCGCTGCTCGCGAATGGAATCTTTCAGGGTTTTTCATGGGTTCAAGGTTTCTTCAGCAACACGCCTCAGAAGCAATACGTCCCAATCCCGCAGGGGGTTTAGTGTAGCCCATGGATTCGGTATTTTCCATGTCAATACATCCAATGCGTGCCGTGGATCAGGGGTTTCTAGCCCGGTGACGAGGTTCGGGGCGTCCGGCCATGTCACCCCTAGGCAACTCAACCTTCCGAAGCTCGCCATCTCCCCAATCCCGGATCGCCCGCGGGATGGGCGCGGCGAGGGGATCACTCGTTTCAACTTGTTTTGCAGAAAGCCGCATTTCGCCGGACTCCGAAATGCACATAGTCATTACACGTCATCGTCACTGGACTTGCCCTAACCCGGCCGACCGCGTGGCGAGGCAACCCGGCAACCCAAGCTTCAACGCGACTCCCCGACTCCGTCTGGCAGCGCTTCGAGCTTCCGACCGCGGGGAGAAAAGCCCCCCGAACACGGGACAGCATCTCTAGCCGCGATTCACTAGTTTCACCAAACCCATGAAACCCAACTCCTCGAAAGGGCGCTTGCACGCGCGCGGCTTTGCCTTGGTCATCAGCCTTTCGCTGATGGTCCTGCTGACGGTGCTCGCGATCGGACTGTTGACTCTTTCGACCGTTACCCTCCGGACTTCCGCGCAAGGAGACGCGCTCGCAGTCGCCCGCGCCAACGCGAGGATGGGCCTGATGCTCGCACTGGGCGAGCTGCAGAAGCATGCGGGCCCCGACCAACGGATCACCGCGCGGGCGGACATCCTCGACGAGAACACTGCCAATCCCCGGCTGACCGGCGTTTGGAAATCATGGGAAATCAAGGCCGGCTCTCCTCCCTCGCCTGCCGAGTACGAAAAGGCCTCCCGTGACGAGAAGTTCCTCGGGTGGCTAGCCTCCAGCGAAGACGGGCTCGCACAGGCCGAAGTGAATTTCGCAGGAAAGGAGGCGAAAGAGCCGGCGACGCTCTGGGGAAAGGGCTCGCTTGGAAGCAGTGCCGCCGACCGGGACCTCGTGATGGCGTCCAAGGTCAGCCTAGCTTCCCGCGACGGAGCCTTCGCTTGGGCGGTCATGGACGAGGGCGTAAAGGTGCGGGTCAACACCCCTTACGTTGACACTGCAACCTCCAAGGCCATGCAGACCGCCCAACTGGGCTCGGGAGTGCGGCCCAACGTCTCCTCGATCAGCGCTTTGGAAGATCTCAAGCGGCCATTCTTCCTCTATGGTTCCCAAGACTTCGCCACCATTGAAAAAGGAATCTCCCGGCTCAACTTCGGCCTCGCCGCCGAAAACCTTTCCTCCGGGACGCAGGATCCGCTGAAGACCCTCACCCACGATGTCACCACCCACTCCGTGGGCCTCTTCACCGATGTGGCGACGGGTGGGTTGAAGGAGGACTTCAACCTACTCACCAACTCCTCGCTCCCTTCCGTCTACTCGGGCAAAGGCGTCTATTCCTCGCGCCTCGGGATTACCGGCCCCTCGGATCCCCGATGGGAGTCGCTCCAACAGCTGGCACAGGTCTACAAGCAGAGTACCCGGCTCACCAGCTTGGGCGGCGTTCCCCTCCTCAAGTCCCAGATCCCTAGCGGCTGGAAGGCGGCCACCGGTTCCGATCCGAATAGCGGAGCCCCGGGAACCACCCAGCGCAATCCCCCGCCGGGGCTCGTCTTGATGCCGACCATCGCGAAGGTTCAGGTCGTCTTCAGCCTGCTGACGCGGGACATCTACAACTACCCGAAGGTCAGCGACACCACTCCCAAACCCGCCGGCACCAAAGCGGAAGAAACCACGGCACAACTTCACAGCCCTTGGGGAAGCAATTTCGCCGGCTCATCCTACGACTACCTCCTGCACCTGCTCTACACTCCCGTGGTCACGGTTCACAATCCGTACAATGTCGCGCTGGAGTTCAATGAACTGAAGGTTGTGTTTGGAAACGTTCCGTTCGCGCTCCAAGTCTTCAGAAACGGCCAAGCCCAGACCAAGGAACCGGCTCCCTTGGACACCATGTTCTACCAGAGCTCCGAGACGGGAAGCCTGGCGAAACGTTTCGGCATGACGCTGCGGACCAACGGAGGATCGACCAGTTCTCCGACGCTGGGCCCCACCACTTTCCGGCTGCTGCCGGGAGAGGTCATGTTGTTCTCGCCTTACATCGATCCCAATCGCACTTGGAAAGACGAGTACTCCAGCAGGACCTTCTCCGACTGGGACACCGGCTCCGGAGCCACCCGGACCCTTACCATCAGCGGGCTGCCGGGCTGGCGAGGAGACGGCATCGGCTTCGATCTCGACTGGTTCTGCCCGTCTTACAAAGGCCTGCGGATCACCGACAAGGAGACGGAAAACAACGTCGCGATGAACCGTGGCGGATGCATCGGGGCCCGGGCCAGCGATGAATTCTCGGTCAAGTTCGCGCCCCTTAGCGTCGATGCGCTGAGCAAGAACAAATTCACCATCGAGATGTTCGCCAAGCCCGTTGGCAGCGCCTCCCTGGTCTCCTCCGGTGTGATCGAAATGGACTACGAATCCCCCACGGGACTTCGCGATTCCCTCCTGGGACCTAACGGTGTCATCACCTACCCCAAAGACGGAAACACGATCCGTGCCATGGACATGCACTCGCACTCGCTGACCAAGATCAAGGACATCAACACGGTGAAGCCCTTCGCGATCATCGGCGCTCAGGCGAAAACCACCTTGGGGGGACTCAATCCCGACGGCGAGGACGGAAAGCTTGCCACCAAACCATGGTGCTTCGGACACGGGGTGATCGCGTCTTCCTCACAAAAGGTCGTTAGCGATCATCCCGCGAATCACTCCCACGAAATTTCCCTCCAGCGGCTCGATAACGGAACCAACAATCTGCTCCAATTCGACCCGAAGAGCGGGCGCGGGAATTTCATCACCGGGCAGACGGGAAACACCGGCCTCAAATTCGGGGTGCTCTACGATATCCCTCTGGGACCGGTCCAGAATCTGGCGCAGCTCAATGCGGCGAACCCGGGGGGATCGTCCGGCTATCTCCCGCGCTTTGCGCAGCCGATCGGAAACTCATGGGCCCATCCCATGTTGAACCCGTCGGAGCCGATCACGACGCATAACGATGGCAAGCTTCTGGATCACTCCTTCCTGCTCAATCTGGCCCTCTACGATCGCTTCTATTTTTCGGGTCTTGGCGATCAGACCGGTGCCTTCGGAACCGCCGGGCGCATCACGAAGCAACTTGTCGAAGAATTCCTCTCCGGCACGCCGCTGACCGATCCCCGCCTGATGCCCTACGCACCGGATGGCAGGCCGCAATCCGACCTTACCGACGAAGCGACCACGTCGGACGCCTACTCGAAGATCGCCGCATGGCAGGTCATCAACGGTCCTTTCAACATTAACTCCACCTCCGTCGCGGCATGGAAGGCGATGCTCGGTTCCATTCACGACGAGAAGGCCCTCTTTAACGAGATCAACAAGGCCAACAAGAACTCGACTCTGAGCACCCTTCCCACCACGGACCTCGAAAAGAACGAGAGCCGGATCAGCCGCTTCCGCCTTCCCGCCGGCCTGTCCGAGAAAGATGGCGGGGATCCCGCGGAATCCTACTGGCTCGGCGCGCGCGAATACGACGATCAAGAACTGCAGAGCCTTGCCGAGGAAATCGTGAAGCAGGTCCGGTCGCGCGGGCCCTTCCTTTCGATGGCCGACTTCGTGAACCGTCGCCTCGGCACGGACGAAACCGCGCTGGAGGGAGCCTTGCAACAAGCCATCGACAATGCCGGTCTCAATCAAGACCTGGCGGATGAATCCAACGCCGGCTTCGACATTCCGGGCACCAGCGTCGCCGACTACAAATACCGCAATGCCGACGCTGGATCCGGAAGCAGCTTCCAGGGTGCGCCGGGTTACCTCAGCCAGGCCGATCTTCTCTCCGTGCTCGGAAACGCTGCCTCCCCGCGCTCCGACACGTTCACGATCCGCGCCCACGGTGAAGCGAGAGACGCTGCCAACAAACGCACCGCGGTCGCCGTCTGCGAAGCCGTGGTGCAGCGTGTGCCGGAATACATCGATCCCGCTGACAAGGTGGAAACGCCGACGGCAGCGCTGACCAGCATGGCCAACAAGAACTTCGGCCGCCGCTTCCAGATGGTTGCATTTCGCTGGCTCAACCCGGATGAAATCTGAAGAGTCGACATCCTATCTCCCGACAAACCCATGCGCTTTTTTCTACTGCTCGCGTTGCTGCTCTTTCCTTCACGGGGTTTCGCCCAGGATGTCCGTCCCGTTGAATGTCGCTTCCTAAGCTTCGGATCGAAAGATTCCGCCTCGGCGATCGCGCTGTCCGACAAGGGAGAGGAAATCGTCTGCCCCCTTCCCAGCGGTGCGCTTTCGAAGAAGATCGTGTGCTTTGCCAAGGGGGACAAGATCCCGTTCATCTCCGCGGCGGACCGGAAGCCGCTGGCCACTGCCGCCATTCCTTCGGGGGTTCGCTCCGCACTGATCATCTTTGTCCGCTTCACCAAGGCGGAGAACCTGCCGACGGATGCCTCCGGCTGGCGGGTCTTTGTCATCGATGATTCGCCGAAGAGTTTTCCGGACGGCGGGGCCTATGTGGCCAACTTTTTCGCCGACGACATCCGGTTCGTCATCGGAGAGCACAAGGGAATGCTTCACGCCGCCGGCTCGCACGGCTACGCCATGCCGAAGGAGCGCGATGATTTCAACATGGCACCGGTGATCTTCGAATTCCGAAACGGCGAGAAGTGGAGGATCGCCAACGAAAGCTCGCTGCGCTTTCTCCCGGGCATGCGGTATCTCATCTTCGCCTACGTGGATCCGGTTTCCGGACGTCCGCGGATCAACACGTATCAGGACCTCGCGGATCCAACCGCAGCGAAGCCGTGAGAGAGCAGGCGGGGCGGATCGTTTCACCACGAATGGTGATCCGGACAACCACAGCCCATCTCTTGATCCTACTCCAAGGCCGCGCTGACACCGCCTGATTTACTGGTGTTTCTGGACCAGAAGAAGTGAGGGAATCTCAACGGCTACGGCTGGACCGCCACGCGGTAGAAACGGCTATCCCCGCTTCTCGTCATGATCCGGCTAGTGTGGGTGGCTGGCGCGGGGGCAGCGGGAACTTCTTCCAAGAGGCTCCAGGTTCCGGAAAGGCTGGTGGTCGTGTGGATCTGATAGAGCCGGCCGGGAACGCTCGGCCAGGCGAGGGTGAACAGGGTGGCATTCACGGACTCCAGTGTTGCGGCAAAACGGGAGGCTCCGCTGGCGGGGTTGGTTCCTGCTAGATATTCGGTGGCGTTGTCTTGCCCGTCGCCATCCGGATCCGCCGCGGGGCCGGAGGCGAGGTTGCCGAGGAACTGCATTTCCCAGGAATCCGGCAGGCCGTCTTCGTCGGAGTCATCGATGACGAGATCGACCGAACCGGCAACGCCGGTGGAAAGCTGCGCGGTTGTCCCGTTGGGGATGCCAGTGAGGGTGACACCGGCCATCGTGAGAGCGCCGCCGCAGGTGAAGAGCGGGTAGCGCCCGAACGCGGTGCCCGGTGCGAGACTGACCTGAACGGTGCCCGCGAGCGTCAGGTCACTGTTCACGGTGATGAGATCGGATGAATTTCCGCCGCGCATGCGGGTGAGCGAGGTGCCATCGAAGAACGCGCTTCCCGCCACGTTGAGAATGCCGGGCGTGCCGCTGGAAAATCCGCGGCCGGTGAGGGAGCCGGTGCAGTTCAAGTCGGAGGCGAGCGTGCCGTAGCCGGCAAGCGACCCGGCGATGGCAGCGACCTCCGCTCCCGCGGTTCCGCCGAGGATGGATAGCGTGGCACCGGCGTCGACTTGAATGCCCCCGGTGACCGAGGTGCTGCCGGTGACCGTGAGGGCCCCGCTTTCCACCACGATGGAGCCGGTGAAAGCGGAGGTCCCGCTCAAGGTCAGGTTGCCGGTGCCGGTCTTGATGACGCGCAGGCCGGCCAGGTCGCCGCCATTGGAAAGGGTGCCGGCGAACAAGGTGGAGGTATGGAGCGCGCCGATGCGGTAAATGCTTTCAGTGTCACCGCTGCCGGTCTGACGGCCACCGAGCAAGGTGCCCGGGCCTCCGGCGAGCGCGCCGATCTCGAACTGGAAGCCGCCATTGCGATTGACCAGCTTTCCGGAGCTCGTGCCGAGGTCGAAGGCGGTGGTGGCACTTCCGTAGGTGGCATCGGTGCCCAGATTGAAGGGATTGAGACGGATCATGCCGGAGCTGGAACCCATCGCGATGGTGCCGGTGAAGCCGCTCATGTCGCCATTGATGCTGAGGATGCCCGTGAGTCCTCCAAGGTTGAGAGTGGCGGTTCCCACGCTGGTGAGGCTGGATGTGGCCGAGTTGACGATATTGGAGGCTCCTCCGTACGGGGTGACGATCGAGGTGGTGCCGGACAGGACCAGGGAGTTGTTGAGGGAAATCGCTGCGTTCGGAAGCTGCAAGGTGCCGCCGGTCATCGTGATGTCGCCGCTTCCTAACAGGCCGGTGCTGTTGCCCAAGATCAAGGTGCCCGACCCGATGGTGGTGCCGCCGGTAAAGGTGTTGGCGGTTCCGTTTCCGATGGTGAAGGAACCGGTGCCGCTTTTGACGATCCGGGCTCCGCCGGAGAGATTGCCGGTGCCAGTCAGCGTGAAGTTCTGGTTCGCGTTGTTGATGGTGATGAGCGCCGGTTCGACCGCGGCGTTCAGGTTGATGGAGGAGCTCGCCGCGCCATCCGCGAAGGTGACCAGATCGAGATTCTTGAAAACGTCCGGGGTGACACCGGACCAGTTTCCCGCAGTGGCATTCAGATCCCACACCGCGCCGTTGGCCCCGGTCCAAAGCAAGCTACCGGGGTCACCGGTGACCTCGAGATTCACGAACCCCGGAGAGGTTCCCTGCTGAAGGGTGAAGGCCTGCCGGGTGGTTCCCGGAAGGCCGGTGATGGACAGGGTCAGCCCCGACGTGGTCAAGGTGGAGGCGCCGCCGATCAAGGGGTAAGTCCCGGCGGCCAAGGTGTCGTCCAGCCGGTTGATCTCGAACTTCACCGCGCCTGTTAGAGAAGTGGCCCCCGAACTGACAAT
>Ga0307414_10000162_pt1 | contig 44661 bp, 55 predicted proteins | sample DK1Ometagenome_FD_203804 | JGI IMG/M metagenome (GOLD analysis project Ga0307414, IMG submission 203804) | Maize rhizosphere microbial communities from greenhouse at UC Davis, California, United States - DK15-O-3 | ecosystem: Host-associated > Plants > Roots > Rhizosphere > Soil | place: USA... | reverse complement strand
GACGCCGACCGCATCTCGTCGGTGCTGGGTGAGATCGAATCTGCGCCGGCTGCGCCACCTGCCGCTACGGCAACCGAGGTGCGTACAAGCCAGCCGGCGCAGACCTTCACCCCGGAAGCGCCCGACCCGCTGGCGAAGGACGTGGAGCGGCTCGCCGAGTACAAGGCCGAGATCGCCGCAGGCGGCGAGAACGCGGGGTTCTACCGCGAGATTCTGGAGGGCCACGAGAAGCTGTACCAGCGCCGACGCGCAGGGCTGGACGCCTACCGCGAGACCGGCGACGGAACCACGATGAAGATTCCCGGCGAGGACCGCTGGGCGATGCTGCTGCCCGACGCGACCACGCAAGGCAAGTACCGATTCCAAGAGTTTGACCGCCGCGGATTCTCGTCGCACTCCGTCTTTGACACGCCGGAAGAAGCGGCTATCGAGATGGGCGAGCGCGGCTACACCGAGCGCGACGCGGACAAGCTGGACGAGCTTGGCATGACCCCGGAATGGGACGACGGCATGTTTGCGTCGAGCGTCATTCAGGCGATGAACAGCGGCCAGATCACTTGGCAGGAAGGCAACGCCAAGTTCAAGGAACGTGAGGACTCCAAAGTAGCGCGGGCGCCTCTCGGGGAATCCGCCAACCAGACCCCGGAGCAATCCGGGCAGGCGTCGGCCCCGCAGTCGGCTCCTGCGGGTGCCGGCGCCGACCTACCGACCGGCACGCTCTACCAGCGCGGCAACGGTCGCAACAAGAGCAGCGTGCAGGCGCTCCAGGCGCCCGATGGCTCGTGGTATGTGCGCACCCGCAAGGCGCGCCAGTGGGGCGATTGGGAGCAGCGCGACAGCTTCGACCCGTCGCCGGCCTTCGGCTACCGCAAGACCGCGACCAACAGCGGGCAGGTGCGCGTCAAGGGCGTGGGCGCGATCCCGGTCGACAAACACGACGCGAGCACCGACCCGGTGCGCCAGTACAACCCCCTGCTGGACCTGGTGGTGGGCGCCGGCGGCGTGAGCCGCGCCGATGCGCGCCGCATGGGCGTGGATCCGGCCGAGTTCAAGCGACGCCACGGCATCCGGCCGATCTACAGCGAAAACGGCATTCCGCTGGACCGCCTGCGTGAGATGATGCTGGAGGAGGGCTATTTTCCGCCCGAGGATCCAGACGCACCGCCGACGATCGACCTCAACGACGTGTGGGACCAGGTGGGCCGCGCCATCGGGGGCGACCCGGTTGGGCCCATCGGCGACCCGCGCATGGCCGAGTTGCAGCGCGAGCGGTACGAGGACCAGCAGGGCGACGAGGACACGTCGGCGGACCTGGGCCCGGACGACGAGCTGGCCGCGTGGTTCGATGCCATCGAGGACGAGACCGCCGAGCCGTTCGCGCCAGGCGACGAGACCGAGGCGGCGACCATTGCCGAATTGGCCGAGCGCGCGGCGGCGGCTGGCGTGTCGGACTTCGACACCACGCAGCGGTCCAATGAGCCCGATGCGGCGTATGCTGCCCGTCTGTGGGGCGAGATCAACCGAGCGGAGGCCCAGCGTGGCGCTAACCGAGAAGCAGAAGCAAGCGATCTTCGTCAGCGCGTTCGTGCGGGCGAAGCAGGGCAAGCCGCCCCTGTTCAAGACGAGCCAGCCGGAGGCTTCGAGCTCGGCGCCCCCGAACCCGCCGCAGAAGCCACTCGGCGAGAAGTAGCACCGTCGCAGGGTGCTGGCCTGTTCGGCGCGCCCACGGCCCGAGACTTCATCGACGCGCGCACCCGAGACCGCGACGACGCGCGTAACGGGCGCACCGGCACCGGATCGACCGACATGCTGGCCGGCGACGGCGAGTTGTTCGCCGGGCCGCGGCCGGAGCAGGCGCGGGTGGATGAGGCGGCGCCGGATGCCGCGACCAAGCTGCGCAACTACGGCTGGGATGCGGTCAAGCTGGCCGACGCCTACACGTTCGACCAGCTCAACGAGCTGCGGGCTGAAGTGGAGGCGCAGCACGCAAACCCGAAGGATGCCGAGGGGCACCCTGTTTCTGGCGGGCAAAGCACAATCCACCTGTACGACAAGGAGGGCCGGCGGAAGCTGGACAAGCTCGCCTGGGCGGTGACGTACAAGCTGCAGGAGTCGAAGGCGGCGAAGGACGAGGCCGCGCGCAAGATCGCGGCCGGCGCGCCGCCGCCAGAGCCCGTCGCGCCCGTGCAGCGCCAGCCCGAGCCTGCGCGCTTGCCGCGCCCGGCGCCCGAGCCGGCGAAGCCCGTGCAGATGACGATGGCCGAGTGGAAGGCCATTCACAAGGACTTCAAGGGCAAGGTCAACGGGCAGCGGTCAACGATGATCGACGGCCGCCTTGTGCCGGTCGAGATTGTGAAGCCTGAACCAACCACCGAGGAATCCTCGGCGGTTGCCGCCACTGATCCGGTGCAGGCGCAGCGCGACCTGTTCGACCGTCTGCGCGAGGGCAGCGCCACGCTGGACGAGTACAAGGCCGGCTGGGAGATGCTGCAGGCCAATCGCGACGCGATCCGCGGCCAGCTTGAGACGATGAGGAAGGACGCGCTTGTATCGCTGGCTGGTGCGCGCTACCGCAACGAGAACAAGGCGGCCCTGGTCCGTTCGGCGCTGTCGGAGATGGAAAGCGATTACGCCATCGGCCGCGGCGTCAGTTGGTCGATGGGTGAGAGCCTGACCAACGTATACGCCGACATGGTGGAGAGCACCACCGAGGCCGACCTGAAAGCCTACGCCGACCGGTTTGCGGAGCGTCGACAAGCTCGCGAGCAGCGCATTGCTGGGGCGAAAGACCCCCAAACTCTTTCGGAGTTCGAGGACGCCGCACGCCTGGCGGGCGGCGAATCAAAGCTGTCTCGCGATCAACGCGAACGTTTCGATGCGCTTCGAGTGCAGGCGCGGCAGGAGCAGCGCGAGGCTGCGGCGAAGCGGAACGCGGAGATCCGTCGCGTCGATACCGGCGATACCGGCATGGAGCTGGTCGAGAGCAAACACACGCAGAAGGGTCACGACATTTTCGTGGTCAAGATGGCCGAACGCGTGGATGCCGACACTTACAAGTCGCTGAACGCCGCGGCGAAGCGGCTTGGCGGCTATTACTCGTCCTACCGCGGAAACGGCGCCATCCCTGGCTTCACGTTCACCAGCCGCACCGCCGCCGAGCAGTTCATGGCTGTCCGTGAGGGCAATGTCGACGCAAGCGCGCAGCAGGAGGCGAGGTCTGCCGCAAAGGACGACGATCGAGCCGACACGCTCGCCGGTAAGGCCGCGCGGCTGCGCGAAAAAGCCGAGGCGTCGCTAAACCGTGATCGCAAGGACAACACCGCGCGCCGAGCCGCCCAGGCCGCGAGCGCCGAGGAGTCGGCGCGCCGCGAGCTGGCAATCGCCGACACAATGGACCGTATCGCCGAGGCGATCGAGAGCGGAGAGGCGAGCCTGCTTCGGTACGTGCGTCATCGCACGCAGGTCGACCTGCTGGAGCGACTGCTGACTAATGCGCAGTGGGATTACCTGCGCGCCCAGGGCGTTCAGTGGGAGAAGGCGAAAGACGCGCCGATGACCGCTGAATCGCTCGTTGACGTGAGTCTGCCAAGCTTCGAGGTGTCCCGCGGCGATGCTGTGCCGATGGTCCGAGCGTTGCTGTCGACCCGCGGCGGAAAGCAGCTCGGCCAGTCCGTGTCGAAGATGATCGACTACGGCGACGAGTACGGCGCCGCCGTGCAGGACAAGCCGCACCGTTTCGTGCTCGGCCGAAGCGATGGCGGTAGCGCCATCTTCAAGACCAAGCGCGAGGCTGACGCCGCGCTATCACGCTCGGCCGACAAGGTGCGCGGCGTGGTCGTGAAGCTGCCGAGCATGGGCTGGGCCGTGGCGCTTTCCCCAGAGCTCGCCATCGAGCGCAAGTTGTGGGCGCCTGACTACGATAAGAAGGTGCGCCTTAGCTACGCCGGCGCCAAGCGGATCGCGGACGTGCTCGGCACGGGTTACGGGTCGGCTACGCCGAACTGGTGGGCCACGAACATCGAACGTCGCGCGGCGCTGGAAAAGCTCGGCATCGAGACGAATGCGGAGTACCGCGAAGCGTTGCGCGAGTACCTGTCGCTGCGCAAGCCACCCGCCGAAGCTGACCGGGTGAAGAAGCTCGAGCGCGACCTTGCTGGCCGAAAGGGCGTGGGCGTCGATTTCTTCCCGACGCCGCCGGCGGTGGTCGAGCGCGTCATACAGCAGGCCGACATTGGCGACGGGATGCGGGTGCTTGAGCCGTCCGCGGGTAAGGGTGACATTGCCGAGGCAATCCGCGACGCCGCGCAAGACGTGGTGCTCGATACTGTGGAAATGTCCCCCCCGCTGCGCGAGATCCTGGAGGCTAAGGGTTTCGACCTCGTTGGGCACGACTTCCTCGAGATGGAGGCCGAGCCGACCTACGACCGCATCGTGATGAACCCGCCATTCGGAACGGACAACGGCGCGAGCCATGTCCGCCACGCCTATGACCTCCTCAAGCCCGGTGGCCGCCTGGTTGCCGTCATGGGCGCCGGATCCCGTGGCAAGGAGGCGTTCGACGCCTGGCTCGAGGACGTGGGCGGGTTGAGCGAGGCGCTGCCGGAGGGCTCGTTCAAGTCGTCATTCCGCCCGACCGGCGTCGCGACCCAGGTTGTCGTGATCGACAAAGCGGGGGCGGATGCGCTCGCCAACGAGGAGCCCGCCGCCGCCCACGGCTCCGACGAATGGCATGAGCTACTGGACGAGGCGCTGCAGGAGAGCGGCGAGACGGTCGCCAGCAGCATCGACGCGGAGAAGCGGTGGAACAACGGCGAGCGCCTGTTCGCGTGGCACGAGAACACGGACGAGCCAAGCGAGGTGACGAGCCTCGCCATGCTGCAGAGCTACGCGGAGGACCAGTTGCTCGCGCTGCCGCGATCGGTGGCGGCGCAGTACGGCCTGGCCGAGTACCGGGCTGCCGATGAATCCACGTCGACCAACACCGCCTTCGAGTCCCTGCAGCAAGGCGAGGCCGACGCCGAGATGCTGGGCCTGCGAGATGCCGTGAGCCGGGTGCTGGGCGAGCGCGGCGACGACGTGATCTACCTGCACGGGACCGCGGGCCTGCCCGACCGCCTGCGCCGTGGCATCGAGCGCCGGATGGAGCAGCGCAGCGGTCGCGGCAGGACGGCGGCCCTGTACGATCCGGTGGACCAGCAGGTGTACCTGTTCACCGACGTAGTGACCGAGCCTGACCGCGCGGTGTGGAACGTGCTGCACGAGTTCGCCGGCCACCACGGGCTGCGGGCCCTGCTGGGCGACAAGCTGGCGCCGGCGCTGGAGATCGCGCTGCAGAACCCGACCGTCAAGGCCGTGGCCGATGCGATCGCGGCCGAGCGCAACATCGACACCAAGACCCAGGCCGGCCGCCTGCTGGCGGCCGAGGAAGCGCTGGCCGAGATGGCTGCGGCCGTTCGCACCGGCGACTACGACGCCATCGCCCGGCGCTACAGCGTCGACGTGCCCGAGGGCATCCGGGCGAAGGTGGCGCGCGCCATCGAAAACTTCGTCGCCCGGCTCAAGCGCCTGCTGGATGACCTGTTCGGCGAGCGAGTGTTCACCGACGAGGACGTGCGCGAACTGCTGGAGGCGGCCTGGCAGGCGGCGAATGGCAACGGGTCGACGGCCGGCCCGGCGCTGGAATCTACCGCACCCGACCAGACGCAAACAGCCGCCTTCCGCCGCTGGTTCGGCGACTCGAAGGTGGTGGACGAGAACGGCGCCCCGCTGGTGGTGTATCACGGGACGAATGCTGATTTCGACGCCTTCAATCCCGTGGCCGAGGGTATCGACGGCATCTATTTTTCTTCCGACCCGGTCGTGGCGCAGCAATATGCCGACTGGCGCAGCAGCGACTTCGGCGGGGATGGTCGGCTCTACTCCGCGTATCTAGCCATTCGCAACCCATTGGTAGTCGAGGGGATGCGGGATTTTGACGCGGACGCCTTTCAGGACGCAGTGGACCGCGCGAAAGATGCGGGGCACGACGGCGTAATCGTGCGCAACGTTCGTGACGGATGGAACGCCGACGCGCCGCTTGCGGACACCTACATCGCCTTCCGCCCCAGCCAGATCAAGTCCGCCACCGGCAACAACGGCAACTTCGACCCCGAGAGCGATTCCATCCTGGAGAGCGTGGAGGCCACGATTGCCCCGGATGCCACTGGCCGCAGCATCCTGGCCGATGGCCGCCTGCTGACCGTCATCGACGCGGCAAAGGCCGCTGGTATCGACCTGGCCGACCTGATTGCTGCGCACTCGCGCAAGGATGCCGCCGGCGCCGTAGCCGCGATCGACGCGATCCTCGCCGAGCTCCGCAAGCCGCCGGCCGCGCCGCTGCGCTCGACCGGCGTGAAGAACGCTGTCACCGAAGCCGAGCGCGCAGCCGCGAACCGCGACCCGATCTTGCGCGAAGCGGTCAAGACCAACGAGGCGACGCTGTACGAGGCGATGCGCGCGGTCCAGGGCGATCCGATGGCCGGACCCGAAGCCGTGGCGCGGTTGAGCAGCGGTGGCGTCGATGGTATCTCGCTGGCCGACGAGGCGGTTCTACTGGTCCACAAGACGGCACTCCTGAACAAGCGCGACGAGGCGGCAAAGAAGCTGGCCGACCCCAACGCAAGCGAGGCGGCGAAGGGCGTTGCCCGCCGCGCATGGGAGGAGGCCGAGGCGCAGATCACGGCCGTCGACATGGCTGCGGTTAACGCCGGCCGGGAATGGGGTCGGTTCGGTCAGTTCCGCCAGCGGATGCTGCGCGCCGATTACACGTTCGAGGCGCTGGAGCGCAAGGAGCGCGCCCGTCTGGAGCGGCCCCTTACTGCCGACGAGTCGGCCACGATCAAGGCGATGGCCGCCAAGATCGAGGAGCTGCAGAGCAAGGTCGACGCGCTGCAGGAGCGGGTGTCGAACGCGGCATCCGAAAGCGCCTACGAGGCGTTGACGAAGCGCATGGCGACGCCGCTGAAGCAACGCCGCTCGCTGGACTACCTGCGCAACGCCGCCAACGATGCCCGTGCCCGACTGGCTGCCAGCCAGGGCGTGCCGAGCCGCCGCGGCCAGTCCGGCGCCATCATCAACCCGGGCGTGTTCGCCGACTACGCCATCATCGGCGCCTACCACATCGCCAACGGGGCGGCGAAGTTCTCCGATTGGGTCAGCGCCATGAGCGCGGATCTGGGCGAAGCGTTCGACCGATTCAAGGCCGAGCACCCCAACATCTTCAAGGCGGCGCAGCGCGAGCTGGAGAAGCCGCTGAAAGCCGATGCCACGGTCGCCGAAGTGCTGGAGCGGATCGACCCGGCCAATATCAAGCCGGCCGACGTGCGCAAACTGGTCGAGGCGCTGGTGGGCGAGGGGATGCGCGGCGAGCCGGCGGTGATCGCCGCGGCGGCCGAGCACCTGGCACTCGCCGAGGATGAAGTGCGGGCGCTGTTCGTGCAGACCGCGCCGCGCGCCGAACCGACGCTGACCGAGGCACAGGAGGAGTTGCGCGATCTGCGCAAGATCGTCCGGCTGCAGCACGAGATCGAGCGACTGGAGGCCGGCGCCCCGAAGCCGGCGCGCACCCCGGCCGCGCCCGACAGCCCGGCGGTGGCTGCCAAGAAGCAGGAGCTCGCCGACCTGCGCGCGTCCATGCGACCGCAGCGCGACCCAGAGGGCCGCTATCAGGCCATGCGCGGCAAGCAGATCGAGAAGCGCATCGCCGAGCTGCAGGAGCGGATCGCTCGCGGTGACTTCGCCAAGCGGCCGCGCGTGCCACGGGCGTTGAGCGAGGCGAACCAGCGGGCGATGTTCGAGCTCGACAAGGCAAAGCACGAGTTCCTGCGCCACCAGTTCGAGGACAACCTGCGCCGGCGGACGCCGATCGGGAAGGTGCTCGGCGGCGTCGCGGACACGTTCAACCTCGCCCGCGCCATGATGACCAGCTTCGACTTGTCGGCGATCCTGCGGCAAGGCGGCTTCATCAGCTACGGCCACCCCTGGCGTGCGCTCAAGTCGGTGGGCCCGTCGCTGCGCGCGTTCGCCAGCGATCAGGCCGAGCACCGCGTCAAGGCCGAGATCGAGTCGCGCCCGAATGCGCCGCTGTATCACAAGTACGGCCTGCAGTTGACCGGCATCGGCGCCGGCCCGCTGACGCAGATCGAGGAGGCGTATGCGAGCCGCTGGCTCGAGCGATTCCCGACGTGGCTGGGTGGCGGACTGGTGCGCGGCTCCGGCCGGGCTTACACGTCGTTCCTCAACAAGCTGCGCGCTGACTCGTTCGATGCGATGGCCGCTGCGCTGGGTCGCCGCAGCACGTTGACGGAGGTCGAGGGCAAGGCGATCGCCGGCTACATCAACACCGCCACCGGCCGCGGCAAGATCGGCGCAAAGGAGAATGCGGCGCAGACCTTGAACACCGTGTTCTTCGCCCCGCGCCTGGTCGCTTCGCGCTTCCAGTTGCTCGCCGGCCAACCGCTGTACGGCGGCAATGCCCGCACCCGCAAGATGATCGTCGTCGAATACGCCCGATTCCTCATTGGCGTGAACGTGGCGATCGCGCTGGCGGCGTTCGCGCTGGGCGAGGACGAGGAGGAAGGGCGCGAGTCGAAGCCGCTGGTCGGGCTGGATCCGCGCTCGTCGGACTTCGGCAAGATCCGTGTCGGCAACACCTACCTGGACCCGCTCGCGGGCCTGGCGCAAGTGACCGTGCTGCTGGCGCGGCTCACGACCGGCGAGACCGTGGGCTCCGGTGATGCCAAGCCGTTGCGCCCGAGCTACACGCTCACGGACCTGCGTATTGCCCTGGGCGAAGATATTGAGCCGCACGAGCTCGGCAAGGACGGCGAGCTGCCGTTCGGTTCCGGCTCCGCGGCCAGCGTGCTCGGTCGGTTCGTGCGCTCCAAGCTGGCGCCGGTGCCCGGCGCCATCATCAACGCGCTGTCGGGCTCCAACATGATCGGCGAGGAAACCACCCCGTCGCAGGTCGCGATGGAGCTGGTCACGCCCATGTCGTTCCAGGACATTGCCGACGTGATGGCCGAGCACGGCATCCCGAAGGGCTCGGCGGTCACGGTCCTGGGCCTGCTCGGCATGGGTATCCAGCACCGCGACGAGCCGAACCCGCTGGTCGCCACCGACGCCGCCCGGACGGACGTTAAGGAGCGACTGGCGGCGCTCCCAATGGACCAATGGGCGTCGAAGCTGGAGGAGATGCGCGACGAATACGGCCCCGTGCTGGATGGCGTAGAGCTGGCGATCTACAAGCGCGACGGGAAGTACGGCAACGCCGGCGAGCCGCGGCGCACCGCGGACGGCCTGCCGGTGCTGGAGACCGAGCGCCTAAGCGATCCCGAGCGGATGCGCGCCAGCTATCGCGAGCTACTGTCGTCGCAGGGACTTTCGCCGGCGGCTGCAGCACGGGCGATGGAGAAGAACGCCGTCCACCACATCATCCCCGACAACGTGGTTCGCCAGCATCCGCTGATGATCGAGGCGCGCACCACGGCCGGCTATGACCTGGACAACCCGGGCAACCTGGTCGGACTGACGAAGGAGCGCGGGCCGGCGACCGATAGGGGCGAGGAGCTGGGCCACTGGACCAGCCATACGCTATACGACGGCAAGGTGGTCGAGGAGTTGGACAAGGCCATGCGCCGGCTTCGCCGCGAGTACGGAACGCTCGGCAAGGCGCCGCGCGCGGACGTGCTGGACGCCGTGCGCAAGGTCGAGGCCGCGATGCGCGACAAGATCGAGCGCCGGGACGTGCCGACGAAGGACGGCCGCCTGGCGGCGATGGGCGAGGGTGAAGGCACGGCCGCGTGAACCGTTCATCGCCGATCCGTTGAAGCCTCCCCCAAGCTGTTGAGCATGGGGGCAGGCTTTCAGGGGGCACCCCATGACGCGAGCATTCGCATACTGCGCAACGCGCGTGCTGGAGGAGGAGGGCGGGCTGGTAGACCACGCCCGCGACCCCGGCGGACGGACCAATCTCGGCATCACGCAGGCGACGCTGAACCATGCGCGCCATGTCATCCACGGCCTGCCGGCGCGCGTCGACCAACTGACCCGCGCCGATGCGCTGGCGATCTACGAAGCGTTGTACTGGCGCCCGATCCGCGGCGATGACCTGCCGCTGGGGCTGGCGCTGCTGGTGTTCGACGCGGCGGTGAACCAGGGCGTTGGCGACGCGACCCGGTTCCTGCAGCTCGCCGTGCGCACCGCGGCCGATGGGATCTTCGGCCCAGCCACGCTCAAGGCGGTGCTGGCCGCCAAGCTCCGGCCGACGCTGCTCGAGGTCGGCGCGCGACGGATGCACGACTACATGCTGCTCGACCATCTGGATGACACATTCGGGCTCGGTTGGAGCCGGCGACTGGTGCGCATCCTCGACATGGCGCTGTCCGCACCGGAGGCCGCGTGACCGTGGACGTGCAGCGCGGCGGTGAAGGGCATTGGACGTTCAGGCTCGGGCCGGTCGAGAAGGCCATCGTCTCCGCGATTGGCGCGGCGGTTGTCGGGGTGGGCTGGTGGCTCGTCTCGTCGATGCAGACCGTGATGACGCAGCAGGCCGTGACGAACCAGCAACTCCTGGCGATCAGCGCGCAGCTTGCCGACGTGCCGGCGTTGAGCCGCCGGATGGCCGAGCACCAGGTCCGGCTTGATCGGCTTGAGTCGGACATGAAGGAACTCCGGGCAACGAGGAACCTGCGATGAGCCTCTATGGCGACTTTCGGCGCTGGTGGGCGTCGCGCACGATCAACTTCGGCGCCGTGCTGGCGCTGTTCGGGCTGGTGCTCGAGTACGCGCAGAGCCGCGAGCGCGAGCTGCTGGACTACTTCGGCGAGTACGGCCCGGCCGTGTTCACGATCGTTGGCGTGGTCGTGATCGTGCTGCGATTCGCCACGACCAAGCCGATCGGGAAGCCCGGCCGTGACGATCCCTGACCCCATCCGCCCCTACGTCGACCTGATTCGGCTGGCGCTGTGGATCGCGCTGGCGCTGGCGATCGCCGGCATCGGGTTCTATGGCGGGCTGCGCTGGAACGCGGACGAAGTGGCGGACGCGGAGGCGCGCATCGCCGTCGCAGAGCGGGCGCTTGGTGACTTCGCGACCACCTTCAACGAGGTAAATGCGCAGTACGCGCGGGACCGGCTTGCGGCCGAGCGCCAAGCCGAGCGAGCCGCCGAGGCGGTGGAGCGTGCCGACCGACGAGCCGACCAGTACCGCGAGACGCTTGGCGGGGTCCGCGCCGAGATCGAGGAGGCCAAGCGCGACCCGGACTGTCGCGCCATCCTGGAGCAAACGACATGCGCTGTGCTGCGATAGCCCTTGTGCTGGCGCTGGCCGGCTGCAAGACCACGCCGGAAGCGCCGGAGATCGTCTATGTGACGGTCGAGAAGATCGTGCCGGTGCCCGCCGAATTGACTCGCCCGTGTGACCTGGTGGAGAAGCAGGGCAACTCCTACGGCGAGGCGATCCGGCTCGCGAACGCGCGACTGGAATCCCTGAAACTCTGCAACGCAGACAAGGCCGAGATCCGGGGGCTGGGCGAGTGAGCACCCGCCGCGTTCCGCTTTGGCAGCAACCGCGATCGTTCACCACCGTCGAGGACGGGGCGACACGCGGCGCCGTGATCGGCCGCAACGTCTGGAACGATGACGGCTCGCTGTTCGAGCCCGCAGCCGCGGCGACGCCAGCGCAGGGCAACGACGTGGCGGTGACGCTCTGGCGGCTGGTGCGCGAGATCCCATTGAACGTGAAGGCGTTAGAGCTGGCCGAGGGCGCTGGCCTATTCGCCGTCACGGGCGACGGCACGGGCGCATTCCGCACCCTGGCTGACACCGAAACGATCGGCTGGACGAACGGCGACGGCGTGGCGGGCAATCCAGCCGCGTCCCTGAAAGACCTTGCGGATTCTGGCGCTGGCACGTTCAAGCTGCTGACCCGAGACGCGAAGGGGCGGCTGTCGGGGACGGCTGACGGCGACACCGACGACGTGTCGGAAGGTGCGAACAACCTTTACTTCACCGCTGCCCGCGTCCGCGACACGATCCTGGCCGGCCTATCGACGGCGACCAATGTCGCGATCGCCGCGACGGATTCCGTGCTGTCCGCACTCGGCAAGCTGCAGGCGCAGATCACGGCGCTGGCCTCGACCGTCTCCGACCTCATCACGCAGACCATCACCAACGGCGACACCACGCACGCGCCTAGCGGGGACGCGGTGTTCGATGCGCTGGCGGGGAAGTTTGACAAGTCGGGCGGTGCGATTTCGGGCACGACGAGCGTCACGGGCGACCTCAACGTGGCCCGGCCTGCCGTGCCAGCGCAGGCGTACAACATGACGATGGCCGGCGCGGGCAATCAGTTCAACTCGTACTCTGCAACGACGGCATCGAAGTTCCTCACGCTGAACAGCACAACGGACCCAGCCAACACCCCGCCATCGAGCGGGAATATTGGCGTTCGTTTTGCAACGATGGGGACCGGCCGATGGGTCGTGCAAGATGGTTTTTTTGGACCGGTCGCAGACAACGCCTATGACCTGGCGCAGTCAGGCAACAGGATCCGCGAGATATTCGCCGCCAACGGCACCATCAACACCTCCGACGCCCGCGACAAGACGAGTCCCATCGACCTGTCCCCGGCCGAGCTTGCCGCCGCCGCCGAGCTCGCGCGCCTGCCTTGCCGCTGGCAATGGCTCGAGTCGGTCGCCGAGAAGGGCGAGGCGGCCCGCTGGCACTTCGGCCCGACGGTGCAGGCTGTGATCGCCGTGATGCAGGCGCACGGGCTGGACGTGCGGGCCACCGACTCGCGCTATGCCTTCATCTGCTACGACCAGTGGGGCGAGACGCCGGAAGTGAAGGACGCCGAATCCGGCGAAGTCACGCAGGAGTACCGCCCAGCCGGCGACCGCTACAGCCTACGCCCGACCGAGCTGGCGCACTTCGTCATGCGCGGCCTGGCGTGGCGGCAGGATCAGATCGAAGCGAGGCTGGCTGCGCTGGAGCCGTGAGGTAGTCGGCCCACGCCCGCATCAAGGTGCGGCGCTTGTCGAGCAGATCGCCGCGACGGTAGGCGGCTTCGGCCTTGCTCTTGATCGTATGCGCCAACGCCTTCTCGGCGACCTCCCGGCTGAACTCGGTTTCCTCCGACGCCCAATCGCGGAAGCTGCTGCGGAAGCCGTGGACGGTGTACGGCTGGCCCATGTGTTTCTGCAGCAGGTTCAGCATCCCGTTCTCCGATAGCGGGAACGGCGGCTTGTGCCGCGGCAGGGAGCGCAGCAGGTCGACCGCCTCGGCCACCAGCGGAACGCGATGCTCCTTGCCGGCCTTCATGCGCTCGCCAGGAATCGTCCACACGCCGGCGTCCAGGTCGAACTCCGGCCAGGTGGCGCCGGTGGTCTCCTCGGTGCGCGCCGCCGTCAGGATGGTGAAGCGCAGGGCGCGCCGCGCCAAGCCGTCGCGCTCGACCAATCGCGCCATGAACGCCGGCACGTCGCGGTACGGCATGGCGGCGAAGTGGCCGGCCTTGCGTATCTTCGCCGGACGCGGCAACAGGTGGTCGAGGTGGCCCTTCCAACGGGCAGGGTTATCGCCTTCGCGCAGCCCGCGCACCCGTGACCAGTCCAGCACCCGCTCGATGCGCCCGCGGACGCGCGTGGCCGTCTCCGTCTTGGTCGTCCATATCCGGTTGAGCGCGCGCAGCACCGCGGCGGTATCGACCTCGGCCACCGGCAGGTCGCGGTCGGGGCCGTGATCCTTGAGCGACTGCGCCCACTGGTGCGCCTGGGCGTCATTCTTCCAACCGGCCCGGTGCGCGTCGATGTAGGCGTCGGCGGCCTCGCCGAACGTCATGCCCGTGACCTGGGCGGCGCGGCGCGCGGCGATTGGATCCTTGCCGGCGACCAGGAGCTTGCGCTGCTGCAGGGCGCTCTGCCGGGCTTCGACCAGGCTCACAACTGCCGCCGACCCCAGCCCCATCTCGCGGCGTTTGCCGTGGCGCTGGTAACGCAGCACCCACGAGCGCGTGCCGGCGTCGCTGACGAGCAGGTACAAGCCGCCCCCGTCCGCGTGATAGCCTTTGCCCGCGGTCGCGACCTTACGCGCTGACAGTCGATTGATCGGTCGAGCCATCCCACCATCTGCCCCATGCTCGGGGCGTTGATAGTAGTGGAGTCCGGTGGTCAGGTGTGGAGTCGAGACGACGGCGCGACGCGGGATTGTGGACAGCGGTGGTCTGCTATAGACTCCCGGCGCGGACTCACTCTCCGCCAGTAGATCGCCAGAAAGCCCCGCCAGTCGGGGCTTTCGCTTATGCGGCCAACTGCTCCCCCATGTTCCGCCCCATGTTCTTGAGCCGGATGCGCTCGGCGACCCACGCATCGACCTCGCTCGAGCTCCACAGCGACCGGGTGCCGAACTTGCCCGGCTTCGGGAACCGGCCCTCACTGACCAGGCGGTAGATCATGCTGGCGGACAGTCCGACGCGCTTGCGGACCTCGGCCATCGGCAACAGGCTTTCGCTCATTGGGGCGGCTCCGGTTGTTCACCCCCTGCGGCCATTGCGTCGATGGCGGGCGGTGCGGGTAGCGGGCGCCAGTGAGTGAACCAGCTTGTATCGCCGTCCTCTTTGGCGGCGCGAATCATCGTCTGAATGAACGCCGGCGCTTCGATGCTTACGCGCGAGGACTGGCTGACCGCAAAAATATCGGGGCCGCTCTCCGGCGCGGTGTCAATCGGCAGCCAATCCGACTCCCCCAGCGCCGCCCGCAACTGCGCCACCTGATCCAGCGCCGCGATCAGCGCCGGGCCGTGACGGGCGATAACCGAGACCGCCTCCGCTCCGAGGCCAGACGGGTACGAATACGCGCCTGACGGGCGATGCTCGATCTGCCCCACCACCGCCTCCAGGGCTTGCTTCGTGTCGTTCATTCCTGCGGCTCCTGTTCAAGTGCGGCGCGGGCGGCTTCCCTCGCTTCGGACCAACGAAGCATCGGCCGGCAGTCATCGTTCTCGAAGTGTCGATCAGCCTTGTCATGGTGAAACTCTAAGCATTCGTGTCCGCCGGGCGCGGCGATCATCATTCCACGCAACGCCCCCGCCAGTCGCTCGGCTCGGGCCTTGTGGGTCGCGACGTGTTTGCGCAGCCCTTCCATCGTCTGCCTGTGCCCTTCGATGGCCTCTCGGATCTCGGCAAGGACCTTCTTCTGCTGATTGACCAGAGCAAGGGCGCCGTCCATGCTGGCTCGCAAGGCCGCCACCTCTGCCCGGCTCTCGGCGAGGGCGCGTTCCATCGCCTTGCACTGGTCGCGGAAACAGCAGGCGTTCAGCGGGCTGTGAATCGACTCCACAGCGCAGCCGTCGAAATGCCCAAGAGATTCGCCCAGCGGGGTCTCCCGGCCGCATGTGTAACAACGCTGCATCATCCTTCTCCCGTAGTGGGCTGCTGGCCGGCGAGCCAATGCAATCGAACGCCCTTAACCCATGCCATCGTGTAGAAGCAGCAAAGCGCGAAGATGCCCCACTGCTGGGCCTGCCACGCCGACCAAAACCAGAAAGGTTGGCCGGCAAGTCCGAAAAGACAGGCATAACGACGGGCGTTGGCTGACTTCGCTTGTGTGAGAAAGATCGCGGTCACGCCAGTGCCGGCAATGAAGAATTGCTCAATCACGAAAGCTCCTCCAAGCAAAGCAGCATGGTTCGTTTATCGGCATCGTCTCCTAGCCGCTCAATCAGGCTCCGTAGGTTTCGCTTGGCAATTTTTCGGAGAACAGTTGTCGCCTCATCCACCACCGGCCGCTGCGAGAGGGCGGCTTGCATTTGAGCCTCGCTGTAGAAGTTCGCGGTGTCATCCAGCAACTCAAACCCGTCAGAGAACCGACAGTCGTGGTTGAGCGCGCTGAACACCATCGCCGGCTCCGGCCACTCCCCACCGGCCGGCTCGGCGGGTGGGGGCGGGGCGCCAAGCTGATTAACCGCCTCCATCACGGCCGCCGCTGCGGTCTGGGCGTTGAGCTGTTGCAGCAGGGTCGCCAGACAGCGAAGCTTGCCCAGCAGCTCACTCCTGTCCATTGGTGGCTCCTTGCTGGGCGGCGGTGAGTGCTCCGATAACCGCGTCAAACGAAGCGCACAACGACGATGCTGCCGCGACCGCCTGCTGGTCATACGAGGACCCTGCGTTCATCGCTACGCGCCAGTGCCGATCACGCTCTTTGTGAAGTAGCGCAACGTCCGGCGCAGGGGCGGGAAGGTCCGCGTAGAGGTCCAAGCATTCGCGAACGATTTGGGCCAGGGCTTTCGGCACGTCAGCAGGCTTGCAGTCCAGCGCGAGGCGCTTGATCCGATCAACACGGATGCGTACCGCCCCGCCATCCACCGTGGGGGCGTAATTGCGCGACTCCTCGATGCACAGGATGACCGGATCAGTCACCGGCCCGCCCACGGCATAGCGGATAACCTCGCCAGTGGTACGGGCGAAAATCCGGTGTTCGGCGTCCTCGTCGCCCGTGGAAACGTCCACCGAGACCAACACATTGGCGGGGATCGTTGGCACGCCATCCACCGTGGGGGCCGGCCCGCATCGCTTCGCGTACTGGCGCGCGATTCTGTTTGCCCACCACACGGGATCGCCGATGATGGTCCCTGCCGGCATTTCGGTGGCGAGCCATTGCGCGAACGTGGCATCCGGCTCGTCGGTGCGCGGGGTGGACAGGGCGGCGTGGGCTGCGTACAGCGCGAGCCGGTCTTCGTGGTGCGGGGTCCGCGCGGCTGCGCGCTGGATCGCGGCGAGTGCTTCCCTCACCTCCGGGCTGACATCGCCCTGCGGCTGGGGGGACAGATACGCGCGGACGCCGGGCTGCTGCGTGATCCAAGCCGGCACGTCCTCATCCAGCCGAACCTCGACCGCACGCTGACGCGGCAGGTAGCCATTCACGACGCACGCCACAACCTCCCCCGCCTGCGCCGATGGGGAGTACACCGTCCGTTCTAGGGTCAGCCACTTCCCGTCATCCCGCTGGCAGCTTCCTTCGCAAAGAGGGAAGTCGGTCAGCATGTAGTGACGCTCAACGGTCTGCGCCGATGGGGCGGCGGTCAGGGCGGTTGCGGCTTCGCGGAGTAGACCCACGTCCGCGCCCCACGGCTCTGCGTAATCCTTCATATCTCTGTCTTGCGAATCGCGACAGCACTCTTTCAACCGATCCGCCAGCGCCTTGTTGTCAGTGGTCATTGGTCCACCGCCTCGTAGGTCGCTGCGAAAATGTCCGGCTTGCAGGGGTACAGTTCACCCTTCACCCCCCGGACGATCCAATCGCCGAACTGCGCCACCATCGTTCCTTCAAGAGTGAAAATGTGGAGTTCATCGCCGATGCGGAAAACGCCCCCGACTTCCTCCGCCTGCTTCTGGATAGCCTCGCCGAGCCACGGCGGACAGTCGATGCGGTTCTGAAACTGCACCGCCTCGATCACAACCGGCTTCTTTCGGAATTTCGCCACGATCTCTCTCCTATGGACCGGATTACGCGCCGGCTTCGCGGGGTGGGGTGGGCGGTCAGTCCTGCAGCTCGGGCGGCAGAACTTCGCCCGTGTCCGTGTCGACCTGGGGTTCGGCGTTCTTCTTTGCGGCCAGCTTCGCCGCCATGTCGGCAACGGCGTCCTTCGACGTGGCGGCCGGCGGGGCGTGGTCGTCCTTCTCCGGCGCGAATGCGGCTTCCGGGCTCAAGCTCCCGTCGCGGATCGCGGTGCGCAGACCGGTCAGGATCTCCAGCTCGGGCAGGCCAATGTCCTCCGGGCCTTCGACGCCGAGCTTGGCGCAAACCTGCTCGGGGGTGACGTTGACGTTCTGGAACCAGCCGAGCGCCTTCGATCGGCGGTCGACCAGCGTGGTCACATCGCCAACGGCAACCTGACGCGCGGCCTCGTACACCGGAAGCCAGAGGGCTTTCGGGATGCCTTTCAGGACGGCGTTGCGGTGCGCGATGGATGCCGCGGCGTTGCCGGTGACGCCGATCATGTCGGCCTTGAATCGGCGACCGCGCTTGTCGGTGATGCGACGGCGCACCTCCATCGTGACCTGCACGTTCTTCTCGAGGTCGTGGTACACGCCCTGGGCGACAATGAATTCGCCTTCCTCGGCCACCACGCGGGCGCCGCCACGGTTGTTGCCGTAACTGTTCTGGATGATCTCGGCGAACCGCGCGGACGGGCCGGCGACCGTTTTGCCGTCGCGGGGCAGGGCGTAGATGCACGCCTCGGCCATGTCGGCGTCCAGCGTCACCAGTTCCTTCGCTTCCCGCAGGAAGCCCGACACGCTGCGGGGAAAGGCGCGGGCGGTCGCGATCTGGCCGTCGATCTCGGCGCGGTTGATCGCCACCAGCGCGGCGGTGTCGGCGATCGGGGTGCTCTCTACCAGTTCGGGCTCGGGGCGGGCGTTCATTTCGTTTCCTCAATGTCGTAGTGGCCGTAGGCCGGAATGCCGATGGATTCGATGGTGCGGGTGGGTCCAGGCCAGCGGCCGGAGTCCATGCAGGCTTTCAGCTTGCGGATGGACCGCTGGCGGATCGCCCAGCCGCGCTCCTCGGAAATGGGGTCGATGTGCCACGACGCCGGGGCAAACGGGCGGATCTTCTCGACCGGGAAGAACGCGAAGCTGCGTAGCGCCTCGCCGGCAGCACGGAAGCCTTCGCAGTAGTGCGCGTGCTGCACGTGGTAGCGGTGCGCGTTGATCGCCCGGCTGAATGCCTCCTGCGTGGCATCGCGGGCGCTTTTCAGGTCGCCCGCGAACCGGAGCTCCCGATTCCACAAGTCGGCGCGCAACTTGCACGGCAGGCCGGTTTCCTCGTCGACCCACCGCACGGTGACTTCCTTCTCGCAGCTATCGAACAGGTCCGCGCCCGTCATCTCGACAGCGCGGCCGTTGCCGGAGTCGAACTCCATGACGTAGCCGCGCAGGCTCTCGGCCATCGCCACGGCCAGGTCGTAGCTGGCATTGGTCATCATCACGCGGCCGGCGTTTCTGGCCTCCCACGAGTCCCACCAGTCGATAGATGCCAGTGTCTCGTCGCTCGGCTTCTTGGCGTCGCGAAACCGCCGCATGTCGCGGGGCGCGTTGGCCGGCAGCACGGAGTAGGTGTCGCGGAACAGCTCGGGCTCCAGCGTGGCGCAATGGAACGCCTTGCCGAACGCCAGCGCCGCGGACTCCTCCTCGTCTTCGTCCGGGTGCGTCACCCAATCGTAGTAATGCAGCGGGGTTTTCTGGTCGATGATGGTCAGGGCGGTGTTGTTGGCCTCGCCCAGCACGCGCTTGTAGTAGGTGTCGCCCGGCTCGTCGAGGATCACGCGGCCGGTCGACAGCGATGCCGCGGCCTCGAGCGCGTCGACCTCCCATTGCGGCTGCGCGCTCACAGCAGGCTTCCATCCGCACGCGCCTTCGCGGCCATGTCGGCGTAGGTGGCGAGATAACCGGGGAACGCCTCGGCCAGCTTGCGGCTGTTCTCGGCGTCCGCGTGGAGCCAAGCGACAGCGAGGTTTTTCACGAACCCGCCGCCATACCGCTGCATCATGGTCAGCGCGCCATCCATGTCGATTTCGTTGCTCATTGCGTACTCCGTAGAAGGTGCCAGCCGCCGGACGGCGGGGAGACCTGGCCGGGGGATGCGGCCCCGGCGGCTGGCGTGGAAGGTCAGTGGGCGAAAGCCGCGACGGTGGTGAAGGCGACCAGCGCGACCAGCAGCCAGCCGGCAACGCCAAGCCAGTTGATGCGGCGCCGGCGCAGCCGGATCCGCGGCATGGATTCGCTGGAGCGGGTGGCATCCATGAAGTCCATGCTCTCGACGAGGTTTCCGATGGCGACGCGGCGGCTCATTGCGCACCCCCGGCCAGAAGCGCCATTGCCAGCGCGCTCCAGAATGCGAGCACCGCGAGGAAGCCGCAGAACGCGGTCAGGGCGCGCTTCATGCCTCGTCCTCCGGCTCGGGCTCGGGTTCGACCGGCATCGGGATCTGGCCGAGGATCGCGGCGAACGTCCGCTCCAGGCGCTCATCCCATGCGCCAAGCGCGGCGGGGTTGATGTAGGCGCTCATGCGGCGTCTCCCTGCACGCGGGCGAGGGCGGCGGCCAGCACGCGCAGGCGGCGGGTCATTTCCAGTCGCCCGCGAACCGTGGTCATGTCGCCAGTCAGGACCGGGCCTGCCGCCGCGATCAGCTTGGCCACGGCGGCGCGGGCTTCGTCCAGCGCAAATGCTTCGGAGCTGGGGGCGTTGAACTTCACCCCCGACAGCACGTGCAGGTTCTTCGCCACGCGCTCCATCACCGCCAGCACGTCCGCGCTCACGACAGCACCGCCGGGCGGAACATCCGCAGCAGGTAGCTGTAGGCCGCTTCGTCAGAGCACCGGAACAGGCTGCGGCGCTGGTAGGAGTCGCGCTGCTCGTCGGCGTGCTGGTTCAGGGCCGCGCGCACCGATGCCAGCACCGCCGCGGCGTCGCCGGCAATGACGGCCTGCGCGAACTCGTCACCGACCAACTGCATCGCCTCGACGATGAACTCCGGCTGCGCCTGCAACTCGGCCCGGACCTGCTGCGCGCTCTCGGCGGCGGCTTCGGCGCGCGCTTCGCGGGCCAGGTGGGCGTCGGTCTCTCGCTCGACTACGTGTGCCATCTCCGTCTCCGTCGCCTGCCCCGGATGGGGTGTTCGTTGGCGATACGGAAGTCTAGACCTCTAGACTCTCGGGTGTCAAGCACTCTAGACACTTAATTTTGCCAGGCATGAAAAACCCCGCCGGAGCGGGGTTCATTGCGGTCGTCCTACACGCTACACGCCCGAAAGAGCAGGATCACGCCAACCACCACGCCAGCAATGACGATCGCATTGGCAAGCCAGGTCGGGCGTGGGCGCTGCGGATCGTGGATCACGTCACTCCTCGCGGGTGAGCCGCCGCGCGGTCGGGCATCCGGTGGCGAGGCTTTCCATCTGCCGCATCATGCGGCGCAGCTCGGCGCGCTCTGCCGGCGAGAACTCCGGCTCCGTGTCCCTACGAGTCAGTCGGAGCTGGTAGACGTTGCCCGTCACCTCAACCTCCTCGGGCTCGGCGCTTGCGTGTGGGTGTGTTGGCTCGGTCATCTGCTCCCCCTAGTCGGTTCCTGCGCGCCCACACGGACGCCTCGAATGCGTCGTTGCTCGAATCCGACAACCGACCTCCGTCGCGCTCGACCCATTCGTACAGCCTGCAAAGCTCCTGGGTGCGTGCGCGGCCGGAATAGCTGCCGGACTGCTCCTCGGAGAAAGCGAGCAATGTCAACGCCTCGTGAAGAATGTCAGGATCCGGTCGCCCAAACTGCGACACAGATCGCGCCGGGCCCGGGGATTTATCAGGCGTTGGGGCGGAGCTTAGTCGTTCAGCATCGCGCGGCCCCTTTCCGGTGGAGAGCCATCGCCAGTTAACGCCGAGCGCCTTGCACAGCCGGTCGATGGTAGTGGCGCGAACCTTATCGGCCTGGGTGGTCCCGTTCAGCAGTAGATACACGCCCGCTTTGCTCAACACCTTCTGACGGATCAAGTCGACCGGCTTCATGCCCCGCTCGTCCAGTACGGCCTTGATCCTGTTTGCCATCGTGTCCATCGCGTGAAGGCTATAGGCCGATACGTCCAGAGCGCTTGACGGCCTCAAGTCTAGAGGTCTAGACTCGGCGGCATGAACATGACCAAGCGCGCGGTGAAGGCCGCACTCGAGATCGAAACCGACGCCGAGCTGGCGCGCGTGTTCGGAATTATCCGGCAAGCCGTCAATCAGTGGCCCGACGACGCCCCCATCCCGGAGCGTCGCCAGTGGGAGCTGCGGGCCAGGTTCCCGCGCAAGTTCCCGCGCACCAGCGTCGCGGCCTAGTCGGTCCATCGCTTCGCATCCGGCCGCACGGGCTGGTTACGGCTCCACAGGGGGAGAAACGAGTGGCAGACATGCTCAAGGATTTCCGGGGAAAAATAACCCCCGAAACGTGGTGCGCGATCGAGGCGGAGCACCGCCTGACCGGCAACGATCACTCGGCGATCGTGAGGGAGATCCTGCATGGCTGGGCTCTCAAGAAGATCGAGGAGTCCAGCCTGCTCGCCAAGCTCCTCGCGAGCGAGGGAATCGACGGGAAGGCGGGGGCGGGGCGATGACCACGCAGCCGGCCCTGCCGTTCGGCGACCCGCTGCAGGCGATCGTGCGCGAGCACCGGGCGACCTTCCGCACCGGCTTCGCCGCGTGGCTGGCGTCCAACCGGCACGTCTGGATTGCGTTCGAGCGCGAGGCTAACCGGGTATGGGACCGCGGTCGCCGGCACTACTCGGCCCGCACCTTGATCGAATACCTGCGCCACGAGTCCGCGCTGGCCGATGACGGCCGCGACTGGAAGCTCAACAACAACGCCGCCCCGGATCTGGCGCGGCTCTACCGACTGACCAACCCCGGGCGCGCCGAGCTGTTCGAGCTGCGCGTGATGCCTGGAAGCGAGCGTTTCGCGTGAACTTCTACCCGCGCTATCCGGCCCACTACGTCGCCAAGACGCTGCACCTGACGATGGAGCAGGACGGCGCGTACACGCGGCTCTTGGACTGGTGCTACATGAACGAGCGGCCGGTGCCACACGCGCAGCGGTACGCCATCGCCCGCGCCACGAAATTGAGCGAAAAACGGGCCGTTGATGACGTGCTTTCGGAGTTCTTTTCTCGCGCCGAGAACGCATGGGAAAACGACCGCGTTTCTAGCGAAATTGCCGAGGCCGCGCCGCGCATTGCAGCCGCGAAAGCCAATGGCCGAAAGGGCGGGCGCCCGAAAAAGTCGCCCGACCCCGGCAACCCAGCAGGCCCGGACGGGAAACCCAATGGGAAACCCAATGGGATACCCGGTGGCAAAGCTCCCCATTCCCCATTCCCCACTACTCCTCCAGATAGATCAACCACACCCCCCGAGCCGGCTGCGCCGGACTCGGCTGGCTGGGGCCGGTTCGAGGGTCACGACGACCTGCCGACCGAAACACCGAACCCCGCCGCACGCCACGCCATCGCGCTCAACCGTGCCGGCGTCCAGGTCACGTCGCTCAACCCGGACCTGATCGCCTACGCCGCCGAGGGCGGAAGTCCCGAGCACCTGACCGAGCTTGCCGCGCTGCCTGACTTCCGTGGCAAGCCGGCCGCCTACGTCATCCGCGCCGCCCGCCGCATGAACGCCGAGCAGGCCGCGCCCATTACCGCAGGAGAGTCCCATGCAACCACTCGCAAACTGTCTGCCGTCGAGCGTATCGAAGCCAACATCCTCCGCGCCCGAGAGGACGACGAGCGAATCGTCGACGCGGCCTTCCGCATCACTGGCTGACTACCTCTGGTTGCACATGGGCGCCGCGTTCGGCCACCGGTGGACCAGCGCCTATGGCGAGGAATCCCGCGGCACAGCGGGGCGCCTGTGGGCCGCGGAACTTGCCGGCATGTCGCGCGAGCAGATCGACACCGGGCTCTCCGCCTGCCGCAACGCAGCCGACCCGTGGCCGCCGTCCTTGCCGCAGTTCAAGGCGGCGTGTCTCGGCATCCCGCCGCTCCCCGCCGTGCGCCTGGACGGCGAGCGGGTTGAACCGTTCACCGTGCTGGTGTGGTCGTTCCTCGACGGATACCGCTACCGCGCCGTCAGCGCCGACCAGGCCGACCGGATGCTGCGCGAAGCCTACGATCTGGCGCGCGAACACGTGATGCGCGGCGGAGACCTGCCGAAGATTGCCGCGGCGATCGAGCAGGACGACCCGAAGCCGCCGGTGGAGCTCACGCCGGAGGAGCGGGCCGAGCGACTGGCGAAGCTGCGCGCGGAGCTCGAGATGGGAACGCCCGTCGCCGAGCGGCCGGATCCAGAGGAGCCGAAGGTCGACATGGTGGCGGTCGAGGCCGAACTGCAAGCCCACTACAGCGACCGCAAGAGCGCGGCGGCGGGTGGGGCATGACCGCCCGGCAGATCGCCAACCGCATGACGCCCGACCTGCTGCGGCTGTCGTCGCGGCTCCTCATGGACGACGTGGTGGCGGCGTTCCACGTGGACCGCATGACCGCGATGCGCGCGGTGCAGATGGCGCGCGAGGCGACGGCGTGAAGTCCGACCAGAACCTCGACGTATTCGACCACGCCGATGCACGGCTGGCGAAGGCGTACCGGCTGGCCGCGGAGACCGTCCGGTTCGACCCGTACTTTCCCGAGGGCGAGCGGGCGGGGCGCGCGGCGTACTACGAGGCCGAGGCGCGGCGGCACGAGGCGCGGATGAAGGCGGATCGGGCATGACGTTCGGCGGCAAGTCGCTGACGAAGGCCGACCTGGCGCGACGCACCGCGATCCACGCCGGCAACTGCATGGCGTGTGCGCAGCGCGGTATCGACCTGGCGGGGCAGGGGCTCGTCCAGTGGCACCACCTGGCGGGCAAGAAGCGGCACGACCTGACTATCGGGCTCTGTCTCTGGCACCACATGGGCCGGCTGTTCGACTACGACTTCAACGACCACGCGCAGATGCGCGAGCGATACGGGCCGAGCCTGGCGGAAGGCAGCAAGCCGTTCCATGCCGAGTTTGGGAGCAACCAGGCGCTACTCGAGCGCCAGAACAACGTACTACAGGGGGAATTGGCAGCATGAGAGGCAGGGAACTTTCGGCGACGCTTCGCCGGTATATCGAGGAGGCGGGCAAGCCGCTGACGGTCAACGAGATGGCCGCGCTACTCCAAAAGGATCACCCGGATGACGGCGTGACGGCGCAGCAGGTCCGCAACGCCTGTTTCAACATGGTCCGAGCCGACGTGCTGGTGAAGCACGGCAAGCCGCAGCACGTCCAGCGGTTCGGCCTGGGCCGGTGCCTTAAGAAGTCCGGCCGCGAGCCGACGAGCGACCCGGTGACGCTGGCAAAGCGTCGGGCCCGCCGGAGCAAGCTGGAGCGCGAGCGGATGCAAGCCAATGGCCGCCTGTCCTGGGCCGAGTGGCGCGCGAAGCTGGCCGAGAAGCGAGCGATGACGGAGGGCGAGCGCGATCGCGAGAAGGCGCAACAGCTCGCCGAGCGCCACGCGGCGGCCGAAGCGCGGTGGCGCGAACGGGACGCCAAGCGCGCCGCGCAGGAAGCCGAGAAGGCCGCCCGGAAGCTCGAGGCCGAGCGCAAGGCCAAGCGCGCCGCCTATGACCGGAAGCGCCGCGGCGTTGAGGAGGCTGCGCGCGCGGCGGTGAAGCGGGCGCCGGCAAAGCCTGTCAGGGACCGCCCCGCATCGCGCCGGCCGCTCGACCAGCAGCCGACCACGGCGCCGTCGTTCCGCCAGCAGATCGCCGCACCCGAGCCGTTGCCGAGCAGCTTCGATTGGGACGGGAAGATCGAGCGCATCCCGGCGGCTTGGGAGAAGCGGGCATGACCGCCGTCGTGATCGGAAGCCTGAACCACAAGACGCCGCTGGCGCTGGCCGAGCAGGCGATCGCTGCAATGGCGGAGCGCAGCAGGAGCGCGAAGGCGAAGTTCGCCGTCTGCATCGACCTGGCCGGCCGCGTGACGATCGGCCGCGCCTGCGACACCTCGCCACGGCTGATCGTTGCGGTGGCGAACCGAAAGAGTTGCCCCGACTGGCTCGAGGGCGAGATCAAACACGAATGGGGGAGCAGGAACGAATGAGCCGACCGACACGACAGCGGTACGAGCAGGCAGTGGATGCGGGCGAATCGGCCCGCCGGGCAGGGCGCAAACGCGAGTCGTGCCCGCTGTACGGCATGGGCCAAGAGTCCGAGATCCTGCGGGAAGCCTGGTACTCGGGCTATGACCGGCAGGACGAGCGGCAGAGGGCGAAGAAGTGACGGCCGCCAGCCGCACCGAGCACGCCGAGGCCGTGGCGTTGATGCGCGTGGTCAAGCTCCACGAGGGGCGGGACAAGCGCCTGCGGCTGCTGTTCGCGGTCCCCAACGGGGGCGACCGCCACAAGATCGTCGCCGCGAAGATGAAAGCCGAGGGCGTGAAGCCTGGCGTGCCGGACTACCTGCTGCCCGTGAGCGCGAGCGGATGCGCCGGACTGGCGATCGAGCTGAAAAGCCGCACGGGCTACGCGAGCAAGGAACAGAAGCAGTGGATCGCCGACCTGCGTGAGCAGGGGTGGCGGGCCGAAGTGTGTCGCGGCTGGGAGCAGGCGTGGCGCGTCCTTTCCGAGTACCTGGACCTGGGGGGTCAGGGCAATGAAAAGCTCCGTTGAAGCAATCCGTAGCACGGTTACGGTCGGTGGCAGGACGGCGTTTCACCAGGACCACGCGCCATCGCCGGTGACGACGGTCGATCGCAACGCCCCGGCGCCGGCAATGCGCATGGTGCTGGCGAAGGTGAAGGAGGTCGGCCGCAAGGGTGGGGCCGGGTGCGGCGCCTACGTGTTCGTCGACCCGTCGCTGCAGGTGTACGTGCTGTCCGAGGAGAGTTCGATGGCGCTCCAGTGGGTCAAGAGCCGATTCGGCTGGCTGGTGGGCTACTACTGCGTCACCCGGCCGCGCGATCCGCGCATCCCGGTGCTCAAGCCGACGCTGGACGGCATCACGGGCGACGTGCTCGAGCAGATCGGGCAGGTGGCGCCGTGAGTGCGTTCACGCCGGAGCAGTGGGCCGCCGCTGGCGAGAGCGCGTGCAGGACGTATTTGGCCCAGGCCGGACTGACGCCGAGCCCGGCTGATATTCACGAGGCGAGGGATGCGGCCGTCCATATCGCCTGTGGTTTTCGTGTGGGAAGCGCCGCCGCCGGGCGCGAGTGTGGCGGCCCCAAGCCGGGAGAGTGGGGGCAACCCCCGGCAGCCAGTGACCGGAGTGCCGCGTCGCGGCTGAAACACTCCTCTCCGGGTGAGCTGGCACCTATTCCGAGGATCGAGCAATGACTGACCGCATGGCCGAAGGGCTGCGCTACCTGTCCGCCGAGTTCAGCGTGACAGCCGACGAGTTCAGGCGCGACAACGCACCAGGGGGCGACATGCTCCTCATGGGCGCGGTATCGAAGGGCTACGCCCGCGAGGGCCGAGGGCGGTTCGCCGTCACCGAGGCCGGGCGCCGGTATCTGGATGGGGTGGCGCATGGCGAGTAAGGCGACCAAGAAGCCGGCGAAGGCCAAGAAGGCGGCCAAGCCGAGGAAGCCGAACAAGGGCGGCAGGCCGAGCAAGTACACGCCGAAGCTGGTCGAGGACATTTGCGCCCGGCTGGCGAAGGGTGAGCCGCTGGCGCAAATCTGCCGGGATGAAGGGATGCCGCACCCGTCGACCGTTCGTGACTGGATGGACGCAAAGCCGGACGTTTCCCGCGCCATCGCGCGCGCCCGTGAGGACGGCGAGGACTGGATCGCGGCCGAGTGCCTGGCGATCGCCGATACCCCGCTGGAAGGCGAGGAGACGAAGCTCGACGAGTCCGGGAAGGTGGTCGAGACGAAGCGCGGCGACATGCTGCAGCACCGGAAGCTGCAGATCGAAACCCGGCTCAAGCTGCTGGCGAAGTGGAACCCGCGCAAGTGGGGCGAGAAGGTGGCGGTTGGCGGAGCGGCCGACCTGCCTCCGATCAAGAGCGAGCGCGAGCTGACCGATGCCGAGCTGGCCGCGATCGCCAGCCGTGGCGATGGCTGACGGTGGGCTGACGCCGGCCCGCGCCGCCCGTGAGCTGCTGGCGCGACGCCGGGCCCGAGAGCGGTTGATCGACTTCACCCGGTACACGAAACCCGACTTCGAGGACGCCGCGCACCATCGGTTCATCGCCGAGAAGCTGGAGGCGGTCGAGCGGGGTGAGTGCAAGCGGCTGATGATCTTCGCGCCGCCGCGGCATACCAAGAGCGAGCTCGCGAGCCGCCGGTTCCCGGCCTGGTATATCGGGCGCAACCCGTCCAGGCAGCTGATTACCTGCACCTATGCGGCCGAGTTCGCCCAGGACTTCGGTCGCGAGGTGCGCGGCATCGTGTCCGACGAGGACTACCAGCGGATCTTCCCCGGCGTGACGGTGGCGGGAGACTCCGCGGCGCGCGGCCGGTGGCATACCAGCGACGGCGGCGTGTATATCGCGGTCGGCGTGGGCGGCCCGATCACTGGCCGCGGCGCCCACCTGGCGCTCATCGACGACCCGATCAAGAACCGGCAGGACGCGGACAGCGAGACGATCCGGGATTCCGTCTGGAAGTGGTACACCTCGACCCTGCGCACCCGCTTGATGCCCGGCGGGGCAATCGTGCTGATCCTGACCCGGTGGCACGAGGACGACCTGGCCGGGCGCCTGCTGCGCGCCCAGGAGGAAGGTGGCGAGCAGTGGGAGACGGTCAACCTGCCAGCCGAGGCCGAGGCCGGCGACGTGATGGGCCGCCCGCTCCGCGCCCCGCTGTGGCCCGAGTGGTATCCGACCGAGGAGCTTGAGCGGATCAAGATGGCGGTCGGCGCCCGCGACTGGTCGGCGCTGTACCAGCAGAACCCGGTGCCCGACACCGGCGGCCAGTTCGAGCGCGGGTGGTTCCGGTGGTACGACCCCGACGAGCTCCCCGATAGCCTGAACCACTACGGCGCCAGCGACTACGCGGTGACGGAGAAGGGTGGCGACTGGACCGAGCACGGCGTCGGCGGCGTGGATGAAGATGGCCGGCTGTGGCTGCGCGACTGGTGGAGCGGGCAGGAGGCGCCCGACGTGACGATCGAGGCCAAGCTGGACCTGGCGCACCAGTGGCGCACGCTGGCGTGGTACGGCGAGAAGGGCGTGATCGAGAAGGCGATCGGCCCTGCGACGCGCCGCGCGATGATGGATCGGCAGAAGGCCGGCAAGCCGTCGTGGACCGCGATGGAGTACCTGGCGAGCACGGCGGACAAGATCGCCCGCGTGGCGAGCTTCCGGGCCCGGGCCCAGGCCGGCGCCGTCTACCTGCCGCGGGGCAAGCGGTGGGCCGAGGAGTTGGTCGAGCAACTGTGCGCGTTCCCGGCGGGCCGGCACGATGACAAGGTGGACGTGTGCGGATTGTTCGGCCGGGCGCTGGACGCCATGAGCGACGCGGCAGCCGCGAAAGCACCGAAGGCGCCGCCGCCCAAGCCCTTCACCGAGGAGTGGCACGCCGCCCGCGACGCGATGGACCGGGCCGACGACGCCAGCCGGGAGAGGTACTACCGGTGATTGTCCGTTGAAGCCTCGCGCGGAACCGTCAGGGTCGCCTGTATCGACCACGGCGACCGCCCATGAATGACGAGCTGACGACCGCGCTGAACACCGGCATCGACGAGGCCGGCGACCCCGACCCGATGGTGGCGCAGCGCAAGGCCCGCGAAAAGGAGGACGTGAAGGCGTGGTTCGAGAAGATCGAGCGCACCCGCAAGTTCGACGAGCCGGCCCGGACGCAGTACGCGAAGGACCGCCGGTACGCTCGCGGCGATTCCGGGTTCGAGGTCGACGCGAACCTGGTCGGCACGAACATCGACATTCTCGAGTCGTTCCTCTACGCGAGGGATCCCGACTTCGACGTGACGCCCGGGCCGATGGTGTCGCCGCCGAGCATCGAGGCGCTGCGCGATGCGGTCGAGGACCAGGTGCAGCAGTCGCCCGAGGCGATGCAGGCCGGCAAGCAGGCCGCCGCGCTGGCCGTGGCGATGGGCGTGCCTCCCGACCAGGCGCTCATTCAGGGGCAGATGGCGCATGAGGCCGTCGTCGAGGAGACGATCCGCGCCCAGGTGGACGATCTGCGCAAGCGATTCGCCCGCCGGAACCGCGATACCAAGAACTTCGCCGAGACCTGCGAGATCGTCGGCGCCCGCATGTGGCACGACGCCCAGCTCAAGCGCCGCGGCCGGCCGTGGGTGCGCTCGGCGCTGACCATCGGCGTCGGCATCCTCAAGGCGAGCTGGCAGGAGCGCACCGCGCAGTCGCCGGAGACCGTGCAGGCGATCAACGACCTGCAGACCAACATCGAGAAGGCCCGCTCGCTCAAGGCGCAACTGGAATCAGGCGATGCCGGGTTCGTGCAGCGCGCCGTCGATGGCGTGATGGGCGTGTTCGGCGCCGACCAGGAGGCGAAGCTGGCCGAGTACGAGCGCCAGCTTGCCGCCCTGCAGGGGCAGGTGGAGCGCGTGGTCGCCCGAGGATTCGTGGTCGACAACGTGGCCGGCGAGGACTTCGCGGTGGCACCGGGCTTCACCGTCGCCAACCACTCCGATGCCCCGTGGAACGCGCACCGCATCTTCATGCGCTTCGACGACGCCCTGTCCGCGTTCGGGCCGCATCTGTCGCAGTACGGCGACCCCGAGAAGATCATGGGCACGGCGATGCGCTACACGGCGCGCAAGCCGGAGATGGTGCAAACCGAGTCCGCGATGGTCGACAAGGTGGAGGCGCGCGACGCCGACGCCTTCACGGCAAGCCCGGCCGGCAAGGATGAGGGCGATGGCGAGTTCGTGGCGCTGTGGGAGGTGTGGGACCGCGACTCCAATACCGTCCTGACCGGCATCGAGGGTGTGGCGTGCTGGGTCAAGCCGCAGTGGACCCCGCCGGCAACGACCCGGTTCTATCCGTTCTTCCTGTTCACCACGTCCGAGGTCGACGGCCAGCGCCACCCGCAGAGCCTCGTGACCCGCACGATGAAGCTGGTCGACGAGTACAACCGGATCGGCTCGGCCGAGGCGGAGCACCGGCGCCGGATCAAGCCCAAGACCGCGTTCAATGCCGGCCTGCTGAACCCGGAGGACGCGAAGAAGCTGGAGCAGGCGGGCACGCAGGAAATGGTGCCGATCATGCCGGCCAATCCGCAGACCCCGATCGGCAACATCATCCAGCCCATCGCCTACGCCGGATTGGACCCCGCCCTGTACGACCGCCAGCGCATCATCGGCGAGATCGAGCGCGTGTGGGCGATCCAGGAGGCGCTGTCGGGCTCGGTGGACGTGGCAAAGACCGCGACCGAGGCCGAGATCCAGCAGTCCGGGTTCCAGGCCCGCACCGGCGGACGACGCGACCAGATGGAAAGCGCGCTGTCGGAGCTGGCGCAGTACACCGTCGAGGTCGCCCGCGTGTTCCTGACGCACGAGGACGTGGTGGCGATCGCCGGGCCCGACGCATTCTGGCCGGCCTATGGCGGCCCGGACGACCTGACCAGCATGGTGCAGGTGGAGATCCGCGCCGGATCGTCGGGCAAGCCCAACACCAGCGCCGAGCGCCAGGCCATGTCGACCATGCTGCCGATCATGCAGAACGGCGTGGTGCAGATCGGCCAGCTTCGCGGATCCAGCCCGCAGGCCATCGCCGACTCGCTCGAGTACCTGTTGCGGATGGTGGCCGACAAGAGCGGCGACCGCTACGACATGGATCAGCTCATTCCGCAGGCCGATGCGCCGATGCCGCAGGTGCCGGGGATGCCGATGCCGGGAGCGCCCGGCCAGCCACCGACCCCAGGCGGCGCGCCCGCCGAGGAGCCGCCGCCCGGCGGTGATCCATCCGCCGACCCACTGGCGGCGATGCAGTAACCCACCCGTTCCGAGCCGAGGAAACGCCCCATGAACGACCAGATTGAAACCGAGATCCAGAAGAAGGGGCTGACCGCCCCGCGAGTTACGCCAGCCCGCATCGAGGAGGTGATCGCGAGCGAACACTACTTCACGGCCGCAGAAGGCGTGATGGGCGCGATGCAGGACGTGGGCGCGTATGCCGAGGCTGGCATCACGCCACGCAGCCTGGGCCTCCTGACCTTCTGCGTGCTGGCGCTGGACAACGGGTTCACCGTCACCGGCGAGAGCGCGTGCGCGAGCCCGGAGAACTTTGACGCCGAACTCGGCCGCAAGATCGCGCGGCAGAACGCCATGCAGAAGATCTGGCCGCTTGAGGGCTATCTGCTGCGCCAGAAGCTCAACGACGGGGAGGGTTGAGCCATGTTCATCATCGACCCCGAGACCGGCGCACCGGCTGACGACAACCTGCCCGACCCCGCTGCCGCCGCTGCCGAAGCGCCCGAGCCGGAGGTCGACGACCTGATGGCCGCGATGGACAAGGGTATCGAGGAGGAGGCGCCCGAGCCGGCCGCCGATGAGCCGGTGCCGGGCTCCAACGAAGCCGCCGACGCCGACCGCGCCGCTGCGGAAGCTGCCGCGAAGGCTGCCAAGCCCGATGACGGCAAGGCTGCCGAGCCGGACAAGGACACCGAGGACGAGATCAACGCGCTCGGCCTCAAGGAGAAGTCTGCTGCCCGGTTCCGCGAGCTGACCGCCGAGGTCAAGGCGCTGGCGCCGATCCGCGAGCAACTGGAGAAGGCCGGGATCAAGGACGTGACCCAGCTCCCGGCCCTGGTGCGCGACGCCACCGATGGCCGCGACCTGGTGAAGATGGTCAGCGAGACCGGCGCGAGCCCGGACCAGTTCGGCATGACGCTGGACTACCTCTCGGTCGTGGCTGCCGCCAACCGGGGCGACCGCGGCGCGGGCGAGAAGGCGTGGGAAATGTGGCTGTCGGAAGGCAAGGCGCTGGCGGCCAATCTCGGCAAGGAAATGCCGGGCGTGCATGACCCGTTGGAGGGTCACGACGACCTGCAGGACGCGATTGAGAGCGGCGACATGACCCGCAAGCACGCGCTGGAAGTGGCGCAGGCGCGCCGCCACCAGTCGGTCGTCACCCAGCACCAGCAGCAGGCCACCGAGCAGCAGCAAGCCCAGCAGGCGCAGCAGCAGGCCGTCCAGCAGGGCATCGACCAGCTCAAGCAGTGGGAAGCCGACAAGCTGGCCGACCCGTCCTATGCCGCCATCCGGCCGGCGCTGAACGCGGAGGTCGCCAAGATCCGCCAGCAGTTCCCGCCGGCGCAGTGGGCGACCGCCACCGAGTACGCCTATCGGGCGATCAAGGCCAGCGCAGCGCCCAAGCCGGCACCCAAGCCCACCCCGGGCCCGGTGCGCGCGACGGGCCCGATGCCGACGATGACCCCGGCCGCGTTCGATAACCCGATGGACGCCCTGGACGCCGGCATCGCGAGCGCGAACGCATGACCCGCGAGCGCACGAGCATCTGACCCCGACAAGCCCCGCTCCGGCGGGGTTTGTTTTTCCCTTGAAGCCCCGAAAAGGCTTGGCACTCTGGCCGTGCAGGGCTGAACCGCCCGCACCACGAAGGCAGTAATGCCGGCTCGCCACCGGTAGCGCAGTGAGAGGCGTCGCGCACCTCGGACGTGGATGGAACGCACCCCATCACCTTTCGAGGCTACGACCATGCCCTTTACCGCCGCACAGCTCGTTCGAGGCGCCGACTACTCCCTGGCGACCTACCAGAAGAAAGAGCCGATCGACCAGATCAACCTGAACCACGTCACCCTCGACTACCTGATTCGCAACAAGGAAGTCTCGACGTTCGGCAACGGCTCTTTCAAGGAACCGATCTACGTCGACAACGGCTCCAACGCCCAGAACTACTTTGGCGCGGACGCCGTGACCTACAACGAGCGCGACCCGGCTCGCTGGACCGACTTCACCTACTACAACGTTCACGACGGCTTCTGGTTCGACGAAGACCGCCTGATCGCCGCCGGCATCCATATCGCCGATGGCGGCGACGCGGTGCCGACCTCGGCCGAGAAGGAATCGCTCATCAACCTGCTGTCGCAGTCCTACCGGGCGCTCAAGAACGGCCTGCAGGAGCACCTGGCGTTCGAGATGTTGCGCGACGGCTCGCAGTCGACGAAGGCGTGCCCCGGCCTGGCGCACATCATCGACCCGACCCCGGCGGTCGGCGTGGTGGGCGGCATCGACGCGGCGACCTCGACCTACTGGCAGAACAACGCCAACACCAACATCGTCGCGGCCGACGTTCTGACCGAAATGCAGACCACCTGGGACGACGTGCGTCGTTACGGCGGGATGCTGCCGGACTTCATTCCTGCCGGGCAGGCGTTCATCGACAACTACCGCGAGCAGGCGAACCTGATGGTCAACCGCCAGGTCACGGGCGGCGTGAGCAAGGGCGGTATCAGCATCGACCCGGCCACGAACAACCTGTTCTTCCACGGCATCCAGATCGTGTGGGATCCGACGTTCGAGGCGCTGGACACCCTGCTTGGCACCACCACGCAGACCAAGACCGCGTATTTCCTCAACAAGAACGCGATCAAGCTGCGCCCGCTCAAGGGCGAGTGGATGCGCGATCGCAAGCCCGAGCGCCTGCCGGATCGCTATGTCCACTACTTCGCGCGCACCGCGAAGTACGGCCTGACCACGAACAAGCGCAACGCGCTGGCCGTGCTGTCCATCGCCTGACCCTGACGCCCCGGCTCCGGCCGGGGCTTCTCCACTGCTTCCGAGGTAATCGCCATGTCCGTTGATCTGCAAGTGCTGACCAACACCGCCGTCGAGACCGGCACCAGCCCGTTCTTCCGCGGCGGCTCCGCCGTTTTCGTCAACTTCACCGCCGGCTCCTTGATCGTCCAGGGCTCCGACGACAACGGCGTTGACGACGCCTATGCCACCTACGTGACCGTGCCGGCCGGCGGAATGATTAAGGGCACCGACCTGCCCGCGTGGATCAAGGTTTCGACCGCCGCCACCGTCTACGTGCTCGCCTGACCCTGACGGGCGCCCGCCGCCACGGGGGCGCCTCCACTTCACCACGAGGACCGACCCGTGAGCGAAACGATCACCTTCCCGCTGCACCGCGTCTCCATCGAGACGGCGCGCGGCAATGAAACGCTGTCCACCCTGGTTCCGCTGCACGAGATCCGCGTGCTCAAGGCGGTCCACGGCCCCGACAAGGTTCACGACCTGGGCGAGACCGAGGACGAGATCGAGCTGCACGCCAGCGCCGATGCCGAGTTCGCCCGGATGCAGCGCAAGTATCGCCGGATCAACAGCCCCGACCCGGTGCTGCTGGCCTATCCGATGGGCGCCAGCGTCCTCAAGGATGGCGGGTTCGCGATGGATCGGGGTCGCACCGAGGCGGCGCCGCAAGCCGGCATCCGCAAGCACGCCAAGCCGAAGAAGGCCGACGCGAAGAAGAAGGCTGACAAGGCCGAGTGATTCCACGGGCCGGGCGACCGGCCCTTTCACCGTGAGGGCGGGGCATGGCCTGGACCAATATCTTCGAGCACGGCGAATGGGACGTTTACGTTCAATACGTCGGCATCACCGAGAACCCGGTCCCTGACTCCCGTTACTACATGGTTCGCGCCGAGGAACTGGACCCCGGGGTGGGGACCGTGACTGTCACCCCCGCCGGACTGATCGAGTGCAACTTCGAGGACCGATCCGGTTCTGGCGGGCGGCAGCCTGCCGTGTTCGTCATGCCGCGCACGCCCATCTCGAAGCCGGTGCGGCTGACGTGCTCGGGCGTCGATGACTTCGGCGACTTCACCCGATCCGAGCTCCTGGCCGACATTGCGGCCGTCGTCGATTTGGGGGGCGGCGAGTACGAGGCGGAGTGGGCGGAGGAGGAGAACTTCGCCACCTACGCGGATGCCAGCGAGTGGCTGGATCCACTCGAGGCGCCGAGCGTCTTGAGCCCGGGCTGCGGCATCGGCTTCCTCATCATCGCGGCGGGCGCGTAATGGCAGCGATCACCCTGAACTTCGAGATGTTCTCGGACGACCCGGCGCCGCCGCCGGAGCCCATCACCACGTCCTACAACTGCACCTGCAGCGACGAGAACAACAACGCGACGCTGGCGCAGCTCCGCGGCCGGCTCATGGCGCGGCTGGGCTACGGCGCGCAGGCGGCCAACCCGCCGCCGGGCATGGCCGTGCTGCTTAACGACTTCCTGCAGTCCGCGCAGGAGGCGCTGTATCGGCGCTATGACGTGCTGCGCACCGAGCGGTTCTTCTCGTGGCCGCTGGAGGTTGGCGTTCGGCTGTACGACCTGGCCGCCAATGCCGAGACCTGCACGAAGGAAATCGACCCGCGCAAGCTGACGTGGGTCGGCATCGAGCGCGACGGCATCTGGTCGCCGCTGGTGGCCGGCATCCCGCCGGAGCTCTACTCGCATGACGTGACCGGCCGCCCCGAGCGGTACGAGGTCCGCCAGTGCATCGAGATCTGGCCGGCGCCGGAAGAAACGCTCGGCAACCTCGTGATGAAGGGCCGGTTCGGGCTGGAGGCGTTCACCGAGGACGCGCACCAGACGACGATCGACTCCGAAATGGTGTTCCTGCTGGCGCTCGCCAACGCGAAAGCGCACTACGGCCAGCCGGACGCGAACAACTACGTCGCCCAGCTCGAGACGATGATGCAGAACCTCGTCGCCGGTGCGCACCAGACCCGCCGGTACGTGCCGGGCCGCAAGCCGCCGGGCGATACCGTGTACGTGCAGCCGCGGCCCCTGGTGCCGTTCGACTGATGGCCGGCCGTCTCGTCCAGCTTTCCTCCTCGAAGGGCGGCATCTCGCGACTGCGCACGAAGGGCGGCGCCGACAAGGACACGCTCTACGACCTGCTGAACGGCTACGTGGACGCCAGCGGCGCGATCGTGAGCCGTCCGGGCACGGTGCAGGCGTTTGCCCTGCCCGCCGGCACGAAGGGCTTGTGCGCGGTGAATGGCGGGCTGGTGGTGTTCTCGCACCAGGTCGTCGAGGGGATGCCCGAGGGCGTGACCTGCGAAGTGCTGTCGCACCCGACCGACCCGGCGCAGCCGATCCGCAAGATCCATTTCGCCGGCCCGTTCCTGGGCGGGGCGACGGGCGCCTACCTGTACGTCGTGGCCGAGTTCGAGGACGGCGCGGTGTTCCACTACTGGCTGCAGACGGCCGAGACGTGGGAGGCCAATACCGCCTACCTGCCCGGCCAGCTCGTGTCGCCGACCACGCCCAACGGGCTGACCTACCGCGTTGGCAGCAGTCTCGACGCCTACCAGAAGTGGCGCGCGGACGTGGCGCGTGCGCTCGGCGACGTGGTGGTTCCGACCACCGACAACGGCTACTTCTACACGGTGACGGACACGATTGGCTCGGCGCCGAAGTCCGGCACGCGCGAGCCCAACTGGCCCGACAGCGACGGCGCGACCGTCTACGAGGACACCAATTTCGACGCCCCCGATTCGGATGACGGCAGCAGCGAACCGCCGCCGCTCCCGCCGGACGTGGATGAGCGTTACACGATCCACCTGCGCCGCGGCGACTACAGGGAGCAGCAATGACCGCGCCAAAGTGGGAGTCCGGCAAGCTCTACCTGCCCGGCGACATTGTGCAGCCGATCACCGCGCCGGCGCCGACCGCGGCGCAAGTGGTCAATGGCAGCTTCCAGAGCGGCGGCACCGGCTGGGACTTCACCGGGCTGGCGACCTACTCGAGCACGCAGGGCTATGTGGGCCCGGGCACGGTGCGCATCCCCGGCGGCGGGCCGGGTGGCAGCGACGACGGCGGCGGGCTGGCGCTCAATCACACGCACCTCTCCGTCGACCCGGGTGGCACGCTGACGGCGCGGTGCATGATCCGCCAGGGCGCGTCGGACGTTGACCATACGCGCGGATGGGTGGAGATCCACTGGTTCAACTCTGCCGACGCGCTGGTGTTGAGCGAGGCCGGCAACATCGTGAACGACGGCCGCAACGGGGCGTGGCTCCCATCGTCGGTCAGCTCCACGCGCCCGGCCGGCGCCGCCTACGCGCGCGCGGGCATCTACCTCTGGCAAGGCAGCGGCGACGCCGTGGACGGCGACTACCTGACCGTCTCCGGCGCGCAGTCGGGCCTGCCCGAAGGGTTGGTCTACAAGGCCGTGCAGCCGGCCGCTGGCATGTCCGGTGCGAGCGAGCCGGCGTGGCCGGCTGTGCTGGGCGTGCAGGTCGTCGACAACGAAGTGACCTGGGAGGCGGTGGCGACCAACCGCGTCACCTGGACCGCTTCTCCGTTGTACGTGAGCGGCGCGACCGAGCCGGACTGGCCGACGCAGCCGGGCGGCTTCGTGGTCGACGGAACCGTGCAATGGGAGGCCGTGAGCCGCCGCGTCGAGGACGAGAATTGCCCCAACAGCAAGGTCGTGGCGATCGTGGCGAGCAAGGTGTTCGCCGCCGACCGCGACATTGTGCGCTTCTCGGCCACGGCGAACCCGCTGGACTGGACGAGCGAGCAGGACGCCGGCTACCTGCCGACCGGGCTGCAGCAGGCCAATGCGAACGACATGGCGGTGCTGAACCAGTACCGCGGCAACCTCGTCTCCTTCAATGCGTCCAGCTTCCAGAACTGGCAGGCCGACCCCGACCCGGCGGCAATGGCGATCCTCGACCAGATGGACGGCATCGGCTCGACGTGGCAGGGCGCCGCGCAGCCGGTCGGCAATGAACTGTTCTACCTGTCGCAGCTCGGCGTGCGCACCATCGGCATCGCCAACGCGGCCGAGAACCTGGCGGCCGGTGACGTGGGTATGCCAATCGACCCGCTGGTGCGCGAGGCGATCAAGCAATCCATCATCGACGGCACCGAGCCGGTGGCAACCTACTACCCGAGCGCGGGCCAGTACTGGCTCGCCTTCCCGCCACCGTTCGAGCCGACCGGCGACATTGCCATCACCGGCGAGTTTGACGAGGGCACCCTGGGGCTGGACTACAGCTCCGGCCCGCTGGTGGCGACCAATGCGTTCGCGCCGCTGCGCTGGAGCATTACCGCGCTTCCGGCTGGCCTCACGATGGGACCGAGCGGCGCCATCACCGGCACCCCGGAGGCGACCGGCACGATCGCCTGCACCGTGACCGTCACCGACCGATACGGACGGACGGCGAGCGTCGAGCGGTCGATCAAGGTGGTGTTCACCTCCGGCCTTTTCGTGAATGACACGACCACCGTGTACGCCCACAGTGGCGACACCGCGATGTTCCCGCTGCTGCAAACCTTCACGGCAGCCGGCACGGGTTCCGATATTGCTTGCGACGACGGTGCGAACATCGTGGGGTGGACTCGAACGAGTGCCCCGTTCTTCCAGATGTTCAAGCGGATCAGTGAGGTCGGGTTCGCCGAGGTGGCGCCGCCACTTGACGTTATGCCGACCGTTGTCGGGCAGGCTGCTATCACGGCGGATGGTCAGTACCTCGCAGTCTCGCAATCGACGGCGGTGTGGCTTTACAAGCGCACGGGCGACACGTTCGAGCGGGTGCAGACGGTCGCGCTGGCCGGCAGCGCCTACAACATGAAGTGGTCGCCCAGCGGCGAGTACCTGGCGGTCTGCCACGACTCGGGCGCGCCCTATCTGGTCATTTTGCGGCGGGCTGGCGATGTTCTTACGGCGCTGACCTGGACCGATACCTGGGACGGGAAGGGGCTTGCATGGACGGCTGACAGCACGAAGCTCGCTTATGCGCGACGCACGCAGGGAATCCGGGTGCTGTCGGTGGTAGGCGATACCGTCACCTCACTGAACACCTCCTACGCAAGCACGCCAGGCGTCAGCTACGTGTGTTGGTCCGGCGACGAGCAATACCTGTACGTGGGCGGCAACACCGACAGCCCGGCAGGCGTCCATTTGTGGGTCTACCAGTGGTCCGGCGTCAGCCTGACGCGCGTTGCAGACCCGGTCGACCAGCCCGGCGCCGACGTGGTTGAGATGAGCCGGTCCAAAGACGGCCGGGTGTTGGCGCTGGCGACCAACGGAGGGGGCTACGCGATGTATTCGGCCAGCGGGCCGGATCTTTCGCGGATCTCGCCGACCGACATTGTGGCGGCTTCCGGGCCTAACGCCCGAGTCCAGTTCTTTGAGTCGGGGGATGCTGCATGACCACCTTACGCCTGCGCTACAGCAAGGGTCGGCCATGAGTGAGACAACCGCCTTCGTCTACTCCATGACCAACGTCGGCAAGGTCGGCGCGTGGTCGCGCTACGTGTTCCCGTTCTCCGTTGAAGCGTTCGCGCAGCTTGGCAACGATCTGTATATCCGAAACGGGGACACGATCAGCATGGTTTCCGAGGAGGCCGCGACCGACGACGTGGACGGCCTGCCGGTGAACTTCGCCGGCCAGGTGCATTGGCCGTGGCTGGACTTCGGCCAGCCGGGCGTGACGAAGATGCTGGAAGGCTTCGACTACGTGGGGACCGGGCAAGGGCCGAGCATCAGCATCGGTTACGACCAGCGCCACGTCGGCACCTTCACCGATGGCTACCAGCTCGACCCTGACACGTTGCCGGGCGGCATCATCCCGTTCCCGGTGTCGGCGCCCACGCTGTCGGTGAAGCTGGATTTTGCCGGCGGCGAGGCGTGGAACGTGCAGAGCCTCCTGCTGTCGGTACGCGACCTGCGGGGTGGGCCGTGATCCGCCTTGCCACGCCGATGATCGAGGACTTCGCTTTCATCGCCCGCAACATGCGGCCCGACGAGATCGAGCAGCACCTTGCCATGACGGGGCTGGACGAGTACCGGCCCGACATTGCCGCGCGCGGGATGCTGGGCGCGGGCGGCACCAGCTACGTGATGGTCGACGAGGGCAACAAGCCGGTCCTGGTGGGCGGCATGTCGCCGGTTCGGCCGGGCGTGTGGCAGGCGTGGCTGGCCGGCACCGAGGCCGGGTGGGCGGCGCATTGGCGCGTGTTCACCACGTTCTGCCGGGGTCAGGTCGACGCGATGCTGGCCGATGGCGCGCACCGGGTCGAGGTGGCGGCGCTGGCAAGCCGCACCGCCGCCCATGACTGGTACGTGCGCGGGCTCGGCATGGCGCGCGAAGGCGTGCTGAAAGGCTACTGCGCGAACGGGGCCGATGCGGTCATGTTCGCCAAGACGAGGGCGACGGGATGAGCGGCGGCAACGACGACGCGGCGAAAGCCGCCAACCAGGCCGAGAAGCAGCGGCAGGGGGCCATCTCCAGCACGCAGGGCCGGATCAACCAGGTATTCAACGATCCGACCCGCAAGGCGGACATTGCCGACTACGTGGGCGCGATCCGCGAGTTCCATACGAAGGATCTCAACGAGCAGAAGGCCGACAGCGACCGCCAGCTCCGATTTGCGCTGGCACGCGGCGGCAACATCGGCGGCAGCACGCAGCGCGACCAGCAAAAGCAGTTCGGCAAGGACTACGCGGACGGCTTGCTGCAGGTGGAGCGCAAGGCGCAGGGCGCCGGCTCGCAGCTTGAGGCCGCCGACCAGGACGCCCGTGCACGGCTCATCTCGCTGGCAACGACGGGACTGGATGCGACCACCGCGGCGCAGCAGTCGGCCGCGGCCATGCGGACCAATCTGGAGGCGGGCCGGTCGACGGCGCTGGCCGAAGGCATCGGCGACGTGTTCGGCAGCGTGAAGGGCTTTGCCGACCGTGCACGCGAGGCGGCTGACCGGCGCCGGGGCTTGCGCGACTCGGGATACAACCTCTATCAGCCGAGCGCGGCGACCGGGTTCTACTACGGGGGCAAGCCGTGATCCGGCCGGCTACCGAGGCGGACATGCCCGCGATCCTGGCGATGGGCGCGGAGTTCTACGCGACCACGAGCTATGCCGGCTGGGCGGAGTACGCGCCGGAGTCGGTCGAGGTGCTGGCGCGCATGATGATCGACGGCGGCGTGCTCCTGCTGGCCGAGGTCGACGGGCGCGCGGTCGGCATGGTCGGCCTGGTGCTGGCGCCGTTCCTGTTCAACCACGCGCACACAACCGCGCACGAGGTCATGTGGTGGGTCAGCCCCGCAGCGCGGGCCACTGGCGCCGGCGTGGACCTGCTGCGCGCGATCGAGCCGGCGTGCCGCGAGAAAGGCGCGAGGGCGATCCAGATGATGACGCTGGCGAACAGTCCGGCGCAGGCCGCGGCCCTGTACGCAAAACTCGGCTACGTGCCGACCGAACACGCATTCTCAAAGGTGCTATGACATGGCTATCTCGACCAGTGCCGCGCTCCTGATTGGCACCGCGCTTGCCGCGGGCGGTCAGGCGTACAACACCGACCGCACGGAAAAGAAGCAGGATGCCGCGCTGGCCGACAGCATCCGCAACCAGTCCAAGCTGCAGCGCGAGGCCGACAAGAAGGTGAACGACCAGGTGGCCGGGCTGGAGGGCGACACGTCCGCCGACGAGGAAGCCGGTCGAATGGAGAGCTACATGGACATGCTGCGCACCGGGCGACCGGGGATGCAGGCCGGGCTCGCGCCAACGGTCGGCAGCAGCGCGTTCCAGTTGGACGCACGCGACGCGGGCGAGGACGTGGCGGCCGAGGCGCGCGACACGGCGAGCCTCATGTCGCGGATCGACGCGGCCGGGCTGCAGCGGCAGGGCGAGGCGTTCGGCTACGGCAACCTCGCGACCGACATTGGCCTGCTGGGGCGGCAGTCGTCCGGGCAGGCGTTCATGGACGACCTTCGCATGAAGGGCATCCGGCGCAACCCGTGGATCGACGCGGCATCGCAGGTGGCCGGCGGCTACGCATCGGCCGCTGGCGCGGGCGGTGGCGGCGGCAACACCGTGACCGGCAAGGGCCAGTTCTCCGGCCTGACCTACACGGCGCCGTCGACCCGCTCGGGCGCGAGCTGGCTCAACGCCTACGGGGCGGGAGGCTGACATGGCGGGACCGATGCAGGGCTGGAGCGCGCTGGGCGAAATGCTCGGTGGCGGCGTGGGCGAGCCTGGCGCTTACGAGGACGGCCTGAAAGCCGGCTACTCGGTCGAGAAGGCGCTGCAGGACGCGCGGCGCGCACGCTCGCAGGCTCTCATCGACTCGGCACGTTACGAGGCGCGGTCGGCCTTCACCCCCGAAGTGATGGCGCAGTATGCGCTGGGCGACCCGGCGGCGCAGGCGCAGGTGCTCGCCGGCACGATGGGCGCGGCAACCACCCCGGATCTTCGCCGGCTGGGCGACCACGGCCGGCCGCACTACCTGACCAACGTCAACGCGGCGCAGGAAGCGATCGAGGCCGGCGATGCGGCGACCTACAACCGGCTGAATGCCGCGGCGCTGGGTGAGGAGTACCAGCCGGTGCAGGTGCTCGGCGGTGCCTACGTGCCGGACGGCATGACGATGGACGCCATCCATGCGGTGCCGACGCCGGAATCGCTGTCGCGCATCGAGCAGAACGAGGCGCAGGCGGAAGCGTCGTTGGTCCGGGCGAACCGCGCACCGGCCGCGAAGGCGCCGCGTGCGCCATCGGCCGCCGCATCGGAGGCCGCGGTACTGGCGCAGGCGCGCGAGAAGGTCGCTGGCGGTGCCGACCCGGCCGCGGTGGCGCAGTACCTCATCCGAAAGGGCTATCCCGGCGTCGCCAAGCGGATTCACGCGCCCGTCCGTTGAAGCCGGCCACGGTCGCGGCACGGTGGCAACATGAGCGCCGACCTGTGGGATGACTTCGACGAGGCCACGACCGGCGCAACGCCGGGGCTGTGGGATGACTTCGACCAGCCGGCGGCGCTGACGCCCCGCGCAGCGGTGCCGAACGCCCCGAGCTTTGCCGGCGTCACGTCGTCGGCGCAGACGAGCGCGCTGGGCGACCCGGTTGATCTTCCGCCCGTCGCCGCAACCATCCCCGATGGCTTTCTCGGCGGCCTGGCCGACATTGCGGCCAACCCGATTGGCGCGCTGCATCGCCTGACCGCCCCCGTTGCGCGCGGTATTGCCGGTGCTGACCTGGGCGGAGCATTCGAGCGCGGCGCGGTGGGTGCTCTGGCCGGCAGCGGCCACGCACTCGGCGACTTCATCGACCTGACCGTGCAGCAGGCCAACCCGTTGCCGCAGATCATCGAGGCGGGCGGCGGCGTGGTGCCGGATGCGATGCGCGACCCGCTGGGCGCCCGTGCGCTGGCCGATGAGGCGCTGGCGGTGAACCGCGAGGTTGCAGCCGACCGCGCGGCGGCGATGCCGGTCCGGCCGACGATGGCCGACGTGCTCGCCACCCCCGACGCGGCGCTCGAGCAGTTCGGCGCCCGCGCGGCGACGATGGGCGCGGAGTCGGCGCCGCTGTATGCCGCCGCGCTGGCAACGCGCAACCCGGCGATTGGCTCCGGCGTGCTCGGCGGCGTCACCGGCGGTCAGACCTTCACCGACATGCGCGGGCAGGGCTTGGGCCGCGCCGACGCGGCGCAGGCTGCGGCGCTGACCGCAATGGCCGAGGCGGCTGGCGAGGGCGTGAGCCTGCCGGGCGTGATGCGCCCCGGCCCGGGCGGTTTCGCTGGTGCCGTGCTGGGCGAGGGCGGGCAGGAGGCGCTGGTGGAGCTGGCGCAGACCAACATCGCCGACCAGGCGCTCGGCACCGAAACTCCGATCGCGGAACAGTTGCTCGGCGCGCTGGATGCCGCGGCCGTTGGCGGCGGGCTCGGTGGCGCGGGTTACGTCGCAAGCAACGCCCCGGCGCTCCTGCGGCGCCCCGCGCCGGCCCCTGATCCCGCGCCCGCCCCGCAGCAGCCTCCCGCTGCAGCCGGCCCGCAACCGACCGTCGAGCCGGTCGCCGCGCCCCCGCGCGACGAGGCCGGGATGCCGGTCGAGGACGACGCCGACCTGGTGGCGATGGTGCAGAACCTCCTATCGCCGGAAGTGGCTGCCGCGCTCGGCATCGAGCCGGAGGCGCCGACCGAGAGCACCGCCGATCGCCTGCGCGCGATCTTCGGCGACGGCGCGACCCCGGCGCCGGAGTTGGACGCTTCCCGCCTTCCGCCCGTGATCGACGCCGACCGCATCTCGTCGGTGCTGGGTGAGATCGAATCTGCGCCGGCTGCGCCACCTGCCGCTACGGCAACCGAGGTGCGTACAAGCCAGCCGGCGCAGACCTTCACCCCGGAAGCGCCCGACC
>Ga0307414_10000161_pt1 | contig 44950 bp, 35 predicted proteins | sample DK1Ometagenome_FD_203804 | JGI IMG/M metagenome (GOLD analysis project Ga0307414, IMG submission 203804) | Maize rhizosphere microbial communities from greenhouse at UC Davis, California, United States - DK15-O-3 | ecosystem: Host-associated > Plants > Roots > Rhizosphere > Soil | place: USA... | reverse complement strand
TTTTATAAGTATCACTACTTGATAAAACATCTGTAAATGAATTACTTATGAAATCAGATTACAATAACGTCAATGAACTTGAATCTAATCAGCTGGTTTTCAAATTATTTTAGTGACTTTAAGTTTACATAAATTAAAACCATACGCTACTCGAATCATAATTTACAGTAAACATAGGCACTTGTAAAACTAAGGAGTTTTAATTAAATTTTTTCGAACCACAAAAAACCTCCAAAATCAATGACTTTGGAGGTTTGCTAAAAATTGGTGGTCCTTACGGAACTATTCACGAACCATTTTATGCAAGATTTGAAGAAAATAAATACTTCATTTTAAAGTTTCATAATAATTTGATAAGAGTTGTGAACACTTTTCTTGAAGAATTTTTGAGACACTATTTCGGCAACTGATTCATTTAACAAATTTATTTCAATCTAAGTTTCTCAAAATAAGAATTAGATTCTAAAATAATTTTTATAGACTAAGCTCTTATTTTACAAAAATCTCTTTCAATTGACCAATGACATTTCCTCCTCCAGAAATGGTTATTTCTCCGATTTTATCGGCGATTTTCTCTACATATTCCATTTCTTTCAATTTCCATAACATTTCATTTTCCTCCATCAATTTGGCAGTGTTCAACAAACTTCTGGTCGAAGCCGTTTCTTCCCGTCTCATGATGCTGTTGGCTTGCGCTTTTTTTTCGGCCACCAAAACCTGATTCATGATTTCTTTCATGTCTCCTGGCAAGATTACATCTCTTATTCCTGCATCTGAAACAGCCAAACCTAAATCACTGATTTTAGACTTAAGCTCCTCCAGAATTGCCGAAGCAATCGTGTCTTTTTTGCTCAACAATTCATCCAAAGTCAAGCCTCCGACAAATGCTCTCAAAGCCAATTGCATCAAAACATACAACTGTTTTTCGAAATCTTTGTTGGCTACCAATGCTTTCGAAATATCGGTAACTTGGTATCTTACATAGAAATTGATTCGCAAACCTGCTTTATCCTTAGTCAATAATTCTTGACCTGAGATTTCCAATTGTTGTTGTCTCATGTCTACTGTTTTGACTTCAACTGTGGTGCTGTTGTTCCAAAAATAATGCGTTCCCGCAGCCAACTCTTTGACAAAAGTTCCATTCACAAACAACAAAGCTTTGTCATTGCTCGACACAATAAACTTTCTCACATAAGCTCTTAACTTTACTGTTTCGAACAAAAACATTGGAATTTGTTCCGTGATTTCTACCTTAGACAAATCTATTCTGGAGAAATACATATTGGTTACGCCTTTCCAAAAAGCATAGCTTCCAGCAGTCAAAACTTCTTTAAAATTCCCATTTACAAATTGCAATACAATTTCGTTGTCGGCCACTTCAACAACTTCCAACATAGCCGCTAAGGCTTCATTTTGTATCAATATATTCAATTCGTATGGTGATTGAAAAGCCACGGTTTTTTCGTAAACCATCACTTGTTTATCTCCAAAAATCCATTGTGAACCTTCTGTTAATACTTCAACTAATTTTCTGTTTTCGAATACCAAACCTACTTGATAGGCATCGATTGTAATTCTTTTTATCATGATATTTTTTATTTTTTAATCATTATTTTTTATCCAACGGATTAAAATCCGTTGCTACAATATGGATTGTTCCTACGGAACTAAAAAGTGTCTTCTTTTTCTATATTCTATTTTCTAAATAAAAAACCGCGTTGCCTTTCTCCTCCGAGAAAAACGGGCGAACATTTTGTTGTTTGCTTACCCCATTTCTTTGCAATTCTGTTTTGAAAAAGCATAGCTAAAAATGCTCAAACAATCAAACCGAAAAGAAAAAGCGTATTTCAACATACATTCCTGTTTGCACTGGCTTTATCGTGAGTGTAAAATTTCAGATTCTAAAAACCTGATTTCACTGACAAAGACAAATCAGTTTTTTGAGGTACATCTTTTTAAGAGTGATGCGCTCTAGCGACAAGCCAATGTCAGACCGAACCAAAATCGGTGCAGGATTCGAACCTGCTAATTGTCTATTGTTCTACCGAATTGAACTATTCCGATTGCTCGGAAGCGGGATTCGAACCCGCAACACATAGTGGGAACCGTTTTTTGGAAAACAGTCAAAAACCTCCAAATCAAGTTGCATAGAGAAACCTCATCCGCTTTCGCGAAAAGCCCCCTACAATGGTGCCATACAGAAACACGCAACAGGACTTGTTTGATATTTTTCAGTCTATAAAAGAACATGTTTTATTTTTGGAGCAAATATTCAAAAAGGAGTGCGCAAGGATTCTGCGTAGTAAAAATTTATTTATATTAAAAAGGATAAAATGAAAAAAAATAATAAAAATTTGTAGTTGATTTTAAGAAAATTTTTACCTTTCAGCATATTTTTTTAGTAGTTTTTCAAGCAGATAAAATAAATATTTATAGCGAATTCTAAATACAATTTTAAATGAAAAAACACCTTAAATACATCGAAGGCAATTCGGATAAATTCTGGCAAATTGAAGTTTCTGATAGTAATTTTACTGTTACTTATGGTAAAAACGGAACTTCAGGAGTTTCGCAAATTAAATCATTTGCTAATGCCGATGAATGTTTAAAAGCTGCCGAAAAACTTTTGGCTGAAAAAATAAAAAAAGGGTATTCAGAAAGTGGTGAAGTAACCATAACCAAAAAAATAGATCCTAAAACGGGAAAGGTTTCTAATATTTATGAAATATTATACGAGTATGATTCCATAATAAAACAAAAAAACACGGACTTACTTTTGCCTTTTTTGATAAAAAATGCAAAAGGAAATTTAGAACCCATCCGAAAACACATCAATAAAAATAAGCGGTACTGGATGACTTATATAGATCTGGCATTGGAACCTGGTTATGTAAAAACAAAGAAAAATTGGGATTGGGGAATACGTGGTGATGATAAAATTAAAGAAATCATTACATTAAGTGCTATTGCTTTGTATGACAAAACCGCTATTTTATCCTTTGATGAAGCTTTGGGTTTTCTTGAAAAGGCACATGAACCTCCCATTTTGGAAATTTTACTTTGGGCAAAACCCAATTGGATTGAATTTTACCTTTTAGATAAATTTAGAAAATCGGAATGGATTAATTTCGATTATAAATCCTTGCGTTTTTTGGAAGAAAAAAATTTAGTCGATTTTAATCCTGAATTATTTGCCTTGTGCTTATCCCGATTTAATAGTTGGTCGGACAAAACAAAACCACGTGAATTTGTAGATTTTTTATCGAATGATAAAATTGCTTACGAACGAGATATTCCACAATTATTCAACTACGAGACCAATATCCAGAACAGCACTTTTAGAGAAAATGCGAACGCAACTCATCGAGAATGCAATACTTGGTCTATTGCTTTTCAATTGTTACTGGCTGAAAACAAAATGGATAGAAAACTCTTTCTTGAACATGCAATTCTAATTCAAACTAAAGAATGGAACAATAATCTAAAACTATTTTTTAGAAAAAACATAGAAGAATTACAACCTGCAGTAGATGAATTAATCCCGTTTCAAGAAAATATATTTACCTATTTCAATAATTCGAATCCAACAATTACCAATTACGGTTCCGATTTAATCAAAAAAATATACGAGCATCCTAAATTTAAAACCAAATCCTATTTAGAATGGTTAGAAGGATTGCTTATGCGAAGCGATTGCAAGGCAGCTATAAAAAATAGTCTAATTATTTTAGAAAAAATAAGTAAAAGTAATCCAAAATTCAACAAAACTATTGCAATTTTAATAGTGGACAGCTATGTAATTCCCGATTTGAGTCTTCAAGAAAGAACCACAAAACTGATACTCAAAATAGGAAATCCCAAAGATGCGGTTTTGAGAGAGAAATTATCTACAATGGCTTCTTATATGCAGGGAACTATCAAATCTAGTTTAAGTAATTTTCTAAATGAAGAGGCTTTATCAGTGGATGAATCCTCTTTTGAAAGCTATGAATTCAATCCCAAAAAAGCACCATTATTAGTTAATGAAGTGGAAATGCCAAAGGATTGGAATGATATATTATTCCTTTATGGACAGTTTATTGCATCCGAAGAAATCATAGATGCGGAAATTCTGTTGAATGTATTTATAACACAAAGAGAACTATTTCCAAGTGATTATTCAGAACAATTACAACCCTATTTAAAACAATTAGAAAAAACATATACCGATAGTGTTCTTAAAAATTATACAAAAAACCTATTAATCAATAGGGTTGAGAACAAAAACTTTGTCTATAAATTGAACGATAGCAAGTATATAACATTAAACACACTACGTTCCATAAAGCCAATCATCGAAAAAGTGATGCAAAAAAATAGCATCCATTCGGTTTTGCCTTTAGTTTCATTTCCTACGCACCAACCGCATTGGGTAGCTCCTAAAATTTTACTCGAAAGAATGATTGCGTATCAAAAAGCGAATGAAGCTATTGATCCAGTCGATTTGAGTATTGCTATCAGCAGAATGCCTCGCGAAAATATTGCCGAAGCAATTCCCCTTTTAGATCAATTAGATACTGACATGAAACAATTAATGTCTTTTTGTTTGGGAATTACTAAAGAAATAAACATCAATTCTAGTTCGATTATAACCAAATTATTTCAAAAAGTAGGTGGATCAACTCCAAACACAGAAAAAATTGCACTTTATGCTTTGGCTGCCAGAACTTTTTATCCAGCAGAATTTTTTTCAGAATTCGAAAAAACCTATTTAAATGATATTCCTTTTGTCATTGCACCATTTGTGCCAAAGATTTCATTCAAAGAAAAATGGAATGAATGGAAAGATTATCAAACCAAAGAATTAGTGCGTTCGCCTTCGTGGACTGAACTTCGTGTTGAATTGACTAAAGAGAAAACAATTCCCATTTATTTACTTTACAGTCTAGACCTGCATCGTAAAGTAGAAAAAAATTCTTGGACAACCGATTATAAAATTAGCTCTGTAGAGAATGTGTATTACTGGAACAGTTTAATGCCACAAAATAACGAGCCATTGGCTATTAATTTATTAGACAAAAGTTGCCGCATTACAGATGGAACCAATAATGAATTGAAAGGTTTTTTAACGATTGTTAATCGACCTGGATTTCAATTTTTAGAAACTTCTTTACTCGTTTTTGCCTGTTGCTTCTTCCAAGAAAAGAAAGACATTCGCTTATTGGCCTCTGAAGTTTTGATCAATTTGGTCGAAAATCAATCTATCGATATTTCTTTATTTGCAGCAAAAAGTGCTTATTTAATTTCGAATAAATATGGCGTTTTACTGCGGTATATAGAAGCCGTAATCGCATTAAAAGATATTTCAGCACTACACAATTCGGCTTTATTTTTACTTTTGGATGGAGTACTTAAAAATATGGAGCTGCCAGAAAAACTACCTACCAATTTCAAAAAAATGGTAGAAAACTATCTCGATGTGATGCTAAAAACAAATCAAAAACCTGCAGCAGAAACCAAAGTATTTTTTGAAAAACTAGAAAAGAACAACGCATTAAAAGCATTGATTAAACAAATCTTAAACCAACAGTAATGGACGATTTACAATTAAAATACCAAGGAATTTCGACCATAAGCAAAACCAAAGGCATCAATAATTTGGTCATGGCACATCAAACCGAAATTGAAGAAGTAAATAACATTCCTTGCTTTTTTTGGGGAAATTTAACTGATCCATACGTTACAGCCAAATGTTGGAGTACGATCGCCAAAGTGGTTCGTTCTAGTTTTGGTCCTATTCCACCCAGTCTGCGTGACCCTATTGTTTCTGCTGGAGCCGAAAGACTCCGCTTTGAAGGTTTTTCGTCCTGCAATGGCGTTTATGTTCGATTGGATATGAAACCAGATGCTATTGACGGAGAATTTATTGCAAACGGCACCACCAATGTCGATTTTAATGATCCTATGCTCAATGCGCTCAATGCGATTCAAAAAAACGAAAAAGTAACCTTAGCGGTTGGGCAACAAGAAGTACAAGTGATTACCACAAAAACCAAAGTAGTCGAAAAGAAAGTAAGCTTGCCGATGCGCTGGATAAAAGGTTTGACAAGCGTTCAATTGTATCTTGCCGATATGGAAATGCAATTTGAATTGACAAAAATGCAAACCATTCTATTGTTTCAAAGTTTGCCAAAAGGAAATGTAAAAGGCGAATTCTACATTACCAACAGAGCCGGAAAATTTATGTTTTCTACTCTCGCTACTTCTGATAGTGTGCGTATTGGCGGCATCCATAGATTACGTTTGTTAGAAGGCGTTTTGGCCATAGTCGATAAAATTTATATTTATGAATCCTCAGACAAAGAGACTTGCGCTCTGGTTTGCGAATTTGGAAAAATGCAATTATTAATGGCTTTCTCTCCAGATGCCTACAGAGGTTTTTCGGGCGAAGGAAAAGCATTGGAAAATATGGCCGAAAATGTGCCTACAGAATGGGTTTATGGCTTGAATAGTTTGCTAAAATCGAATGAAACATTTGATCCTACGATGTTATCCATAGAAAACGATATTGACTTTGGCACCATGGAAAACCTTACCGCAAGCTTATCCTCTATGGGATTGTTGGGTTATGATGTAGCTGAACGCAACCATTTTTACAGACGACTGCCTTTTAAAACCGAAAGGATTTTAAGTCTCAACCCAAGATTGAAAAATGCCAAAAAATTAATAGACAATGAAGATATTGAAATTGTTATTCGAAAAGCCAATTACATTGAGGCTAAGGTAAAAGGGACAGGAGTTACTCACAAAGTAATTATTGATGGCGAAAACCAACGTTGCACCTGTGATTGGTTTACAGCTTACCAAGGGAAAAGAGGGATTTGCAAGCATATTTTAGGAGTGAAAATGATGGTTGGTTAATGATACAATTCTTCTCTTATCTGTATTAAATTTGCAATAGCTTTTTCAACATTGGGGCTTTCCGGCAAATAGGAAGTTTCATAATGATTTTCAATGGATGCAATCAAATCATCCGCCTTTTGCAATACATCATCATATTCCATGTCGCCTGCTTTTATGGACAATAATTCCTCCCGATTGGGAACTCGAATATTTAATTTTCCTGTAACCAGAATTTTTTCAGCGGTTTGCAATAATCGGATGGTGTGCATCATATTTTTGCTGTCGTAATTCTTGCCGTGTTGCTGATTAGTATTATAGCGTTCTTCATTACGTTTCTCCATCCAATCCCAGTATTCTTTGTATTCTTTGCAATATTTAGAATAACCGTCTTGATTGCACGACAAATAAGCCACTTCTTTTTCTCCTTTTGGGATTGAGGACAAAGACACTTCATTGGAATTTTCGTTTTTGATAATGCCACGGTAACCCAAAGTGTTGTTTTGGTCATAAAACAGCGCATACATTCCTTTAGAATTAGACATATTGATTAAACCGCAACGTTCCTGAACGAAAGCTTTAGCTGCCAACCATTGCGAAAGTGTAACCGAATCATAGCCTTGCAAGACATAACAAAAATCCAACAGGGTTTTCTTTTGCTTTTCCATTGGGTTGACGATTTTCTTTTTCAATCCTCTCGCTTTTTTGATTTGTGTCATGGCATAACCCGCAAAACTGTCTTTGCACAATTTAGACAAGAAATCCTCTATCTTCAAACGCTCCATCAACGGATGTTGGTACAAAATACAATCTTCTGGCGATGCCAAAATCTCCAGTATATTAGGATTGTTTTTGAGCAACAATTCCACAAAACGACCTAATTCATAATACACCTCATCATTGGTTTCATTACTAATTTGCGGAATATAATCTAACCCAAAGAATTTTTCTTTAGGTAAATAATACACGCCTTTGATGTCCGTATCTGATGTTGGTGTATCTAAACCAAAGGATTTGCTACCCGAAATAACTTCGAAGAGAATTAGGTTGTGGGATTTGAGGTTTTGTATGGTCATACTTTTTTATAGTTGACAACTGACAGGTTTTAATTATTCGATGATCTTATTAATTTATCTTTGATATGAACTAAATTAAAAGCTACATCTTTTGTAGCGGAATTAAATGCTTCATCTGAATTTTCAAAAGAGGCAAAAATCAAAATTTGAGATTCTACATGCAATGAAATTCTCTTTAGAAAGCTGTGGAAATTCCCAATAGCTGCATCTTGTTGTTTCGGTTCATCCATCATAATAAGTTTTGGGTGGTTTCCGTCAAATTTATTAGATGTATCAAGTAAACTAAGGGTGTAAGCCCAAATACACCTAATGAAATCACTTCCTGACGAATCAAACCTTATGCTGTAATCTTTTGTCTCTTCTCCAAAAGATTTACTTATTACGGGTAAATAATTTTCCCTCGAAATATGTATAAATTCACTTTGTTGACTAGTATAATTAAACTCTTTAAGCAAAATTTTAAATTTCGTTTCTAAAAATTCAAGTTTCTCATCATCATTAAATGAAAAAAAGTTTTTAGGCAATTTACTTTCATTAACCACAACTTTTTTCCATTGATTAGATAATTCTTTTAAGTCTTCTATTAACAAATTGAAATCTTCAAGAAATTTATTGTAAAATTCTATACGCTTTTTAAGATTTAATCTGTTCTCAATTTCTATAATGGAAGGCAATCTTTCATCAGATGTTAGCTCCTTTTTTATTTGTCTAACACTTGCTCTTGCTTCGGATAATCTTACTCTATATAAATCCAGTTTTTTTTCCTTTTCATTAATTGTTTTTTCCTGACCTTCAATATAAACTGTAACCATTTTAATTTGAGCATCAATAAAATCAATATTGTCATCTAAACGCATTGGAACTTGCTCAACTGCTAAAGGCAACAATGAATCTTTAATATCTTGATTACAGGTTGGACAAGTTTCACTTGAAGTTTTTAAATTAAAATCAGCCCCAAGGTTTTTTACTTTTAAAGCTCCTTTATTTTTTCTTAAATCGTCTTTTAGCAACTCTAACTGCAACCTATAGCTACGCAATCGATCTTTGTCAAAGTTTAACTCTGTTGACAAAAGTTCATAATTTAAAGACAAATTATTGATAAAGCTATTTATCTTTTCTAGTTGAGCTTCATCATTTGAAATATTTTGACCAACTGTAAAAACAGTTTTATTTTGTGTAGCTTTTAATTCTTCAACTTGTAAATCTATATAATTTGAAATTGTAAATTCTTCTTCATCTTTTGTCAACAAAATATTTAACCCTCTATAATCGTTAATTATTATAGGCTTTTGTTCAAGACCAACAATTCTTCCACCTCCTTTTTCTGTAAGTCTAATAAACTGATTGTTTAAAGTTGTCCACTTCTCTTCAATAATTCTTTTGTTGAAAGCAATTTGTTGTTTCCTTTTTTTATTTTCACTTACATCTAACTTTAAAAGAAACTCTACAACTCTTGCTTCTTTGTTAGATAACCCATAATGTGGCATGGTAGCAAAAAAATCAGACCATCCTGATTTTTGCTCAATCATAAATGAAGAAGCAATCTGTTGAATATATAATTTTCTAGAGTCTCCAGCATTGGTCAAAACGTTAGGTAAATTCCAATCCAAGAAGTTTTCTAAGAATAAATGAAAACCATATATTTCATCTGTAGCACCACCTTTATCGTGAATATACATTGGTTTCATTTCAGGAAGAATGTCTTCCGTATCATCAATTAGTTTCCCAAAATAAACATCTACTAATTGTGGTTTTCTGTCTGAATTACTTATAACACTTCTTTTAATCGTGATAATATCACTTTTACTATTTTCAATTTCCAAATAAACAAAAGACTGTACTACTTTGTGGAATACATCCTTTGGATATTCAACTTGGTCTCTAAAAACAGATTGCATAGTTTTTTCATTCTTACCTCCAATTATTTCTTCAAAACCAAGACAATATGTAATTGATTGAAAGAGACTGCTTTTACCGCTAGTATTATCTGCTCTAATGATATTTAAACCATTAGTAAATTCATAATTCGAACCATAAAGACCAGAATCAGTGTTAACTTCAAACTTTATTTTATTAATTTTTAACATTGAATAATGACCATTTATTTGAAATAGATTCTATTCTATTATCAGTTATTTTTCTTTTTCCCACAAAATTTAAAAACTCAAACTCTTCAACAAAAACTTCAGCCTTTACAATTAACTTGTAAAAATCAGCGCCTTTTTCAGTTAATAAATATTTTCCATTTTCCATAGTGCAAATATTCTCAGATATACAGAATAAAAGTGCCCTATTAAGTGCAGGTTCAATTCCCCATACAGCAATATCTTTATCATAATTGCTTTTTATTAGTTCTAAAACTTCATCCTTGTTTTTGTCATCTTTTAAAGCCCAACTTAATAAGTGCAATTTTAACAAACTGGATTTATTGCCAATACATGTAATTGATAATATCATCACAATTTGTGCAATCTTGTAAACAGGTCTATAATCAACAGGAATTGAAATAGGCTTTTTAGAAAACTTTATATTTTTTATTTCAAAATCACTCATTTACTCAAAGCTTATTGGGCATCTTAAAATCCAGTCTGCTAATACTTGATTCGTTAGATTCATTATCATTTCTTGCTCTAGTTTAGGAAAAGTAGCATTCAGCTTTTCTTCGACTAAACTTTTAAAACTAAAATATAGTGCATTTTTATCTTGAACTGGAAACATACACTTTTCTACAACCTCATTCTCAACCAAACTGACAATCGATAAAAATTTTTCATATTCAGTTGGATATTCATTTTGCCACATTCTCAAGAGAATATTTCCTCCCAAAAAAGAAGCTATTGTTTTTTCTGTCAAATCATCAACTCGTTTGTCAATATTAGGAGCATTCTCATCAAACCTTAATGAATGTTTTCTTTGGGCATTCTTTACCAAGTTTATTTCTTTACCTTTCCATTTCAATTTGTCGGTATTTGTAATCGGTGTATCGGGAGATAAATTTATTTTTTGATTAGTAGAGTCTATTGCAAGATTCAAATGAGGATGTAAAAAACTAATGTCTTCAAAAATAACCTCAAAATTATCATAATCAATTATTGATAATCCCCAAGATTTTACTTCATCTCGTTTTGAAGTACAATGAGCAACTATTTCATTTTTCCCATATATTGGTGTAACGAAATACCACTTATTTATTTTAGTATCTCCTAAAAAACCTTTCAATTGCTTTTCAAAAGTCTTCAATTTAGCTAAATCTTTAGTTATTTTATCTCGTTGTTTTATGTATAGTTCAGCACTAGAATATGATTCATCTGGACAATAACATTGAAAAACTTTGCCTGTTCTAGTAAATCCCTCTATTCCATAATCCCCTGGAGTGGCTTTAACTTCTTGATAACCTTCTTCTCTAAAGTTTTGTTTAAAGCAAATTTGACTTATTGATTCCCATTTATCTCCATCAAAAGCACCATATTCAGTTTTTATCATATACAGCAATTTAGTTGTTAAATTTAGTTGTTTTTTATTAATTCCCTAAAAACCCCATCCAACTCCTCACTCATCTTCTTTCCACTCCCCAATCCACTCGCATTCTCTTGATTAAACTTCACTGTTTCCAACAAAAAATTAGTAATCAATTCCTCTTTCGGATGCAAGTATTTTTCATCTTGGTTGGCTTTTATAGCCATTAGTTCTATTACTTTTTCTTGTATGTGTGGTGGTGCAATAGGCAATAATTCAATAAAATCCACTGGCGGAAACGTATTCTTTTCTATTATCCATTTTCCAGCTAATGCAGTGCGCAAGGCATAGAAGTAGCTTTTTAGTTTTACTTCTTCGGCTTGGCATACCTCCATAAAATTTTTTGTTGTTCCTAAATAATGGTGCAAACACGCAATAGGTGAGAAGCAATCTTTGGCTAAATTTCGCATTCTATTGGCAAACGCTTCGTTTTCATAATACACCACAGGCGAATACAACCACTCCAGCAAAGGTGCATTGGATTTGGCTAATAGTTTTATGGCTTTCCGTAAATCCCAACCCGAGCCATCCAAATCATCTTCGGTCATAAACTCAATTACATCGGGTTTTTCCCAAAGCGAAAGGTAATAGTTCAAATCGTGTTTGTAGATGAAACGAATGTCATAATCGCTGTCTGGAGAAGCAAATCCCCAAGCACGACTACCTGATTCGACAGCAAAAAGGATTTCCACTCCTTTTTCTTTTTCTATCTGTTTTAATTTTTCCAGTATTTTCTTTTCCATAATGTATTCTCAAATTAACAAATAATAAACCACAAATACTTCAAATAATTGAAGTATTTATGGTTGCCATAATCCAACTGTTTTCCAACTTAAACTACCAAGACTTACTGTCGCTTGGGGAGGATTTGAACCTCCATCTTTTGGATAAAGAATAAAACCTAACCCGTTTTGGAAACCTGTTAGGTTTGGTAATACTAATCTTCTCTACTTCCGTCATCGGCCATTCTTACCATTTTTGGGGTAAACTTTGCCACGACATCCACCAATTCTTGTTGTGCTGCCATTACTTGGTTAATGTCTTTGTAAGCCATTGGGGCTTCGTCTAATCCTGCACCAATAAGCGTGACACCGTGATTTTTCAAGATGGTTTGCATTTCGTTTTGGGTAATGGATTTTAAGGCTTGGGTTCTGCTCATTTGTCTTCCTGCTCCGTGTGAAGCGGAGTTTATGGCATTTTCCTCGCCTTTTCCCCTTACCAAAAATCCTGGTGCGGTCATACTTCCCGGGATAATTCCCATCACGCCTTTTCCAGCTGGTGTGGCTCCTTTTCTGTGCACGATAACTTCTTCGCCGTTCCAGACTTCTTTCCAAGCAAAGTTGTGGTGGTTTTCCACTTTGGCCAAAACCGTTGCCCCTAAAGCCTTTTGCATTTTGACGTGAATGATTTCGTGACAAGCAGAAGCGTAATCGCCTGCCAAGTTCATGGCTATCCAATATTCTTGCCCCAACTGGGAATTCATGTCCAAGTAGGCTAAGTTTCTGGCGGTATCGGGTAATTTGCAAACGTCTTTGGCTATTTTGGTATAATGTCCCGCAATAGTTGCTCCCATTCCTCTAGAACCCGAATGCGTCAATAAAGCCACATATTTTCCTTTTGGAATATTCAAAATAGCATCATCTTGAGCAAATTCCATAATTCCGAATTCCACAAAGTGATTTCCACCTCCTGAAGTTCCTAATTGTGACCAAGCCTTGTCTTTTAAATTCTTGATAAAAGCCGTACTGTTAAAACCTTCATTATCCAAGACTGCATGATTGGCTTTGTATTGCCCGTGGAAACCGTGTCCCGCTCCAAACTTAGTATGTGCTACCAATTCTCGTTTGAATTTGGCTTCGTTCTCATAATAAAATCCTTCGGGAATATCGTAAACCGATAATGCCATTCGGCAGCCAATATCGACTCCAACTCCATACGGAATAATAGCATTTTTGGTTGCCAAAACTCCTCCAATAGGCAAGCCATACCCTTGATGCGCATCGGGCATTAATGAACCGGCAACTGTTACCGGCAATTGCATAGCAACTTCCATTTGCTTTCTGGCACCTTCCTCAATTTGTCCCAATCCATAAGCGGAATAGGCATTTGGGGTTAGGTTTAAAGCAATGAAATCTTCTGGTTTTTCATTGGCTTTTTCAATTAATGCTACAGCTAAAGAACTGAAAATACGATCTTCCAGATAGTCTTCAGGAGTTGCTAATACGTTCTTGAAATGGGTTATCATTTCGTCTCGTTTGAAGCCGTTTCTTTTTCTGTTTATTTTTAATGCGATTCCGATGATTTCTCCTTCAGGAAATCCTAATTTCATTAACTCATTTCCGTTAATTACTGTTTCCATAGTTTTTCTTTTTTTTTTTGATGATACAAATGTTTTACTCAAGTGCGCAATTATTCTGCGTAGTAAAAAATATTTATTTACTTTTGATCAATTAATCATTCGAAATAAGAGATTATGTCACAAAATAAAAATGCGCTTATTCGCTATAAGACCATCGATAAATGTTTGCAAAACCAGTATCGAAATTGGACTTTAGACGATTTAATTGATGCGGTAAGCCATGCTATGTATGAATATGAAGGAAAAGAAAATCCAGTAAGCAAGCGTACAATACAATCGGATATTCAAATGATGCGAAGCGAAAAATTAGGCTATAACGCACCGATTGTGGTTTATGACAAAAAATATTATAAATATGAAGACGACGGTTTTTCGATTACTGATATTCCGCTTACGGAAACTGATATGAATGTCTTAACCGAGACAGTAGCTATGTTGAAACAGTTTAAAGATTTTTCGTTGTTTAATGATGTTTCGGATATTTTACAGAGATTAGAAGATAAAATCTATGCAGAAAAATCCAATTCGAAACCCGTAATACATTTGGATAAAAACGAAAAACTAAAAGGATTACATTTTTTAGATGAAATATATCAGGCGATTATTAAGAAGGTAGTTTTAGTAATTACCTATAAATCCTTCAACTCAAGAGACGAAAAACAATTTCATTTTCATCCGTTTATTTTAAAGGAATTCAATAACCGCTGGTTTGTGATTGGAAAAAGAAAGCAGAATCAACCGATTACTAATCTGGCTTTGGACAGAATTATAAAAATTGATTATGATTTTAATTTGGCTTACTTAGAAAATAATTTTAATGCTGATGCATTTTATAAAAATGTAGTTGGAGTAACTGTAAATACTGGTTTACAGCCTCGAAGAATAGAACTTTGGATCGATGCTTACAATGCTCCTTATGTACTTACTAAACCTTTGCATAATTCGCAAAGGCTTATTAAACAAAATGAAGATGGAAGTATTATTGTGCATTTATTTGTTATTCATAATTATGAACTTGAACGTATTTTATTAGGTTTTGGGGAAAGTCTGGAAGTATTGCGTCCTGAAAATCTACGTAACAGAATTACAACTATTTTATCAAATGCTTTGTCCCGGTATCAAAAAAAATAATGCTATTTCTTCTTAAAAAAATACTATCTGATAAAAAAATAAACCATACAAAGTTCGAACCAATAAAGTCAATAAATACAATACTTTATGGAGAGATGTTAATTACAATGCTAATTTTCGAACCAAAAGAAACCTCTAAAATCAATGACTTTAGAGGTTTATTAAATTTTGGTGGTCCTTACGGAACTATTCACGAACCATTTTCTACAGGATTTGAAGAAAATTTCAAGATAGAAATTGTTTATTTATAAATGTACTATATTTTTTGTGATGTATTTCTTTATTTAAATATTGAAGTTTCTTGTTTCAATTTGATTACAAATGGTTTAAAAAAAATAGCTACTTTTGTGTAGATGATAAAAAAGAATATATATATTTATTTTCTTTTCATAGCTTGTTTTATTCAATTAGGACATAGCTTATTTCCGCATACCCATGAAATGGAACATTATAATCATGGAAACCATCATCATCATGATGATGATTCTAAAGAAAATAGCCTTTCTCATTTTTTCTCCCATTTTAATCATCAACCAGATAGCTTTTCTAACTCCAATGTAGAGGAAGTAACAAAAATTGTTAAAAGTTTTTCAAGTGAAGTACTGATACTTGAAATCTTTTCAAATATCACCACAAACTTTACTTTCTTTAATAAAAATATAGTAGTTCGAAACAAAGAACCACTCATTTTTATTTCTCCTCATTTATATTCCTTACAATTTCGTGGTCCGCCCACACTTTTTAGCTAAACTATTCATTATTTGAATTACAGGACACTTATTGCCTTTTCTGGGCTTTAAGTTATTTTCATATATACTAATTTCTAAAATACAATCAATGAAAAAATTATTGTTTTCAATGGCAATCGTAGGTATGTTATTTACTGCTTGTAATGGCAAAAAAGCTGAAGAACATGGACATGACCACACAGATGGAACACACCAACACGCAGATGGTGAAGAGCATCAAAACCACGAAACGGATACCGTTTCACAAGAAGAATTTACAGTTGGTAAAGACAGTGCAGCTACAAAAGAAGTGCATGAGCACCAACACGAAAATGGCGAAAAACACGACCATTAATCTTTTAGATGCCTATAGTTACTTGAAATTATAGGCATCAAATTAACATTTATGATATATGAAAATAATACAAAAAATAACGCTTCTTGTTTTATTCTTAATTGGAATAACAAGTTGCAACAATAAAGAAGAAGCAAAAGAAAGTGCTTCGCTCGAACCATTGGCTTATACACTTTATACTGAAAACACAGAATTGTTTGTTGAATTTAAACCTTTGATTGTGGGTGAAACTTCAAAGTTTGCCGCTCACTTTACCATTTTGGGTGAAAATTTTAAAGCTTTAACTGACGCAAAGATTACTGTTAGTTTAATTATTGGAGATAAAGGAATTAAAAATGCTGTCGATGCTCCTAGCTCTCCTGGTATATTCCGTTTGGCATTAAATCCGAAAACAGCAGGAACTGGAACTTTAGTTTTTGACATCGTTACCAAAGATTTTACAGATAAAATTACTATTGAAAATATAGTAGTTTACGCTAATATGAAAACTGCATTGGCCAAACAACCTGAACACGTTGATAGTGGCGATATATCTTACTTAAAAGAACAAGCTTGGAAAGTTGAATTTGCTAATCAAGAAGTTAAAGAGCAAACGTTTAATGATGTAATTAAAACAAGTGGTCAAATTCTCTCTGCACCTGGGGACGAAATGATTGTTACTGCTAAAGCAAGCGGTGTGGTTGTTTTTTCAGGTAAAAATACCATTGTTGGTTCTGCTGTAAATTCAGGAAATTCACTTTTTACCATTACTGGAGCTGATATGACAGAAAGTAATATCGATGCTTCGGTTAAAGATGCTAAAGCGAATTACTTAAAAGCCAAAGCCGATTATGAGCGTTCTAAATTATTAGTTGCTGATAAAATTGTTTCAGAGAAAGATCATCAACAAATTAAATTACAATTTGAAAATGCGCAAACTGTCTACAATACGGTTTCTAAAAATTATAGTGGTAAAGGTCAGAATGTATTAGCTCCAATGGCTGGTTTTGTTAAGAATATTTTAGTTACTGAAGGACAATTTGTACCATCAGGAACACCATTGGCTACAATTTCAAAAAACAAAAGATTATTGGTTCAAGCGAATGTTTCTCAAAACTACTTTAGTAGATTATCTAGTATTACATCAGCTAATTTTAAAACACCTCAAAGTGATGTTGTTTATAATACAACTACATTAAATGGTAAAATAGTTTCTTATGGTAAAAGTGCCTCCGCTTCAACACCATTTATTCCTGTAACTTTTGAGGTTAATAATGAAGGTCAATTAATTTCCGGTTCTATAATTGAAATTTATCTTAAATCTTCAACTATTGCTGATGCTTTAGTAGTTCCTGTTTCTGCTTTAATTGAAGAACAAGGAATTTTCTATGTTTATGTTCAAACTGGTGGCGAAAGTTTCCAAAAAAGAGAAGTGAAACTTGGTGCAAGTGATGGTTTGAATGTACAAATTTTATCAGGAATAGCTGAAAACGAAAGAGTAGTTACCAAAGGTGGTTATCAAATCAAATTATCTAATGCATCAGGTGCTTTGCCTGCTCACGGACACGAACATTAAAAGCTAACTTATGCTAAATAAAATAATTAAATTCTCACTACACAATAGATTTTTTGTAGTGATAGCATCGGTTTTACTGCTGATTTTTGGTAGCGTTGTTGCTTCAAAAATGGAAGTAGATGTATTTCCTGATTTGACAGCTCCAACCGTTGTTGTGCTTACTGAAGCTCATGGTATGGCTCCGGAAGAAGTAGAAAAATTAGTTACATTTCCTATTGAAACATCAGTCAATGGTGCTACTAATGTCAGACGTGTTCGTTCTTCTTCCTCTGCTGGAATTTCTATTGTATGGGTTGAGTTTGAATGGGACACGGATATTTACAATGCAAGACTAATTGTAAACGAGAAAATTACAGCTGTAGCCGAAAAATTGCCTCAAGGTGTCGGAAATCCTACCATGGGTCCACAATCTTCCATAATGGGAGAAATTATGTTGGTGAGTGTAACTGCTGATAAAACTTCTCAAATTGATTTACGGACTATAGCCGATTGGACAATTCGACCAAGACTATTAGCTACTGGTGGTGTATCGCAAGTAGTAGTTATTGGTGGAGAATATAAGCAATATCAAATATTGGCATCACCTCAAAAAATGAATTACTATAACGTTTCACTTACTGAATTACTTAAAGCGAGTGAAGAAGCTAATGGTAATTCGTCTGGTGGTTTTATGAATGAATACAATAACGAATATATCGTTAAAGGCATCGGCAGAACCAACGATATAAAAGAAATTGGGAAGTCAATAATTAAAATGCAGAATGGAAATCCAATCAAAATTGAAGATGTTGCTGAGATCAAAATTGGTGCTTCTTTAAAAATTGGTGATGGCTCGTTAAAAGGCGAACCTGCTGTAATCATGACGGTTATGAAACAGCCTTCAACGAATACCTTGGAGCTTACCGAAACCATTGATGCTTCGATAGCTGATATTCAAAAGAACTTACCCAAAGACGTTCACATTAACACTAAAATTTTCCGTCAGGCAGATTTTATCAATGCTTCCATCAGTAATATTCAAAAGACTTTATTAGAAGGAACTGCCTTTGTAATCATCATTTTGTTTCTGTTTTTGATGAATTGGAGAGCAACCTTTATTTCTTTATTGGCCATTCCGATTTCATTAATAGTTGCCATATTAACTTTAAAATACCTTGGTTTTACCATTAATACCATGAGCTTAGGAGGTATGGCAATTGCTATTGGTGATTTAGTTGATGATGCCATTATTGATGTGGAAAATGTTTTTAAACGACTCAAAGAAAATGCACTCAAACCAAAAGCAGAACAAAAAGACAAATTAACCGTAATTTTTGATGGTTCATTTGAAATTAGAAGTTCGGTTATCAATGCCACTTTTATCATCATTGTTGCCTTTTTACCCTTGTTCTTTTTATCAGGAATGGAAGGAAAATTGTTAGCTCCACTTGGAATTGCTTTTATAGTTGCCTTATTTGCTTCGTTAATCGTTTCTATTACACTAACCCCAGTATTAGCAAGTTACTTGTTGACCAATGATAAAATGCTTTTAAAACATCATAAGGAAAGTTGGTTGGTTGGGCATTTACAACGTATCTACTCCAATGCTTTGAATAAAGTAATGGAAATGAAAAAAGCTGTACTAATTATTGCAGGTTGTTTGTTTTTGGTTTCTTTATTTATCATGAGCCAATTGGGAAGAAGTTTTCTACCCGAATTTAATGAAGGGTCATTGGTAATTAGTGCTGTGAGTTTACCCGGAATATCATTAGAGGAAAGTAACAAAATAGGTACACAAGTTGAAAAAGCTTTGCTTTCTGTACCTGAAATTAAAATTACAACCCGAAGAACTGGAAGAGCTGAACTGGATGAACACGCACAGGGTGTCAACGCTGCTGAGATTGATGCTCCATTTACTTTGGAAGAACGAAGTCGTGAGGAATTTATGGCTGACGTTCGTGAAAAATTAGCTGGAGTTACTGGTGCTAATATCACAATTGGGCAACCTATCGGACATCGTATTGACCACATGCTTTCTGGAACAAGAGCTAATATTGCTATCAAAATATTTGGTACTGATTTGAATAAACTCTTTACACTTTCTAATGAAATAAAAACCAAAATTCAGAATATAGAAGGACTGGTAGATTTGAGTGTGGAACAACAAGTGGAAATTCCACAGGTTCAAATTAAAGCAAAACGTGATGTGCTGAACCAATACGGAATTACGATAGGTCAGTTTAATGAATTTGTTGATGTTGCCTTTGCCGGTGAAAAAGTATCCGAAATTTATGAAGGCAACAAAACCTTTGATTTGATGCTTCGTTTTGATGATGCCAACAAAGGAAAAATTGAAAACATCAGAAATGCTATGATTGATACTTACGATGGCAAAAAAATACCATTGTATTATGTAGCGGATATTGTAAGCACATCGGGACCAAATACAATCAATAGAGAAAATGTACAACGTAAAACGGTTGTTTCTGCTAATGTTTCTGGTCGTGACCAAAAAAGTGTGGTAGCTGATATTCAGAAAATCGTTAATGAGCAAGTAAAATTACCAGAAGAATATCACATTGAGTATGGCGGACAATTTGAAGCGGAAGCCGAAGCTTCAAAAACGTTGGTTTTAACATCGCTTATTTCGCTGTTGGTTATCTTCTTAATTCTGTATCAGGAATTCAAAAAAGTAAAAACCGCTTCAATCATTTTATTGAATTTACCTTTGGCATTGATTGGTGGTGTTTTTAGTATTTATTTCACCAGCGGTATTTTGAGTATTCCTGCTATTATTGGATTTATTACTTTGTTTGGTGTAGCTACTCGGAATGGAATTCTATTAGTTTCTCATTATGAAACATTGGAAAAAGAAGGTTTATCGCTCTGTGAAACTGTAATTCAAGGTTCAAAAGACCGATTAAGTCCTATTTTAATGACGGCTTTAACCGCAGGATTAGCTTTAATTCCGTTAGCCATTGCAAGTGATTTGCCAGGGAATGAAATTCAAAGTCCGATGGCTAAAGTTATCTTGGGTGGTTTATTGACTTCAACCTTATTGAACATTTTTATTGTTCCTGTAGTGTATTATTTATCTAATCGAAAAAATGTAATAAATGAAAACTAAATTATTAATGGGTTTTGCATTGTTAACATTTAGTTTAGGATATTCTCAATCAACAATTGACAATGTACTATCTGAAATTGCTAAAAACAATAAGGCCATTCAAGCCAATACACAGTATTGGAATGCACAAAAAATCCAATACAAAACAGGAAATTCATTATATAATCCTACGGTTGAATATGATTACTTAAAAGGAAGTCCTGCTAATGCTGGTAATCAAACAGATATCGTAGTTACGCAATCTTTTGATTTTCCAACGGTTTATGGAAAGAAAAATGAATTAGCAAAACAGTTAAGTACTCAAGCCGATTTACAATTAAAAGCAGCTAATCAAGAGTTGCTTTTGGAAGCTAAAAAGATTTGTATAGAATTGGTGTACCGAAATAAAATGCAAGTTCCGTTGACCAAAAGAAAAGAAGCCACTGAAAAGTGGTTAGCAAATTTCAAGAAGAAACTTGACACTGGTGATGGAACTATTTTGGACGTGAACAAAGCTGAAATTCAGTTGTTAGAAATCAAAAAACAGTTTCAAGATAATGCTTCTGTGATTGTAAAACTGAATGAAAAACTAACTAGTTTAAATGGTGGAACTGCAATTAATCTTGTTGATGTTGTGTATTTTGATGTTCCTGCTATTCCGAATTTTGAAATATTGGAAAAGGAGATTGAAGCCCAAGATTACATTAGAAAAACGCTAGAACAAGAAAAAGTAATCGCCCAAAAACAAATCGATGTAAGCAAAGCTTTGGCACTGCCAAAAATGGAAGTCGGGTATCATTATCAAGGAATTTTAGGACAAACCTATAACGGAATCCACACCGGAGTTTCTTTGCCTTTATGGGAAAGCAAAAACACTGTAAAACTTCAAAAAGCTAAAATGACATTTGCAGAAAGTGCTTTGACAGAACACACCAATGAGCATTATTATGAAATCAAACAGTTGTATGGTCGTTATGAAAGTTTGAAAAGTATTTTGGATGATTACGAAAAAATAAACCAATCGGTTGAGCCTATAAAATTACTGGATAAAGCCTTATCAGCCGGACAAATTTCAGTTTTAGAATATTTTGTAGAGCTTAATTATTACAATGACTCACAAAATTCTTATTTGGAAATTGAAAAGGAATATTATGATGTTATAGCTAGTTTGTTGAAGTATAAATTGTAGATTTTTTAAAAAACTATTTACGCTTTTTAAAATATTTAGGAAGATAGAATAAGAGAAATATGACTAGAATGATAAGGATAAATTCCATTGTTATATTTTTTTATTAGATTTACAAATATAGAAATACCGATTATTAATTGAGTCAAACTATCCATTAAAAAATTAAATTTAATGGGTAGTTTTTAAAATATCTTTTCAGATGAAATGGATAACGAGAGAACGCCCTAAAATTGATAGAATTGCCTCTCCCTGGCTGATAAAAACTTTTGTGGACAAAGAAGCTGAATTTATTTATGTTCCGTTCAGTGAAGTTTTGGATAAAGCCAAAGAATTGGACGCTATTCCCTTTGATATTCCTAATGTAGAGTTTACACATTACCAAGAGCAAAGTACCTTTGACTACATTATACAAAAATATAAAATTGAAGACCCAGCCATTCTAATTATAGCAGATATTGTTCGTGGTGCAGACACAGATAGACACGATATTGCAAAAGAATCAGCAGGACTTTGGGCTATTTCGGCAGGACTTTCCTACAACATCACCGATGATTATAAATTATTAGAAAGCGGAATGGTTATTTATGATGCACTATATAGTTGGGCAAAGCACTTATACAAACAAAATCATTTAAAGAATAGTCCTTTTGAAAAGATGCTACACGAAGTGTATCATAAATTTTTAAAGGAGAAAAAAACAACTAATAAGAAAGCACCAGCTTGGGTTAAAGATTTAAAAGCAATTATTCAGGATCAAATAGACACCCAATTTACTTTTGACTTAAAGCAGATTTCTAATGATTTAGAACTGAATCCTTCCTATTTATCAAGAGAGTTTTCAAAGTATTTTGAAGACTTAAATTTTGGCGATTATGTTAGAAAATTGCGAATCGAAAAAGCAATTACTCTTATCCAAAATTCAACTTACTCGCTTACCGAAATAGCTTATCTGACTGGATTTTCAGACCAAAGTCATTTCACGAGAATATTCAAGCAGAGTACGGGAAAAAACCCTTCTTCATATCGAAAAAATGCACTGAAAAGTAATTCAGATACAAAAAGTAAATAGCATACAATTTATACCTTTTTAGTGTGGTTAATTTTGCATTAATAAAATATAACGATATGATACAAATTAGACACACTATTCTTTTAGCTTTACTGGTATTTAGTACCTGTGCATTTTCTCAAACCACTACTCCTACGCCTACTTATCCAAAAATAACTGGCTATTTCGGAATACTGCATCCTTTAGTAACTTTCAGTGGAAATGAAACTAATGTTAATTTTAAAGATTACTATGCTGTAGGTTTTCCGACAGGAATCAATATTTGGAAAAGCTCAAAAATTGGATTTTCTTTTGAAGTAGTTCCTAATATAAGAGCAGAAGATGGAACTAGTAAAGTGAATAATTTATTATTCCATCCTGGCGTATTGGTAGCTCTAGGACATGGCTACACCTTTGCAGGTAGAGCTGCCTTTGAGACTAGTGGCAGATATGGCTTCACTCCTGTATTAAATAAAACAGTACTAAAAAGTGATAATTGCAGTTATTTCGTTGCCGTTCCATTGCCTGTTCGGTTTGGAAATGATCATCCCACCAGTTTTACTGTAGGTTTTCAATTTGGTATTGCCTTTTAAAAAAACATATCATGAAAGAAACCCCAATATACACCTTAAAAGAATTACTTCTTTATTTCCTAAAATTAGGCACAGTTGGTTTTGGTGGTCCAGTAGCTTTAGTTGGCTATATGCACAAAGATTTAGTTGAGAACAGAAAATGGATTTCAGAAGATGAATACAAAGAAGGCTTAGCTTTAGCACAATTAGCCCCTGGTCCATTAGCCGCACAATTGGCTATTTATTTGGGATTTGTACATTATGGTTTTTTAGGGGCAACTTTAATAGGTTTTGCCTTTATTTTACCTTCGTTTATAATGGTAGTATTATTAGGAATAGTCTATAAATTATACGGAGGTTTATCATGGATACAAGCTGTTTTTTACGGTGTGGGTGCATCAGTTATAGGAATTATAGCAATGAGTTCTTATAAGCTGACCATAAAATCTATAGGCAAATTTAATTTAAGCTCTTTTAAAACGAATTGGTTATTGTGGCTATTTTTTATAGTAGCGGTAGTGATAACATTGGTTACACAACAGGAACAAGTTTTACTATTTGTATTAGCTGGGCTTTTATATATGTTTGTCAAAGCACCTCCAAAATGGTTTAATGGCAAGACGGCTAATTCTATTGTTCTATTGCAAATGGGCTTTTGGAACTACAGCAATTCTACTCTTATGAAAATCGCTATTTTTTTTGCCGAAGCGGGAGCATTTGTATTTGGTAGTGGACTAGCAATTGTTCCATTTTTACATTCGGGAGTTGTAATAGAAAATCACTGGTTAACAGAACAACAATTTGTTGATGCCGTTGCCGTTGCAATGATTACGCCTGGTCCTGTTGTAATTACGGTAGGTTTTATAGGTTATTTAGTAGCTGGTTTTCCTGGTGCATTAGTTGCTGCTTTAGCCACATTTTTACCTTGTTATTTATTTACCATTGCTTTAGCTCCATCCTTTAAGAAAATAGCACAAAATAAATCTATCAAAGCTTTTGTTGATGGAATTACAGCAGCTGTAGTTGGGGCATTAGTGGGAGCTGTTGGCGTGATTGCATCCAGAAGTATTTTAGATATTCCAACAACACTAATTGCTATTGCAACAATTTTTGCTTTACTTTATATCAAGAAAATTCAAGAACCTTATATTATTGCTGTTGCAGCAGTTGTAGGGGTTGTCATAAAATCAATACTATGAACAGAAAAGATTTTTTAAAATCAAGTACCTTGTTTGGTGCAGCAGCATTAGTACTTCCTACTACCAATGCGTTTGCAAAAAATTTAGCCGACAATTCTATTGATAAGTTAGTCGATGCCAATGGTAATTATATCCAACAAACCTTGCCGTATAGCGAAAGTTTTCTAGAACCCTATATGGATGCCGAAACCTTGCATCTTCATTATACTTTTCATCACGGTGGAGCAGTGAAAGGAGCCAACAAGGATTTGCAAATGATAAAAAAAGCATTGGACGAAAACAATTTGGAAACAGTTGATTTTTGGACAAAAAAACTATCCTATCATTTTTCATCACACATTTTACATTCCATATTTTGGACAAATCTTACTAATAAAAACAACTTACCAAAAGGAGATTTACTGAAACGAATTGAGAAAAGTTTTGGTAGTTTTGATAGACTAAAAGTATTGATTGCTGCAACTGCCAAAAACGTTGATGGAAATGGTTGGGGAATTGTAGCCTATCAACCTTATAGTGATAGTCTTGTAGTTCTACAATGTGAAAACCATGAAAAGTTAACACAATGGGGTGCAATTCCAATATTAGTTATTGATGTTTGGGAACACGCTTATTATTTGAAATACAAAAACAAACGTACTGATTTTGTGGATGCCCTTTTTAATATTATCAATTGGGATAATGTGGCATTACGATTAAACGATGCGTTAAAATTGACATTGTAAAATTTTGAAATTAGGGTAGTTAATTTTATAAAGATGTTTTTGGTCTAAAAAGACTGCGGCTCTTTTTATGTTATCTATAAGTTAATTGTCTAAATCAATTGTACAAAATTTTCGTTTATTTTAAAAATTTCCTAGGTTTCGAAAATTTCAAAAGGATACAGAACTATTTTTTTATATTGAAAAAAGATTATGTTTAAAAGACAAACTTGTTTTATATTGAAAAAAACATGTTAGTTTTTTGTAGTGTTGGCAAAGAGTGGCAGCTGGAAACTAAAATTTGCTATAATTTAACATCTTAAGGATAGTCTGGATATACAAATGAAAACTTGACATTAATTAAGCTACATTTTTATAATTTGATTGTTAAATACTGCAATGGGTTGTGGTAATGTAATATCTCTCATTGCAATCCAGTTTATGTATTGTTTATAATCCATAATGATATAAAATCAAATTTATTACTTCATCTGCACCGAAATTATTAAATTCTTTTATAACCATTAAAAATAGATTAAAGGATAGTTTCTCTCTAAAAATAACCTTACAATGTTCGAACCAATAAATTCAATAAGAATAGTACTTTGAAGAAATTTCGAAAATATCAAGATTATTTTCGAACCAAAAAAACCTCCAAAATCAAGTGACTTTGGGGGTTTGTAAATTATGGTGGTCCTTACGGAACTATTTACGAACCATTTCTTGCAGGATTTGAAGAAATTAAACATCTCAAAATAATACATTATAATGATTCAAATACTATCATGGTCGCTATTTAAATTAATATTAATTGACCCTGATAGTACAGATTTCAAACCTTCTATAGAGGATTTGAAGATTTTAGTTGATATTTGATATTCTAATTCGAAGTGAATTTTAATATTGGTTAGATAGACGTTCCCGCTATTAGGAAATACTTCTAAAGGGAATACTTCAAATGTTTTTTTAGAATTGAACTTCCTAGAATGTTTATTTATTTTTTTACAGTAGCGGCAAGCATTCAATTATTTAACCATATTAACTTGGATTATTACAACATTTTAGAATGTGTATCTATTTTCTTTTTGTTGCATAGCTTCTCATATAGGTAGCCGAGAGCATCAATCAAATTAAAACCCTGTGATAATCTATAGTAAATATAGTATATATTTGAAAATAAATAATGATGAAATTCATCACACACATCTACCTAACTTAGGATGGCTTTCAGTGGTTTTGTCACGAGCATAAATAAGTTAGTAAACATTTTAACAAAAACAATGGAATGACTGAAAAAGCAAATCAATTCACGGGACCAAAAGAATATTTAGAAAAAAGCTTTCTGGAGGAATTGAATTATAAAATTTGGTCTACAAAAGCATCAAGATTTAATGCTGACAAACGCCTAAAAACAAAAGCTAAATTTTCAAATATAAGCTTAGCTTTTCTATCGGCATATCTAATTATTGCAAGTTTAATTTCTGTTTATAATTTAAATACTGGACATAGTGAAAATATCATAAATTATATAATAACTGCATTATCGATTTTAGTGTTGGTAGTAAGTCAGTTTGAAAACGCGCAAGATTACAAGTTGAATGCTCGAATATTCCACGATTGTGGTCTTGAACTATCAGTATTATATAATGAATTAAGAATATTTAAAACTCTCAAGAGCAACCCATCAGAATACGAAATGTATACTTTCGCTAAAAATTTATCTGAAAAATATCAGACAGTATTGAGAAACTACCAGAATCATTCACCGATTGATTACGATATATTTCAAATTAATAATGTAAATTATTTTGAAAAGGTTGCACCAGAAAAAGTAACACCAAACAATATTAAAAAAGTAAAACGGAGATACTTATGGGAAATTTACGGCTGGTATTCAGCTATGATTATTTTACCACCGATATTAATTTTAGGTATAATATTAATAGCTAATTACATAAAATAAAGTGCTCTAGTAACCGTTGGCGAGATTGGGATCATAGGCTAAATGGAAAACTTATTTTAACCGAAAAATCCTATATATTTACTCTCAGCCTCGCCAATTGCCAGAATCATCAGGTCTTGTGAATACTGTAAAACAGCAATACAAATAGAAGTATATGGAAAGAATAATTTAGGCAGAATAAGAAGTTATTTTAGGACAATACTACTAAGTACAGCAGTAGGTTCCCTATATTTGGTTATTTTATTGATGATAGTTTTTCCTTTAATATTTTCATGCTTACATCAGCAGGAGTTGTGCTTATCATTATACTATCCAGTTTTAAACTATGGAAGAAAGAATACTCCTCCCTGAGCGATACCTTTTGTACCACCACCTGACAGAGCAAGACCTATTTTTTACATTATTATTCATTATTACAAGATTTTAATTTAAGCTTTAAATAAAAAACTTCCTAAGAAAAAATCTTAGGAAGTTTTTTTTAAATTAAATCTTATTTACAAGAACTTTATAAGTAGGATCTTCGATAATATTGACATCAATAACACCTTTGGCATTATGTAATAACTGACGGCAATCTTGACTTAAATGTACTAAATGTACCGTTTTTTCAACTTTAGCATAACGCTCCGTTATTTTGTTCACCGCATCAATAGCACTCATATCTACAATTTTACTTTCTTTAAAATCAATCACTATTTCATTAGGATCATTAGCTACATCAAATTTTTCAGCAAATGCAGTTACTGAACCAAAAAATAGCGGTCCATATATTTCATAATGTTTCATTCCTTCATCATCGATGTATTTTTTAGCACGAATACGTTTAGCACTTTCCCATGCAAAAACCAATGCCGAAATAATAACTCCTATCAATACAGCTAAAGCCAAATTGTGCAGTAAAATAGTGATAATCGCTACCAGCACACCCACGAAAATATCCTGTTTTGGCATTTTGTTAATAATACGTAAACTAATCCATTCAAAAGTACCAATTGCTACCATAATCATCACACCAACTAAAGCTGCCATAGGTAATTTTTCAATAACTGGAGATGCAAACAAAATAATACATAAAATAGTCAATGCAGCAATTATTCCTGACAAACGCGCTCTGGAACCAGCCGATAAATTTACTAATGTTTGTGCAATCATTGGGCAACCACCCATTCCAAAGAAAAATCCATTCAATACATTAGATCCTCCCTGTGCCAAACACTCTCTGTTTCCGTCTCCACGAGTCTCAGTTATTTCATCTACTAAACTTAGAGTCAACAATCCTTCCGTTAATCCAACAGCTGCTACAACTAAACTATAAGGCAAAATGATCTGTAAAGCTTCTAAACTAAAAGGGATATTAGGAATATGAAAAGGCGGAAAACCTCCGCTTACCGATGCTATATCTGCAACTGTTTTTGTTTCGATTCCTAATCCCAGAACCAATCCAAAGACCACTATAATAGCCACTAATGACGCAGGAACTGCCTTTGTTATTTTTGGAAAAATCAATACTATAGTAATAGTCAAAGCAACTAAACCAGCCATAATCATCAATGGCGTTCCTGTAAGCCAGGTACTCTCACCATTAACTACTGTTTTAAATTGTTCCAGCTGTGACATGAAAATAATGATGGCTAATCCATTTACAAAACCAAACATCACAGGTTGTGGTACCAAACGAATAAATTTACCCCACTTAAATATTCCAATTAAAATCTGAATAACACCTGCTAATGCCACAGCAGCAAATACATACTCTAAACCATTCGATTTCATTAAGGCAATCAATGTAATTACTGTTGCTCCTGCTCCACCAGAAATCATTCCAGGACGTCCACCAAAAATAGCTGTTATTAATCCCGCAATAAATGAAGCATAGAGTCCTGATAATGGCGGAAAACCAGCCAAAATAGCAAAGGAAAGTGATTCAGGAATCATAGTCATAGCGACCGTTAATCCTGCTAAAATTTCTGTTTTGTAATTTACCTTCTGAGATAAATCAAATAAATTAAATACTTTTTTCATAAAAAAAATTGGGTTTGTGACATCATCTTAATTATTAAGATGATATCGTTAAAAATTAGTAAATGATTGAGGTCTTTGCTTTAAATAAAATAAAAGAAGGACATAACAGGTATTGTAGTAATACTGTTTCGTGAATATTTAAATTTAAGGTAGAATTTTACGCACCCAAAATTTGTTCAAAAATTGAATCATAATTTTAGGAGATATCCTTCGATTTAAAAGGCTTAAATCAAGGCGGGGTAACAGTAATAAAATGAGTAGTATTTTTCATAATATGGTGCAAAAGTAAGTTTTATGAAATAAAGATGCAAACATATCTGTTTAAAATTTATTTTTCTTTGTAATCTTAAACGAACTGATGATTGATTGATTTAAAATTTATCTCCTACAGCGAATAATCAGGTTTTACCACAATTATTTTAACCAATAAATAATGAAAGTTCATTTTCAAAGTGTGATTAAACCATCTCAAATTAAGTATTTCTTTTAATCTACTACGCACTCGATTCCCTTGAATATTTTCGATTTCACTTGCCGACAGATTTGTAGTCATATGTGTTTGGATTTTCTTGTTTGCAAAAATATCGTACGGGGCTTAATAGATTTTCGGACATTAAGTTGCACTCATTTCCGTAGTATTTTAGATTGTTTTCTGTTCGTTTTCGTTAATTATCAATATGTTATTGGTTGTCAAAATGTTTTTTGTTATGGTTTATGTTTGACGGTTTTCCTTAAAAGTTTTCGAAGAGGTATTTCATTATAATGGGATGCATTAACGTTAACTTTTCAGGATTATAAAATTATAGAATTTAATTATTAGATAATCCTTTTCTTCTTTTCTTTCTTTTGTTTTTCAATTGGTTTGATAGGTAATCTACAGAATATTCTGCCCGAATAATTGTGTCTAATACCTTAACCAAAACAGGAATAGTAAGACTGTCCTTTTGATACTGAAGATTATCAATCAACAATTCTTTAGAAGAAATTTTGCTGTAAATTTTATTCCTTTTTTCTTCACCAGCAATCTTAATTCCATACCGTTCTAAAATCCCTTTAGCGCTAAACTCTTTTCCCAGGCTACTTCCATTAAAAACAGATTGCTTTTTATGGTCAACATAAGTAATCCCATAAAGTAGTCCTTCTTTGCTTTTTCTTAAAACCACATGAACCCCTTCTTTTCGTAATTTGTTGGCTAATTTTTCAAGAGAGCTAACTTGTTTGTCCAATAAGGCTAGTTTAATAGTGTTTTTTAAATGACTTTTATGAGATTGCTTTTTAATCTCGTTAGCCTTAAATTTTTCTTCCAGAAATTTTAATGTTGGTTTGTTATAAAAATCACTAGCTTTGATTGGAACTCCAATGGGTTTAGAATCTTTATCGAGTATTTTATAAATCAGTCCATTGTTTTTAAAAACTCTAGAATCTTCAGTACCTCTGTCGGCATGAACATTGTACAAGTTTAAAACAGCATTAAGTTCAGGAAGACTAGAATATTTATATTCAAATAAAACCTTATTTAAAACGTTATTAATCGCTTTTTTGGACTCTGCTTTTCCGTATTCGATACTACGACTAACAATCGGCTGTAAAGAATACTTCTCTTTAGTTTTTCTGCCTTCCGCTTTAACAAGTCCAAAAAGTTCTTCGATTTCTTTTCTGGCAGGTTCTGATTTTCTAATCCCTAAAAGATGTAAATCAATTCGCTTTCCATCCCTTTGAATGTTATTAGTGACTATATGAAGATGTGGGTGTCCGGCATCGAAATGTTGGTATATTAAATATGGCTGTTTACCAAAACCTATTTTCCCCATATAAGTGTCTGCAATTTCAATGAGTTTCTCTTTAGAATGTTTTTCCAAAGGATCAAAATTGAGTGAAATGTGAACGCTGTTTCGTTTTGCATTTTCATTAAGTTGAGCTAGTTTTAGAAACCTATTTAACTTCATAGTAAAACTCAATTCTTCTAATTCAATCGGATAATTTCCAGCTTTAATACATTCAGCAACACCTGCTTTTATTTTGTTCTCATTGTAATTCAGAATACTATGAATGGAATGGCTGGTTTTTATAATTGCAACCATCGTTCTGCTATTTTTTGAGTATGATTTTTAACTTCATCGATCTTATTAAATAGTATTCTTTTCTCAAGTTCAAAACGAATTAACTGTTCTTTAAATTCTGGAATCAGCTTGAGGGTATTAAACTTTTTAGCAATCTGGTTTATGTTTTTTCCAATAGCGTTCAACTCGTTGGTAAGCATCATTGTTTCTTCCATCAAATCATCTAAGGATTGATTTCGATAGGTGGCTATAATTGGCTTATTGAATAAATGTTTTCGAATATGATCACTTAATCTTCGAGAGGTACTTGCTCTAAATCTACTTTCAATTTTTGCATACTCTTCGGGTGTAAAGCGTAAGCCGACTATTCGCGTTCTGTTTGATTTTTCTCTTTTCATCATCTTTCATTTTCATGGTTTTCAAACTCTCTTTCTTTTTAATGTCTCCACCACCGAGTTCCGAGGTAATAGGTGGCAAGATAGGTCGTTGTTTAACAACGATTCATCTTGCCGATTGCAGGAACGTGGCAATCTTCGAGATTTTTAAAAGTCTGCTACTAAAGTATAATTCGCTTAAGACCTAACCAATCCTCTTCAAATTTTGATGAGGATGTAAAAAGGAAGAAATAGGATAAATTGAATATATATGAAGTTGGATAGTACCATTACCAAACTTACATTTCAAAAGAAAAAGGAAAAAAAGAAAGCCGTTCTTTCATTGAACATTGACAAAAGAGGTGCTATAAGTCCCGAAGGGTGACAGGCCTTGGCACAAGGTTTGTCATTATGCGCACTTCTTTTGTCAATGTTCAATACCTTAGCTGGATTTTTTCTCTTTTGGAATGGGGTCTAAAAACATATAAATATTCTAAAAAAATCTTCTATTTTTAATGTCTTTTGAAAGGGTACACTTCCCCAACATCCAATTAAAAATCAATTCCTAAAGAAGTGTACTTTTTCAAACAGTACAACTTTTATAATCCACAAAATTCTGAGGATTTATCCGAAGGTTTTTGTGGATGTCTGAAAGAAAAAAAGCAGTCTGAAATTTATTTTCTGGAGTGTTAATTAAAGAGATTGTGTCATTTAAATTGTTTGTAGAAATGTAATCTAAAACATAATTTTCTGCATCCTTTTTTTGTTCTGGAGCAGTAGAAAAAGTATTGAGATAAAAATCTTCATTTTCATCTTCAATATAGATAATTTCGGTAAACCCTTTGGTGATTAAAGTTCCTTTTAATTTTAAAATTTTTAACTCATTTACTCTGTCAATTTCCTTTTTACTCTAAGTTTTATTATCTTATCCATTATGGTTTTTTCTTAATTTTTTCGAACAAAAAAAGTTCTTATAACAACAAAGAAACTCGTAATGAGAGTCTCTTTGTTGGAATTAATATATTAAAGTTTTCAGGAAAATGCTGTATTGATTGAATACCAAGCTTTTATTGAGATAGTCAGAAAAGTTAGGTAACGATTTGGTAACGGTGCTTATTGCTTTGTTTTTCAACGTGTTTCCGTTAACTCATGCCAAATATAAATATTTTTATGTGTTATTTGGCAACATCTAAAATTCTAATTGTTTTTTATCAACGTCAGTTCGTATCCGCACTGACGTTTTATATCTAAGAGTAGCCCGTTTTTATTTCTATTTTAATTTAATTTTTTTCGTCACAGGGTCGTATCGGTAATTTACAATATTTTCATTTAAAATCAATTTGATTGTTTCCTCGATTACTTCAAAAGGAACTACAAACCATTCTCTCGGATTTAGTCTTTGCCCTTTTTCATTAAACAAGTCAATGTCTAAACAAGCGTGGGCAAAAAATCTATGCAAAAGACCTTCTAATTTGTCAGCATTTCTGTTATACACTTTGTAAGTTGCAACTTTCTGTACGTCAGCAAATAAATAGGTCGCTTCATTCTTCGAATTTTTTATTCTCTCATCAACTGAATTTCTGGCAAAACCAACTTTATATAAGTCTTTAATATTTACTATTTGTGTGTTGCTTGCTTTTGATTTCAGTACATAAATCCAACCTGATTGTACGTCTTCTTCCTTTACAAGTCCCGTATTGATAAATAAGTCTTGTTCGATTTCCTCATAAGTATTGGTAATTAATTTTCCGCTTTTTTGGATTTGTTTACCTAATGAGCGATAGAGCATATTACTGTAAGTACCGTTTTCAAAAATGGTTCTTGTCCTACCTTCAACTCTTATTCTGTTTCCTGATTTTTGCTCCCATTCTTCTTTTTTCAAATTGGCTGATTCCAAAAAGAGCAGTAAGCCATCCATTAAATAAAAGTCTCCAACGTGTAGGTTTTTTTCAATGTTTGTAAATGGTAAAATCTTTCTTTTACCCTCTTTAATTTCTTTATGCACTTTATGAAACATTGCTTCATATTTCTCAAACTCTTTTTCTTTTAGTGGTTTCCGTTGTGCAACAAAATCTGCTTCTGATCTTTCTTCTGGGCGTGGTGTATGTTTAAATTTGAAAATATCTAAATCTTTATCAGAATCTAATAAACCTAAATCATCATCATCATTTAAAATATCATCAATGGTTTGCTTTTCCATTTCTACATAGCCCAAAAGGTTATGCCTGTCAAATGGTTTTAGAATTTTCTTTTGAGCTTCATTTTCTCTAAAATTCTTCAACTTTGCCATCAATCCATATTCAGACATACTAGACTTGTTAGGCTCTCTTTGGTTCTTATCGAAAAACGTATTTATTCCTTCAAAGGAATCAATAAGCCTATCTTCATCTGTTTTCACAAGGGAAGTTTTGGTTTTTGAATCTAATAATCCAAAGTCGTCATCATCAAAAATGTCGTCTATTGTTAGTTTCTTCTTAGCCATTTGCAAGTGCTTTTTTACGTTTAAGTTCTCTTAAAAACACTAATACTTCCGCCATTCTTTTTTCCTTATGGTCAAATGCTTGAATGTTAGGTTGCTCTCCATTGTTGTTTTTTACCCATTCTTTGATTTTTGGCCATAACAAAATGGCTTCTTCTTCAGTCATCTCAAATTTGGTAGATTGAATATGCTCGTCAATTAGTTTTAATACTTGAGTTGTAACCGATTTTGATAAAATTTCAAAGGCTTTTTGAAACGGATTTATTCTATCAATCAGGTCAATGTGAATGTCATCAATGTTTACAAAACTACCTGCCATTCTTATAAACTTCTTGTCGCCTTGTTCTTCAATTGTACTATTTTTCATGACAGAATCAACAACTACGTGTTGTCTAACTGCTTCTACATCATCATCACTTAAATCAGGATAAATTTCTCGGATGATTTTAGGAATTAAAACCGTATTGATAACCTCTGGTTCAACATTGCCTGGCATTGCTTTAAGCATTTGAGGGTCTTGCAACAGTTTTGCCTTCAAATCATTCAAATCTGTATCAATGATGTCTTTGGCTCTCTGAGAAGTTGGTAATTTGAAACCTCTTATTTTAATAGTTTTTTCATCTTCTTCTTCGTCCTCATCATCTTCATCTTTTTTTAGTTTAAATTTGAAGTTTGGTGCTAAAACTTGTTCCATAAGCAGAGATGCAGTAATAGCTTTTAGCATATTGTTTACAGAAAGCTTTACATCATCATCCTCAGCATCAGGTTGAGCAATGAGGTTTGTGAATTGTGCGTGAATTTTATTGTTGCTATCTCGTGTTGCTCTGCCAATAATCTGAATAATTTCAGTTAGGGAACCTCTGTAACCTATGGTTAAAGCGTGTTGGCAATAGGGCCAATCAAAGCCTTCTTTTGCCATTCCCAAAGCAATAATTATATCAATATCATCTGCTGATTTTACTTCACGTAGATAAGCACTTATTTTATCTCTTGATTTTGGATTGTCTTGTACCAAATCGGCAACTTTTAAAATTCTACCTGTTTTGTGGCTTTTGACATAGTTTACACCTGTTTTTTCATCTTGATATTCAAGTATTCCCAAAACATCAATAATATGATCAACTTCATCGTGTTTTAGTTTTGAAGACTCAGCAGAGTTTACACTAGGTATGTGAATAATCGTTTTTTGATTTTCATCTATGATTTCTGCCAATGCAGAAATTCCTGTTTCAGGATTCTTTTTGAAATATCTGCCTGTATAGAAATGATAGCCAATTCCTAACGATTTTAAATACTCATACCCATTTAATTGTTGATAATAAGAATAGGTTACTTTAGTGAATTTTGCTTCATCTTCTGGTATTAAAACAGGTATGTTATCTCCTCTAAAATAAGAACCTGTCATAGCGACAATATGAGCAGTAGAATTTTTCATAATACTTTTTAGTACTTGGCCCAGAATATTGTCGCCTTCTGCTGAGACGTGATGAAATTCATCAATAGTGACCAAAGTATTATCTAATTTTTTTACGTCTAACCCATCGAAGGCAAAACGTAACGTAGCGTGTGTGCAAATCAATATTTGTTCTTCAGAATCTAAAAAGTTTAAGAAAGCTGTTACTTTACTTTTTTCTTCTCCCGGTGTACAGAGATTGTATTTTGGATTTGGATTCCAGTCGGCAAAAAAGCCATATCTTTTTAGTTCTGTTGTGCCAAAAGACGCTCCAATAGACTTTTCAGGAACGGCAACAATTACTTTTTTTATGCCTTGGTTTTTTAATTTGTCCAAAGCAATAAACATCAAAGCCCTTGATTTTCCTGATGCTGGCGGTGCTTTAAGTAATAAATATTGTGCAGTTCTGCCTTCATATGCCTTTTGTTGCATTTCTCGCATTCCTAGAGCATTAGTACTTTTGCTTTTTCCTGTTTGGTCGTATGTTACGTGAACTAAATTTGGCATTGTTTATTTCTTTAATTTTTTGGCAGTAGCGTCTACTTGCTTTATAAAATCTTTTTCGACTTTTGAAAGCTCATTTTTTGTTTGCTCTCTATATTTTTCATACTCTTTATGAGCTTTATCTAATGCTTTCTGATGGCTTATACTTCCTGCATTGGTTAATATTTCACTTCCTGTCATTGTTAAAAAGTCGTCTAAACGGTTTATCCAATCTTTCATATACATTGGTTTTCTGTTCAGGGCTTGCAATTCTGCTAATTCCAAATAAGCCGTAACCATTCTATTGAGTACATCCAATTCTTTTTCGTCCAAATAGTTTTTGGCTACTTCTATTTCCTTTTTAGTAGGCTTTTCGCCTTTAAAATTGGTTAAACCTAAATTGGGTTTAGTAGCATCAATTCGTTTATAAATGGTTTCTGCTGCTGTTTGTCCGTGAGCTGCCCAATGCATTTTGTTTTGCACTGTTTTAAAGAATAGAAGAGAGATTTCAGCTTTGCCGTCATAATCAATACTTGTCGCATAAATATCGAGTACTTTACGCCAAAATACTTTTTCTGAAGAGCGTATGTCTCTGATGCGAGCTAATAATTCATCAAAGTAATTACCTCCGCCTGCTTCTTTCAATAGTTCGTCATTCATTGAAAAGCCTTTTACAATGTATTCTCTCAATCGTTGTGTTGCCCAAATACGAAATTGTGTACCTCTATGAGACTTCACCCTGTATCCAACAGAAATAATAACATCAAGGCTGTAAAACTTTACAGGCTTGTCTGAACTACTAATGTGCAAATTTTGCACATTGCTTTTTTCTTCCAATTCGCCCTCTTTAAAAATATTGCCAATGTGCTTGGTGATCACGGTTCTATCTCTTTGAAAAAGCACTGCCATTTGCTCCTGATTGAGCCAAACAGTTTCGTTTTCTAAACGTGTTTGGATTTTAGTTTGACCGTCTGCTGTTTGATATATAATTATTTCTGAATTCATTTTATTGTCTTTTTTCTTGCTTGTTTTTGTTCGGCAAAAAGCGTGTCTTTTTGTAACATTTCTTCATACTGTTTAAACAAGTATTCCAAACGCTCGGTGTCGTTTTTGAAAGGCTGCAAACGGTAACATTGCTCTATGGCGGTATCTAGTTCTTGATGAGCTTGTAGCAAACCTTTGGGCATCGTAGTTGGGTTGTACAACTGTGCCATTGTTTTGCTGGGGTGCTTGGCTCGCTCGTCTAAAATGGCAAAAACATATAGGTTTAAATTTTCCTTTTGTTTGGTGCTAATGTCTGGGAAAGGGAAAGTGTTGTAGCATATTGAAGATGAGAATATATAGTCCGTTTTGAATCTTCCTCCAACTGCTTTTACCCAAACAAGCATCATTGTTGATGAAATTATACCAAACATATAAGGGTCAAAATCATACACAGCTTGAGCTGTATTTGAAACTATATGGTTTTTATCAAGAATTCCACACGGGATATAATTTCTTCTTACTGATGTAATTGTTGGGACAATAATTACTTCTTTTTCAAAATAACGTACTTCACCAAATTTATGTGGAGATGAAGCTAACTTGTTGGTCGCTGACTTTGTGCTATTTAATCGCATTATAGTAACAGCATCAAATCTTCTTTTAATTTTATCACAAGAAGAAATATTTTCTAAGTCATTGTCATTTATCCATAAACAGTATTTACTATCTCCATCAATAAACTCTTTTGTTCCCACAAATGATTTTATAATTTCCTTTGAACTTGAACAATTTTCAATCAAATCATCTTTCTCCTTTTGAGATAACAAGAGATTCCCACCATCTGTAGGCTGACTACCTTTCATCATAATTGGAAGTGATGAAATTGGTATAGTTCTCTTTGTTACAATAATATTTTTGGTATCAGTCAAATAAGGATTTATGTTTTTTACACTTTGCTTTAGATTTTGATTGTAAAGGAATTTTTCTGTGTCGTCAATATTTCTAATTCCTATTATTACTACTGCAACTCCTGCGTTTCCTTTAGCGTTGTTAGTCCATTTAAAAGATTGATGTGCAAAGTCAATTTCTTGCCCTTTACTTAAAACTAATGGCCACAATAAGGCTACTTGTTCTCCCTGTGTTATAGAATTGGTTGTTACAAAAGCATATTTCGCTTTTGTATTTTGAATATAATTGGTTGCTTTATAAAACCAACACGCTATGTAATCTAGCTTTTTATAGTTGTTTACTCGTGAAAAGACGATTTTCATATCCTCCTTTTGGTTTTCGTCTTGTCGGCTATAACCCAAATAAGGCGGATTGCCAATCACATACACTTCGTCTGTTGAAGAAATTGGGCATACCTCATTCCAATCTCTTCTCGTAGCATTACCTTGTTTTATTTGTCCTGCTTCTTTTAATGGTAATATAGGTTTCGATTTTCCGTAATCAAACAATCGTTCTTCAAAAACTTTGTTCATTTGGTGTTCTGCCAACCAAAGTGAGAGTATTGCCATTTCGTGGGCAAAATCGTCTATTTCAATACCGTAAAACTGTGATAACTGTATTTCAGTCCATTTTATGGTTGGGGCATTACCTTCTAAATCAGTAATTTTTTCTAAAATCTTGATTTCTAAAAGGCGAATTTCTTTGTAAGTGATAATCAAAAAATTGCCACTTCCACAAGCTGGATCAAAGAATTTGATTTTTGAAATTCTTTTTATGAGTACTCTTAATTGACTTACTGTTGTTGCGTTTTCATAAACTTCATACAATTCATCTAAAAACAAAGGCTTTATCAGTTTTTTGATGTTTTCAACCGAAGTGTAATGCATACCCAAATCGCTTCGGTATTCGGGAATTACCACGGCTTGTATCATTGACCCAAAAATATCTGGGTTGATGTCTTTCCATTGCAATCCACCTAGCTCAATAAGCGTTTTTCTTGCTTTAGAAGTAAATAGGGGCGAGTTTATTTTTTGATCAAACAAACCGCCATTTACGTATTCAAACTTTCTGAGATAGTTTGGTAGATGTTCTGCATTTTCAGTGTCTAAACGGTCAAACAAATCATTTAAAAAAGTATGGGTGTCTTTGCCGTTTTCTGCTGTATGTTGAGCTAAAGTATTCGTAAAAATACTTTCCTCCTTAAATATCTCGGTATCTTCTGCAAAAAAGCAGAACAACAAACGAGATAAGAAAATATTGAGGTTGTGAATGCTTTCTTTTGAGTTGTAAATAGTCGGGTTTTCATCTATCAACAAATCATACAAAGAAGCCATTTTGTACGATGCATTTCGGTCTGCGTCATTGTTATTGCCAGAACTGTAAACTTCACTACCTGCAAGAGGCAAAAAAAAATCGTGATAATTGGTTAACTCTATTAATTTTATGTCTAAGTTCTTACCTAATTTCAGGTCTTTGGCAACTAATTGTTTGTAGTCAGTAAGAATGGCAAAACGAGGTTGGTGTTTAAGGATTCGTTCATCTTTAGAAATATCCTCAATGCTACTTAATAGTTTGTCAGATGCTTCAACTTTAAAGAAAATCTTCTTTTTGTAAAGTAGTTCTCCGTCAACTTTAGATAAATTGTAATCACCTTTTTTTAGTCGGGTTACAGACGTTTTAGAGATGCCGTATGCCACTAATAAATCAAAGACAAATTCATCTTTTGAGAAGTTGTCAATGAGGTTCTGAACGTTATTTTTTATTTCGGTTGATTTCATTTAGCTTCTTGTTCAGGTTTGTTTGAGATGATCAGCTGTTTCACGTCAATGTCCAAAATATCTGCAATTTTCATTAAGGTTTCCAATCTCGGTTGTTATCTGTTTTGAGAATAAGCGTTTACCATATTGTAGCTCTTCCCAAGTTTCTCAACCAATCAGGTCTGTTTAATTCCTTTTTGTTCTAAAACTTCCTTAATTCTGTTCATTGTCAAATGTTAATTTGTCAGCCGCTAATTTAGTCAGTTTATTTTAAACATCTCAAAAAACTGTGTATATTAATGTAGATATTCTGTTCAGGTGTAATGGGAAAAGGCTTGACCTAGTGTTGGCTTTTAAAGGGATGTAAAATGAAGAAAAAATAGAACAATTCGATTATCTTTTTTGCCGAGGATATTGTTAAAAATGTTTAAAAAGTATTTTGTATTTACTGCGTGTGCCATTTACCCGAAGTCCACTATTATCCTGCTCAAAACCGTAACTTTTCCGTTTTTCTTCGAGGCGTCCTTTTTAAGGTAGAACAATGTCTTAAATGTTGATTTTTTTGTTGTTTCCATACTTAAAATTCTTAATGATAAAATAAAACCTATGTCAGCTACGGAACAATACGAAAACCATACAAAGATTTGAAATACAGCATTTTAAAGCTATTGTTTCTAATATTTAAAAGTAACATTCTAGTAACCTTACTTTTGCTAAACCGCGCTTTTTACTGCTTTTTATCTCATTACCAAAAAATCATAAAACGGATGTAAAGTCTTTATTTACAACCGTTTTACCTACTATTAATCTTTGGGGTATTTTTACTGAAATTTGTTTTATAAAATCTTATTTTAATTTAAGTAATTTTTCCAGATACTCCACTTTGTCTTTCTCAGCTTGAACCAAGCGTTCGTATAGTTCTACTACTTTATCTAATGGATTGAAATTGGGTTGAATATTAATTGCATTGATTGTCGAACTATCATGACTAGTAAAGGTATTATTTATAACATTCAATACAGTTTCATCACTATAGTTTTTAATTGCTTCAGCTGACACACCTAATACTTCTGCAATTGCATTTAATTTCTCTTCTTCAACAACTTCACTTCCTTCAATATTAGAAACAGACTGCTGACTAACACCAATAGCGATAGCTAAAGCTTCTTGCTTCATTCCTCTAAGCTCTCTAATTCGGCTAATATTTCTACCGATATGTTTTGGTTTTGTTGCTGTGCTCATGTTTCAAAGATATTTTAAAATTCTAAAAAAAATTCAGATTGGTAAAATACAAGCTTTAATTAGTACGATACAATTTCGATTAGTTTGGTACGGTACAATCTATTGTTTACTTGCAATGTGTTTGAAACAAAAATACAATTTTTCGGATAAGTATTAATTAAAAAAAATGAAATTATGAAAACCTCAAAAAAACTTTCGTTTCCAAAACTCGAAAATGAGTTTCTGGAAAATATACTCAGACAACTGGTCAATCAGTATCCTATTATTCAAATATTTTTTACTAGACAGACAGCTTCTGCATTTTCATATCTTATTATTCATATTGAGAAAAATGCAGATGTGGAAAAGCTACAAGATTATAAATGGGTAAGAAAAGCTAGAAACCGCTATCAAATTAATGTTTGTTTTATCTACTCATCAAAACTCCATCATCGATTCTTTTTGGCATATCCTTTTATTGAACTCAACTGTCAACCTTCAGCAATTATTTACCAAAATGAGACCTCGCAAGATACACTCATTATCTCTAGAAGTTGGAAGAAATACAAAAAGAAATTTAATATTCTGCAAGATCATTTTTATGATGATCATGACCTTTATCAATCCCAAATCCGAAATCTCATTGCAGAGAATTCTTCAAATAGTGTTTTAACCGCCTATGAAAGACTTATAGAATATGATCTGGAATATTTAGAAGAACTCTATTTAGGATACACTCTCCAATCACTGAGTTTAAACAAAAGGATTAGTAATCTCATTGCTTTCATTCCTGAAATTCAAAAATACTTTGTTAGAAATAGCTCGGAGACCTATTTTTTAACGAATTTATTTGCACAGGCAAAAGAAGCAATCGAAAATGATGTTGTTATTTATGAAACTGAAATGTTTGAAGCTGTTCGAATTTCCGAGCAAAATCTATTTCGTCTTATCATAGCACGTTTTGATGAACTAAAAAAACTGTTGAAAAAAGAACATATAGAAAAACAGGACGTTTCATCTCAAATAGAAATCAAAACTAAAGACCAAATACTAGATATAGCTGTTGAAACCATATTGAATTTAGTAGAAGTTGAACAAATATACTTATACCACAAAATTACTAACGCAGAAAAAACAACCTATTACCTCATGTTTATTGCTAATGGAGGAGCAAATGAAAAATTAAGATTAATTACTCATTTCTTAAAAAGCAAAGTGGATAAGAATAGTGATTTTGTTCTGATAAGCCACAGTCGTAAGTGGATACAAGAAAACCTTTATCAATATCAAAGTTTTTTTTCCAATATAATACAAGCCACTAATCTAATCTATTCATCCAGTGCGTATCACCCTGAATTGCATTGGAAAGAATATGATAATCCATACCACGCTGATTTGTATTTTTATTATAAACCGACCAAAGATGTTGCTTTACAATTTTTCGAAATAGTTAACAATCCCAAAGAGAACTTCCAAGGGTTGGAATATCTTTTTTCATTATTCTTTCTGTCTTTTTGCAGAACTTACGTTTTTGTAAAAACCTATTACCTGCCTAATGATCTAACAAGTCAAGCTTTATGGCAATTATGTATCTATGCAGATCCCGAGATACGAAAATACAATTATTTGCTAGAGCAGTTTTGGACAGATTGCTTTCCGTATTTAAATAAATATAGAGTGTTGCATCATAAGCTGTCAAAGCTCAACAAAGAGGAGGTCAGTCAAATGAGTTGTGTTGTCGATAAACTAATGAATGAATTGAATGATTTGGTTATTAAAGGTGGTTTACTCTCCAATTTTGAAGAAGAGATTTGAGAATTAATTAATTTAATCTTATAAAAACAGAACATTGGAAAATTATCAAAAAATATATTATTTTTATATGACTGTCAGTGTTTTACATTCATACTATCCCCACCATATTTTGACTAGGATAAATTTATAATTACGATTTATCTTTATAGCAATAAATGATTGTTGAACCAAAAAGACCAGTAATGGTCTTTTTTTAATGGAGAGGGATAGAAAATGGAAAAAGAGCTGATGAATGAAAGAGGAAGATTAACAGCAGAACAAGCTGTAAAAATGTTAAAAGAAGAAAATGTAGAAGTAACATTGGAACAAGCCAAAATGATAGTAGAGTTCCTAAGAAAACTAGCCAACTTAACTGTTTCTAATTATTTAAAGAAAAAAGATGAAGAAGATAGCAGACCTATACGTGAGAGTGAGTACGGACGAACAAGCCGACAAAGGATATTCCCAAAGAAATCAGGAAGAAGTACTAAAAAAGTACTGTATGATAAATGATATTATGGTTCGTGATGTTATTTATGAGGATCATTCTGCAAAAACATTCAATAGACCTAAGTGGAAAACTTTATTAGTGAGTCTAAAAAAACATAAAAATAAAACAGATTTAGTACTCTTCACTAAATGGGATCGGTTTAGTAGAAATGCAGGTGATGCTTATCAAATGATTAGCCTGCTTAGAAAACTCGGTGTTGAACCTCAAGCTATAGAGCAACCGTTAGACCTGTCTATACCGGAAAACAAAATGATGCTTGCTTTCTATCTAGCTGCCCCTGAAGTAGAAAATGATAGAAGAGCTTTAAATGTTTTCCACGGGATGCGAAGAGCCAAAAAAGAAGGTAGATATGTAAGTCAGGCTCCCATTGGTTATGTTAATCGTTCAAAAGAGGATGGAAGTAAATATATAGCTATAAAAGAACCTGAAGCATCAGTGATGCGTTGGGCTTTTAATGAAATTGCAAAAGGAGTTTTTAGCACAGAAGATATTCATCGCATGGCTAGAAAGAAAGGAATTAAAACAGGAAAGCATAGCTTTTGGTTAGCCGTTAGAAATCCGCTTTATTGTGGAAAAATATTAGTTCCACAATACAAAGATGAAGAGAGTTATTATGCACAAGGGCAACACGAGCCAATTATTACCGAGGATTTGTTTTATAAAGTGCAAGATGTTGTTAATGGAAGGAGAAGAGCGATTCGTCCAAAAGCAGAAACAATAGTAGAATTACCATTACGTGGGTTTTTAATCTGTCCTGTCTGTTCTAAAATACTAACTGGAAGCAAGTCTAAAGGGCGAAATAAATATTATGCCTACTATCATTGTTCTAAAGGGTGTAATCATCGTTTTAGTGCAGAAACGGTAAATGATTTATTTATAAAAGAATTACAACAGTATGTTCCTAGAAAAGAGTACAAAAAAATATATACTGCTCTTATTATAGAAGCTTACAAAGAACAAACCAAAGAGCAGCAGCTTGAAAAAATCCGACTAAGCAACCAGATTGATGACTACGAAAAAAGACTTAGCAAGGCTAGAGACATGTTAATGACGAATCAAATTGACGCTCTAGACTATCGAGATATTAAATCAGACTATGGATCAAAACTTATGAAACTTCAAGCAAGATTTGCAGGATTGAATACTGATGGTGACAATATTGAAACTTTACTTAATAGTGGAATCGAAAATCTTTTTAGACTGCATTCTATCTACGAATACACACAATTTGTAGCTTGTAGGGATTTAATCGGTTCAATATATCCTGAGAATTTAATTTATGACGGAACTGGATTTCGAACCAAAAGAGTCAATGAAGCAGTACAGTTAATCTATTTGATTAACAAGCAATTAGACTCAAATAAAAAAGAGACAAATCAGAATATTTCTGTTTTGTCTCTTATGGTGGGCGATGAGGGGTTCGAACCCCCGACCCCCTCGGTGTAAACGAGGTGCTCTGAACCAGCTGAGCTAATCGCCCTATTTTATTGTGCTATCATTGCTGATTG
>Ga0307414_10000160_pt1 | contig 45032 bp, 54 predicted proteins | sample DK1Ometagenome_FD_203804 | JGI IMG/M metagenome (GOLD analysis project Ga0307414, IMG submission 203804) | Maize rhizosphere microbial communities from greenhouse at UC Davis, California, United States - DK15-O-3 | ecosystem: Host-associated > Plants > Roots > Rhizosphere > Soil | place: USA... | reverse complement strand
CGCATGAGGGTCGAGAAAGAACAGGCTCGCCAGGATGACCGCGAATACCTCCAGAGCATGATTGCCCCGCTCATTGATGAGGCAGTAAGCAAATCCATGAATGGCTGGCTTCAAGGCCAAGTGGACACAGTAGAAGCTGAGCCTGGAAAACAGGCCTAACACCCAATAAAAACAACAATAAAGAGGTGGAAAGATGGTAAATAGAGTAGGGGATTCCGCCCCCAATATGTCCAGGACTCTTGATGATGAGTCCATGGATCTGGTTGTCGACGCCAGTGTGGAAGAGCTTGAAAGGCAGATATACAACAGCGACGTTGACTTTGAAGCCCTGACTGCAGAAGAGCTAGAGCGAGTTAACTCGGAAATCCCTGAGCCATTCAGGCCTGATTCCGACTATTTTGATGACGACGAATATCTTGAAGAAGGCGATTATGAGCCTGATGAGGATGAGTCTCTTACTCATGCCGCTCAGGTTTTGCCGCAGCAAGACCCAAATCAAAATATAAAGCCGCTAGAAAAGGCTTCGCTTCAAGTCTATCCGGATGACATTAGCCTCCAGCAGATTGGCGTGGTTGTCTGGCAGGGTAAGGTCGTACCTACGAACGACCCTGATTTATTCAATGACATTCGCAGATTTGTAAGTCGCTATGCCAATGATGGCAATAAAGTCATCCTCAAAAAGATGATGTCAAACAGCAATAGTCTGGTTGATTTTTCGAAACAATTTTTGAATATTTTGGATGGCAAGCTGGATCGCCTCGGCATCGATCATGCCTATCTCTCGGCAAGTTCGAAGCGCACCATCTTCAATACGCCAATGCCGAAGATCGACACATGCGCCTCTCTTAAAGAGTTCAATAAGCGCTGTGAGGCTCTTCGCTTAAACACCGAATATCCTGGCATCTACCGTAAAGCAACAGGCTTGTTTGTGCTTGATGCAGCAAGGAGGATTGTTCAGGCCATCGGCGAAAAGCAGGAGCAAGGCATTAATGAAATCTCGTATCGTCAGCTGATGGGGGCTACCTACAAAGCCGCTGAATCAGCTATCAGGATTTCCAAGCGAGAGATTAAGGCCAGCGTTACCGTAGACCTGAAGCGTGAAGTTGAACTCCAGTTCCGCTCCGTTCGAGACATCAAGGCTGCGATTAAGACAGCGGTGATCGATCGAAATGAATCCGGTCACTTCGACCTGTTTGGCAAGAGCTTCAAGCTCAAGCGAAACGAGACCATTGCCCAAGCGGCCTCGCGGGCTAATCGCGAGTACAAGAAGTCGGTTGCTGATCGGATTGAAAAGCTCGAAAGCCAGGGTCTACTTCCAGTGCTTGCAGCAGCTGTGGCACAAAGCCGTGGAGGAGCCACTGTGACGGGGGCCGACCTTAAGTCTGCCCAGGGCATGATCAAGGCAGCTAAAACCTCGTATGGCTTCTTCCAGAGCCCCAAGGCGCTCATTGAGCAGGCATTGGGAGGCAAGGCTTCGATTGATCGAATCGTAGCTCAGGGTGGACAAGACCCTGTCGGCAGCTTGATGTCTGCACTCAAGACGGATACCCGTCGTCATGAGCTGCTTATGGGGCTTCAGACTTTCGGCAGGACGCTGAGCCGCCTCGCAGACAAGTCAGCCTCCATCAAGGCTTCTCACAAAGCCCAGGCAGCCCAGTTCGCTGCTGATGCACTGCTGAAATCGGGCTTTGCTCCGCCGAGTGTTTCTGCCATCAAGCAGGCGATGCAGAACCAGCAGTGGTCACTGGCAGATGCCCAAAAGCAGAACGCCCGTCTGCGCGGCCTGGAGAAGGGGATAGTGAATGCCCTTGGTGATCCAGCGCCTTCCCTGATGGTAACAGCCAGGCAGGCGAAACAAGCTATCCAGGAGGCGGCTAAGCCCACGCTGACTCTTGATGCGAAGGGTAGGCCTGTGACACTAGGCGAGGCAGTCGTACAGGTTCTCAAAAGGCAGCGTGCTCGCCGGCAGAGCCGCAGTAACGATAATGACGACGATAATTCGCCGAAGCGGTGAATCTGCAAGAGGAAGGGGTTGCACACCCCTTATCTCCAGCGGCACACTAAGATTGATAGACACAAGTACGCACCTGATATACATTTTAGGGGTGCCATGGCGATAGGGCGCCCATAAATGAGCAAGCACAAGCTGGCAGCGAGCTACAAGACCAAGGACTCTGGCATCAATGATCGACGCCGGAACCGCCTTAACATGACTGGAAAGGCATCATCAGAGCATCTGGCTCAAGCCCAGATTGTCAGGGCAGAGAGGACTGAAAAATTTCCCTTCAATCCCAAGTTCGCTTGCCCAACGGGTGTGAACACAACATTCACTGCCGACCCCCTGTATGGCCCATACAACCATGTGCTTGCCCTCACTGGTCGCCGCCCAGCGAACAAAATTTACGTATATGATCGGGAAACTGCCGGCCTTATGGGCTCTGTTCTTCACCACCACGTGATGATCGAGTTCGATCCCGGTGAGGATGACCTTGGCGAGGACGCTCCGTATCGCGTAGTGGTAATGAGAACCGAGGCAGAGTTTGCCACTAAGCTAAAAAACATCCTTGCCGACCTCTACCTACGGCAGAAGGCCGACGGAAGCAATCGCGGGCGCATTCGGATCTTTGCTCACAACGGTGCTGGCTTTGACTGGTCAGGCTTTGCCAAATTCCTCGGCGTGGACATCAACACCTCGCTTGAGGAGCAGTACGTTTTTGGTAATCAAGATGCCAATGGTGGTAATCAAGAGCCCAAAATCGTCACTGTTGAAGACACCATGGAAGTGAAGGAAAAGGGCAAGCTTACTAAGCACAACCTCACTTGGACTATTGAGATTTTCGGCGATAAGCCGCGCATGTTCCTCAGCTGCGGAAGCCAGAACGCATTCGTTGTTGAGTTCCTGGATAGTAATTGGGTCTTGCCTGTGCCGCTGTCAGCCCTTGGTGGTAGCTCGGCCAAGAAGCTGAAGACGCCTATCAAATACACAGATCCTGTGAAATGGCTAAACAGTGAGGGTTTTGATGTAACCCTGGCGGACATCAACCCATATCTTGAGCAGGCACACAGATATGAGCTTCGTCCTGACGGCCAGTGGGAGAGCATGTTCATTGTGGAGGGGGGTGTCGATAAGAGAGCTGCGAAGCCTCAACTGTACCTCAAACACCCTAGAAACATCCGGCTCTCAGATGTCGCCTACAAGGCCATGCTTCACTGGAAATCATCTCTGTCGGATGAAGAGGTAGATTACTCTGGTACTGACGTAATCGTCCTGGGTAATGCACTGTGCAGGTACTATAGACTCACAGAATCGCTAGGTGTGCCAAATCCATCGGCCTATAACACAGCTGCCATGATTGGTCTTGCTGCGATGGTTAAGTCTGCCTACAAGTCGGCCATGCGAAAGGATCAGTTCGGCAACCTTGAGCCAAGATTCAAGCTCAAATACGATCGCTTTGCTCGCTACTCCAAAGGGCGCGTGGCACTTCTGACATCAGAAGATTCAGCAATTGTGAAAGCAGGCGGGAAGCCATTCAGAAAGCTGGTGGAAGAAGATGATATCGACTATCTGGATGAGGCATTTGAGGTTGAAGACGGAGAGGGTGAGGGCAACCACCCTGCTGTGATGCAGCACGACGGCTATATTGAGCCGGGCGGCAAGGCTGACGTATATATCCTCAACCCGTGGTACTGCTCTCGCGAGGCAAACCAGTATTTCCGGATTGTTCAAAGGGGTGGTCGCTGTGAGGTTTTCATACCTCGTAACGAGCATGACACCGAAGTTATTGTCGCTGATGCAGTCTCTAACTATCCAACGGCCATGGCCTATGGCGTAGATCTGAGGCTTGAGCCTCTAGGTGAGTGGGCAAACGTACTAAAAGGCTTTGTTGACCCTAGGATGCTCACCAGGGGTGCAACCAAGTATCTACGCGCACTTATTCCCGTCACCCTGGTTGAAGAAGACCGTGTTGTCTACGAGCTTGATTACGCAGAGCTGGAAATTCTTGAGGAAGCTAAACGGGATAGCGAAAGGGACATTACCAAGCAGGATATTCAATACGAAGATCTCACTCCTGGAACCAAATCGCCACTGAGAAGGCGCGTCGAAAAGATCAAGGCTGAAAAGGTCTTTGGTCGCATCAATGCCCTTCGCATGCTTCAGGTTCGAGGAGGGATGTTCTATGTGAAGCTCCCTCGATCGAAGTGCAATTTCTTCCTGAAAATCCCAGCTATTCCACAGCAGCTGGGCGGGGCAGACCTGGATAGCCGTCTGATCTTCGCTGACTGGGAAGGTGTGCTTGAAACCTACATCACCGCCGAGGAGCTAGTCCTTTTCTTATCAGAAGAGACCGAAGATGATGCTGCCGTCGAAATTGACCTCAGCCGCTCACTGCACGGGCCTATCCTTGGCATCAAGACCTACATCCACCGCGAAACTGGTGCAGCGATCTACAGAGGCACTGGCTGGTCACCATTTGCAGAATTCGTAATTTCCGTGTTCCGCCGCCGAAACGAAGCCAAGGAAAAAGCTGGTTTCCTAGAGCGCGAGATAGAGGCTGTTGAGCGGCGTGTCAGCGCAATGGGGTTGTCGATCCAACGGGCTGAGTCAGATCTTTCGGCTGATCTCGAACTTATCGCTGAGATGAAGCGGGATTACGAGGCTGCTCTGGCTGAAAGCACGATGCTTAAGCTCATCATGAATGCTGGTGGCTATGGCCCGCTGGCTCAGATGCACGCCCCTGACTTTGACTATGCTGTGGAGATGATTGGACAGGCCATTCCGATCATTCGTCGTATCGCTGTTCAGGACGCTGAGTGGGATGGCATCGCCAAGCATTTCGCCCTGATCGACAAGGCGCTGGTCTCCATTACTGAGCTTGGCGAAAAGCCCAGCACCTTGAAGAGCCCTGCATGGGAAAACATCATGCAGCGCCTTCTGAAGATCGAGTCGCATGTCAAAAACTTGGTGGCTCATCGTGATTCACTTGAGTACAAGCTGACCTCCCAGGGCAGGCCCGGCGTCTCGCCTAAGGATGTGGCTGATAAGCTCGCGGAGGGCGAGGATCGATCTCTAGCGCTGGATATCTTGGGTGTTGATCACTTCGAACCAGGAAGGGTCAACGGTAAAGATGTCGCATGGATTGCTGCTATCGACTTCCTGCACGACCTCGACCAAAAGATCGGCTACTTCACGCGCCTGGTTACCGACCTGTTCGTCGATTACGCCGAATCACATCTGTGCAGCTACGAATCCTACTCCAGCATTCACCCAGGCACTGGTCGCCACATCACCCGATTCCGGATCGCCCTGCCTGATACCACAGCAGGTCATGCGATTCGCCCATGGGCGGTATCGGTAACCGCGAAGGCCAGGGTTGCGCTGATGCTTGGTATGCGCGAAGTCCACGAGACCGGCGTGCTGAAGGTGATGTATTGCGACACTGACTCCATCCACTTCAGCGTTCCTGTTGAGAAGGGCATTACCGGTGAGGAGAAAGCCAGGCAGCTCCTTTCCAAAGGTAAGTACATCAAGCTTGGTAATCAGCTTGGTAACTGGAACTTCGAGGCAAAATTCGTTCGTGAAGAGCTTGCGTACGGAAGGCACAAGAAGGGCGAAAAGGTTGTATGCCGTAACGCCTTTTACGCCTCTAAGAAGGTATACGTCTTTGCGGACGAAGATTACAACATCCTCGACTGTAGGGCTCGCGGCGTTCCTCGTTCGAACGCTCGCATGCAGGCAGCGATGTACGGCTATGCCATGCGCATTTCGCGCCTAGGCGACCGCAGGGGGATCAGTGCGAACAACCTTCGCGAGATCAACCTGGCCGCCCAGAAGCCGGTGTGGATCAAGAACAATCTGGGTGACCTGGTGTCGACCGAAATCCCCGGCCTCTATGCAGGCTTCAATCGGATTTATCACAGCCAGTTCGACTCAATGCCTGCGGTCTTCCAACCCTCTAAGCTCCCATTCCATGAGGGTCAGATGGTCACGGCAGCCGAAGTCGCTCAAGCTTATTCTGCTCAAGTTAGTACGATTCAGTTGAGCCTCACCAAGACCCGGTTTGATGGAATGGATGAGGCGCTGGCCTTCTATCAAAGCCACTTCAAAATCGCAGGTCGCTCGATCGACAGTGTCCGTGGTGAGCTGAAGAGTGAAGTGAAAAAACTCAAGGATCTGCTCAAGGGCGAGGATGTTCTGGATAGCCTGACTGAATCCACGCTCTTGGTGGAAGGTAAACTCGACCCCACGCATGAGAATTACTTCGAAGGGGAGATTCTCCCGTTCTGACCAGTAAAATTGGTGTGCAGCATACTTGAGCGGCTTGAGACTACATTGATATACTTCTAGTATACTTTTGGAGGTGGGCCGCATGAGCAAGGAATTTGAGATCGCAAACCGGGAAGTCCGCTTCTTCCTAAATGACCTGGGTTGTGTGCAGGTGGGGAGCTTTCACCCCCGCAAAACCACCATAGGTGCCCTGGGCGTCGACTCGCGCCGGCTTACAATGCTGTCCATGATCGACGACGAGTCTTATTTCACTCTTGATCGAGAGCTCTCCGATTCGATTGCTCAAGCCATCCTGAAAACTGGCGCGGACGTAGATGGTCGCCTGGTGGGGCAAACCCCTATCGTCGAGCTGGTTCAATTGGCCTTAGCCTTTCCAGCTTTTTACGATAAGTACACCACCTTTGAGAACATTCCTTTGGAATACCTGGATGAGGTTCGTCACACCGTTCCTGTCCATTTCTACAGCCAAGAGCAAAAGATTCTCTCAATCGGCCAGCCAGATCTCCACCAGGACGAAGACGGTGTGCTGGAGATTGGGATTCCAGTCGAAATCGGGGCTCTGCGTTGCCAGCAAGAATTTGAGCTGAACGGCAAGCTCATGCCATACAGCTTTGAGATTCCCAGCATCTTGGGCAAGGTCTATCTCCTAGGAAAACCGGAGATGTATCAAGGCAAGAAGGCGGAGTTTAACGGCCTATCCATCACTGTTCCGGGCTTTCCAGAGGTAACGCTTTCGAGCAAACACCTGGCAAGACTGTGCCTTGTTGCGAACACCGACTTCGACTTCATTTCTGAGGAAAGCGAGTAACCAGGCAGGCCGGCTACGCCGGAATCAACGATTACCCTCTCCCCACACCCAGCTTCTTCGCCACATGCAGGCCCTGCTGACAGACCATCTCGTCGAGCAGGTTCTGCATCACCTGGTGCGCACGCGGATCGAGCATCTTCGCTGCACCTCCGATCGCGGCGGGCCCGTAGAGCATGACCTTGCTCCTGTCGAAAACAAAGAACTCGCACGAGTCATGGTCGTAGACCACTGTGCCGGCGAACCCCCGAAAGCTAAAAGCACTTCCCGTGATCACTGCACGGGGGTCGTAGCTGGCCACCAGCATCTGCAGCATCTCAATCATCTGTAGCGCCCTGCGCAGGGCAAACGCATCCTTGTTCATGCCATCTTCCTCATTTGTTCATGTGCGCCAAGATCCATGCGCTGGCTCAGGGTAAGGGCATCTCGATCTTCCTCCCCCAGGAGCAGTTCTGGGAGGACTGCCTTTGCTTCGTGCCGGCATGCCTCGCAGAGGCACCAGGCATCGCCCAGGTGACCCCTCTCCCAGCTTGACTGCCTCAGTGGTAGACCAGGATGAAGTCGCTTCGTAGCGGCCACTGCAGCGCGCAGCACACCGTAGCATGCAGCGTCTGATAGCCAACGCGAGTGAGTCAGCTTCCACTCCATCATCATCAGCCCGGCAGCATCTGCAGCCTCGGCAGAGCTGGCCAGCGTCCATATCCCGAACCCCCGCACAAAGCGGTACATGTCCCTGGACAGCCTTTTGAAGGCAAAGCCAGACGCCTGCGAAATGCCCTTGCCGGCGAGATGATCCTCCACCGCAGCATCGATCACTCCGAATTCGTATATCGACATGCTTTCACCTGCAACCAAAAAGGTACTTGACGTATCCGATAGGTTGATTATGATTGCTACACGTTTGATATACAACTGCTATTCACGGATTAGCAAAGGGGTGTCGAGATGTTGAATTGGCAGCAGATTTTTGGGGGTGAGCTTGAGCGCCCTGGGCCGGATGGCAAGCATCGCCGGCAGACAATCACGGATGTCCTGAAGCCTCTGGGCGGCAAGATCCGTGAGGCTCTGGCGATCCAGAATGGTCGGCTCATGCACAGAAAAAACGTCTACATGACGCTCAGCTGCGTGAGCCTGGTCGGCGCGTTCTTGGTCTTCACTCGACCAGGTGCGGCGATTCAAAGCCTGACTGGCATCAAACCTATCCAGCTCTCGATGCCCTCCGTGGCTTCGCTATTCCTGCCGTCCGAAGGGGCTGCTCGTGACTCGGCAGCGCTGGCCACCGCGACGTCTCAGCAGCTTGATCTGCTGTATGCCGCAGGCCTTACAGGCGACTACTCCGCAGATCTGGGCGCTCTGATCGGCAACCGCTACCCCCAGGCCTTGGTGTTCCGGGTAGTCAATGCCCAGCAACAGGACAAGGCTGCAATCGTTTACGGCTTTGGCCGAAAGCAGGTTTGCCAGGAAGGGGAGGTTGCGTGCGAGGCGATTCTGAAGGCGCTGGCCAGCGGCACCAACCCGAACGACCTGGTGATCAGTCAGCAGGCAATTGACGAAAAGGTCGCTGTCATCCGCGAGAAGGGTAAGGCCTCGCTTTCACAGGAGACCTGCGATGCCTGGGCTAAGGGCGGCTTCTATGGCCAGCACAAGACCCTGAAATTCAGCCCCTTCGTATACGCATCGGCGCTTTCTCGCGCTGAGGCAAAGGCATCTGTATCGGTAATTAGCACTGCCTGGCAGAAGGGCATGGTGGACAACGATGCCCTCAAGGCCGCGAGCGTTTCGAGCTTGCGTGAGTTGTTCAGTCATCGCACCGCAGGCTCTTGCCAGCCAATGCCAATCGCAGCTTACAAGCTCGACGGCAAGACGACCCAGTACCTGGTCAGCGTCCTGGTGGCAGGTGACAACACCGTTGGGGCCTCCCTGTACATGGCTTATGACCTGGATGCCCTGGGCGTAAAGGATCGTGGACTCAAGCGCCTCAAAGCCCGCGACCTGGCCAATCCCGAAGGCATTGATGGGATTGAGAGCGTGATGTCCCTCGAAGCCCAAGGCACCTATGCCGCGATCGCCCAAGAAATGAAGCGTGAAGGCATGGCCATCGACGCATACAAGAAACCCGATCTCGCGGCCCAGTCCGCAGCTATCCAGCCTAAGTGAGGCCCTGACATGTCCCAAGATCCTTCAACCCAGGCAGCCCTTGGCGCACTCAAAATGCTGGAGAAGCTGTGCGCGATGCCGATCCTGGCGTGCCGGGGCTTCCAGAACTTGGCGTTCGCTGCGCCTGGCAAGATTTCGAATCTGCTTCGCCTTGATGTTCCGGGTCGGTACCTGGCTGCAGCCATGAATTTCGGAGATGACATGAGCGATGCAGACCGTGTCTGTGCTCATGTGCTCAAGACCCTGCAGCAGGTTGGTCAAAGCGGGTTCAGCGGGCCGATGCCCCAAGAGGAAGACCTCCCGCGCTCTGTGCGCAAGGTCTACCAGGACTGCAGTGAAGAGCAGATCCAGCGCCTCTTCGTCGGCGCCGGTGATGCTGAAACCAAACGACTTGAGATTGCTGTTCGTCTGAAGCTCGCGCACTACAACACCCTCCCTGACTGGCTCCAGGATCTCGCAGATCTTGATGTTCCTGAAGAGCTGGTGCGCGATGTGTTCTTCCACGGAAAAACACTCGATGGCCAAGACGTCAGCTACTTGGCTGACAACTACTACACCCCTGAGCTGATTGCGGACGCGAACAACCGGGTTGCCGGCCATGCAATGGGTTATGGGATCGCAGCCATGGCGATTGTCGGTGCTGCGCTTGGCGCGCTACAGATGTTTGGCGTAAGCCACGATGCGGTGCTCGGTCTAGGAGCCGGAACCGACACCTTCAACGGCCAGGTGCTGGACAGCGCTCGGGAGTCAGTATCTGCCTGGGCAGGCTTCACCAACGGCCTGCAGGCGGCAGTGATGGCCATCACCCCTCTCAGTGCAATCCCTACTGTGGCAAATGCTGCTCGGTGGCATTTGATGCGAGCAGCGGTATCTGGCCGGGTGAAAAGGAAGGTTTACCGCTCTCGACTGCACCTGCCAACCAAGGACAGCAAGGTCGAGTACTCGATGCGAATGGCAGAGATGCCGGTATACCTGGAGAGCTGGAAAGACCAGTTGGAGGAGGCTGCACGTCTGAAAGACCAGCCCCGCATCGCGATCGGTCGTTCGACAGGGGTTATGCGCGCCCGAGGGTTCACAGCAGGCCTGGAATCCGGCGTGACCTATCGCATGGTGCTTAACAACTGCTACCAAAACACCATCGTGTTCGGCGGCACCGGCTCCGGTAAGACCGTCACGGTTCTGCTGCCCATTGTTCGCCAGATCTTCCGCTTCAAAGCTGCTGGTCAGCTAAAAGAGATGGGTTGGTATGTGACTGACTCGAAGGCCGTACTGTGGCAAGACGTTATGTCGATCGCTATCCAAGAAGGCTTCGGCGCTGAAAACATCATCGTCATCGGCTCCGAGGTTGGGAACTACGGCTGCAACATCACCAAGGGCATTCTCCCCGTTCAGCTTACAACGTGGATCGACACCATTGCCAAAATGGCAGGGCGGCAAGCTGATGGCGGTAGCGGATTCTACAAGTCGATGTCCTCATACTGGGGGACTCAGTTCGCAAACATCGCGTGGGCCTATAGCCACTCCGCGCCTGGAGCCGTATACCAGGCTCGCACCGGCTCTGACCCGTACTGCCTGAAGTTTATCTTCGAGCTGGCTACGAACGATGAATTCTTGGATGAGGTAATCACTGAAATCCAGGGTGAGATCGATGGCGGCAAGATGCTGAGCGACGTCGTGTCCAGTGCAGACTTGGTTGAGTCCATGCGCCTGGTCAACACGAAATGGCAAGATTTGGAAAAGGCAAAAGAAACGAAGACGAACATCCAGGCCACCCTCATTTCCGACCTCGGGCCTCTGCTCTCAAATGGTCAGATCACACGCCTGTTTTTCGAGGGCCGGGACAACCTGATCGTGGTCGACGAGCACGGAAACGAGCTTCTTGATGACAACGGAAACACCCAATATTTGCCAAACCAAGGCATCTCGTATGCAGATGTTGACTTCTGCCTGCAGGGCAAAGGCGTCTGCATCAACATCACTGCAGAGCGCGACGGTAAGGCTGGTAGCTACCTGCTGAAAATGTTGGCTTCGCGTTTCCGCATCCTGTCCGGCGAGCGGGAGACGAGCTGGAAAGCAGTAACAGAGGAAAACCGCCGTAGCCCGAACTATGACCCTCTGGATGACCTGCTGCCACAAGACAACCCGGTCTACTACATCGGGGATGAGTACCAGGACTTGGTTATGAAAGGCGGTTCGGAAATGAGCGTTGGTGATGACGGCTACTGGAACAAGAACCGCTCCAAGGGCGTTATCGGCCTGATCGCAACCCAGTCGGTGAGCTCGATTGAGCAGTACATGGGCGCAGAGGCCACTACCAACATGCTGCTCAACTTCCGGAACAAATTCCTGCTGCAAACGGAAGACACGAAGACCATCAGCTACTTCATCGAGCTCGCTGGCAAGACACTCCGGATGCAGACGCATGGCAAGGGCTATTACGAGCGCCAAGCCATGCGAGAACACGTCCACGGTGGTGTGATGGAAGCAGTCGACTATAGCTTTGCGGCGAACGAAAGCTTTGCTGGTCTTTCGATCACCGACGGCGATTACGAGCCAGTGAGGCAGATCGACCGTATGAGTTACGAGCAGGAGGCTCGCTATCTCGAATCCGTTGACCAGGAAAACGCCATGCGTAAATCGCTGGCAGATGGGGCTGCAGATAACCGTGCTGCGTCCGAGATCGACATCGAGCGTGCATCTACCGACATGGAGCATAAAGAGCTCAGCGAGGGTAATAACGAAGCCCCACTTTTGAGCATTTCTGACGTCTTGGGCTTCAGTCGCCACCACGGGATCATCATCACTCAGCACTACACGCAAATGCATGTCGAGCAGGTGAAATTCTTCAACAACTTCGAGCAAGAAGCCGAGCTGAAAGCTCGCCAAGCCGCCTAACCCGGAGCAATGAGCATGACTACTGAAAACAACGAAAACCTCATGCCGGAAGAGCTGGCCCAGCGCAAGAAATCCGCTGACTTCAAGCTTGTGTCCCACGACATGGCGACGCTCACCGAGCACAACAAGGAGCAGCAGGCGCTTTTCGATAGCTGGAAGGAGAGCCACAAGCGTGTCCAAGGCCAAAAGCAAGTCGAGGTCGACCAGGAAGATGAGGTTGAGAAGCCCGCATTTGACCTTCGTGACGACCGCAGCCAGGCCCCTGAAACGCCAAAGGCAAAGCAGAAGCCTGACGAAGAGGTAAAGCCAAAACCTTCCCGTCGCGGCACCAAGTTTGGTGTTGACCTGATCCAGGAGCGCTGGGCCACCTTCGAGCAGCAGCAGGCCAAGGCGTTGGATGGTCTCAACGAGTTGGACAACAAGCGGGAGGATGCTCAGTCCCGGCTAGACGAGTTCAACGAGAAGCACGGTAGCTACCTGGAGCAGGGCGTCAAAAAAGCTACGGGCGGCGACCTGAAGCGCATGGAGCATTTCAAGAAGCTCAAGGAGCAGCAGGATTCGCTACAAAAGGGTGTCGACTCCATCGACAAGGCAATCGAGAAAGGCCGAGATCGGTATCAGCGCGATCACCACGAATTTCATAGCGATGCCTGGGGCCGGATCAAGCAGCAGGGTGAGGTGCTGGAAATTCCTGCATTGGTACAGAAGGGGGATGCAATGTCCAAGCAGCACCAGGATGCCCACAAAGCCTTCGCCGCTAAGCTCCCGCAAGATGAGGCTCCAAAGCACACCAAGTCGATCACTGCGCAAAAGGTCGAGGAGTATGCGCGGCTATCTGACGGCATTGCTCAGCAAGCCGAAACAGACCCGGTTCTGCAGCGCGAGATCAGCGAGGGCCGCAACCAGGTCAAGCAGATCGGTGAAGACACTGCGAAGCGGAGGGTTGAAAGGCAAGAAGAGCGACTCCCAGGCCACAACCACAAGCACAAGCAGTCAATCTAACGGCACTAGCCGCCGCACCAAGATCCAGAAGTGAGAGCAGTCATGACCCAACAGCAACCGCAGTACCAGAACACCCCGTACGTCCCGCCAAAGGTGCCAGCCTGGCTCAAGAAAGCGATCACCCCCTGGGTCAAGCTCAACAAGCTGTACCAGGCCTTCTTCGACCGCAGCTTCAAGGCCTTTGAGTTGCTCGCAAAGCCGTTCTTCAAAGCCGCTGCCGGCATGGATCAGATGGCCAAGAAACCTGGCACCTGCCTCAGCCTGGTGCTGTTCGGTGTGCTGCTGTACGCGGTGAAGTCGCATGGGGTTCTTTAAGGCGTTCTGGCTGTGCCGCGAGCTGGAGAGGAAGGGGCAAGCCAGCCTCATCTTTCCAGCTTACAACTTCGTATTGCTGCCCGAGGTTGAGCGCCGTCAGGACGTTCAAGAGGCCCTGGTGCGGTACCGGCAGATTCACGCTGCTGGGGGCGCTCTGACCACCCTGGCGAAAGTAGTGGTGGTTGGGGCAGTGCTTTGGTGGGGATTGGTCATCTAGCCAGCACAGAACCGCTGCAGGGCCTGAATGGGGCATCCTTGCCCCTCTGGTGTCACAGGCCCAGGTCAACCGCGATAACTGCGTCCCTGACTTTCCCGCTGGCCAGGTAGGCTTTGCAGGCCTCGGCGCCGTTTTGCTCGTACACCGATTTAGCCTTGCGCACGATCGCCATGTAGTCCTCGACATTGAACCTGTGAGCTACGTGCGCCAGGGTGCGCCCGTGGTTCATCTGTCCGTAGGGGAATGAACGGGTTGGCCTTGCTATGTCGTCGCAGCAGCTGCAGCCCTCACTGATGAAGAACCTTCCGGCACTATCGAAGGTGCCAGCCGGATTGCTCAGGCGATCCTTGCGTGCGCGGTACTCAACCACTGCCTTGTAAATGTCCTCGAAGGTGCTGCCAGCTTCCAGAACTGTTTCAGTGGCTGCGGCGGTGTTGATGTTGGTCAGGCTGGTCATGATGCTTCCCTCTTGTTTTTGTTATGGGGCTTTGTTGCTCTCCATGATTTAATTATCGACATTCAGCATTAGGCTGAACAATCTGTGCAGGTACGATTAACGAGGTATACATTAAAATTAAATATTCCTTATTAATCGCTTGTGTCAAACAGCTCGGGCAAGAAAACGCCGGCTCTGCCGGCGCTTCGTACCCTCAATTATCTTTATTTATAGTTGCGAATAAATTCGACATCCAGCTTAAGCAGATTAAGATCGCGGGCAAGTCTCTGTACGCCAAGGGCACATTCCTTAGCCATGCTGGCTATGCACTCCGAACTCTCCCTGATGGCCTGCATTTCTCGGCCAAGGTCTTTAAGTGCCAGGTTTGTTGTAACCCCCTCAGCAATAAAGTGAGCCGCAGTTTTATCAAATATGTGCGTGGCATCTGAACTCTGGGCTCTTCCCTCATCCCTGACCCCCTTTAGCAGTTCAGAGATGGCTGCATAAACCTCGTCGAGATGGCTATCAGAGCTTGAGGTCACAGACTCAAGTTTCTCTAAAATTAGATAGAGGCTACGCTCCTGCATTGATCTGATCTCATCAATCTGAGATTCAATGGTTTTAGTGATTGCTTGGGTTTCGTTGCTCATTATGATGCGCCTTTTCTTGTTGTTAGTGGATCTCGTGTCCACATTTTCAGAATGCAAGATCAGCATAAGGCTGAACAATCTGTACACCTAAGAGATTTGAGGTATACAACAAAACTTGTTCTACCTAATAAAACCGAAGTGTCAATATTTACAACGTGCTCACCATTATGCCGACAATATGAAAAAGAGGTGAGACATGCCAATTACCCCAGAAGAACTTGAACTGCTCAATGCCCTGAATCAGATCCCAGTAACCCCAGCACGCCGTCCAGCTGCCGATGCGGACGTGGATGAGATCCTGGATTTCTTCAGGCAGCAGAGAGAGGTCGACCTCTTCGCCCAGCTGGGCGACTGCTCTGCATCTGATAGGTCTGCGCGCCGCTACGTAGCTCTGAATCTACCAGGGGAGTACATCCGTACTCTTGACCATGTTTATGGCCCTGGGCACGCCCTGGAGCACCTTGCTGACCAATTCCAGCTTGATCCCATTGCTCACATCGAAGCCACCCGCTGCGCGGGAGAGGTGGTGCTATTCCTGGCCGAGGCCGACGCCAAGCGCCTCGGTGGCAGCACCTTTGTAGCCAAAGCAGAGCGCGTGCTGCAGGAGGCTGTGAGGGCCATCCCAGTGGTGAGGGCAGAGCAGGCCCTGGCGGGAATGAACGACGCTATCCGGCTGACACTGATTAAGGCTGGAGCCCTTGCTAGGCGTGAGGCCCAGGGGCTTTCGGGGGCTCGAAGGGATGCCTTGATGGCGACCGATTTGGGTTTGTGAAAACAATTATTGCTATCGCTTGTATATCAAATGTAATCTGTAAATATAGCCAATCAATAACGAGATCATTAGGAGTAAAAAAATGACTTCCACCCTCAACGCCTCGACCGCTGATATCAACACCACACCCAACGAGGCTTTCAGGCAGGCGATGAGGATGCAGCGAACCGATCAAGCATCCTCCTATGTAGCGATGATTGAAGCTACTTGTGATGTCCCTGTCGAAATCTCCTTTCTGGAGGAAGTGTCAGATGAAGACATTTCATTGCTGATAGATATGGCTGTAAACCCAAATTTGCTTAATCCATTTGCCGAGGCGGTAGCTCGCATGAGGGCAAGTCCTCCAGATTCTCGCTATGCGAGATTACAAAAGATCGTCAATGACCATCCAGGCGCTAGGGCAGCTGTTTTACTTTTCGTTGATAGGCATGGTTTAACTGCCTTGTACCAAGCTTTGGAGGAGAGAGGTCGCACCTGTTTCCGCGACAAGTGGTTTTCTTTCGATCTTGGTCTTTGAGGTGGATGCGATGAAAATTAATATTGAAGATACTTTCTATTTGGCAATTGCCTTGCTTACCGCGCTCTTCGCCATCGGAATTCAGTGGCCCCTATGGACTGCGCCACTATTGATTCATTTGTCCAGTATCGCCTTGGGTGGCGTGGCCATTCGTATTGCCATGTATGCACATGACAGAGGTCGACGCAATCCTGATGTTTTTAGAGCCATTGATAGCTTTCCTCTAAGGTTCACCGGGGGTCGTGGAAATGACCCTAAATCTGGCTCCGGTCTTATTTCACTTGTTCTGTTAATTATTGCCTGTGCGTTTATCGTCGTGACATTTCTTGCGCGGTGCTTGTGGGAGCTGAGTTTCTACCTCTACGGGCTGATGTAAAGGCAAAAGACACACTGGAAGGCACTTTAGTTAACCACTGCAACACCCACCACTAACTAAAAAAACAAAGGTGAACACCATGAACGCAATTCTAATCATTTCCCCGATCGACCTCGTTGCCCCTGCAGTCCGAGAGTTCTGGCTACGCAAATACGGCCTGACCAAACCTGACATGGTGCGCGATGAGCGAGGCATCCACCGCATCCGCTCGCGCTGTGAGTGCTGCAGAACGGTGATGAGCAGCAGCATGCAGTACCAGATCGCCGAGGAGTCTCATGCTCGATCCCTGGCCCACGTGTGCCACGAAATGGGCGTCCAAGACTTCCTCACTGAGGCCAGGCAGCTATCGACCCGCCTGGCGCGCCGGCACACGCTCCACGAAGCTCTGGAGATCCTGGGCGACTCCACCGCTCGGGCTGACCTATTCGCTGCTCCCAAGCGCTGATCGAGACCTTGGATGGTCGGTCTTTGGCAGCAAAGCCAAGGCCGACACCTATGTGATCAGGGCAGCGACTGCTAGGCGACGAATAGAAAGCTATCTTGTTGCTATCTTGTGTATATCAAGTATATTCTTGGGCTATCAGAACCCAATCCCTGGAGCCAAACATGGATGACATCAGCAAGCAGCGACAGACGAAGCTTAGCGACACCCTGGAAGCTGCAGGGTGGAAGCCAAACACCGAGGGCATTGCCACGAATCCGACGCGCTTCTGGATTTACTCGGTGTCCCTGGAGAGCGGGCCACGTCTGACCTGCGCGATCGGAGCTGAGTACCTGCGCGAGATGATTGCGAACACAGGCCAGGTTGCTCAGCTGCAGAAGGATTATCCGGACTACTGGATGGGCATGGCCTCTGCAATTGCGATGTTTGACACCGCTACCCGCCGAGGCGAGCAAACGGAGGAGGTTCGTCAGATTCTGTCCAAGTTTGCGGGGTTCTATGCCCGCAACACCCAGACCTGGAGCATCGTGCAGCCACTCAACAAGGTGGACGGTACGCACTTCATCATCCTGGACTGGATTGGCCAAGATGGGGGCCGGATCATGCGCCCGGCACACATCCATCGAGCAGATCCGCTCTCCCACGAGGAGCTGCTCAGCTTCACCAAGATGCTGATCGACATGCACTTGGCCAAGCGCCCTGAAGACAAACCCCTGTGTTTCAACGAGTAGGGCAGGGGTGGACGTGCCGTCAGCGCTTACGCTTGAAGAACGAAATGACAGCAGCGATCACGGCGATAATCAGGATGAGGGGGATGGTCACCGCATTGATCGCGTTGGCCACAGCGAGCAGGCCGCTGCCGATCGCTGCCCACAGAGCGATGGTGAAGGGCAGTATGACCCAAGCCCACTTCGCCTCGTTTGACTTCGGCGCGGCCCCTTTGGCTGGCACATCCAGTCCCCAGGCGGTGAGCTGCTCAGCGCACTTCTTGCCGCCGCCTTCATGGCGCTGCTTCCCTTTGCGTAGCCATCCCACAGCCTTGCGGTATTCGTCGCTGGCATAATCATTCGATTGCTTGCCCTGGCTATGGAACATCGCGAGCTTGTAGTACGAATTCGATGTGTAGTGTGTCTCCTGATACAGCCGCTCGATCTCGGCCACCTCTTCAGGTGTGCACTGCTCAGCGCTCCTGCCGGCTACAAGGCGGTCAGCAAGGCACTCAGCACCCGTTTCATTGCCAAGGTCTGCTGCTCTTCGCAGGCACTGCAAGGCTTTTGCAGGGTCGGCATCTGCAGGATCTCGCCGGCCATCGTAGTGGTCGCACAGCATCAGCATTGCGCGAACTGATCCGCCGTCAGCTGCTGACTCCAGGAGCTTGATCGATCTCGGGCAATCTCGCTCGACGCCATCGCCTGTAGCCAGAAGATCTGCCAGGACGATCTTGGCCCGCTCCTTGTTCGCATCGACCATGGCCTCAAGCAGACCAACAGCCTCCTTGTCTCCAGCTTTGGCCCAGTCACCAAGCTGCATGGCGACCCAGCTCGATGTGTCGTTATCCTCATCAGTTGCCAACTGGAACTGCACTGCCTCTCGCAGATGGTTCGGCAATGTGCTGATTTGCGCTTCGCTCACCCAAGATCCCTCTTCAATGTCCTTGGAGAGCCCCAAATACGGAGCCCTTCCTCACAGCTGTTACTGCAGCCAGCTCTCGACGGTGTCGGAGCCGTATTGGGCTTTCCAGTCCTTCAGAATTTTGTGATTGCCACCTTTGGTTTCAACCACCTCGCCAGTGTGCGGGTTGTTGTAGCGCTTAACGGCGCGAGGTGCGCGAGAGCCTTTCTGCGGCGCCTGGGCGACGAAAGCGGAGCGGCCTGCTTGTGGGTCGAGCAAGTTGATGACATCGCGAAGATTCACGCCGTAGGAGCTCATCAGGGCCTTCAACTTCTCTTCGAACTCGATCTCTTTTTTCAGAGAGTCGCTGTTCTTCATCTCTTCGAGCTGTTGGAGCTGTGTGGCCAGCTGGGCTTCAAGCTCGCGGTAACGGTTCAGTTGGGACATGCGGGATCTTCCGTATTAGGTGGAATTAGTAAGCTCGACAGTATGCCGCAGAGCCTCAGCCCGGCATACGAGCCTGGCATAGCTCATTGGCATGATATCGGCTGTAGATCGACAAAGTATCAGTCAGCCATCAGAGTAGAGATTGAATCAGGAGGCGGATCGATGAGCTTAGAAGAGCAACTTCGACTAGAGGCTGAGAAAACCTTTGGCAGTAAAGCCAAAGCTGACACCTGGCTAAATCAGCCCAGGGCAATATTTGGTGGTAGCACTGCACTGCAACACGCCGCAACCGAGGCTGGATTCAGAGAGGTCAGCGATCTGCTAGTGCGGATCAGTGAGGGTTATTTTTGCTAGCTCCGCGCCTGCGGAGCCCCTGGGAAGGGCATATGGGGCTGGCATAGCGCTTCGCCATGCTATCTACTGTCGATCGGGCCAATATCAGCCTGATACCAGAGGATTTTTGTATGGACGACAACAACTACGGCCCAACGATTGTGGGCTTTACCCTGGGCGCTTACCGGACGATGTTTGATGTCGAGATCGATGTCTACAACCACCCGCTGACATCCTGGGCTCAGGCCACTGTTTCACGGGAGCAACACAACTTCGATGAAACCAAGAAGCAGACGCTGACCCTGCTGAACGGCGTGCATCACACCCTCTACAAGCAGGAAAAGGATGAGCATCTTGAGGAGCTCGTAGCGCTTGAGAAGCGCTTGGAAGCCACCACCAGCATCACTGCTCTGGGCCAAGAAATCCGCGAGGCCAGCGACCTTCTGGACAAGGCGTTTGCCCAGCCGAAGGCTGACTGATACACGCAATTTAGATATTTGTATTTCGATATTGCCTCAAATGTATATCAAGCGCATCATTAGTGTATGGCTGCATTCCGCAGCCATTTGCCTAAGGAATGCGCCATGTCCAGTACGACCCCCGTTGAACCTCTGCTTATCGAAGTCAAAGAGATCGAACTGATCCACGATGACGAGAACCGCTTCCCGCCTTCGCCAGTGGCCACAATCTTGGTGAACGGTGATGAGCACAACGTCACCCTCGATCCCGAAACCATGCGTGTTGATTACGATGCTTTCGTCGATGTCGACCTGCCGAGTGATTACACCGACCGCATCGATCTTGCCCTTCAGGACTTCCAGTCGCTTGAGCAAAACGAGCCTGCGCTGACCCAAGCAGCGGTGGAAGGCATGGTTTCGGAGCTCTCCCTGCGTACCGGCGAGGCGTTCGACTTCGGCCACTTCAGTGGCGATCAATATGACCTCCGCAAGGTCGACGAAAACGACCACCTGGTGGGTGTAGCTCGCTACAACAGCTTGCAAGAAGCGTATCAAGGCGTCAGCGAGCTGGTCGCCGCAGCCCCCGCAGTTGAACTCGGCCCCTTGGCGCTCCAGATTGGTGGAGAGCCCGACATCCGCCTGAGCTTCATCAACACATTCCCCGGCAGCAACGGAGAGCTTCCCGCAGCGGAGGTAGTGCTGTTCGTGGATGGGGAGGAGGAATCACTTCCCCTGAATCCCGAGACGATGCACGTCGACGTTGCACAAAGCCACCCAAGCTTCGAGCTGAGCGAGGCTGTGCTACAGAAGATCAATAACGCGATCGACGATCACATGGAGGCTGAGAACCTCTCTCCAGTGATCAACGAGCTCAGTGTCAGTGCCATGGCTGATGGCCTGGAGTTCTTGACCGGCCAGACCCACGATTTCCGCAAAGCCGGCGAGCAGTACGAACTGCGCAAGCGTGACGAAGAGAACAGCTGGCAGCAGGTCGAGCAGTACAGCAATTTGACCAAGGCATACCAGGACATCGTCAGTCGGGAAGCCGTGGCCCGCCTGGAGATCGAAGACCCCACCAGAGCACGAGCACTGACGGAGATGCTTACGCAGATCAACCAGCATCCTGAGCAACCTCCAATTCTGGACATGACTCCAGATCCTGAACCATCCCACGCAGGGTTCGGGCAGGTTGCGCAGGAGATGCAGGGAGTGGTCGCAGCTGGCCCGCTGGGCAAGCCCCATGACGCACGCGGCCAGCGGCTATCTGCAGAGGTCGTCGACAAAACCTTGGCTCTCATGCTCAAGCAGCTCGATGCGGAAGACGAAAAGCCTGTCGTTGCAGTCAAGCGCTAATCGCCCTGTTTAGCCTCGGCCACGTGCCGGGGCTTCTTCGTTTGAGGATCTCCAATGTCTTGGCCGCTGAACAACCTCCCTGCGTCTCATCTCAACAAATCTACCTCTCGGTTCCTGTCCAAGTTCTTCTCGGGCTGGGAGCTGAGCAGTCACCTCGATCTCGAAATGTGGCACTACGACCGCCACGGCGGTTCGCTTTCCGGCAACCTCGACGACCTGACGCTCTCGGAAGGCCGCGACATTTACCTTCTCGCGCTGTACGCCGGCAGTGAGCATCCCAGCCTGATGCACGGCTACGACAAGCGCTACGAGCTCGAAACGGTTGGCAGTTCTCTGATCAACCTCGATGTCTCTCGTCTGCTTGTGTGCCAGCCTGCAGCAGTCGACTTCGACGCGCTGCTCAACAAGACGATCACCCAGGCATTCACGCAGGCCGACTCGATTTACGCTTGGGTAAAATTCCATCAGCGCATGCTTGTCGACCATCGCCGCTTCGCCTTTGGCTACGAGCCCATCATCCACGCGATCACGATCAGGACAATGGCTGCACATGTCGGCCCTGAGGCCCTCGCGAGGGATGACCTGGACGTCGGCCTGTCCATTGAGCACTGCCTCGCGCTGACAAGCTTCCATGCAAAGCCTGAAGACACAGCAGTTGGGCTTGCAGCCCTAATCAATGCGATCTCCTCTATCAAAGACCGCGCTCAGCCGCCGCAATGGAAACACACCCTGATCCGCCGCTTTAGTGGCTTGTATGCACACATCTGGCGACTCCAGGGCCACAGCATTGAGGCGATCGCGGCAAAGCTCCAGGAGCGACTGCAGCTGCTGGTACCGACCTTGCTGCCCGACGCATCTGCGCACCAGGTGGCCTGGATGATCAAGATGACCACGGCCTGCTTCGTGGCCCCGTTTCCTGAGGCCTGGGCCGCTGCCGGCATCGAGGTTGGTGACTTCCTGGGGTGCAGCCTGCTCGATGAAGAGCTGTTCGGAAATGTTCGGGCAACGGCGTACAGCACAGCCCTCGACCCTTTTGTGCGCAAAGAAGGGCAGGGGAATCAGTACCCGAAGCTGGCCTTGGACTTTCTGGGCAAGGCGGATCCGGACATCTACTCGCCACACCAGGTCGATCGGGAGGGAAGTCGCTGCACGCCATGGAACAAGCGGGCAAAAGACCTGGCTGTCGCGCATGACAAGATCAACAAGCTCATGGAGCGCGACATCTGGCACCCAGCGCTCCAGGGCGACAAGCTGGCCGGGGTGATGCAGGAGGATGCTGCGATCGGTGGGATCCGGCAGTACCTGCAAACCGGTGGCAAGGCCAACCAGGCTCGCGCTGAGGCCTTGCTGCAGCGGTACCCGAATCTCGCGGGGGTGTTTGCCAAAACCATCACACGCGGTAGCGAGATCAAGCGGCTGGCCGCGATCACCCAGCTCAGCAGAGAGCAGCTGGGAGAGCTTTCAGGCGAACTGCGTGATGCTGTGTTTGCGGTCAACCTGGGACTGTAGCCATGAGCGATTTCAATCTGAACGCGTGGATTGTTCCGCTGTGTGACGACGAGCTCGTTGAAGCCGTGCTGGCTGTGCGGGGAGAACAAGGATTGCTCACCATTCTGACGGCACACTTTAACTTGAGAGCGACAGCTCAGTTCGCAACGGGATCGCTCAGTGACGCCGGTTACTCGCTAGTGCTGGATTCAGAAGATCGATACAAAAACCCAAGGGTTGGATTGGGGTTGGCTATCGAGACGGTGCTAGCTGGAAGTGCGCACTGCCTTCGCGCCGAAATTTCGTCATGGTCGCTTAGTGATTTCCAGCACGTGGAAAGCTGGACAGGAGCAAAAGCACTGGTCGGGATTGGGGTAGTTCACAAGGGTAATATCCAATACTGCAGCACGGTCTGCCGTGATGTTTTCTTTGCTAGAGATCTCGGGCTGTAGCTGGGACTGCGGAGTCGATAAGAGCTAAATCATTGCGCCATTTGTATATCAACTGTATAAGGTTGGTGTATCTAACCAGTTGCTTGCGAGGGCACATGATCAAGGGCGTAATTTTTGATGCTTTTGGCACGATTGTCCGGATCTCAAAAGGTGTGCATCCGTACCGCCGCATCATCAAGATTGGCATCGAGCAGGGTCGCCGGCCCGGCAAAGATGACCTGCAGCGGATCATGACCGGGCATGTGGGCCTGCAAGAGGCAGCTCGCCTCTTCGGCATCCAGGTTCCCCAGGAACAGATGCTGGAGATCGAGTATGCCCTGGAGCAGGAGCTCGCAAGCATTGAGGCTTACGAGGACGGACTGAAAGCCGTAGAGATGCTCCAGAGGGCTGGTTTTCAGGTGGCTGTCTGCAGCAATTTGGCCGAGCCGTACGGGCCTGCGGTAGAACGCCTCTACCCAACCCTGAATGCCTATGGCTTCAGCTACGAAGTCGGTGCCGCCAAGCCTGAGCGGGCCATCTATGTTGCTACTGCTGACCAGATGAGCCTGGATCTGGATCAGTGCCTGATGATCGGTGACTCCCAGCTGCGTGACCGCGATGCCCCATCCCTTTTGGGCTTGAAGGGCCATTACTTGAGTCGCGATGGCAAGGGTGACTTCGGCGATCTGGCGAGCTTCGCTCGACACATCCTTGCGACCCAGGACTCAGACCTATGAACAGTTCAGACGAACTTATTGCATACGAAGCGGAGCTATGGGCATCGACCCTGGAAGCGCTCGGGAATCGGACGATTGAGGTGCTTCGCGAAATCGCTGCTGACTTTCCCTCTTTCAAGCCTCTTTCCGCACAAGTCATCCATTTCGTTGAGCCATGCCCCATGGTTGATCTGCTTAGGCGTGTGGAAACCAAGACAGATGGGGTTGTTGTTACAGAGCACCGTGATGGGACGGGTCGGTTGTTTATTAAAGCTCGACATCGAGCTTGGCTGGCATCGGGGCTTGTTGTGCGTCTACCTCCTGATGCTCTGCCAAGGGGGCTTATTGATCGCCGGATGCAGTCTGACGTAGGACTTTAGGGAGCCGAGATGGAAGTGAAAAAACCAACCCAGCTTGCTGCGCTGCGCCATTGGCTGTCGGGCTCGCGGTACCTCCTGTGCGTTGATCTTGAAGCTACGTGTGATGACTATCCACCAGGCCTGAGCCCAGAGGAGCAGGCATTTTACGAGCTTCAGGTGCCCAGGAACGAGATGGAGACAATTGAGGTAGGAGCAGTGCTTCTCGACCTGCAGGCTGAGTGCTCAGTCGTAGTCGAGTTCTCCCGCTTCGTACGCCCGTTACTGCATCCCCGGCTGACCTCGTTCTGTCAGGAGCTGACCACCATTCACCAGGGCGACGTCGACCTGGCTGACGGCTATGCCTTGGTTGCAGCTGAGCTGCAGGAGCTGCTGAGCCCCTACAACCAGGATGGAGGGGTTCAGTGGTGCAGTTGGGGTGAGTACGATCGCAAGCAGCTGGTGACCGACGCTGCTCGGCTTGGCTGTGCTCCGATGCTTGATCCGGACAAGCACTGCAGCATGAAACGCTGGCACTGGAAGCTGTATGCGTGCAAAGGCATGGGGCTGCGTCCTGCAGCGGAGTCGCTTGGCCTAGGCTGGCAAGGTACCCATCACCGGGGTATCGATGACGCTCGCAACCTGGCAGTGGTCGTCAAGCACATGGCCCAATCGCAGTGAGTGCCGGCACACATGAGCAGGCGCTGTTCGATCGAGTGATCTCATCCAGCGAAGCTTTCGACCTGCCGCTTAAACAAGGAGTCAGGCATGCGCCTGTATCTGGATACTGAATTTACGTGCCTCAACCCGTTCACATACCAGCTAATCAGCCTGGCACTTGTAGCCGCTGATGGGCGCGAGCTCTATTTCGAGCTGCTTGATGGGTGGACTGCTGATGAGTGTTCCCAATTCACCAGGGATGTTGTGCTGCCGCTGCTGAGAATGCCTGATTACGGCATTACCACGGAGCAAGCCCGGCACAAAGTGCTGCGCTTCCTGGAGGACGTAGGAGAGTGCGAGATAATCAGTGACGCATTGAGGTGGGATTGGCCTCTAATGGTTCAGCTGCTTGGCAAGCAGGGGCTTCCAGACGGCGTGGTTTGTGGAAGCATTCCTGATGGCCTTGTCCTCGACACCACGATGATAGTTGATGCTCCGCACCATGCGCTTGAGGACGCACGCATGCTGTGTCGTGCGGTAGAGCCAATCTGGCAAAGCATCCAAGGCCACCTGTAAACCTGGATCTCGACCTGTAAACCACCCAGGTTTACAGTGCAGATTTCAGATTAACAGGCCAAGCACTTGGCCATTTTCGATTGGATTTAGCAGGTCAAACATTAAGAAATCGGACATTGGTGTTTGAGTTCGCTCCAGGACATCTGAGGCCTTCTCAGGCATCCCGCCTGTTTCCATGATCCATCGCGCAGCGTTGAAAAATTGGCCATGCCCGAACGCTGCAATGCGGCAGTCCACTGGTAGGTTACGCAGGCGGTACAGGAACTTCACGACCCGTAGTAGAAACTGGGCGAACGTCTCCGCGCCTGGCCCGTCCTGGTGGTGGGGTTCAGCGCGACCCCAGTATTCCCTTACCCACTCCTTGCGATCTGAAACTGTCGTGCCGGCGCATCGCTCCGGGTCGAGATATGTGAACTCCTGGATGGCCCACTCACCAAACGCAGCATTGGGGTACCGATCGCGCAGAGGCTGCGCAGTTGCTAGGGCCCTTGCAAAAGGCGAGCTCACGATCAGAGTAGGGGAGTCGATCTTTCCTGCCGATAGGCGGGCCTGCTCTTCGCCTGCGGGGGTTAGCGGGATAGTTGCGGGATCACCAGTGGCCAGGCCGGCATTCGCCGTACTCTCGCCGTGCCTGATCAGAAAAACCCTCGCATCATCAAGATCAACTGAACGATTCCAGTAGTACCGGATATTGGCACTGACATCGCTGTATGTGAAATGCCCACCAGTTTCTTTCTCCATCTGCCTGCGACGCGCCTGCATGCGATGATGGGCTTCCAAGTAAGTAGGGTAGCGCTGGATGATGATTTCCATGCTGGCATCACCAAGTGCCGGATCCCATAGATCGGATGGCAGTTCATCAAGCTGATCGTTGATCCACTGCAGCAGAGTGAAGCGTCCGAATGGGTGAGGAGCATGGCGCTCCAGGTGATCCACGAGATAGAGCACGCGGGCGGTTCGATTATCTTTCATAGTTCGATCACTAGATCAGGGCGGAAGCCCGATTCTTCATTTGGATAGCCCCGCTGGTTGCTGATGACCCGCGTGCCGTGGAAGTCAAAGTCGACGCTTTCGTGCGTATGTCCGTAGATCCAAACGTCAGCCTTTCCGCCCAGCAGGTCATCCCAGTCGTTCGCGTAGCTGCCATCAAGCTCGCTCCCGTGAGTGCCACCATGCTCAAGGCAAACCAGTGCCGGCGCGTGGTGAGTGATCACGACTGTCTTGCCTTGGAACGGCTCATCCAGCTTCTGCTTGAGCCAGGTGTATGACTCATCTGCGATCATGATGAAGTCGACAGGATGGACTTTGCCGAAGAGACTGGTCTTGATTTGCCTGAAGTCCGACATGCTCAGCTGAGCAGATCGCGCAGCGCCGGCAGGGTTTCCGGTCACCCTGTAATTCGTGAAAGCAGTCGCGCCGAGGAAACGCACCTGGTCGATGATCAGTTCGTCCATATCAAGCACATGCACATCACCTGCAGCACCTCGCATTTTGTTCAGCGTATGGCCCAGGGCGCCCTTGTAGAACTCATGATTGCCTGGCGTGTAGATCACGTGAGTGATGTGCGGAAACGCTTGGCCAGCCCACTCCACCCCTCTGGTCTTGAGGTCGATGTCCCCGGCCAGAATCACCACATCCGCTTCAACGCGCTCAGGCACGAAGGGGGCGAACTCGTTGTGTAAATCGGACAGGATGTGGATGCGCATACCGGTGTCTCAGCAGAATTGTATTTAGTGAATATATCAGCTTAGTCCTTTTGTGTTTCAACTGAAACCGCAACCCTGCAAGCACCCCTGAAATGAGAAAGCCCCACCGGAGTGGGGCTTGCTGTGAGCAGCGCTTACGACTGCTTTTGTTCCTCTGCTTCGCGCTTGCGAATCGCTTTGGCGCGGCCCTCTTTCATCGGGCTGAGTGCCCCACGCATGCCGCTTTCGGAGAGACCTTCAGCTTTCGACACTGCGCGCTCTACAGCCTGCTCACCGCCGTTATCGAGCTGTTTAGCCAGGCCACCACCAATCCAGTCGAAGAGTGCCTTCGGAAGAGTGTCGATGAAGCTCACAGCAGTCACGTTTAGCGTGTGCAGGAACGTTACCCAGATGACCAAGCGGACAATCACATCGAACATCCCGGTGGTGTTGTAGCCTGCCACATCCGTGAACCAAACCGCATTCAGGAAGCTGAAGAACAAGGAGGAGATGTTCATCACTGCGACAAGCGCAATGATCAGGATTGTCGGCCAAAGGAAGATCTGGAAGATCATCAGCATCACTTTGTTGCCATTGTTGCCGGAGATCCCGTCACCCTCAGGCGAGCACAGCATGATCACTGCCAGCGGAGCTGCAAGAATTGCCTCTATGCAGATCAAGAGGTAGTTCATCACGGCCCATACCCAGCGGATGATGAGCCAGAATGGCACTACGTAGGCCAGCAGGGCGCCCGAGGCCAGGATCATCAGCAGCATCGGCTCAAAGGTGTGAGCGACGTAGTCGATGCCGGCAGAGATGCCGCCACCCCCGACAAGACCCAGGGCAGAGTCACCAACGGCGTGGGCACCAACAGTGGCGACGAGGCCGGCAGTCCAAGCGTAAGTAGCGATGGTGATGATCGAGTGACCGACTTGGCTCGCGACGTACATCGGGTTCGAGCTGCCAGTGAAGTCCACTGCGGATGGCATCGCACCATTCGACTCGGACGGGTTCTGGCTGATTGGCAGAATGATCGTGTCGAAGATCACCCGGTTTATCTCGCTCACCGGTTTGTTGATCAGAGAGGTTGCGGAGCAGCCTTTCTCCGAGCAGGTGAGTTCAGTCGATCCGAGAGTACCGCCAGAGATCGATTTGATGTTTCCGGATTCCAGGGCCGCGTAGAGGATCTTCATCACGCCCATGGTGGACTCGGCGCGAGGTTGGTTTCCACGTGCTTTCTGAGCTCCCGACGTCGAGATCGCTTGGCAATCTTCCGTACCCTCGGCACAGACTCTCCATGCCTGATTCTGTAGCCCTTGAGAGATGGTCTGCAGAACGTTGTTCGGCGCGGCCGAGTGGTTTGCCAGCCGCATCATTGCGGGGCCAGCCATCATCCAGCTCTTGTAGCTGCGCAGCGACTCTTTGGCTTCCTCGGTCTTCATCGACTCTTTGAAGATGTTCATCACACCATCAAGCATCCCGCTCTGGTAGCTACCAGCATCAGCCACAACAGCAGCTTGGATTTTGTCAATTACAGGGCGATATTTAGCAACGTCTTCAGAGGAAGTGTTTGCCCCTTCCAAGATGAGGTCGAGAAGCTTGGAGTTCAGGCCTTCTTTTCGAGCAAGAGTTTCAAGAGTGCTGAAGTAGTTCAGCCACTGAATCAGTAATTGGCTCGATGCGGCAAAGGCCTTGTTCACAGTTTCAGTGTTCTTTGTCGGGTCACCAGCAAAGATCGACATCTCACCGCACAGGCCAGATGGCCCAAATGTGATTCTTGAGATGATCTGCCCACTTGCCAACTTGTAAGGGGAGTCAGTTGGCACACCAGTGTAGGATGCAACTGTTTTTTTACCCGCCGAATCTTGGCTAACTACAGTGTAGAGGGCCCTGCGGAAGGTTGTTCTATTGCCGTTGGTGCGGAAGCTATCGTTGTTTGCACAAACTGCAGAGCCAGCAATGTTTACAAATTGCTCAAGACTAGGAGCAGGGGGAGCACCTAATAAAGCCGTCTCGTACGTCGCCACTTGTTTATAAGTGTGCTCCCAAACCCAAGATGCTGAGTTTGAGCCCGCAATGATGATCCACATGAAAATGTGCTGAACAACACTGAAAGCTGACTCACCGTTGTACGGTGTGATCATCCCGAAGCCCAGGGCTGTTCTCAGCGGAAGGAATACGCTGCTCCAGCTTTTACCCAGCAACTCACCATCGACAGCGGTCTTCATCGCTCCCACGACGATCGTGTAGCTGATGATGATGACACCAAGAACCATGGCCACCATATTAAAAACCGAAAGTGCCGAACCCAGTGCCGATGCGGTTCCTGTGCCGCTGGTGGTTAACAGTGACTCACCAAATAGGTGAGAAAACGCAGCTTTGACCATTGGGTCTAGGTTCGTGATGGTCGTAACCCAGTCCGCGCTCCACTCAGCGGGGATAGCCACGGCTTTATCAGCCGCCATCGCTGTTCCCGATGCGGCAAGCAGCAGCATCCAGGCGAAGATTTTCGTGCATGCTTTCATGCTCAAGCCCTCTTTTTATTGTTGTTATTGGACAGGGGAAGAATATTTGCTGGATTGGCAGCAACCTCGCTCAAGAAACTCTTCCAGCTCAGGAAAGTTTTCTTGCGCAGCTTTTTCGATAGGCGGAATGCACATAATTCTTTTGCTGCAACCAGGTAGGTTGCTAGGGCAATCATGGCGCATCCAATCGACCAAGTTAGATTGACCGGATTATGGGTGCTTGAAATTACCACCCATGCGGAGTACCCAAAAAACGCAGCACCAACAAATGCTGTACGCTGCGCGTTTCTATATCTGCCTTGGTATTCAAGCAGGTCTGGAATTTCATCTAATAGCTGTTCCGCTGCCTCAGGCTTTTTCGAACCAAGCAGCTTCTTGAACACGCGACCATAAACCCCCGCGATTCCTGAAAGTCTTTCAACCGTTGTGCTAAGGAGCCCGTATCCGCTAACCGTGGATACATAGCCCACGATTAGCTTTTTGGCCGTTGAAGGCTTCTTGTTATTATCATTGCTCATGTGATGCCCTTGTTATTGTTTTGTTGGCATCTTCATTATTGGATATGAGCCTAAGGCCGAACAATCTGTACAACTTTGATATATGAGGTATACAAGAGAATTTTTTAAAAATAATAAAAAAGGCGCCGAAGCGCCTTGTGTTTAAGCTGTGCTAGCTCACGCTTTCGCGGGCTTTCTGAAGGGCAGGGTGAGCGCCAATGCCATTGCAAAGCTGCATACGAATCCGTACACGGCGACGGGCATTAGGTGGTAAACCGGGGCCATTATCGAGTGATAGGCGTCAGCTACCCAGCCCATGCCGTAGGTGCTGTAAAGCCCGGTTCCGTGGTCGAACTGCAGGGAGAAAATCAGCAGCGAGCACAGGATTACCTTTACTGGAAAGCTCATCTTTGATCTCCTCTGTAGACAGCTTTGATCTCTAACGTATATCACGAGCATCCTTGGCAAATCAATCATTTCATGGAACGTTCGGTGCTGCCACAGCCCTAGCATGCCTGACGCTTATGCACCGTCAGACTCGCAGTTACAACGCCCCACAGGTGAAGCTCATCACCGTCCTTGAGGACGATTGGTGGATAAGCAGCATTGTCGGATTGCAGCAAGGCTCCACCACTAGGTTCTAGGATCAGTCGCTTCACCAGCGGCTCCTGGTTCAACGAAACAACTACGACGTCCCCCGACGTAGCATCGATCGATCGATCCACCACGAGCACATCACCATCGAAGATCCCGCAATCACGCATGCTGTCACCCAGAACTCGCATCAGGTACACGTGGGGTGCCTTGATTTGCAGGAGCTCATCCAGGGAAATCGGAGGCTCAAGGAAATCTTGGGCCGGGGAGGGGAACCCAGCTGGTACGCGGTGCCCGCAGAATGGCAGCAATTGGGTTGATGGCTTGAGGACGCCGAGGATCTGGACGCGCATAGATATGCTCATATACTGTATATTAATACAGTATATCCACAATCGTCAGCCTGCCAATCCAATCCGATGAGGTGCGTCTCTCTCCATCCCGCGCTCCAAAACACGTCGTTCGTGAACCAATTATAGAATACAAAAGACTCTTAATTATTCGTGTAACAATATGATTTATAGAGAGAAAAACCGTATTTTTTATGGTTTTTAAGATCACCTTTATCTAGAAAGAGGTTCCCGGCTTTCGTAAATTCGCTTCATCAGACCTTATGGAGATGTAGCGAATGCATAACTTCCGCAAAGCCGTAGAAGCTTTAAATAAGCTCTCTACTAACGCAGATCGTTTAGTACCTTTGGTGCTTTCGTTAGCAGTCCTGGCTGCTTTCGTAGTCATTGGTTTGCAGAGTGTTGGCAAATGAAAATTCTTCCTTGGGTACGTATTCCCGCGATCTGGATTCGCGAGGGTGGACTTCGCGATTTTGGGTGGTCGGCCAACAGCACTGTCTCGCGCTCAACGGCCATCGCTGCGCTGCAGCTTTACATCGCACTCGCTACGCGTGCGAGTGAAGACTGGGCTGGCCCAGAGTGCCGGCTGATGGCCGAACTCACATACACAGAGCTGATGGAGGTCACGGGGCTCAGCCGTCAGCTGGTTGCCTTGGGCTTAGAAGGGCTTGTGGTTGCGAAAAGGATCGAGGTCGAGAAGAAGGGGAGGAAGTGCCGCTACGCGCTGCTCGGTTACACCTCATTCGGGAACTGGTTCAAGATGCCGGCCAGGAGCATGTACAACGTGCTTCACGAGAAGCACATCCAATCATTCCAGATGTTCCAGAAGCGCTCAGTGGTCGAGCTCGATGCCTTGAAGCTGTACCTGTACTTCGCTTTCGCTCGCGACAAGATCAAGCCGTACAGCATGGCGGCATTCGAGACGATCTGCGAAAAGACTGGCGTGGCGGAAAAGAGGATACCCAGGGCGAATGCCTTCCTGCTCAACTGCGGTTTGCTTGCAAACCTGTCGCGTGAAAACGTCGAGAACAGGAAGGTGAAGGAGCCGAACAAGTACTTCCTCACCGGCTACCGTGATTTGTTTATCGGTCAGAAATTGCCGGCAGCGGAGGGCGCCTGATCAGATCGGGTCGACCAGGTAAGCCCCATGGTTTTTGACACTGCCGACGTCCTTGCTGACCTTAAACCACTCGAACTCTTCGGTACTCTGGCAGCAGTCAACGGCGAGCTCTTCGGCGCGCTCCGGCGAGAGCTCTGGGTCAAGCCACTCCCTGGCATGCTCGGGTGATAGGGCTACAGGCCTGCGGTCGTGGATGTCGACCATCCCCTGATCGCTATTAGCGGTGATGATCACAAAGCCACCGCCTTCGTGTTCCTCCAGGCCATCATGCACCTGGGCGAGCGCAGCGTAGAACACTGGCTTACCGCTCTTCAGCCGGATGAAGTAGGGCTGCTTGCGCTTTTCACCAGGCTCCTGAACCCATTCATACCAGCCGTTCGAGGGCACCAATGCACGGTGGCCAGGCCACAGCTGCTTGAAGAACTTGCCCCCAAGCACGGTTTCCACCCTGGCGTTGATCGGGTCAGGCCGCTTGCCCTTGGCCCAATGCGGAGCCCACCCCCATCTCACAGGGTCGATGTGCAGGCCGTCCTCCATACCACGCAGGATCTGCACCTTTGTCGACGGCGCGATGTTGTAGCGCTCGATCGGAACGTCATCGATTCCAGAAAACAAGGGCATCTGAGGATCAAGGGCCTCGACGTAGGCCACCAGGCCGTCAATCTGGACGATTCGTCCGCACATGTTTCACCTCCAATGGATCAAATCGGGCAGCAACCTGGTCGAAAAATTTACGTGTATATTTATACAGTATTTTACAGGTTTTCGACTCATGGCCACGTACGGACTCATTGACTGCAATTCGTTCTACTGCAGCTGCATTCAGATCTTCCAGCCCAAGCTGCGCGGGCTACCGGTCGTTGTCCTCAGCAACAACGACGGCTGCGTCATTGCTCGCACGCGGGAAGCCAAGGCGCTGGGCATCAAAATGGGCGAGCCCTTCCACCTGAACCGCAAGAGGTTCGACCAAGCCGGGGTGAAATATTTCAGTTCGAACTACGCTTTGTTTGGCGACATCAGCGATCGCGTGATGCGGACGATTGCGAGCGAAGTAGCGGCCCTGGAAATTTACTCAATTGACGAGGCCTTTGTTGACGTCAGTGGCGTGCCCAACCTCGAAGCTTTCGGGCGCCGGTTGCAGTCGATGATCTGGCAACGGCATGGGATGCCCGTGGGGATCGGCTTTTCGTTGACAAAGACACTGGCCAAGGTCGCGAACTGGCGGGCCAAGAACAGCCCCAGGGCAGGGGGTGTACTCGACCTGGTCGCTGCCGATCGGCGAGAGTTATTGCTCAGGCACACTCCAGTTGATGAAGTGTGGGGAGTTGGGCGAAAGCTGTCCGAAAAGCTCAAAACTGATCTGCAGATCGAGACAGCTTGGGGGTTGGCACAGGCCAACAGGTCGCAGCTCCAGGATCGCTATGGCGTTGTAATGGTCAGGACATCCCGCGAACTTGCGGGTGAAGATTGTTTTGGCCTGGAGCTCGATGCAGAGCCATCCAAAATGATTGGGTCAAGCAAGATGTTTGGGGTTCGTGTGAGCCAGCTTCCGATGCTCAAGCAGGCCCTGACGGCTTACACCACTCGATGTGCGGAGAAGTTGAGAGCTCAGGGTTCTCAGTGCTCTGTCATGAGCGTATCTCTCAACACATCTCCACACGACGAAGGCCCTGCACATCACGGAAATGTGCGTGTCCAGCTGTCGGTACCGACTGATGACACCAGGTTGTTGGTTGAAGCTGCCTGCAGGGGGCTGGATGAGATATTCGTGCCAGATCGAGCGTACTGCAGGACAGGAGTCGTCTTCACACACCTGGTGGAGCGGGCTGACACGCCGGCAGATCTGTTTGCATGCCAAGAGGCAGATGCGAGGTCGGCGAGAGCGATGAGCGTGTTGGATGACATAAACCGGAGATTTGGTCGTAACACCCTTCACACCGGGCGTTTGGTGGATGAGCCTGTTTGGGCGATGCGTGCAAACTACATGACCCCCAGGTACACCACGCGCCTGTCAGACCTCCCGATCGTGCGATAGGCTTATTGCCTCGATAATGGCCTGCAGGGTCTTTTGCTCATCCTCAAGGAGCATCGCTATTGGCTCCTGATTGGCTTGATCCCAATTAGCGAATTGGCCTACGCGCTTATCTGGGGAAACGGCCCACTCGACATAGTCGACGAAGTCGCAGTCGATATAGATCCCAAGCAACCAGCCGCTTACCTGCCCAACCCAGATTCCGCAATACACGTCTCTTGGGTTGCAAGGCAGTGCCGGCTGAAGGGAGCCCGACTCACTGAGACCGAAGGCGCCAGGCTTAATGACCAGGTCTCTAGCAGCAACACTCGCCAGAACGGATGCTACCTCGCTCCCTGCGACGGTTGGCAGGTGTTGATCGCAACGCACAATGATGCCTCCAGCTTCGCGCACTGAACCATTGCTCCCGCAGATCTCGCATGTAGCCTTGGCGCGGAGTGCCGCCTGCTCGATCAGGGCTACGCAGGCCTGGTCTCCGCCATGGTAATACACCCGCAGGCCACCAAATTTTTGCTTCACCTGGCTGACCTGCAAAGCATCAACTTCGGGATGGATGTCGATGTACTCCTGGATCTGCTGAAAGAGTTGTTCTACTAGGGGCAGCCAGCCGGGGCCGCATTCCACGGATCTCAGTTTTGAGGCAAGCATTGGGTACCCGTCTCGCAAGTAGCAGAGCATTTGATACTGACTCATGAGGCCTCCAATGCTGCTGGATTTCCCTCAGGGTAAAGTATACGTTAGATAGACAAAAGGGACATATTTGGTATTCGTATGACCGTAGACGCTGGCTTCACTGATGAAGCGCGCATGAGGACAGAGCGCTGCTGCCCAGTGCTCAAAATTCCTCAAGCTTGGCGCAGGATTACCCACATCCATCTGCGCCTGGACGTTGCTTGCCCTGAGGCATCAACACCCCTCGACGAGCTCAACGAATGGTTGGCCTGGTGGATGCCAGCGTTCACAGCGACTGAAGGACTCTCAGGGGCTTCGGTATCGAAGATGAAGTCGTCAGGCTGGTGGCCACCCCCCGTGATACGGGAAGGCAAGGTTCCCCAGGTAGTCGCCGATTCCCGGAAGGGGCTGCTCTACTGGGAGTCGAGACGACGGATTGATGACCGATCAAGGGCTTATCACTGGGCCATTGGAAACCTGCTGGAGGCGAACCTTGACTGGGTCGATCGTGCTCGCACACGAGCAGCTGAGGGTGCTGCAGAGCATAGAGCATCTGGGCTTCACAGCAGCCCCCTAGATCACTGGCTCAGGATCCTGGATTATCCGATCGAGCACGTGATCGAGACTATCAGCTACGACAGCGAGCGAATGGACTACTTGAGGCCATACTCTCCCTTTACCGGCGTTCTACCCAAGTCAATCCGAGAAGACATCCTGAAAGCTTTCTCGAAGCCTAAAGCCGATTAGTTTCGCCGAATCTCAAATCGAAATGTCAAACTGACAAACCCTTCGATTGTCTATAAAATGAACGGTATATACCGCCGATCCCTCAGGAGGTCGACATGAAGGCACAAGCAAAAAACTCCAGCAAATCTGAAAACCCGCACATCGAAGCCGCTGAGCGCTTCCGTCAGCTGGCCCAGATCCTCGCAGGCGATCCAGCGGAAGCTAAGGCTTTCCGCGTCAAAACTGGCGTATACAACGCTAAAGGCCAGCTCAAGGCCGCTTATCGCTGATGTACCAACAGCTTCCCTCATTTGTCCTGGGTTTCCACGGTTGTGATCGCGAAATTGGGGAAGCTGTACTCGCAGGCGAGCACGTTGCCGCGAGCGTCAATGACTACGACTGGCTTGGTGAAGGTGCGTACTTCTGGGAAAACAGCCCAGAGCGCGCACTGAGCTACGCTGAGCACATCAAAAAGCACTCAAAACGCGGTAAAGGATCGATCAAGCACCCATTCGTAGTTGGGGCCATCATCGATCTGAAGCTGTGCCTGAACCTCACCGACGAAGGTGCTCTTGAAGAGCTAAGGGGAGCCTATGAGCTGCTCGAAGCCACATCCGTCGAGATGCCAGTAAACCAGCCTGGTTTCCGGGGTGATCAGGACAACCTGAGACGCCACCTGGACTGCGCTGTATTCCAGAACCTGCACTGGGCCCGAGAAACGACCGGCTTGCCACCATACGCATCAGTCCGCTCGCCATTCTTGGAAGGCCCTGAGCTCTATCCAGGTGCGTCGTTCCGCAAGCAGACCCATGTGCAGCTCTGCGTGCGCGACATGAGCTGCATCAAGGGGTACTTCCGCCCACGCAATGATGACGGTTCGCTCTTCCAATCCTAACTTTGTATATCAACCGTATTGCACTAACGTATATCAAGCGTATATTGGTGGCATCCATATGTAAGGGTGCTTCTGATGAAAACCTTCCTCTACGCAATGCGCTATCGCCTGATCTGCACGGCAATCAGCCTGGCCTTCCTGGCTTGGCATAACCACACCACAGCATCAATGCTGACGCCTCTCTCGTTTACGGGAGGCACTGTCCATGCTCAGTGATCTTCGTAAGTTCCTGATCAAACGGCAGCGAGAGTATCGACGGCAGGAGCGAATTCGGACGCTCCAGGAGCAGTCCGAGGTCGAGCAGGCCAGCTGCGAGCTGAAGCTACCAGCCCGTACAACTCCGGCGAAGGGAGTGGCTGCCAATGAGCGTTAGTAACCTAGTATGGAAGACGGCGAAGTGGGGTGCTATCGCGCTGGTAGGTGGCCCTGTCCTGGTCGTGCTGCTGGTGGCCACAGGCCCCCTGCTGAGTAATGCACCCAGTCACATCCAAAAAACCCAGCCCGCCAAGCATTTTGAGAACAACTATCGGACTGGCACTGAGGGATACGTGCTCACAGAGCTCGCGCACGAAGCATTCCCCTACATGGACATCCTGATCAGCGATCAAAGGTTCCAGGATCAGATGACAGAGGCGAGTAAAGGGGCACACCCCCCTGATGCGATGATGTTGCTGCATCGCGTCGGCCAAAATCATCTAAACCGTGTTTCGGCGTTGCAACCGACCTACTTCATGGTGCACGGCGGTATGGCCTGGGAGAACGAATTTATCAACCTCAGCGCGTGCGTGGTTTATCTATCACCCAATGGCAGGGCACGCGGGCTATCTAAGGAAATGGCTACAGTCCTTCATGAGGCTATCCATTGCAGCAGAGCCATGATGTTTCCCAAACACTCTGAGGCCGCTGTCCTTGATTTTTTCAAGGTGATTCAGAAAATGCCCTCATTTCGTGACCCTACAAGTCTGACTGATACGCTCATTCGTCACATCACTCTGGTGATTGAAGAAGCCTTCGTCACAGCTTCTGAGCGAAGCCTATCCTTTAAGCCTGGCCCAGTGGGTGAGCTTGCCAGAGCGGCATACCAAAGAGAGATTGATTCTGCGCGGCTAGGATCGCCTGTCAACGAAAGCCCGCACGTGGCAATACTTGTCGAGAGGCTCTGTGCGAAAGCCGGCGACTGTCCGACCGATACCCCGTCCCTTTCAGCCTTCCTCCTGAGCCGTGATGAGTACAGTGCTGCGCTGGAACAAGACATCCTGCGTTGGGTTGAAATTCGCCGTTAAAGCATCATATGCATCCTTTTGTATATCAAGCGTATTGACATTATGTATATCAGCGGTATCTACTAAGTGTATCAAAAACACACCCGGAGCCGCAAACATGACCCTCAAGCGCATCACCACCTCGATCCTGGCCGTCGCCATCCTTTCCACAACCGGCTGCGCACAGCTGGGCATCTCCAAGCAAACTGGCGGTACTGCGATCGGTGCAGGAGTGGCAGGCTTGCTGTGCCACGAACTGGGCAAGGGCAACGCGCTGCTGACCATCGGTTGTGCCGGCGCCGGCGCGTTCATCGGTAACCGCATTGGCGCTGCCCTGGATGAGCGCGATCAGCAGGCCCTGGCAGCGACTACACAGCGCATGCTCAACACCGCCCCTGCAGCAGGCAAAGCCGTCTCCTGGAAGTCCCAGCACACCGGAGCTACTGCCACGATTGTGGCGGGGAAAGAGTTTGTGAAGCAGAAAAAGGTTGTGATCAAGCGAGTCGCCACTGTTCAGCTGGCGCCGGCTGACTTGAAGCTGGTACAGAGCCAGTACATCACCCTCAAGAGCAGCAACGTCCGGGCCTCGCCTGCCGCCAACGCAGACAAGGTCGGCAGCTTGCCGGCGCGCACCGAGTTCACTGCGATCGGCGCTACTGGCGACTGGGTGCTGGTGGGTCGCAAGGGGGTGAACGTTGGGTACGTGCACAAAGACCTGGTCATGCCGAAGCCCCTGGTGGCCAAGAAGATGGTGAACCTGGACAACGTCGACGTGGCACGAAACGAAGGCACCCGGAATATGGCGGTGACGCCGGCAGAAGAGCAGGCCGTGGCTCAGGCCCCTGTCGCTGCTGCGCAAAGCACTGCGCTGATCGAGGTGAAGCCATCCGCCAAGGCCGAGGCAGCCCCGAGTCCGCTGCAGGTAGCCTCCAGCGTTCAATCTGAAGAGGTGGTGGCCCAGGCGCCGTGTCGCCAGGTGAGCATCGCTGTAAACGCCGAAGGCAAGCAGACCAAGGATACCTCGACTCTCTGCAAGACCAGCTCGCCTGAGTTTGCAGCGATCATGTAATCCCATCCTCAAACGAGAAGCCCCGCACTGCGGGGCTTTTTACGTTCGATGTATTAATCAGGCTTTTTGTCGCCGGGCCTAGAGTTCCTCATGAAAATCCACGGCAGCGCAAGTACGGAAAATAGCGCTGTTACGCATGCCGCATACAGTATTGTGTTGGACTGCGCAAAATTGGCAAATTGATTGCTTAGAACGAACGTCGCAGATCCACCCAGCACAAACAATTCAAGAGCATTTGCTTTTATAATTTTTAACAGTTTCATTGGGGCTTTCACTCTTTTCTGGTAGGCGAAGTTACCTACAAAATAATTATAGGAGTGTCAGCCTTATGGTGAACATCTGTCGCATTGCGAAATACGAGGTATACAGCGAAGAAAATTATTCCTCCTAGTTGAAGGATGGCAAATAAAAAGAGGCGCCGCTGCGCCCCTTTTGCTCTCAAATGCTGCTTAGCAGATATTGAGACCTTCTTCGTATTGGAGATTGCAAAGCTCTTCGATTCTGTCGAGGAACTCTTCCTTGTCTCTTTTCAGAATGCTATCCAGGCTATGAATGCCAAGAATAACCATGCGAGATACGTTGGCACCTCGGGTTGTTCTCAGTGCGTCTGAATACTTTTGAATGAGCGGCATCATTACGCGCTCATAGTAATCGCCAGAAAGTCGAAGCGGGGCTCCACCAGTTGCTCTACCCAGGTCAGGCAGGCCGTAATAAGCGTCCTTGATCTCTGCGCTGCTCAGCTTGTAGACATGATATGGCGCGATCTCAAGATAGGTCTTCTGGATGATCACAGCCTTCAGGTGTGGGCGCGCTTGGCAGGCCTCCAGCGCATCATTCAGGCAGGCCTTGGTAGCCTCAGAATAGCGGAATGAGGTCTCGTAACGGCCTTTGGCATTGAGAGGGCCAGCCTCCACAGCCTTAGGTGCCGCGACTGGAGCTGCATCCGGAGCTGGTTGCTCAGGCTTCACAGACGAAGCAATGCTGATGCTCTGGGACACTTTGGATGGATCTAATTTTTTCTTCGCACTCATTTCCGTTTCCTCTGCACTTTTGTCAGTACAGCAACTAGCTCATTCAATGCGCCCAACGCATCAGATTTCTTGTCAACAAGCTCGATAGGCAAATTGTAAGACTGCGCTTGCCGTGCAGCAGTCCGATGAGGAATTCTGATCTTCTCGATACTGAATTCAACGCCGCTAGCCTGAAGGTCTACAAGTGCTTTATTTGCACTTTCTTCCAAGACCCCAAGCCAATAAATGACATCTCGATTGTTGTTCTTTTCAGATTCTCTCCAACCATTCATTACGCAACGAATGTTTGGGCTCTGTTCATTTAGCTCAATTATATCTGGGAACATATCGCAGACTCCATCAATAGATGGCTTATCTGGCAATAAGGGAATAACGATTTCATCAGCAGCAGCCAAGGCGTTCTTTTGCAGAATCCCCTGGGACTCGGGCGGACAATCCACGACGACATACTTGAAGTCATATTCTGTCGTAGCCAGCGCCTTCTGCAGCAGGTACTCGCGCTTGTTAAAGCTGGGGGACTTTGCTAGTTCAGAAGCCTCGTAGAGCTTCGGGCTCGCTGTAGAGATAAAGAGAGAGCTGCTTTCTTCACCGCCTGGGCCGCCAATCAGTGCCTTGCAGAAGCTAAGCTTCGGAGGCTTCTGGAAGATGGTTTCAGAGCCGTCGAGCAAAAGCGCCTGCTCCTTACCAACAAAAACGGTAGTCGAGTGGGCTTGCGGATCGAGGTCGATCAGCAGGGTGTTGCCTAGCTTGCTCAGCGCATGGGCCAGGTTGATCGACAGCATCGTTTTACCGACACCACCCTTTTTGTTTGCGATCGCAAACACCTTCATACGGCTGCCTGCCCTGGGTTCATGATTTTGCCTCAACTCTCCTGAACGACCGAAATAGCCATTCTCCTTCCACGTCCACCGGAGTCATTCCCTGGTCGACCAAGCTCTCCAGCGTTTGTTGCCGGAATCCTGGAGGGGCATCAGAGATACAGAAGTAATGCACCCCGGATACAACGTACAAAGGAAGGTACACGCCAGAATGACGCTCGATATACTTTGTCATTGTAGCGTTGGAGAGGTTCAGCCATCTACGCCTTGATCGAACCAATTTCCGCTTATCTTGCACAACCTCAAAGGCAAACCGCCTCGGTGCATGCCTGTGGCACCAAATGCCACCTAGGATCGCTGGAACTGCGCGCTGGCCACAGACCTGGCAACGATGCCGGCATAGGCCAATGATGTGCGCAGCCAGGCGATGAAGGTGGGCCATTTCATAAGGGCAAGCCTGCTGTGGATGGCAATCAAGGCGGTAGTTGAGCACTGCGTACTCACCGTCACTTGTGTAGGGGCGGACATTGATCAGGACAGGCACCACCCCAGTCCTGTGAGACCTCCTACGCGCAGAGGCGAAGACGTTGGACAGCCGCAGCAGGTGAGGAGTCCACCCAGGGCAGTCATAGGCCCCAAATGGAAAGCTCCCCCATCCAGCCCAGGCAGATCTTTGGAAGACACCACCTACGTCTTGCCTCACTACTATCACCAGTATAGGAATCGTATATCCAGTGTATAGCATTAGGTAGGAATCACAAACCGCTTGCGCTTCGCCACAGCCACACCGCAGGCGTAGATCAGCCGCCGCACCAAGTCCTGGGGCTTCTCATGGGGCTGCAGGTCACCCGAGGCAACAGCGAGCTTGTAGAGCTGCTGGAGCATCCCGCCCAGATCTGGCGAGAGATAGAGCGCATGCATCTTGCTCATCTCAACTGTACGCCGGCTTGGCGGCGGGCGCTTTGAGTTAAGAGCCGCATGTGCCTTCGGGTAAAAAGCTTGAGCAAGCACAGGATCTGCCCCCAGCGAGGCCATGTTCAAAGCAAGCTCATTAGGGCAAAAATCAATAATCATGCTCCAGCCCCCTTCATGTGGCCTTCGGAACTCATCACGTCTTCAAGAAAGAATTGTGTAGAGGGCTGACGTGCTGCGCAAAATTGGTACGCCACTAGGATCACCGCCAATGGCGGGAGCAGGTAGGGCACAACCATCTCCAGCAAACCAGTGGCGCTCATAACAGGAAAAAAAGAGCCTGCCGCGAGGATGGCCAGCACCTTGATCCAGGTCTTGTCCAAATATGGCCGAGACTCGACCTCACGAGCGACACGCTGGGTAGCTGCTCGATACAGGTTGCTCGCTGAGCGCTCAATCAGTTTTTTGATGGGCATGGTGTACTGGTGAGGTACATCCAGGTGCTTGATGAAGTAGAACTTGGTATGCGTTTCGAGATCCCAAGTCTTGGTGGGGGTTCCCATTCTGAAAAGACCAAACATAGTATTTACCTTTATTGTTGTTTTGGTTGGTACATTTTTATTATCAGGTATCAGCATCAGGCTGATCAATATTGACGCTGGACTATGTTGAGGTATAGTCCAGAAAAATTGAAAAATATTTAATCAGTGCGAGGTTTCAAGGCAGAAAGAGACATCCCTATAAAGCTCGCGGGCGACAACCTGAGGTTCGGGGCCTGCCTTATCACCAAAGGAGATTTCGCTCAAAATCCGAAGTGTGTTTAGTGCTACACCACGGTTATCGCGCAACATCTCATAGGAGTCTTTTAGGGACTCCTGGGCCTCTCGAATTTCGGCTTTAAGCTCTGAGGTCGAGCTATATCTGAGGCCACCAGACAACGCCTTCCAGGCGCTAACTAGGGCATTAATATCTTCTTTGACATCAAGTGGCTCAATAATCTTGTCGATCACCGTCTGCACCTGCTTAACCTTCTCCCTTGCCTCACTGCGCTCAGCAAGATTCCGTTGGTACTTAAGGTCATGTTTGGCCTTAGTCGCTTCAAGGCCTGCTATTAGAGCATCAAGCCGCTTACCTGATGCGAGAAGAGAATCAAACTCAGCATCAAGCTTGTCACACTGCCGCTGAAGATCAACTTCCTCATGGTAGGTGTACTCGATCAGCTCCAGCTCCCGAGCCTTTGTTGAGGCGCTGGCAGACTTATCTTGATAGGTGTTTAGTCTCTCAAGAAGCGCATCCGACTTGAACAGTCGCCATTTCTTTGCTTCGGGATTCCATGTAGCGTCAGGAAAATTATGACGGAAGCTATCCTTCATCTTCCATGGTACATCAACATGAATGGTGTATTTGTCGATAAGCTTGTAAGTGATCATCACGGCTGCCCCGCTATTGTTGTTCTTATAGTCCTATTATGCTAATTGAGCATTAGGCTGAACAACTTGCGGTGCAGCAAATACAGGGTATATATAAAAATTAGGTATACCCAATACCCTAGGATTGCAAAATTGAGTGGTGACTGTAAGTTGGTTTTCTGATCAGGTAGGAAGCGCTAGGTAGGCATCACCATCCTCCGAGATCGAGCCAACCCAGAACTCAGCACCAGCTTTTATAGCGCTGTAGATTGATTCTGGAGGGTTTGGAACATATATTGGCGCTAGACCTGGTACTGCTATCCTGATCAACCTAGGAGACGCTTGGTAAGTCATCCCATGGTCTACCGGGGTGATATCGGCGAGATAACCACACTGGATAACACCAGGACGCTCGGGATCTTCTCGAAGGAAGAATGTAAAACCATCTGCCAGATTACAAACCGAGGTCATGAGCAAACCTCCTTTCATGGCCAATATCCGAAATAAGGGTCTTATGTTGATCAAGCCACTGCTCAACAGTAATTGTGCCTTCCTGGCAATTATTGGTGATTGTGATTAGCTCATGGCCAGAACTAATGAGAGGAAGTGCCTCGCACTCTACGACGCGATGAATAAAATCAGACTTCTCTGAGCGCCTAAGTCCACCACTGAAAGTGGGCAGACCAATTACCCAGGAATTATCATCACGCTTATATCGCTGATAGATATTGGCCACCTCAAGTGCATCGGTTTTACCGTCGAGCTCGCTGAGAAACTCATATACCCAGGGTTCTGGATGAGCTTTTGACATAAATTGGGCAACTAGAGGGTAGGAAACTTCAAATTCAATAGAGACCGCCCGCTCCTGCATTCCGTCAGGCGTGTCAGCATAGATATTGATCTTGATGACGCCACGTGGAGCGTTAATGTCCACTAGGCCAGAGCGCCAGACAGTGATCTCTTCGTCAAACGAAAAGCTTTGGAACAGGCCCTGGCTGTCGTCAATAAATCCAATATCCTCACCTGGGTTTATTTGGGCCTGCAATCCACCACAGTCTGCTGGCGTAAGCATTCTTTCAAGAAGGTCATGCCTGGGTAGTGAGGCAATGGCATTCAGCATTACATCAACGCCAGCTATACCGCCAGGGATTACACTTTCGTGGATATAGAAAGGTGTATTACACACGTAGAACTTAAGATAGCTCCCCGTCTCGTCGCTGTGCAGCTCAGTAATAGTCTCATCCACGCTCATTACCAACATCCCGCACGAAACACAAGCCGATATTTTAATTTCCAAACCAATGACTTACAATGTTTTGTTAACTAAATCAGCGTGTTGTTGCCCTACAGGATCCCCCCCATGACCAAAGTTAAGTGCTACCTGGGTTTCACACAGGCGCCTAGCATCGACTCCGCAGAGCACCATGACATTGCTGTTTTCTCTGAGGATGTCAGCATTTCGGCCCTCGTACACAAAACCTTAGGCGCGAACACCAAGCACTGGGCCGACGAGCTCAATCTCAAGCTGCAGGGCAGAGAGGTGTTGACCGACAGCCAAGCTGACCTCGATCGAATCCAGGGATATTTCACCAACAGCGGTCTGGTACCGGCTTTCACGCTTCAGGTGATCACCGAAGGTTGGGTACAGGACATGATCGACAGCTACGAAAGCTTCAAAGCTGAGTTCCTGTCAAAGCAGCAGGATACCCGCGCCCTCACGATTGCCCGCTCCATGCAGCATGGGCACGAGAAAATGATCCCATTCTAAACCCCCGCAGGGGGAGGGGGGGGGAGGGTCGGCCCTTAAGCAAGACGCGCAGCGTCGCAGCGTGCTGCTCTCAGATCAGGCAACAAAACCCCTCCTGGTTAACCTCGATCTACCAGGCGCCACCCTGGATCTCCCTTGCCTCCCAGAAGCCCAAGCCAGGCGCCACCTAGAAACAAGAGCGGAGCCCGCGCAGCGGGCGACATCGCCTTCCCCCTCCAGGGGAGCTGCAAGGCAGCTGCCCGCCCGCTTTTCCGCCGCTTCGCGGCGCGCCTTTCCGCTTCGCTTTTGGCTTTCCGCTTCTGCTTTCCTGCTCTTGGCTTTCCGCCGTTGCCCTTCGGGCCCTTGAATCTTGAGGGGGGAGAGGCGCG
>Ga0307414_10000159_pt1 | contig 45131 bp, 34 predicted proteins | sample DK1Ometagenome_FD_203804 | JGI IMG/M metagenome (GOLD analysis project Ga0307414, IMG submission 203804) | Maize rhizosphere microbial communities from greenhouse at UC Davis, California, United States - DK15-O-3 | ecosystem: Host-associated > Plants > Roots > Rhizosphere > Soil | place: USA... | reverse complement strand
CCGAGCGCGGCGCGGTCACCGTGATCGTGCGCCGGCTCGGCGAAACCGCGGCCCAGCACCTGCTGCGCTTCGAGATCCGCGACACCGGCATCGGCATCGATGCCGAGTCGCAATCGCGGTTGTTCACGTCCTTCACCCAGGCAGACGCCTCGACGACGCGACTGTACGGCGGCACCGGCCTGGGACTGGCGATCTGCAAGCGCATCGTCGACCTGATGGGCGGGCGCATCGGCGTGGTTTCCGAGCCTGGACGCGGGGCCAGCTTCTGGTTCGAAGTTCCGCTGCTGAAAGTGATCGGCGACATGCGTACCCAAGGTGCAGGCGCCGATCTGTCGCGCGCGCTGCTGGTTGGCCCCGATGTGCGCCTGCGCCAACGCCTGGCCTTGCTGCTGCCCAGCTGGGGCATCCAGCTGACCTGCGCGGACACGACCCAGGAAGCACTGGAACGCGTTCGCGCCGGACTGTCGCCGGGAGCGACGCCGTTCGCGATCATCATCGGCGACCTGCCCGGCATCCGCGCCAGCGCGCGCGCACTGCATCGCGGCGTGACCCGCAACAACATGGCCCAACCGGTCCGCATGGTCTGGTTGTATGGCGACGAGGAAATCCCCGACGAACTGCGCGAAAACAGCACGCTGCTGCCGCGCCAGTCGCATGGCGCGGACCTGCACGCGGCCCTGTCGTTCGCGCCACCGCTGGACAAGCCCGAAGTCGCCTTCGAACCGATCCCCGACAAGGACGTCCTGTTGCCCCCCATCGGCGCCGAGCGCTCCCAGCCCGTTCCGGCAAACAGGATTGTCGCCGCCGTCGCTCCGGCCCAACCTGGCACGACGACCCGGCTGTTGCTGGTCGAGGACAATCCGGTCAACCTGGCGGTCGGGGAAAAACTGCTGTCAGTGCTCGGCTATGCCTGCGACATCGCCGTCAACGGCCAGATCGCACTGGAGAAGATGGCGAGCGGGCAGTACGACCTGGTGCTGATGGATTGCCAGATGCCGGTGTTGGATGGCTACTCGGCCACGCGCGAATGGCGTGATCGCGAAACACTGCAGAAATCGCCACAGCGGCTGCCGATCGTGGCCATGACCGCCAATGCGATGGCCGGCGACCGGCAACGCTGCCTGGATGCGGGCATGGACGACTACCTCTCCAAGCCGGTCTCACGCGAACAACTCGAGAATTGCCTGCAGCGCTGGCTACCGGGCCGGGCCGCCTTCGAGCCGCGCGAGCTGCCGGATCCGGCAGCCCCGCCGCTGCCTCCGATGCCTGCGGCATCGGTCCTCGCCAACCCGGTGCGACCGGGCGTGCCGGTTTCTTTCCCGGTGCTGGACCACAGCATGCTGGACGAGTTGCAGGAAATCGCCGGCGATGAAACCGCGCGCATCGTCGCCCTGTTCCTGGAAGATGCGCCGCGCCTGATCGCACAACTGGAAAGCGCCTCTGCACTGCCCGACCTGGACGCGATGCGCGATGCCGCGCACACGCTCAAGTCCTCCAGCGCCAACGTCGGCGCGATGGCGCTGTCGACCGCGGCCAAGCGGGTGGAACTGGGTGCGCGGGCGATGAAGCTGGACCGCCCCGCGGTGGCGGTGGCACTGGTGATCGCCGAATACGCGCGCGCGCGAATGGCCCTGCAGGGCTACGTATCGCAACTCGCCCGCAACGCCAGGGTCCCGGCCGATCAGTCCTCGAGCTTGGTCAGCAGGTAGTTCGGTTCGCCGATCCGGTCGATCACCGACAACTGGGTCTCGATCCAGTCGATATGTTCTTCCTCGGACTCCAGGATGTCGGCGAACAACTCGCGGCTGACGTAATCGCCCGCTTTTTCGCAATGCGCGATCGCCTCGCGCAACAGCGGCGTAGCCTCGTTTTCCAGGGCGAGGTCGCATTCCAGCAATTCACGCGGATTCTCGCCGATGCGCAGTTTGCCCAGGACCTGGAAGTTGGGCAGGCCGTCGAGGAACAGGATGCGCTCGGACAATTTGTCCGCGTGCTTCATCTCGTCGATGGATTCTTCGTACTCGTGTTTCGCCAATTCCTTCAGGCCCCAGTTCTTCAGCATCTTGGCATGCAGGAAATACTGGTTGATCGCGGTCAGCTCGTTGTAGAGCGCCTTGTTGAGGAATTCGATGACCTTGGCGTCGCCCTTCATGGCCCTGCTCCGGCGGTGGGGAAGGCGCCAAGGTTAGCCACTCGCGCCGGCTGGTGGCGGAACGCGAATCGTGTTCGTTTTCGCTTGGAGCCGCGAAGACGGGGCTCAGGCGGCCTGTTGAATGCCCACAGCCAGCATCGGGACCGGAAAGGCATCGTCGCGCTCGGCGCGCGAGGCTTCCAGGATCGCGGAAGCGGTCTCCAGGCAGGTTCCACAGCTGGCGCCACAACCGGTCCGCATGGTCAGTTCAGCCATGCTACGCACGCCGCTGGCGACGGCTTCGCGGATCTGGTGGTCGGTTACACCGTTGCAGATGCAGACATACATGGCGCAATGGATCCTGGCAGCCCGGTCAGGCCCTGCCTATTCCATCGCAGATGAGAATGATTGTCAATTCTTACCGGACCCACCCCGGGCGCCGGGACGCGGACTGGGCCGCTGGCGGGGTGCGGACCGACCCAGCGACAACTCGGACACCCAGGCTTCCCGCAACGCCTGCGGCATCGCCTGAACCCCCGCCACCAACTGGGCGAAGGGGGCAAGATGGCGTAGCGCCCGGGCATAGACCCCGCGCTTGAACACCACCACGTGCTCCATCGGGTACCAGAAATCCACCCATCGCCAGTGATCGAATTCGGGGGTATCGGTCAGGTCCAGGCGCAGATGGGATTCGTCGCCGACCAGCCGCAACAGGAACCAGACCTGCTTCTGGCCGATGCAGACATGGCGCTCGTTGTAGCGCACGGCACGCGGCGGCAGCCGATAGCGCAACCAGCCGGGGGTGGCGCCGAGGATCTCGACGTGCTCCGGGAGCAGGCCGGTTTCCTCGCGCAATTCGCGGTACATGGCCTCGACCGGGGTCTCATCGGTGTTCATGCCGCCCTGCGGGAACTGCCAGCCATCCCGACGCACCCTGCGCGCCCAGAACACCCGCCCATCCGGGCCCATCAACACTATGCCGACATTGGGTCGGTAGCCGTCCGGATCGATCACGATGCGGACTCCTGAAATCTACTGCCGTCGACTGTGCCACGCCCACGCCGATGTCTCAAGCGCGGCGCCCCGGATTGACAGAAGCGGGTCAGACAGGAAGAATGCGCGGTTCAATGCGCGGCTATGTAGCTCAGCCGGTTAGAGCACGTCACTCATAATGACGGGGTCGGTGGTTCGAGTCCACCCATAGCCACCACCAAGCGCCGCTTATTGAAGGCTGATGCCGGAATCTTCCAACCCCGTGTAATTGCGGGGTTTTTTTGTTGCCGTCCACGATGCTCCGGGGCTGCATATGCACACCCCGACTATTGCTCTGTCGGGGATTCTTGCCGCCTGACGTATTTCATCAGGTTGATGAAGGTGTCGACCCAATAGATGTCCCGGTGGGACGACAGGTACCGCAGCAGCTCTTCGTGAGCCTGCTTCGAGACCGATAGATAGTCTCCGCCGATGCCGTGGAAGGTGAAATTGACCATGGTGCCCTGGCGCGCCGCTTCCTCGACCCGGGCGATGAGCTGCTTGCCGGTGACCCCGACTGGCGCCTCGACGGTGACTGCGTAGGGGTCGAGCTTGCGCATGTCGGGGGTGACCGCGCCCTCGCCGAGCTTGATCGCAACGAATTCCCGCCGAACCGGCTCGATGTAGTCCTCGCCTCCGGCCATCACGTCGCCGCAGGGCACGGTCATGGTGCGTTCGGTGTGGCCGTCGATCGCGGTGAGCATGACATTGGCCAGCAGCACCTGGTCTTTCATGGCTGCTGCCCGAGTTTTGTCCAGGTCCCTTTGCGGTTCGACCCAACTGCGATCGGGCAACGATCCGGAGCACTGGTGGAACAAGGTGTGGTTGCCCAGCTCATGCCCGTTGCTGGCGGCGGCGCGCCATTCCTCCAGTCGCAGGCGCACGGGATCGCGCGACAGTTGCAGGTAGAAACTCCCCTTGAAGCCATGCCGGTCCAGCGCCGGGATGGCATTGTCCAGTTGGGAATCCAGAGCGTCGTCGTAAGCCAGGCTGACCGCAGCTTTCCGGCCTTCCGGCCAGGCAAAAGCACCGGCCTCGGAGGCCTGCGCCGAGTACGCCCAGGCGAATACAAGCAGCACCAGCGAGATCGGAAAACATTTCATGGCGTGGTTCTGCCTTTCCTGCGGTCTGTAACGGTCAGGGCGTGACCGTTGTGCAATCGAATGCATCCGCGTCGGCGCCCGCCCCCGCAACCACGCGGATATTGGTGAAGGCGGCGGCGAACGGCGCATCGGCGGCGACGCTGAAGGGTACCTCGACCGCGCCGAGATCCACGCCGCGTTTCGCGAAACAGGACAGTGGAACCTTGAATGCATGTTTGTGGCCCGCTGACAGGTTGGCGAACGCGGGGGCGATGTCGATACTGCCAGCGCAATCGCCGCCACAGCCCATCGACAACACGACCGCCGACGTGGGCGCATGCACCAGCAGCAGGTCGAACTGCAGTGCGGCCCTGGCGTTGGCCAGCGCATTGAGGTTGTCGCGCGCAGGGTTGCGCGAGAAGAAGCGCGCCGGAGCGAGCCAGGTGACCTGCTTGGCATCCTGCTGCGTGTTGACCTGCACTGTCCGCACCTGCAGCGCCGGCGCGGAATCCGGCCAACGCAGGGTGGCGTTGAGATCGGCACCGAGTGCGCGCTCCGCGCTGTCGGTCGCCACATGCAAGGCGAAATTCGGCGCATCGCCCAGGTTGAAGATCGGCAACGCAGTGGCCTCTCCGCAATTGGCCATGGTCGCGACCGGCAATGCCGCGATGGAACCCGACTGCGCATAGCCCAGGCCATAGCCGGGCGCGAACAGCGCGGGATGAGCCGCGTCCGCGCGATCCGCAGGCGCGGGGCACGGGTCGCCAGGCCAGGGGAACGTCAGTCGACCGCGGAAATCCGCTGCCTGCTTGCCGTTTTCAGCTGCGAACAACACATCGGTCATGCCCTTGCCTTCGGTACCCGGCAACCAGGCGGCGACGAAGGCCGTCGACAGGTTGATCAGGTCGTTGGCATAGAGCGGACGCCCGGAGAAGAACACCGTGACCACCGGCTTGCCCGTGGCGGCCGCGGCCTGCAGCACGGCCAGGTCTTCGGGATGACGGCGGCTGTGGGAAAGCGTATCGGAAGCCACGATGTCGCCGTTGAATTCCGCATAAGGCGTTTCGCCGATCGCGGCCACGACCACATCGAAGCGCAAGGGATCCACGTTCTTGCCGGTTTTGCTGAACACCACCTTTTCCTGGCCCACGACCGCCCGGATCGCCGCCAGCAGCGTGTCGGCGTTCGGATAGTCCTGGTTGTTGTTCTCGGTGCCCTGCCAGGTCAGCGACCAGCCGCCGGCCTGGTTGGACAGGCTGTCGGCGCTCTTGCCAACCACCAGCACGCGCTGGCCTCGCTTCAGTGGAAGCACCTTGTCTTCGTTCTTCAGCAGGACCAGCGATTCGCGCACCGCGCGGCGCGCCAGCTCGCGATGCTGCAGCGCTTTCGCGTCGCCGGCGTAGCGACCATCCGAGGGTTTGTGTTCGAACAATCCCGCGCGCAGCTTGACCCGCAGGATCCGCGTCACCGCGTCGTCGATGCGCGCCATGGGGATTTCACCGGCCTGCACCTGGGCCACGGTGTTGGCGATGAAGGCCTTCCAGTCCTCGGGCACCATGACCATGTCGATGCCGGCGTTGATCGCCTGCGCGCAACTGGCGTTGCTGCAGCCCTTCACCTGGGAGATGCCGTTCCAGTCGGTGACCACGAATCCGTCGAAGCCCATACCGTCCTTCAGCGCCCCGGTCAGCAGCGCGTGGCTGCCATGCATCTTTCCGTAGTCCACCCCGGACTGAACATCGTTCCAGCTGTTGAACGAAGCCATCACCGTCTGCACGCCCGCGGCGAGCGCGCCGTAATAGCCCTGGCCGTGCACGTTGATCATCTCGGCCTTGCCGATCACGGCAGTGCCCTGGTCCTTGCCGTGTTCGGTAGCGCCGTCGCCGATGTAGTGCTTGGCCGTGGCCACCACGTTGCCGTCACTGCTGAAATCGCCTTGCATGCCCTTGATGTAGGCCTCGGCGTATTGCCGGACCAAGGCGCCGTCGGCGGAAAAACTTTCGTAAGTCCGGCCCCACCTTGCATCCTGGGCCACGGCCAGCGTCGGCCCGAATACCCAGCCGATGCCCGTGGCGCGCGTCGACCGCGCCGTCGCTTCGCCTATGCGTTCGACAAGCTCGGGGTCATGCGCCGCACCCAGGCCGATGTTGTGCGGAAACAGCGTCGCGCCGTACACATTGTTGTGGCCGTGCACGGCATCGGTGCCCCAGATGACCGGGATGGGCGTGGTGGCATCGGTGGCGAGCGAGGCCTGATGATACTGCCCGGCCAGGCGCAGCCAGTCGTCGACCGAAGCGTGCTTGTTGGCGCCAGGCCAGGAACCGCCGCCATTCAGGACCGAGCCCAGATAGTACTTGCGCACATCTTCGGGAGTGACCGACTTGATTTCCGGCTGGGTCATTTGCCCGATCTTCTGGGCCAGCGTCATCCCGGCCACGATCTTGCGCACACGCGCCTCCAGCGCGCCATCGCTGCCGATGGCGCTCTCGATGCGCGGCCAGTCGCGCAGGGCTTCCGCTGCAGTCGCGTCGCTTCCGCTGGCGTTGGCCGAAAAGACCAAGGTCGCGCCGAGGCAGGTATTGAAAAAAGTCACGCGCATAGCTTTCACATGCATCTCCATTGGATTCTTGATGGGTCGTCGAAAGGCCTCAGGCCCTTCCGGTCATGCACAGGCCATGCAGCGGCTGCCGTCGAAAAATCCGCCAGCCACGAACCCGCACGCCGAGCGCAGCCGAGGCATTGCGTTCGCCCCGGATGCACATTTCTGACAGCGCTGTCATATAATCAGCCGGGAAGGATGTCAATGAATAATTCACGTGACGTGCGAATTTGCCATGCAAGGTCGAAGACAACACGCGCTCTCCGGATTGGCAAACACGCACCGTGCTGCCTTGCAACACGCGCCAGCGCGCGTGCAGCGCGGCAATAGAGCAGAAATGACGGAAGATCTCCGCAGCACGAATGCCAACACGCATATCCGCAGGCGGCGTCTGCCGCAAGGTCGCGCCCTGCTCGCGATCGCGTCTATGCGAAGGAGCACCAGGTTGGGAACATCCTGGATGAGGGCATGCAAGGTGGGAGCATGGCTGCCTGACGATCACACGGCACGAACGCGGCCGCGCACGGATACACAACCCGGCATCGTGCTGGCAGAATCTTCATTACCTGGCCCGCTGCCGCAAAGCGGGCCCAATCCGGAGCGGGAACATGGCCATGCGTAGTCGTATCGAAGATGTGGCGACCGCTGCGGGCGTGTCCATGAAAACCGTTTCGCGGGTGCTCAACAACGAGCCCAACGTGCGCGAGGAAACCCGCAACCGGGTGATGCAGGCGGTCGAGAAGTTGCAGTACAAACCGAACCTGTCGGCCCGCAGCCTGGCTGGACAACGCTCGTACGTGGTGGCGCTTGTCTACAACAATCCCTCGCGCAACTACCTGATGGAAATCCAGAGCGGCATGCTCGATGCCTGCCGCGCCCACCACTACAACCTGATCCTGGCGCCGGTGGGGTCCGGCAAACGCACGACCGAGGACATCAAGGGACTTTTCGAGAACTTCGGACCCGATGGCGTGGTATTGATCCCGCCACTGACCGACGACAACGTCGTGCTGTCCTACCTGGAAGACCATGAAGTGCCGTTCGCCTGCATCGCGCCACGCAATCCACGCGCGCGCATCGGCGTGATGATGGAGGAGACCGCCGCGGTCCTGGAACTGATGGCCGGACTGATCGAACTCGGCCACAGGCGCATCGGCCACATCAAGGGGCCGCGTTCGCATGGCGCCTGCCAATGGCGTTATGCGGGCTATCGCGAGGCCCTGCGCAAAGCGGGCATCGCCTACGACGCTTCGCTGGTGACGCAGGGCGAATTCTCGTTCGAATCGGGCATGACCGGCGCCAATGCGCTGCTGGACCTGGCCCAGCCGCCGACCGCGATCTTCGCGGCCAACGACGACATGGCGGCAGGCGTGATTCGGGCCGCGGGCGAACGTGGCATTGCCGTGCCGCGCGATCTCTCGGTCTGCGGCTTCGACGACACGCCCATCGCGAGGCACATCTACCCCGCCCTGACCACGGTGCGCCAGCCGACCGCGGAAATGGGTCGCCTGGCGACGGTCGAGCTCTTCGATCGGATCCGCAGCCCCGAGGCGGGGCGCATGGTCCACGTCGAGCACACGCTGCTGTTCCGTGAATCGACGCGGCCGCCGAAAAAACGCTGAGCCACGGTTTGTCAACGTCCTTGGAACAAGCCCGGCCTGTGGCAACTGCCCGCGTGGCTGCATCGTCCTGTAGCCGACGCCCTGCCACGCAGGGAACATGATTCAGGGGTAACGGCATCGGCGGCAAGAAGACGCGGGCAGCAATCTTCCGGCAGGTTCCGCGCAGCGTTCGCACGCGTCGCCACGCCATTTTCTATTGTTGCGGGTACTTCTCGCCGAGACTCGTCACCACCATTTGTAGCGTGGCGCGCAGCCAATCGTGAGTCGCAGGCAAGTTTGCAAGTCGAGATAAGCGATCCAGGCAAAACGATCGAATTCGCTGCGATGCAGCATGAATTCACGGGGAAAACCCGGCTTTCCAGGCCTTTCCACGACCCATGACGTCCCGGTTGACAACGCTGTCAATTGCGCGTCCAATGCTGCAGCACTCACACCCGCGTGGTATTTGCCGCATAGCGCCTTACAAAAATTTTTCGTGACATTCCGGGGAGGAAATCCATGAAAGAGCTGCACGCCGTTCCGAAGAAGAGAATCCTTACGTCCGCATTGCTGCTTGCACTGGCCAACACGGCCTGGGCGCAGGAGCCGACGGAGAAAGTGGACAGCCCAACCACCGGCACGACGGAAGCCGCAGCTGAAACCGACCCTACTACGCTCGACAGGGTCGTGGTGACTGGCATCCGCAGCAGCCTGGAAGCATCGATGAACCTCAAGCGCGATGCGCAGGGCGTGGTCGATGGCATCTCCGCCGAGGACATCGGCAAGTTCCCGGACACCAACCTGGCCGAATCACTGCAGCGCATCAGCGGCGTGTCGATCGACCGCACTGCCAGCGGCGAGGGTTCCAAGGTCACGGTGCGCGGCATCGGCCCGGACCACAACCTGGTGCTGCTCAATGGCCGTCAGATGCCGGGCGCCCTGCTGAATGGTTTCGATGCCTCCAACTCGCGCGCATTCGACTTCGCCAACCTGGCGTCCGAGGCGATATCGGGCGTGGAGGTCTACAAGACCGGCCTGGCCGCCAACCCGACCGGCGGCATCGGCGCGACGATCAACATCAAGACGGCGCGGCCGCTGGAAACCGGAAACCGGATCAATGTCGGCCTCAAGGCCGTCAATGACACGTCCAACGGCAATCTGCCCAAGTCGTTGCAGGGCGATGATCTCACCGGTGAACTGTCCGGCATCTTCAGCCATGCCTCGGCCGACGGGAAGTTCGGCATCGCGCTGACCGGCAGCTACCAGGATCGCGACAGCGGTTACAACCAGGCCGGCGCAAGCAGTGGCTGGCGCACCATGTGGGGCGACGAGGGCAACTGGGGCATGATCCCGCCCGCCGGCGACCCGGGCGTCACCAACCACCCCGGCCCGACCGATCTCTATTCGGTGCCGCAAGCCTTCGGCTACACGGTCAACAGCGTGCATCGCCAGCGCACCAACGGACAGGTCACCCTGCAATGGGCCCCGACCGACCGCGTCACTACCACGCTGGATTACACCTATTCGGAAAACAAGATCCAGCAGCAGCGCAACGAGATGTCGGTCTGGTTCAACTTCGGCCCGTCGGAAAGCGCGTGGACCGATGGTCCGGCAACCGGCCCGGTCTTCTACAGGGAATTGATCAACTGCACCGATCAGCTGGGTGCGAACGGCATCTACCAGGGATGCGCCGATCTGGCGGTTGGCGGCAGCAAGGGCGCTACCCGCGCGGTCAACGAATCGGTCGGATTCAACGTCGAGTGGGCGGTCACCGACGCGCTGGGCCTGACATTCGACTACCACAACTCATCGGCCGAGATAGGGCCGGACAGCGACTGGGGTTCGGACGGCAGCATCGGCGTTGCCGCCAACATGCGTGGCGACACCACGATGTACTTCGACAACGAACTACCCATCCTCAATATGGTGTTGAACCCCGCCGTCGGCGGGGTGGATCCGTCGCAGGCGCGCCCGAGCGGACGCAGGTACGTGAACGGATATTCGCGTTCCGAAGTCGAACAGGGGCAGTTGGACGGCAAGTTCAAGTTCGGCGATTACTCGGACCTGCAGTTCGGCGTGGCCAGCACCGAGGTCAGGAACCGCACCGCGCTGGGCATCACCGAGTACGCCGACTGGGGCACGCCGCTCGGCACGCCGGCGGACTGGGACGACAGCATCTGGCAGATCGACGACATGGCCAGGTACTTCGATGCGTTCTCCGGTCATAACGATCCGCGCTTCACTTCCACTTTCCTGGTCACGGATCTCGAACGCCTGCGCGATGCGGTGGGTGCCAGCGGCGAGATGACGACCTACCCGGATGAATTCAACCGCAACGACCTGCGCACCACCGAAAAGACCCGCAGCGCCTATATGCAGTACAGCACGCGCTGGGAGACCCGCATTCCGGTCGATCTGGCGCTGGGCTTGCGCTACGAGAAAACCGAAGTGGTGTCCTCGGCACAGGTGGTGACCCCGGTCGCGGTGGAGTGGAACGCACCCAACGAACTCCAGGCCATCATGGGCGACAAGTCGTTCACCACTTTGGAGGGCGACTACCAGTACTGGCTGCCCAGCATCGACACGAAGTTCGAACTGACCGACGACATGGTGCTGCGCGCCAGCTATGGCCACAGCATCGGGCGCCCGGGTTGGAAGGACATCCAGGGCGGGCTGGTCATCGGCCCGGGCGTGCGCGTCAATGGCGGCAGCGGCTCGGCGGGAAACCCTGGCCTGAAGCCGTTGCTGTCCAAGAACGTCGACCTGTCCTGGGAGTGGTACTACGCGCAAGGTAGCTATTTCTCGGTCGGCTACTACCGCAAGAACATCTCCAACTACATCGACAACGGCGCAGGCTCGTTCCAGGACACTCTGTTCAGCCTGCCCACGCCGATCGGCGGCGAATACTGGAATGCGGCCGTGGCCGATGGTTGCGGCGAAGCGGACGGGCAGTGCATCCGCGACTACATTTTCGCCAACTTCGACGGCCAGCCAGGCGTGGACAGCACCGCGGGCACGGCCGGCGTCATCACCGGCATCCCCGGCGATCCGTTGACGGTGTTCAACATCACCACCCCGGGCAACGCCGGTTCGCACAACCTGAACGGCTTCGAGATCAACCTGCAGCACATGTTCGGCCAGAGCGGCTTTGGCTTAGCCACGAACTACACCATCGTCCGCAGTCCGAGTCTGTCGTACGACAATGCCGCGAAGGGTCCGCAGCAGGTACTGGTGGGCCTGAGCGACTCGGCCAACATGGTGGGCTTCTACGACAAGGGGCCGTGGCAGGTGCGCCTGGCCTACAATTGGCGCGACAAGTTCCTGAACAGCCAGTACGACAACGATCCTGGCGACATCGCCCACAACAACCCGGTGTACGTCGAGGAGTACGGCCAATGGGACCTGAGCGTGGGCTATAAGGTCACGGATCGCCTGACGCTCCAGTTCGAGGGCATCAACCTCACCGACGAAACCCAGCGCCTGAGCCAGCGCCACAAGAACATCCTGTTCTATGGCACCCAGACCGGCCCAAGGTACATGCTGGGACTTCGCTACGACTTCCAGTAATGGGATAGTGACTCTCCGTACCCGGCAACGGGTACGGCAGCAGGACGAAGCCGCTGGGTTCCGGCGGCTTTGTCTTTCATGGGGTCGCCACGCGGTCCCGTTCGTGCAATCCCGGAATGAGGCAGGCGCGTGGATCAACCCATCAAGCACGTGGTCATCCTCGGCGGCGGTTCCGCCGGCTGGCTGACCGCCGCCGTGCTCGCGGCCGAGCACAACACCGCATCCGGATCCGGACTGCGGATCACACTGATCGAGTCGCCGGACGTGGCGACGGTCGGCGTGGGCGAAGGTACCTGGCCGACCATGCGCGACACATTGCGCAGGACCGGCGTCAGCGAGACGGATTTCATCCGCGAATGCGATGCCGCCTTCAAGCAGGGCTCCAAGTTCGTGCGCTGGCGCGAGGAAGTCGACGGCGACTACTACCATCACCCCTTCGTGCTGCCGCCGGGCTTCCTTGAGACGCATCTGGCGACCGGCTGGATGGCGCATCCGGATGTGCCCTTCAGCATGCTGACCTGCTTCCAGGCGCACTTGTGCGAAGCCGGCAAGGCGCCCAAGCAGTTCGCCACGCCGGAATGGGCGGCGGTGGCCAACTACTCCTACCACCTGGACGCGGCGAAGCTGGGCGTGTTCATGCGCAAGCATTGCGTCGGTAAACTCGGCGTGCGCCACGTGGCCGACCACATGATCGGCATCGATACGCACGACAACGGCGACATCGCCGCGTTGCGGACGCGCGAGCACGGCGCGATCGCCGGCGACCTGTTCGTGGACTGCAGCGGCATGCGCGCGCTACTCATCGGCCAGCACTATGGCGTCGAGATCGAATCGCAGAAAGACGTGCTTTTCAATGATCGCGCCATCGCGACGCGGGTGCCGTATGCCGATCGCACTGTGGAGATCGCCTGCCAGACCATTTCCACCGCACAGGAGGCCGGCTGGATCTGGGACATCGGGCTGCAAAGCCGCCGCGGCATCGGCCACGTCTATTCCAGTGCGCATACGAGCGACGAGGCGGCCGAGGCGGCGCTGCGCCGTTACATCGTGGCAACGGGCGGTCGCGAGCAGGACATCGACACGCTGCCGAAGATCATGATCCGTCCCGGCTTCAGGCGCGGTGGCTGGCATCGGAACTGCGTGGCGATTGGCCTTTCCAGCGGTTTCATGGAACCGCTGGAGGCGTCCTCGCTGGCCATGGTGGAACTGGCTGTGGGCATGCTCGCCGACCAGATGCCCGCCACGCGCGCCGCCATGGACATCGTCTCCAGACGCTACAACGACACCTTCAGCTACCGCTGGGACCGCATCGTCGATTTCCTGAAGTTGCACTACGTGCTGAGCAAACGGGACGACAGCGAGTACTGGCGCGACAACCGAAGGCCGGAGACGATCCCGGAGCGCCTGCGCGAACTGCTGGAACTGTGGCGCCACCAGCCGCCCTCCCGCTACGACCTCAATCGCGTCGAGGAAGTGTTTCCCTCGGCCAGCTACCAGTTCATCCTCTACGGCATGGGTTTCATGCCCGGGGAGCGCCCGGCCACGCGGCGCATGGACGACGTGGCGCGTGCCGAAGGATTCTTCCGCGAATCGGCCGAAATGGCGCGCAGGATGCTGGCGGCATTGCCGGGGCATCGCGAGATGCTCGATCATGTGAACACGCGCGGCATGCCGCGCATCTAGGCCAGCATGCAGGACACGCTTCGATGACCCGACACGCCCAGCTCAACAACATCGACCACAAGGATCTGCGCATCGACACCCGGCGCAGTGCGGCGCTGGGCGATGACGTCGCTTTCGCGGCCACGTTTCCCGCCGAGTTCCGCGACTTGCAGGCGTACTACCCCATCGTGTTCCGCAAGGATGCGAACGGCACGCTGTCGCCCTTCGCGCTGCTCGGGTTCCAGGAAGGGCACAACCTGTTCCTGGACGGCGAGCGTTGGGATGCGGCCTACCTGCCGCTGGCGATCGAGCGACACCCGTTCCTGATCGGGCGCGGCGGCGAGGAAGTCACCGTTCATATCGACCTGGACAGCCCGCGCGTACGCAGCGACGCCGGTCAGTCGCTGTTCCGCGAGCACGGCGGCAACACCGATTACCTCGATCGGGTCGCCTCGGTTCTGCTTACGTTGCACAACGGATTCGAACGCGTGCCGGCCTTCGTCGACGCGCTGCTGGCGCACGAGCTGCTCGAATCGTTCGTGCTGGACATCGAACTGGACGACGGCTCGGTCAACCGGCTGACCGGCTACTACACCATCAACGAGGACCGTCTGCGCGCGCTGGATGCGGCCGCGCTGGGTGAACTGCACGCTGCGGGCTACCTGGAGCCCGTATTCATGGCGGTGGCCTCGACATCCAATTTTCGCGACCTGATCGAGAGGATGAACCGTAGCCGTGCTGGCGGACGCTAAGCCGATCCGTGAGCGTCGCGGCGACGTGCCGGGCGCCTTGTCCGATGCGGTACTGGCATCGGCCGAGCCGGTCGTGCTGCGTGGCCTGGTCGCGCACTGGCCGATGGTGGCTGCAGCGCGCGAATCCATGCAGGCGGCGGCGGCCTACCTGAGTCGCCTTGAACGTCCGAACGCGCCGCCGGTGGTCGCCACGGTCGGCGCGCCGCAGATCGACGGGCGCGTGTTCTACAACGACGACCTGAGCGGACTCAATTTCCGTCAGGAACACATTCCGCTGCGGACGGTGCTCGACACGCTGCTCAAGTACGCGGCGCACGAGGCGCCGCCGATGATCTACGTGGCCTCGACCACCCTGGACACCTGGCTACCGGGCTTCCGCGTCGAGAACGACCTGCCGCTGGACGGGCGCGATCCGCTGGCCAGCATCTGGATCGGCAACCGGACCCGCATCGCAGCGCACCAGGACGTGCCCGACAACATCGCCTGCGTGGTGGCTGGGCGCCGGCGCGTGACCCTGTTCCCACCGAAGCAGTTGCGCAACCTGTACATCGGTCCGCTGGATTTCAACCCCGCCGGACAGGCGATCAGCCTGGTGGATTTCGCCGCGCCGGACCTGCAGTGCTTCCCGCGCTTCGCCGAAGCGATGCGACATGCGCAGGTGGCCGAACTGGAACCGGGCGATGCAGTGTTCATTCCCTCCATGTGGTGGCATCACGTGGAAGGACTGGAGTCGTTCAACGTGCTGGTCAACTACTGGTGGCGTGGTGCGCCCGGCTGGATGGACACGCCGATGAATGTACTGATGTATGCGCTTATGACCCTGCGCGACCTGCCGCCGCATGAACGCGGGATCTGGCAGGAGGTGTTCCGGCACTACGTGTTCGAGGCGGATGCCGATACGGCTGCGCATATTCCGGAATCGGCCCGCCGCGTGCTCTCGCCGCTGGACGAGAACAGCGCCCGCGACCTGCGCGCGCGTCTGCTCAAACGCATCAATCGCTGATGCCTCAACCCCGAGGAACCTGCCCATGAGCAACGAAACCAGCGACATCCGCAACCGCCCGGTCAAACGCGTGGTCATCGCCGGCGGCGGCACTGCGGGCTGGATGGCGGCGGCTGCGGTCTCCAGGCTGCTCGGCAAGACGCTGGACATCACCCTGGTGGAGTCGGAGGAAATCGGTACCGTGGGTGTCGGCGAAGCCACCATCCCGACCCTGCTGAGCTTCCATCAAATGCTCGACATCGGCGAGCAGGAGTTCATGGCCGCGGTGCAGGGCACCATCAAGCTGGGCATCTCGTTCGAGAACTGGCTGGATATCGGCCATCGCTACATCCACTCCTTCGGCGTCAGCGGCAAGGACCAGAAAACGGCGGGTTTCCAGCATTTCTGGCTGCGCGGGCGCAAGAACGGCATCGCCAGCGGCTACGAGGACTACTGCTTCGAGCTGAAGGCGGCGCTGGCGGATCGCTTCGCGCACCTGCCTCGCGGCAGCATCAACTACGCCTACCACATGGATGCCAGCCTGTACGCGAAATACCTGCGGCAATTCAGCGAGCGCCATGGCGCCAAGCGCGTGGAAGGCAAGATCGCCGAAGTGCTGACCGATGCGGAGTCGGGCTGCATCACCGCGCTGAAGATGGAGGACGGCTCCGCCATCGAAGGCGACTTCTTCATCGACTGCACGGGTTTCCGCGCGTTGCTGATCGGCCAGACACTCGGCGTTGGCTTCGAGGACTGGTCGCACTGGCTGCTCAATGACAGCGCCCTCGCCGCCCAGACCACCGCCGTGCGCGATGCGGTGCCGTACACGCGTTCGATTGCATGGACGGCCGGCTGGCAGTGGCGCATCCCGTTGCAGCACCGCGTCGGCAACGGGATCGTCTATTCCAGCCGCTACACCACCGACGATGACGCGCGCGAGGAGTTCCTTTCCAGCATCGAGGGCGAGATCATCAAGCAGCCCTGGCCGGTGCGCTTCAAGCCGGGCCGGCGCGAACGCTGCTGGGAAAAGAACTGCGTGGCGCTGGGTTTGGCCGGCAGCTTCATCGAGCCGCTGGAATCGACCACCATCCACCTGATCCAGCGCGGCATCACCCACCTGCTGCAGAACTTCCCGCAGGTCGTTACCCAAAGCGCGATCACGCAATACAACGATCAGCTGAATTCGGAATTGCAGCACGTGCGCGATTTCGTGGTCATGCATTACGCGCTGAGCAATCGCCGCGACACGCCGTATTGGGAATACGTGGCGAACATGACGCTGCCACCGAGTCTGCAGCACCGCATCGACCTTTTCCGCGAGACCGGCAACGTGTTCTACACGCCGGGCGAGCTATTCGCGGAGAATTCGTGGGTGCAGGTGATGATGGGGCAAGGCGTCACACCGCATCAGCACCACCCGACCGCCGACGCGATGAGCGAAGCCGACCTCAAGCGGTTCCTCGACGACATCCGCAGCCACACCCTCAGGAACGTGGAAGGCCTGCCGACGCACATGGACTATCTGCGAAGCTACTGCCCTGCCCCGGCTCCCGCCCGGTAGTCGCCATGCACGCCCTACTTGCCACCGGCGCCGACGCGCTGATCTTCATCCTGCTGGCCTGGGGCCTGTGGCGGCTGCTTGGCCGTTCCATCCCTATCGCGGTGATACCGATCATCATCGGCCTGGCGCTGGCGGCCAGCGGCTGGTTGCCGGCCTCGCTGGGCGTGCCTTCGGTCATCGGCGATGGTATCGGCTGGGTCGGCGTGCTGCTGCTGGCCTTCACCGCCGGACTGGAAACGCGCCAGTCCGCGCACCTCCGCTCGTCTTCCGGCTTGCCGGTTGCATCGAGTGGCGCGGTGTTCCGGTTCATCGCCAGCGCGGCGCTTGCGTTGTTGCTGCCGTTCGTCGTTGGCGCAATGGCGGCCTATCACTATTTTTCAGTGCTGCCGGACTGGACTGCACCGAATGGCGACCGCGCACTCGGTGCGATCGCCATCGGCCTGTGCATCGCGGTCAGCGCCTTGCCGGTGCTGATCGGCATCGTGCGCGAGCTAGGTCCCATGCATCGTCCGCTCACCCAGGTGGCCGTGCGCATCGCCGTGTTCGACGATGCGGTGCTGTGGATCGGACTGGCCTTGCTGCTGTTCGCCAGCGGCGATGCCACCCTGTCCCACGGATCGCCGCTGCAATTGCTGGCCCTGGCCGTGCCGGTGGTGCTGGTGGCGCTGGGCACGGCCATCCGGCGCAGGCAGTGGATGCCGCCACGCTGGGCGATCTGGCTGGCGTTGCCCGTGTATCTGGTCGCCGGTTCCTGGTCCAGTTCGCAACTCGGCCTGCATGCCTTGCTTGGCGCCTACTTCGCCGGAGCGGTGCTGCCACCGTCATGGGTCCGGAAATTGCCGTTCGAACGCATGGGCCGCTTCGCATTGCTCGGCCTGGCTCCGCTGTTCTTCGGCCACAGCGGCCTGAAGATCGACGGCGATGCGCTGGGTTGGGCGTCGCTGCAGGCGGCGCTGGCATTGCTGGCGGTGTCGGTCGTCGCCAAGCTCGCGGCGGTGCTGATCTGCCCGCCGACGGCCACGTTGTCCAAACGCGAAAGCCTGTCGATCGGCGCGCTGCTGCAATGCAAGGGGCTGATGGAAATCGTGGCCGCCACCATCCTGCGCGACAAGGGTCTGCTGTCCGAACACGCCTTCGCCGCCCTGGTCACGCTCGCCGTGCTGTCCACGCTGCTCACCGGGCCGTTTTTCCGTTTCCTGCTCAGGCGCCCGCTCGACCAGCCACAGTCGGAAAGCCAGCCGGTGTAACTGGCGATGCTTGGCAACGCGCATGAAGCGACCCGCACACGCGGTGTTTTCCATGCCTGCGGCAACACCCGGTCTAGGCCGGCGCCCGGCAGGCCGCAAACAGGTCGTCGGCGGGACGATAAACCTCGGTGCGCACCCGCAACAGTCCCAGCACCGAGGGGAACAGGTTGTCGTGGCTCGCCGGCTGCGAGGCCCGTCGGCGCAGGCAGTCCAGGTCCAGTCCCGAATCGCTGGCGAAACCCGGCGAGAACCACATCACCATCGGCACGCGGGTCTGTTCCTGGGGCGCGATGGCGTAAGGCACGCCGTGCAGGAACAGGCCTTTCTCGCCCAGCGATTCGCCATGGTCGGAGACATAGATCAACGCGGTGTCGTATGCGGTCTGTTTGCGCAGGAAACCTATCGCCTGGGCCAGTACGTGATCGGTGTACAGCAGCGCGTTGTCGTAGGCGTTGACGATGTGCTCGCGCTCGCATTGACCCAGTTCCGGATTGTCGCAAGTCGGAGTGAATCGCTTGAACTCCGGCGGATAACGTTCGAAATAATTCGGCCCATGGTTGCCCAGTTGATGCAACACCACCACGCGATCGCCCTTCACTGGCGACAGCTGCGCCTGCAGGTCCTTGATCAGGATCTCGTCCAGGCAGCGCCTGCCGTTGCACAGCTCCGCATCCCTGGCATCGTCCAGGCGCTTGACCGGCAACCCGTCGCACACGCCCTTGCAACCGGACTGGTTGTCGCGCCACAAGGTGGCGATGCCGGCGTGGTCCAGCACGTGCAGCAGTGATTGGTGGCTGCGGATCCGGCCTTCGTCGTAGTCGCGGCGGCCATACGGCGAGAACATGCACGGCAGCGATACTTCGGTGCTGGTGCCGCAGGAAGTCACCTGGGAAAAATTGATCAGGTCCGGAATCCGCGCAAGTTCCGGCGTGGTCTGCCGCGCATAACCATTCAGGCCCCAGTTCCGCGCGCGCGCGGTTTCGCCCACCACCAGCAGCAGTAGGCGCGGCTTGCCGGTTTCATGCGCCTGTCGCGCATCCAGCCCTATCGGCAACAGCGCCTTTTTCGGACCCGGCGGCGAAGACAGCAGCACGTTGGACAGCGACACCACGTAGTTGGCCGGAGTGACCAGGTAACGCACTTCGCGATGGCTGCGGAACAGGGTGGAAAAGTCCTGCGAAGACAGCATCACCCCGCAGACCGCGACCAGGGCCGTCGCCAGCAGGAATGCAACGCGCACGACCACGGCCCGCGACCCGCTGCGCTTGCGCAGGCGAACCCGCCACAACAGTGCGATCGGAACCACGCTCCAGGCCAGCGGAATCAGCAACCTCGGCGACAGCAGTTCGCTGGATTCCTTGCTGTCGGTATGCAGCACGTTGCGCAGCATGTCCGCGTCCAGGTACACGCCATATGCGCTCATGTAATGACTGGCGACCGCGGTCACCAGCAGCAGCACCGTCAGCAATGGCTTGGCGATCCAGCGATTGATCACCAGTCCCAGCAACAGGGCATGCAGCGCGGTCACCACCAGGAACAGCGACAGCACGAAATGCCATTGCGCCAGCGGATGGTCGATGGCCGCGTGCCAGAACGCACCATTGCTGTACAAGGAGAAATACAGGGCGGACAGCAGCACCAGGCTTTCGCCGCCGATCTGCGGACGCAACCGCCACCAGGCCGCGGTGACAGTCCTCGCTTTCGCGGGCATCGCACCCGTCATCGCCGAAGCGCTCATGCAAGGGCGCCTTGGATCGGACCGCTGGTACGTCGCGCAAGCACCAGCCGGTAAAGCAGCAAGGCGGTCGACCAGCAGATCATCAACGCCCACACGTCATGGGAAAGGAAATGCGCGCCGCGCAATTGCTGGGTGATGCCGAAAACCAGGCCAACGCCCAGCGCGAAGCCCAGTCCCCACCAGCGCAACGCAGGGCGCGTGGCGAGGAAGAAGAAATACAACGCGATCCAGCCGTAGCCGGCGCTGGCGTGGCCGGCGGGAAAACAGGTGCCGTGCGCCATTCCCGAAGGACGATGCATGAGCAGGCCGTGGTAGACCTTGTCGCCGCCGTAGCGCAGCAGGTCCCACGGGCAATCCATATCGGTCCAGCGCTTCAGCAGGCCGACTACCGCGATGGAAAGCAGCGATGCCAGCAGCAGATAGACCAACGGTCGTCGCCATTGGCTCATCTTCGGTGCAAGCAGGGAAAGCGCCAACACCGGCACCAGGCCAAACCACAAATCCTTGCTGGCCTGGCGGCCCGCAACATGCAGCAGGTCCTGGGTAGCGTAGGCGTACTGCAGGGCCCACTCGTGCCCTTCCATGGCGTAGATCCGGTCAGCCAGCCATTGGTCGCCATGAAAGACCATGAGCAGCAGCGATGCGAGAACGAAGACGCCCAGCGGCATCCACAGATGCCATCGATAGAAGCGCGATCCCGATCGGGAAATGAGAGAAGAGAGGCCGCCGTCCGGCGTCAATGGCGCTGTGCCCGGCAAGGGCAGGCCTGGAGAATGTGAGGTGTACTGCATTCGCATGCACGGGAATAGGGTGCTGCGATGATTGGAGCCGCGCTGTCGGAGCCCCGTCGGAGCGCCGTTCGCTGCCCGTTAAAATGCACGGGCCGGTCACGAAGGGTTCAATCAGGAACGTCTTTTTCCTTCTTGCCGAAAGCAGGAGTCGAACATCCCGGCTCCCATGCGGTTCCCGGTACAAGCAACCAGCGCCTGCGATTCGATTGACCGATGGCGACGACTTGCGACGGATCCACGCACGGGCTCAACGCCTGCTCCAGGACGAATATCCACCGACGCCGCGGATCAGCGGACAGCCACCTGTCCGCCGCGTTCCATTGCAGGTGCCAGGGTTGCTTGAATCCGAAATCCTTCGCCGGACGATCGCTCTGCAGCAGGTTCTGTTCGCGCCAGGCGACCATGCCGAGTTGCGCATCGGGCCCGATGCGCTTGCCCACCGCCTGCATAAGCCTGCTCGAAGAGCTGTCGGAATCCAGCGCGGGCGCCAGGCCGATGCCGTAGACCAGCCACAGGCCGGCGGTAGCGAGCACCAACGCCACGCCGATGCGACGCGTCCGCAACCAGAGCAACAGGCCGAGCACCAACGCGCCGAATGCCAGCAGCCATGACAACAGGCTGCGCACGGTGTGCGCATCCATGCCACGACGCAATGCCTGGTGCCCGGCCCACCCGCTTGCCCCCAGCAAACCCGACAGCGACGCGCCGATGGCCAGCACCGCCAGCAAGGCGAGATAGGCGACCAAGGTCCAGCGCACGCCGCGACGCCGCAACAGTCCCGGCAACATCGGCGCCGCGGCGACGCACAGGACGGGCAAGGCGGGAAACAGGTAGACCTCGCGCTTGCCCGGGCTTGCGCTGAAGAACACAAGGACCAGCGCGGCCCAGCCGAGCAGCAACCAGAAACGGGGATCGCCGCGGCGGAGACGGCACCACCACGCCGGCAGCAACCAGGGCAGCAGCAACGCCCCCGGCAGCCACAGCGTGAAGATGACCTGCAGGTAATACCAGGCCGGCTGCACGTGGTGCCAGGCATTGGCATATCGGGTAGCGGTCTGCCGGAAAAGGATTTCGTTCGCATACGCCTGCGCCGCGGGATCGTCGCGCGTATAGACCGCCCACAGCATCGGGAACAGCCAGACGCCGGCGCCAGCGACGAAACACAACGCGCCGGCCAGCCAGGTCCCCGCATTGCCCGTCGTGACACCGCGGCCAACGTGCGACGCATTTTTCCATCGCCACGCTACCCATGGCAGCAACACCAGCAATGGCAGGAAGCCCACGCCCTTGGTGACCGTGCCCAGTCCGGCGGCGAACATGCCCAACCACAGCATCTTGCGGTCCGGCCCCAGCAGCAGGTGCCGCAGCAGTCCCCACAATGACAGCGTGGTCATGGCGACCAGGACCATGTCGATCTGCCCGCGCTTGGCCTGCAACCCGAATTGCACGCAAACGAACAACGCCAGCAACGCATGCTGCCCCGCGCTGCGGCTCCACAGGCGGGAGGCCAGATCGTAGGCCAGCCACAGGGTCAGCAGGGCGGCGAGCAGGGAAGGCAGCAGGAACGCGATCCTCATGTCGCCGATCGCTGCATACGCCGCCGCCTGCATCCACATGAATACAGGCGGCTTTTCGGCGTAGAACTCGCTGCCGCGATGCGGGAACAGCCATTGTCCGGATTCGACCATGTCGCGCGCCGCAAGCACGAAGCGGGGTTCGTCCGGCGGTGAAGGCTCGCGCAGACCCAGGCCAGCCAGCAGGCTCGATGCCGCGAGCAGCAGCAACAGCAGGAAGCGGGTGCGATCCCGGGTGAGGCGTCGGCGCGTGAGGGTCAAGCCGCTATTCCTGTGGGGCGTCGCTGCAGCGTAAGGGCGCGGAGCCGTTGCCGGCCAGTTTTACTGCGCGGCGAGTTCCCGCTTCCAGCCATGGTGGCGGATGTCCAGGTACAGGCTGTAGAGGGCAGTAAAGGCGGGGAACAGGTTCTGCAGAACACCGACCGCATCCTGCTTGGCGGAGAACAGGAAATAGCTCAGGGTCATCGCGCTGCCGATCACGCTCATGTACCAGAACAGTCGCGGTATCACCGGTTTGCGGGCGCGCCGGGACGCATGGAACTGCACCAGCCAGCGCGCGCCGAACATCGCGGCGCCGACCAGCCCGATCGCCTTCCAGGGCGTCATGTGCAGGCCCGTCCAGCCAAGCCAGAGTATTTCCTGGTTCATCTCCATTGCGACCTCACAATTCCTGCATGGGAGTGATCTTGCTGCGGCTGATCAACCAGGCCATGCCGCGCAGGTCGCGCAGGCCGGCCAGTGCCCGATGGAAGTTGTCGTATTTCGAGACGCCCGAGGCGCGCGGACGGTGGTTGACGGGAATGCTGACGGTTCTCCAGCCCGCACGCTGCATCAAGGCGGGAAGGTAGCGATGCATGTGGTCGAAATAGGGCAGGTCCAGGAAAGCACCGCGTTCGAAAAGCTTGATCCCGCAGCCCGTGTCGGGCGTCGCATCGTGCAGCAGGCGGGATCGGATCGCATTGGCCCAGCGCGAGGCCCAGCGCTTGCCGGTGCCGTCCTGCCGGTGGACCCGCCAGCCGGCGAAAAGCTTGATCCCGCTTCCACCAGAGTCGCGCGCGGCCAGGAGCATGGGGATGTCGGCCGGGTCGTTCTGGCCGTCGCCGTCCAGGGTCGCCACCCATCTGGCGCGCGCGGCCTTGACGCCACTGCGCACCGCGGTGCTCTGGCCACTGCGCACCGCGTGGCGCAGGACCCGCAGTTCCGGCACACGCCGCTTCAGCTCCTGCAGCACCCCGGGACTCGCGTCGGTCGAGCAGTCGTCCACATAGATGATCTCGAAAGGCAGCAGTCCGCGCAGCGCGGCCACGATTTCATCGACCAGCCCGGCGATGCTGTCGCATTCGTTGAAGACCGGCACCACCACCGAGAGTTGCGGAACGGGCGCGCTTCGCACCAGCCGTGCCGCTGCAGCGGGCTTCCGGTACCAATCCTGTTCCAGCAAAGAAGTCCTTGACACCGCGCCACCTCGTCCGCATACCCTCGACTCCAAAGCGTGAAGTCGGGGACGTCAGAAATCTGTCGTATTAAAGTTACTTTTGCGTGACGGATTCAGCGGATGTTGATCCTCTTCCGGCTTCGTGGAAGCCTGCACGCGGACGTGTGTCCGGCCAGCGACTCGAGACTCCCCGATGCGGCTACTCGTGATAGAAGACAACCGGAGCCTGGTGGCGAACCTCTTCGAGTATTTCGAAGCGCGCGGCCATACCCTGGATGCCGCGCCCGATGGCATCACCGGCCTGCACCTGGCCACCACCCAGACCTATGACGTGGTAGTGCTGGACTGGATGTTGCCGCGCATGGACGGGCGCGAGGTCCTGAGGCGCCTGCGCACCGACGCCAACGCGGCCACCCCGGTGATCATGCTGACCGCGCGCGACGAACTTCCCGACAAGCTCGCCGGCTTCCGTGCGGGCGCCGACGATTACCTGACAAAACCGTTCGCGCTGCCCGAACTGGAAGTACGGATCGACGCATTGATCGCACGCGTGGCCGGACGCGGGCGGAGGCGGCTACTGGAGGTCGAGGACCTGCGGCTGGACCTGGCGACGCTGCAAGCCACTCGTGCCGGGCAACCGCTGCACCTTTATCCGGCATGCCGGAAGTTGCTGGAGACGTTGATGCAGGCCAGTCCCGCCGCAGTGAGCCGCGAACGCCTGGAACAGGCCCTTTGGGGCGACGACCCGCCCGACGGCGACATGCTGCGCTCACATGTCTACGAACTGAGGCGCAGCGTCGATGGCCCCTTCCCGGTCAAGCTGATCCATACCCTGCCGCGGGTGGGTTACAGGCTTGCGGCGATTGCCCGGGACGATCCCGATGGAATCTAGACCGCGGTTGAAGCACCGTATCCTGGGTTGGCTTTTCATCTACGCGGTGTTGCTGTCGGCCGCCGTGCTGGCCGGCGGTTATGTCATCCATGAGCGGGTGGAACACCTGGCATGGGAATCGCTGCTGCGGTCGGAACTGGACTACTACGGCCAACGCGCCCAGGCCAATCCCGCCTCCCGCTGGCGCGACACCGACACGCTGCGCCTGTTCGGCGTGCCCGGCGCCCCGCCACTGCCGCCCAGCCTGGCATCCCTGGAGGCGGGCTTGCACGACGACATGACCCTGGACGGGGTGAACAGCGTGGTGCTGATCGAGCAGATCGATGGGAAGCCCCTGGCGATGGCGCTCAACCTGACCGAATTCGAGGGCGTGGAAGGCACCATCAGCACGGTCGTGGCCGCCGGGACCGTGATCGTCATCCTCATCGTGGGACTGGTGGTGATGTGGCGCCTGGGAGTGGTGATCCAACCGCTGGCAGCCCTGGCCAGGCAGGTGGAGGCGTTGAAACCGGCACAGCCGAACCAGGAAGTGGGCCTGGACGCCAACGCCAGCGCCGAGCTGGTGGTCATCGCCGACGCCTTCAACGACTACCTGCGCCGCAACCAGAGCTTCGTGGAACGCGAGCACGCCTTCATCGCCACCGCCAGCCATGAGTTGCGTACTCCCATCGCGGTGATCGCAGGCGCTTCGGAGCTGGTGCTCGAACAAGCCGACATGCCCGCGACCGCACGCAACCAGGTGGCCCGCATCCACCGTACCGCGCGCAGCGTGGAGCAGTTGATTTCGCTGCTGCTGACCCTGGCCAAGGACCCCGCGCGGCTGGCCGATTCCAGCGACCGGGTCGCGCTGGACCAGTTGTTGCCCGGCATCGTCGACGACCATCGCCACCTGACCCGGGACAAGGACCTCACCCTGGTGCTGGAAGCGATGCCGGCCTGCGGGATCGTGGCACCGGAGGCCATCGTCCAGGCGGCGATCGGCAACCTGCTGCGCAATGCCATCGAGAACAGCGACCGCGGCGAGATCCGCATCCGCCTGCAGGCCGATGCGACCGTGGTGATCGACGATCCCGGCCATGGCATGTCGCCGGAAGAGATCAGCGAACTGTACGCGCGGGTCGCACGCGGCGGCCGCGATGGCGGCGGCATCGGCCTGGCCCTGATTTCCCGGCTATGCGAACACCTGGGCTGGCGCCTTGCGTTTTCCTCGGTATCCGGGCGCGGTACCCGCACCACCTTGCACCTGGGCCGGGGCTGAGAAGCACCTGGCTTGTGGGAGGGAGCTTCAGCCCCGACGCTTTCCTGTCCGTACTCGTCGGGAAGCCCCTCCCGGACTGGCTCAATTGCCGTGCGCTTCGTCCGCCAACCGTTTCGCTTCCTGCTCCCGCGCCTCGCGTGCGGCGCGGTCGTTCTCGCGCATCTCGTACCACATGCCGTTGAGGATCGCGAAGCTCGCGGCCAGGCAGACGCCGAGTATCCAGGAGAAATACCACATGGCTTTTCCTCAGTAGGAGTGATGGTTCTGTTCGATGCTTTCCGCACTCACCTTGCCGCGCAACACGCGGTACACCCAGCTGGTGTAGAGCATGACCAGGGGCAGGAACAGGCAGATGGCCAGCAGCATGACGAACAGGGTGAGATGGCTGGAAGTCGAATCCCAGACGGTCAGGCTCGACCCGGGATCGATGGACGACGGCAGCAGGAACGGGAACATCGCCACCCCTTGGGTGAGGATGATGCAGGCGATGGCCACGGCAGAACACAGGAACGCCGAACCCGGGCGCCCGATCCGCAGCATCGCCGCGCCGAGCAGCGCACCGAGCACGCCCAGCAGCGGGAACGCCCAGGTCCACGGCAGGGCACGGTAGTTCGCCATCCATGCGCCGGGCGTGGCGATCACCTGCTTGGCCAGCGGATTGGAGGCGCCGGTCGCGTCGAGTGCGCCGACGACGTGATAACCGGCGACGCCGTTGGCCACCCAGACTCCCGCCAGCACGAACAGCACCGCGGTGGCCAGCGCCGCCAGCGAGCCATAGCGCCGCGCACGCATGGCGACAGCGCCATCGGTCTTCATCGCCAGCATGGCCGCGCCATGCATCACCAGCATGCTCACGCTGACCAAGCCGCAAACCACCGCGAACGGCGACAGCAGCGCGAAGAAACCGCCCGTGTAGAAGATGCGCAGGGTCTCGTCGAAATGGAAAGGCACGCCAAGCAGTACGTTGCCCATGGCCACGCCGAACACCAGCGCCGGCACGAATCCACCGGCGAACAGCGCCCAGTCCCAGACCGCGCGCCAGCGCTTGTCCTCGACCTTGCTGCGGAACTTGAAACCCACCGGGCGCAGGATCAGCGCCAGCAGGATCAGGCACATCGCCAGGTAGAAGCCGGAAAAACTCACCGCATACAAGGCCGGGAACGCGGCGAAGACCACGCCCGCGCCCACGATCAGCCAGACCTGGTTGCCTTCCCATACCGGGCCGATGACGTTGAGCACCAGCCGCCTTTCGCTGTCGGTGCGCGCCACCGCGGGCAGCAGCGTGCCGACGCCCAGGTCGAAACCGTCCATCACCGCGAAGCCGATCAACAGCAAGCCCAGCAGCCCCCACCAGATCAGGCGCAGGGTCGCGTAGTCGAGGGGAATCGTGTCCATGTCGTTCTCCTCTAGGCGACGGTCGAGGAAGCCGCCGCGAGCGGCGTGCCTTCGTGGTTGGGGCGCGGGTCGCCACCGGGTACATCATCGGGGCCCTTCAGGATCACCTTGCGCAGCAGGTACACATCCACGAGGGCCAGCGAGGTATAGACGACCACGAAGCCGGTGATCGAAATGACGACCTGGTGCAATTGCAACCCCGATGCCGCGAGGAAAGTCGGCAGCACGCCATCGATGCTCCATGGCTGCCGGCCGTATTCGGCGATCAGCCAGCCCGCCTCGATCGCCAGCCACGGCAGCGGCAGGCTCCACAAGGCGACCTTGAGGAACCAGCGGTACCTGTCCAGTTTCTGCACCGTCGCCAGCCAGAACGCCACGGCGAAGAAGGCGATGAAGTAGAAGCCCACCCCGGCCATCAGGCGGAAGCTCCAGAACAGCGGCGCCACGCGCGGGATGGTGTCGGCGGCGGCCTTGTCGATTTCCTGTTCGGTGGCGTTGCCGATGTCGTCGCGATAGCGCTTGAGCAGCAAGGCGTAACCCATGTCGCGCCAGTGCAGGTCGAACATGGCCTTCGCGTGCAGGTCGCCGCGGTCGGCGCGCAACTGCTGCAGGGCCGCGTACGCGAACTGGCCGTTGCGGATCCGCTCCTTTGCGCGTTCGACCAGCTCGTTGATGCCCGGGATCTCGGTATCGAACGAACGCGTGCCGATCAATCCCATCACCCACGGGATATGCAGCGCATAGTGGTTGGTCCGCGTTTCCTGGTTGGGAATGGCGAACGCATTGAAGCCAGCCGGCGCCGGTTCGGTTTCCCACATCGCCTCGATCGCGGCCAGCTTCATCTTCTGGTTCTCGCCGGCGACATAGCCGCTTTCGTCGCCCAGTACCACCACCGACAGCGCCGCCGCCAGGCCGAAGCTCGCGGCCACCGCCATGGAGCGCTTGGCCAGGTCCGCGTGCCTGCCGCGCAACAGGTAGAACGCGCTGATCGACATCACGAACACCGCGCCCAGTACGTAGCCGGCGCTGACCGTGTGCACGAACTTGGCCTGGGCGACCGGATTGAACAGCACCGCCATGAAGTCGGTGACTTCCATGCGCATGGTGAGCGGGTTGAATTCCGCGCCGACCGGATACTGCATCCAGCCATTGGCGATCAGGATCCACAACGCGGAGAAGTTCGTGCCCAGCGCCACCAGCCACGTCACCATCAGGTGCTTCACCTTCGACAACTTGTCCCAGCCGAAGAAGAACAGGCCGACGAAGGTCGCTTCCAGGAAGAACGCCATCAGCCCTTCGAGGGCCAGCGGCGCGCCGAAGATGTCGCCGACGTAATGGCTGTAATACGACCAGTTCATGCCGAACTGGAATTCCATGACGATGCCGGTGGCCACGCCCATGGCGAAGTTGATCCCGAACAGCGTGCCCCAGAACATCGTCATGCGCCGCCAGATGTCGCGTCCGGTCATGACGTAGACGCTCTCCATGATCGCGACCATGAAGGACAGTCCCAGGGTGAGCGGCACGAACAGGAAGTGGTACATCGCGGTCAGCGCGAACTGGAAGCGCGACAACTCGACTACGGTCATGTCCGGCATGGCGTCGATGTCTTTGGGGGGACTAGTACATATTTTGCGCCTGTCGATCGGCTAATGCACGGCATCATGGAAAACAGCGCCCATACGTGGCCGTGACCGACATCGCCGCGACACGCGGATACAATGAAGGCGCCCGTGGATTCATCCTTCGCAACAGGGTCTTCATTGCTCGCCGCATCTTCCCGCTGTTTTCCACGCGCACCGCCAGCATGACCACGGCCACGACGCAGGGTTCCGCAACGCGACGCGAACAGGTCCGACGACTGGATGCGCTGGGCGATGTCGCGCGACCTCGCCTGCGTGCCGCCAGCGTTTGCGTGGTGTTGTCCGGCTGGTTGCTGGTCGCGCAGGCCGCCGCCATCGCCTGGGCCGTGCAACAGGTGCTGGTTGTGCACGCGCCTACCCGCTCCCTCTTCTCCGCACTGGCATTGCTGCTGGCCTGCGGATCGACGCGCGCGGCGCTGACCTGGTTGTCGCGCCACCTGGCCGACGCGGCGGTGGAGACGATCCGCATGCAACTGCGCGGGCAATTGATCCGCCGATTGCTCGGCCGCGGTCCGTTGTGGCTGCGCCAGCGCCGCAGCGGCGAGCTGGCCGAATTGATGGGCACCCACGCCGAGGCGATGGAAGGCTATTTCGGCGGCTACCTGCTGGCGCGCGCGGAAGTGGCCGCGGTGCCGTTGGCTTTGCTGGTCGCTGCATTCTGCGTGGATCGCGTGGTCGGTACGATCCTGCTGCTGACCCTGCCGCTGGTCCCGGTGTTCATGATGCTGGTCGGCTGGGGCGCCGAAGCGGCAAGCCGCCAGCAACTGCAGGCATTGGCGCGGATGGGCGGGTATTTCGCCGACCGCCTGCGCGGCCTCGGCGTGATACGCCTGTACGGGCGCGGCGAAGCCGAACTGGCGAACATCGGTGCGGCGGCCGAAAGCGTGCGCGTGCGCAGCCTCAAGGTGTTGCGGATCGCCTTCCTGTCATCGGCGGTGCTGGAGTTCTTCGCATCGTTGAGCGTGGCGATGGTGGCGGTCTATCTGGGCCTGAGTTACCTGGGCATGCTGGACCTGCGCAGCACGCCATTGAACCTGGGCGCGGGCGTGTTCTGCCTGCTGCTGGCGCCGGAGTACTACGCGCCCCTGCGCCGGCTGGCCACGCACTACCACGACCGCGCCAACGCGCTCGCCGCCCTGGATGAAATCGAAAACGCGCTGGAAGACGCCGCGAGCACAACACCCGTGGGAGCGGCGGGCCCCCGCCCGCGCGTCGCCCCTCTCGCAATCAAGGAAGTACGGCCACGAGCAAAAGCTCGCGGCGGGACGCCGCTCCCACGGACTCTCCTCCTGCCGGAGTCCGTCGATGTTGCGGGTACGGTGCTCGAAGCCCGCGATCTCGGCCTGCGTCCGCTCGGTGCGACACACGATGTGCTGACAGGTCTCAGCTTCAAGCTGCAAGCCGGCAGTCGCTTGGCGCTGGTCGGTCCCAGCGGCTGCGGGAAAAGCACGCTGCTCGATGGATTGGCCGGCTGGTTGCCTCCGGTCGCTGGCGTGTTATCGGTGCCGGAAGGCATCCGCATCGGCTACGCCTCGCAGCGGCCCTACCTGTTCCACGGCAGCATCGCCGACAACCTGCGCATGGCCGATTCGCAGGCGAGCGACGAACAATTGCACGCCGCTGCCGAAGCCGCGCAGGTGATGCGTTTCGCGCAACGCCTGCCGCAGGGACTGGACACGATGATCGGCGAACGCGGTTTCGGCCTGTCGGGCGGCGAGGCGCGACGCATCGCGCTGGCCCGCGTGTTCCTGCTCGATCCGCAGTTGTTGCTGCTGGACGAACCCACCGCGTTCCTCGACCCGGAAACCGAAGCCTCGTTGCTCGCCGCACTGGCGCGATTCGCGCACGGGCGCACGCTGGTATTGGCGACCCATAGTCGCGCCGCGATGCGCATGGCCGGAAAAGTGCTGTCGTTGCCGGAAGGCACGATCACATTGGCGGGAGACGCGGCATGAATGTCTTCCGCCTGCACGCCCGTTCCATCGCCCTGGCGATCGGGCTGTTGTTGCTGACCTTGCTCGCGGGCACCGCCCTGCTCGGCGTGGCCGGGCATTTCCTGACCGCGGCCGCATTGGCCGGCGTTGGCGCGCTGGGTTTCAATTTCTTCGCACCCTCGGCCGGGATCCGCGGACTGACCTTCGTCCGCATCCTTTCGCGCTATGCGGAGAAACTCGTCGGCCATGACGTGACCCTGCGCCTGGCCCGCGACCTGCGCGTGGATTTCTTCCGCAACGCCTTGCCGCTGGCGCCACTGGGCCTGGGAAGGCATCGCGTCGGCGACCTGCTGGCGCGGTTGCTGGCCGATATCGAGAACGTCGATGGCCTGCTGGTGCGTGCGGTCGGGCCGTTGCTCGCCTTCGCCGGCCTTGGACTGGTCGCCATAGCGGTCGCGGCAATGGCCTTGCCGGCCGCAGGCATGCTCCTGGCCGCGGTCCTGCTGTTGTTGTCGCTGGTTATTCCCCTAGCCATTACCCGCAACGCGGACCGGATCGAACGGCGCAGGGCGCAGGCGCGCGCGGAGTTGCGCACTGCAGTGCTGGAAGGACTGGCAGGAGCGACCGACCTGGCCGCACTCGATGACATCGCCGGTTGGATCGCGCATGTCGATGCGGCGAGTGGCGAAGTCGCGCGATGCGAGCGCGAGCGCAAGGCTCGCCTGGCGCTCGCCACGGTCCTGCACGCGATGGTCGTGGCGGCGTCGTTGCCGGCCATGTTGTGGCTGTTGCTGGAGGCCGCGCACATCGGCCGCCTGTCGCCCGCGGCGGCGGGAGGCCTGTTCTTCATGACCATGGCGGTCTATGAAGCCGCGGCCGGCATCGGCCTGGCCTGGCAGTCGTTGCAGGCCGCGCTGGCCTCGCAACGCCGGTTGCGGCAGATCACGGCGCAGACGCCGCTGGTGCAGGAACCCGCCACTCCGCAACCGGTTCCCGACTGTGCGGAACTGGAATTCCGCGAGGTCGATTTCCACTGGCCTGGAGAAACCCGCAATGTGCTGCAACATGTGAACCTGCGCATCGCGGCGGGACAACGCATCGCCCTGCAAGGCGACAGTGGCGCCGGCAAGAGTTCGTTGCTGGCCCTGGCCCTGCGCCTGTGCGATCCGCAAGGCGGCACGCTGCGTTATGGCGACACCGATATTCGCGAATTCAGGCAATCCGACTGGCACGACCGGATCGCCTGGCTGCCGCAGGACGCGCCGGTGTTTGCCGGCAGCGTGCGCGACAACCTGCGCATGGGCGCGCCCGATGCCGACGATGCGCAGCTGTGGGAGGCGTTGTCGCAGGTGAAGATGGAAACCGCGATCCACGCGCTGCCGGAAGGCCTGGATACATGGATCGGCGAGAACGGCGCAACCCTTTCGATGGGCCAGTCGCGGCGCATTGCGCTGGCGCGCGCCTTGTTGCGGCAGACGCCATTATTGCTGCTGGACGAACCCACCGAAGGACTGGACACCGATACCGCCAACGAACTGCTGCTGGACCTGGCCGCCGCCAGCGGCTCGCGCAGCGTGCTGATGATCAGCCACGACGAGTTGCCGGAAGGCGTGGTCCATGCGCGTTATCGATTGAGCGAAGGCAGGCTGTTGCCGGATCCCGGCAACCCCCATGATTTGCGGGACCCCGATATAACCCGATAGGAAGAAATCGTCATTCCCGCGAAGGCGGGAATCGCGCCTGGCACGGATCGCGTTGGGCTATCCGAAGAGCAGGAGCGATCCCCGCCTTCGCGGGCTTTCAACAGCCGCACGGCTGGTCATGACGCCCGGGGGAATGACGGCCCACGGGCGCCATTACGACAACAGCGCCATTGACTCGACCGCGCCCAAGATGCCGACGCAAACCTCCTTTTCCGTTCCTTCCTGAACAAGAAACCCCGACAACACGGGCTTTTGCGTCCCGGATCGGTTACAGTGCGCCCCGTTTGCAAGCGGCCGTCCGTTTCCCTTCGGGATCGCCGGCGCCTCAGGTCACTCCAATCGACCGATGCGCCCGCCCCCACTCCGACGCCATTCGCCTTGCAGATACGGCCCCGCCGCTTTGGCGCCGGCCGCATTCATTTCTCGCAGCGCGGTTCATCGGGAACGCTTCGGGCAATACCTCGATCCTCACTGGCCTTTGGCCGTCCGCGCTTTGCGTGGATGCCTGCAGCCGTTTCGATCGGAATACTGGAGCTTCACCGCAATGTCTTTTGAAAACCTCGGGCTTTCGCCCTTCCTGCTGCGCGCCCTGAAAGAACAGGGTTACGAGACCCCCACCCCGATCCAGACCCAGGCCATTCCGCTGGCCCTGGCCGGCCACGACCTGATGGCCGGCGCGCAGACCGGCACCGGCAAGACCGCCGCGTTCGGCCTGCCGCTGCTGCAGCACCTGGGCACCTCGCCGCAGGCGGTGAACGGCCCGCGCAAGCCGCGCGCGCTGATCCTCGCCCCGACCCGCGAACTGGCCGTGCAGGTGCACGACAGCCTGCGCGACTACAGCAAGTACCTGCGTATCCCCAGCACCACCATCTACGGCGGCGCCGGCATGGGTCCGCAGCAGGACGCGCTGCGTCGCGGCGTGGACCTGATCGTGGCCACTCCCGGCCGCCTGATCGACCACATGGACCGTCGCAACGTCGACCTGTCCGGCATTGAAGTGCTGGTCCTGGACGAAGCCGACCGCATGCTCGACATGGGCTTCCTGCCTGCGATCCAGCGCATTCTCACCAAGCTGCCCAAGCAGAACCGGCAGACGCTGCTGTTCTCGGCGACCTTCGCCGACAGCATCAAGAAGCTGGCGCTGGAGTTCATGCACGATCCGAAGCAGATCCAGGTCACGCCCAGCAACACCGTGGTCGACACCATCAGCCACCGCGTGCATCCGGTCGATGGCACCCGCAAGCGCGAACTGCTGCTGCACATCCTGGCCGCCGACTCGCGCAAGCAGACCCTGGTGTTCGGCCGCACCAAGCATGGCTGCGACAAGCTGACCAAGTACCTGGAGCAGTCCGGGATCAAGGCCGCGGCGATCCACGGCAACAAGAGCCAGGGCGCGCGCCTGCGTGCGCTCAAGGACTTCAAGGCCGGCCGCATCAACGTGCTGGTCGCCACCGACATCGCCGCGCGTGGCATCGACATCGACCAGTTGCCGATGGTGATCAACTTCGACCTGCCGATGGTCGCCGAGGATTACGTGCACCGCATCGGCCGCACCGGTCGCAACGGTTCGCAGGGCGAGGCGATCTCGCTGGTCGCACAGGACGAGGCCAAGCTGCTGCGCGCGATCACCCGCATGCTGAAGCGCGACGTGGAAATCCGCGACGTGCCCGGCTTCGAGCCGATGCGTCCGATCCGCTGGGGCAACGACAACCCGCCGAACGAACGCCCGGGCGGAAACAACGCGCCGCGCCGCGCCAACACCGCGCGTCGTCCGCATTCGGATGCGCCGCGCCACGCGCATGCCGGTCCGAAGCAGCGCACCGGTGGCGGCGCCTCGACTGGTGGTCAGCGCGATGGCGCGCGCAGCCCCAACCCGTATCGCCAGGGTGCGCGCCCGGCGCGTTGATTGCCGATAGTCGATGAATGTGAGGCCGGCCTTGGGCCGGCTTCTTTCTTTGGCAAACCGGCTTTCGTGGAAGAGGCTTCGTTCTCGTAGGAGGGGCTTCAGCCCCGACGCTCTTTGCGGAAAGCGTCGGGGCTGAAGCCCCTCCTACAGGAGAGATCCTTACAGGCTGCACCTTCCGGTCAAGCAAGCTCCACTCAAGCAATCCCACCTCTCTTCTACAATGCCGCCCATGGACATCTTCAAGATCTTCACCCTGGAAGCCGCGCACCTGCTTCCCAACGTGCCGCCCGGGCACAAGTGCGCGCGCCTGCACGGACACTCCTTCCGCATCGAAGTGCGGGTGGGCGGCGAACCCGGCGCCGACAGTGGCTGGGTGATGGACTTCGGCGACATCAAGGCCGCGTTCCAGCCGATCTACGACCAGTTGGATCACCACTACCTCAACGACATCGAAGGCCTGGACAATCCGACCAGCGAGCGGCTGGCGATCTGGGTCTGGGAACGGCTCAAGCCGGTATTGCCGGCGCTGAGCGAGATCGTGATCCACGAGACCTGCACCTCGGGCTGCCGCTACCGCGGGAGCTAGGAACGAGGAGTGAGAAACGAGGGATGAGTAAGAGCAGCCAGCTTCTTGTTTACTCGTTCCTCAATTCCCGTTGCTCGTTCGTCGCCTTCATTCAAGCGCTTGATTCTAAACGGCTCCTGACCGTTCGTCGGATTCCATACGCCCGTTGTTGCGTTGCAACAAATATCTACGTATATTGCACTGCAACAAGGTCGCAAGACCCCTTCAACACCGGAGACACACCATGTCCGCACAGATCAACGAGCAGTTCACCACGTTCACCCACCAGTTCGCCGCCGCTGCCTCGCGCGCCAACCGTCTGGCCCTGGAAAGCGCCGAGACCATCTTCGGCGTGCAGCTGAAGACCTTCGAGAAGAACGTCGAAGCCACCACCGCGTTCTTCGGCGAACTGTCCGAGATCCGCGACGTCGAAGCCTACAAGACCGTGTGGCCGAAGGGCCTGCAGATCGCCAAGGAAAATGCCGAGCGCGTCGCCGCTGCCGGCCAGGAAGTGATCGGCCTGACCCTGAAGACCAACGAAGCCCTCGGCCAGCTGGCCAAGAGCCAGTTCGAAGCCGCCAGCGAAACCGCGCAGGCGACCGTGGCCAAGGCGACCAAGGCCGCCAAAGGCAAGTAAGCAACATCGCAAGGCCTCGTCGTTTATTGCGCGGCTCCCCTCCCCCCGCGCAACCGACCCGGTAGCTCACGCTACCGGGTTTTTTATTGCCCGGAGCCGGCAAGGCACAAAGAAGGATGTAGGAGCGACGCAAACCCCTCAGGTGCCGATGCGCAACCGTTGCGAGAGCGCCTGCGGATCCAGCGTGGCGCCATAAGGAATCCTCCCCCAGCACGGCGCCGGCATGCGCGCCGTGAGCAGTTGGAAATTCTCGTCCTGCCGCTCCATGTCCGCATCCACATGGTTGGCGATCCATCCCGCGAGTTCGCAGCCGTCGTCGAGGATCGCGCGCGCGGTCAAGCGCGCATGGCTGAGACAACCCAGGCGCATGCCGACCACCAGGATCACCGGCAGGCGCAGGGCGTGGACCAGATGCGCCTGGTCCAGCGTTGTCGCCAGTGGCGCGGCCCAGCCGCCCACGCCCTCCACCACTACCGCATCGGCCGAGGCCTGCAGGCGGCGGTAAGCGGCGACGATCTTCTCCAGCCCGACCTCGATGCCGGCTTCGCGCGCCGCGATCTCGGGGGCCAGCGGTTGCGGCAAGGCATAGGGATTGAGGTCGGCGTAATCCGGGCACGGATCGCTGGCTGCCAGCAAGGCCAGCGCATCCTCGTTGCGTAGGCCGTCGCCCCTGTCCTCGCAGCCACTGGCTACCGGCTTCATGCCGACTGCACGCAATCCGCGGCCACGCAATACGTGCAACAACGCAGTGGAGGCCAGGGTCTTGCCTATGCCGGTATCGGTACCGGTAACGTAGTAATGGTTCATTTCAGTCGAGCATGGCCGTTATCGACCATCAAAATCCGTTGGAATTGCATGGGGACGAATATTGCGGGTGCCGCGCTTGGCCAACGGCCAAGTTGCAGCATGCCGCAACTCAATACAAGACAACGAACCCGAGACAACCAGCGGAATCCACCCGGAACGCCGCTCATGCCAAACGGATAGAATCAAGCGATGTCCTTCACCGCTTCCACGCTTTCCGGCAGCAAGCCGGAACAATACGCGCAACTTGCCGCGCAGGCGCGCGCGCTGCTGCATGGCGAACCCGACCGTATCGCCAACGCCGCCAATCTCGCGGCACTGGTCTATCACGCTCTGCCCGGTCTCAACTGGGTCGGTTTCTATTTCTTCGATGGCAAGGAACTGGTGGTCGGTCCGTTCCAGGGCCTGCCCGCCTGCGTGCGCATCGCCCTGGACAAGGGTGTGTGCGGCGCCGCTGCGCGCACCCGCCAGACCCAGCGCGTGGCCGACGTGGATGCGTTCCCCGGGCATATCGCCTGCGATTCGGCATCGCGTTCTGAACTGGTGGTGCCGCTGGTGCACGATGACGGACTGGTGGGGGTATTCGACCTCGACAGCCCGCACCCCGGCCGTTTCGACGAGGAGGACCAGCAAGGCCTGGAGGCCATCGCCCGTATATTCCTGGAGTCGCTTCCGGAGTCGCTGTCATGACCCAGGCAAGCACCCTGAAGATGCGCAACATCGGCCCCAAGTCTTCGGCCTGGTTGCGCCAGGTCGGTTTGCGCACGCGGGAGGACATCGCCGCGGCCGGTCCCGTGGATGCCTTCATGCGGGTCAAGCGCGCCGGCTTCCGGCCCAGCCTCAACCTGCTGTATGCGCTGGAAGGCGCACTCGCCGATTGCCACTGGCAGGAAGTCCCCGAGGCACGGCGCCAGGTCCTGGTCGCCGAGTACGAAGCCGCGGTGGCGTTGTTGCCGGCTCCGCGCGGCCGTCCGGCAGCGGGTCCGGTAACGACCACGCAGATGCAGGAAGACGAAGCGCCCCAGTCCGGTTTCCTCGATGAACCCACGGGCGACGACGAGCACGAGTGAGCAGGCGTTCTGTAGATCCGGGCTTGCCCGGATGCTCTTGATCTTCGCGTAAAGCATCCGGGCAAGCCCGGATCTACGCCCCGAAGGAAGTCGCCTTGGGGGACAAAGCATGGGAACTTCGCCAATCAGGTACACTGCGCGCGCTTCAAGGTGACCCGCGGCGGCGACATGCCTGCTTCGGGTTGAAACGGGAAGCCGGTGTGTCCCTCCGACCCAGGTCGCGAACGACGAGTCCGGCGCTGCCCCCGCAACGGTAAGCGAGCCAGCCAGAGCATCAGCCACTGCACGCAAGTGCGGGAAGGCGCCGCGGCCGAAGTCGCACTCCCACGAGTGCCGTCTTCAACTCGCAAGCCCGGAGACCGGCCCTGGAGCTCACTGGTTGCGATGCGGCGGGCATTGCGGCGGCGGTCCGCGCTGCGGCCTTCCGTTCGTCTTTACCACTGCCCGCTGCTTGCGACTCCATCGGACCATTCCGCGTACGGGTCGTGCGCGGTGGAGACTACGCCATGCAGCACCGTTTTTCCGTATCGCCCGCCCACCAGCTCCTTGCCTTCGCCATCGCCCTGGGGCTTCCTTCGATGGCCCATGCGGAAATCGCCGACGCCACCGACTTCGACGAGGTCGTCGTCACCGGCACCCGCACCGAAGTGGCCATCGAGGACAGCCTGCTACCCGCGCAGGTGATCGACCGGGAGGAAATCGAGCGCAGCCAGGCGCGTTCGCTGCAGGACCTGCTGAAGGGTCGCGCCGGCATCAACATGACCAACCAGGGCGGCGCCGGAAAGCTCAGCAATGTGTTCCTGCGCGGTGCCGAATCCGACCACGTGCTGGTGCTGGTCGACGGCATCCGCGTCGGCTCGGCCACTTCCGGGCTGGCCATGTTCCAGGACCTGCCGGTCGACCAGATCGAGCGCATCGAGATCATCCGCGGCCCGCGTTCCAGCCTGTACGGCTCGGAGGCGATCGGCGGCGTCATCCAGATCTTCACCCGCAAGGGCGGCACCGGTTTCGAGCCGCACCTGCGCCTCGGCGCCGGCAGCCACAACCTGCGTGAGGCCAGCGCCGGTTTCAGCAACCGTGGCGAACGCGGCTGGATCAGCGCCGAAGGCGCGTACCAGAAAACCGACGGCATCAATGCCTGCCGCGGTTCGGAAGCCTTGTTCCAGGGCTGCTTCGCCGACGAACCCGACCTCGACGGCTACCGCAATCTTTCCCTGTCGCTGCGCGGCGGCGTCGAGCTCAGCGACACCCTGGACGTGGAAGCGCACTTCCTCAATGCCGAGAACGACAACGAGTACGACGGCAGCCAGTTCGGCGGCAACGAAACCTCGAACACCCAGCGCGTGCTCGGCGGCAAGCTGGTCTGGTCGCCGGGCGCGCGCGTCAAGGTCACCGCACAGGCGGGGCGCGCCATCGACAAATACCACGCGTATTTCCGCGAGGACGCAACGCGCCGTTTCGTGGACAATTTCGACACCCGGCGCGATACCGCTTCGGTGCAGGCGGACCTCGCCATCGCCGACGGCCAGTTGCTCAGCGCGGGCGGCGACTGGCAACGCGATGCAGTGAGCAGCCACACCGCGTTCACCGTGACCGACCGCGACAATACCGCGGCCTTCGTCGAATACCAGGGCCAGTTCGGCGCGCACCAGCTGCAGGCCAGCGTGCGCAACGACGACAACGAACAGTTCGGCAACCACGCCACCGGCAGCCTCGGCTGGGGCATGGCGCTGGGCGGGGATTTCAGGTTCAACGCCAGCTACGGCACCGGCTTCAAGGCGCCTACCTTCAACGACCTGTATTTCCCGTTCGGCGGCAATCCGGGCCTGGAGCCCGAGGAATCGAAGAGCCTCAACCTTGGCATCGGCCAGTACGCGAAGGGCTGGAACTGGACCTTCAACGTGTACGAAACCCGCATCGATTCGCTGACCGGTTACGACAGCTTCTTCAACCTGGTGCAGGTGGACAAGGCGCGCATCCGCGGCGCAGAGCTGACCTACGCGACCTCGCTTGCCGGCTGGGACCTGTCCACGCAGCTCAGCTACGTGGATCCGCGGGCCGACGCTCGCCTGACCGCTGAAGGCGCTGAAAACCCCAATTACGGCAACCTGCTGCCGCGCCGCGCGCCGCGCACCGGCCGCATCGACATCGATCGCGGCTTCGGCGATTTCCGTTTCGGCACGACGATCAGCGGCGCCAGCGCACGCTACGACGATGCCGCCAACAGCGTCCGCCTGGCCGGCTACGGAACCGTCGACCTGCGCGTGGAATACGCGGTCACCGCGGACTGGACCGTGCAGGCGCGCGCCAGCAACGTATTCGATCGCGAGTACGAAACCATCGCCTGGTACAACCAGCCGGGCCGCGAATACGGGTTGAGCCTGCGTTACCAGCCAGAGCGCTGAGCCGGATACCCGCCCCGTGAAGCCGGGCTTGCCCGGCTGCTTTTTCCCATCGTGGAGCCGAGCTCGCTCGGCTGTTTTTTCCCGGAATCAGGAGCAGCCGAGCAAGCTCGGCTCTACAGGGGAAACGAGCAGTTCGCGCATGTCGTCGATCACGGCGATACCCGGCACCGAATGCGGATCGAAACCACGCAGGTAACCGTAGGTGACCAGTGCCATCGGCATGCCCGCTGCCTGCGCGGTCAGCAGGTCGGTTTCCGAATCGCCCACCATCAGGCAGTGTGCCGGCGACAAGCCGAAGTGCTCGACCAGGTGCAACAACGGCATCGCGCTGGGCTTGCGCTCGGGCAGCGTGTCGCCGCCGACGATGCATTCGAAATAGTCCTCCAGCGCGAGCGCCCTCAGCAGCGGGCGGATGAAGCGTTGCGGCTTGTTGGTGCACACCGCCAGCGCCACGTCCGCCTGGCGCAGCCCATCCAGTGTCTCGCGTACTCCCGGATAGACCTGTGGACCCATTAGCAGGCAGTCGCCGTAGTGCACTTCCAGGCTGGGGAACACCACGTCCACGTCCAGCGGACTGCCCGCGTGATGCAATGCATGCTGCAACAGCGTGCGTGCGCCCTCGCCGATCCAGCCACGGATCACCGGCTCCGCCACTCGCGGCAACGACCATTCCTCCAGCGTGCGATTCACCGACTCGGCGATGTCCGTGGCACTGTCGACCAAGGTGCCGTCCAGGTCGAACACGGCAAGCGAATAGGGAAAAGACAAGACAGGCTCCGGGCAGTGGCAACGAGGGTCGATTCTATCCCTCCATCCGCGGCATGCCGCTTCCCGCTGTAGACCCAAGCTTGCTCGGATGCTCCGTTGCTGAAATAAAAAGCATCCGGGCAAGCCCGGATCTACGCCCCGAAGGAAGTCCCCTCGGGGGACAAGGAAGGATCGACGCTCGTCGTCGCATCGGGCATCGATGCCTCGAACAGGCTGCCCTGCGAAACCTCCTCTCCCCTTTCGCGGAATCCCCCCAGTCCCACGCCCACCAACCGGTACAAGGTCGCTTCGGGCTGTTGCACGCGATCGCATAGCGACACCGCGATATCGGTGAACGCCTCCAGCGATGCGGGTGGCGTCTCCGGCGTGTGGCTGCGGGTGAGGATGCGGAACTGCGAGGTCTTCAACTTCAGGACCACGGTGCGACCCACCCGCTCGGTCTTGCGCGAGGCCTCCCACGTCTTGATGGCGAGTCGGCGGATGGTCGGCGCCAGTTCGTGCAACGGCAGGTCGTGCTCGAAGGTGTCCTCGGCCGAGATCGACTGCACCGGCTGGTCGGGTTGCACCGGACGTTCGTCGATGCCGCGCGCACGCCGGTAAAGAGCCGCGCCGAAGCTGCCGAAATGGCGCTGCAGTTCTTCCATCGGAATCTCGCGCAGGTCGCCGACCAGCTCGATGCCCAACGCGGAAAGCTTGCCCTGCATCACCTTGCCCACGCCGGGGATCTTCGCCACCGGCAGCGGCGCGAGGAACGCTTCCACCTGCTGCGGACGGATCACGAACTGGCCGTCGGGCTTGCGCCAGTCCGAGGCGATCTTGGCAAGGAACTTGTTCGGCGCGATGCCGGCCGAGGCGGTCAATGAGGTCTCTTCGCGGATCTGCCGGCGGATGTCTTCGGCGATTGCGGTGGCGCTGGGGAAACCGGTCTTCGGCTCGGTGACGTCCAGGTAGGCCTCGTCCAGCGACAGCGGTTCGACCAGGTCGGTGTGCTTCAGGAAGATCTCCCTGATCGCCTTCGATGCGGCCTTGTAGCGCACGAAATCCGGCGGCACGAAGACCGCCTGCGGGCACAGGCGCTCCGCGCGCACCGCCGGCATCGCCGAGCGCACGCCGAATACCCGCGCCTCGTACGACGCCGCGCACACCACCGACCGCGCGCCGCGCCAGGCCACCACCACCGGCTTGCCGCGCAACCCCGGATCGTCGCGTTGTTCGACCGAGGCGTAGAACGCGTCCATGTCGATGTGGAGGATCTTGCGCACGCGGGCATTATGCCCCGCACCCGCGATATCCCTCGAGCGCCCGGCGCATTCGCGCCGGGCATCCGTCCTTCGTCCCCCGCAAGCGCGGGGATCTTGCGCTAGAACCTGAAGCTCAGGCCCAGCTTGACCGAGCGGCCATAGCGGTAGTAACCCTGCGACAGCAGCGGATTGCCGTTGATGCTGTAGGTCTGCGCGTCGTCCAGCAGGTTCTGCCCTTCCAGGCTGACGCTGAACCTGTCGTTGATCTTGTAGGACACGTGCGCGGTCAGCCAGGTGATGGCATCGGCCTGTTCGTTGTAGCCCTCGCCCAGCACGTTGATCGCGGTGACGAATCCGTCCGTGTGGTCGGCGTTGGCGCCCAGCGACCAGCTGCCCTTCTCGTACATCACGCCCAGCGAATAGGTCGCCGGCGCGATGCCTTCCAGCGGGCGCTTCTGGTCGGCGACCCAGCTGTTCGACCAGTTGCGGGTGTATTGCGCGCGCACGCCGAAGCCATTTTCCCAGAAGTGCTGCAGGCCGAACTCCAGGCCATGCACCTTGGCGTAGTCGCCGTTGATCGGGCGCATCACGTTGAACAGGGTCGGGCCGGTCGTGATCGGGTTGCCGTCGGTATCGAGGATCGGACCGACGCCGATGTCCTGGCCCGGCTCCCAGCTGGTGGTGATCTGGTTCTCGATGCGCTTGTAGAAGGCGGCGATGTTGATGATGGACTGTTCGGAGAAATACCACTCCAGCGACACATCGCCCTGCCTGGCGCTGTACGGCTTCAGGTTGGCGTTGCCGCCATAGATCTGGGTGAATTCGCCCCAGGACACGCTTTCGGTGGTGTTGGTCGGGGCCAGCTTGTCCACCGGCGGACGGGCCATGGTCTTGGCTGCGCCCAGGCGGAGTTGCAGCTCGTCGGTGAAGCGCCAGGTGAAATTGGCCGAGGGCAAGGCGAAGGTGTAGTCCGATTCCTGCACGACCGGGGTTGGTTCCGCGTAATCGGCGGTGTAGTTGAATGCGCCGTTCTCGGTGATGCTCAGGATCTCCGCGTCCCAGGCTTGCGCGCGGGTACGGGTCTTGACCAGGCGCACGCCGATATCGCCATTCCAGCGTTCGCCAGAGAAGTCGGCCTGCACATAGAAGGCGTTGGTTTTCTCACTGACGCGATAGCTTTGCAGCGGATTCCATGCCGGCGCGGCGCTGGAGAAATCGTATGGCGTGCCATCCGGGCGCAGGTTGCCGTTGTAGGCCTCCAGCAGGGCCAGGTAGTTGGGCACGTCGAAGCCGAGGAAGCTGCGCGGGAAACTGCTTCCGATCTCGTCCATGAAATGCGGGAAGCTCAACGTATCGGAGATGACATCGCCCCCCAGGTCGCCCACGTTGATGGCGCCTTCCCCGGAATAGTAGTCCGCGCCACCGTTGAGCGTGTTGTTGACCAGGTCGCGGGACTTGGTGCGCTCGGTGCGGGTCACGCCGAAGTGCAGGTTGTCCAGGTTCCACTTGCCGACGAACAGCTTGCCGTCGATGGTGCCGCCGGTGACCTTGTCGACGATGTTGTCGCCGCGCAGCTCCATGTAATGGGTGTTGAAGTCGGAGTTGTCGAACTCGCCATTGGCCAGGCCGGTGATGAGGTTCCGCCCATCATCGAAATCGACCGCGACGTTCGGCACCTCGTGCGGTCCAAGGGTGATGCGCGCGGTGTTGGGCTGGTTCATGCGCAGGACCACGTAGGTGTCCTGCCCGCCGGAATAGCGCTTGGACGTGGAACGGTACAGGTCGGTTGTCAGGGTGAAGTCGTCGGTCGCCTTCCACTCGCCGTTGATGCCGTAGAGATCGGTGTCGACCACGCGATGCTCGGTCTGGTTGAGCAGTTCCGGGTTGAGTCGCAACTCCGGATCGGCGTTGTCCATGGTGAAGCCGGTGACGATGCCGTTCTGCACTTCGATGTCCGACCAGCGGCCCGGCGCGAACAATGGATAGTAGGACTGCTGGTAGGAGACCTGCGGCGAATCGAGGCGGGTCTTGAGGCCGTCGAGGACGATGCGCACCTTGTCGCTGGGGCGCCACTCGAACTTGCCGGAGAAGGCCTTGCGCTTCTTTTCCTCGAGGATCGAGCCGACCCGGAACTGGCCGGGTGCGATCAGCCCGTATTCGTCGGGATCGAGTTCGCCGTTGCCGTTGGGATCGATGTTGCCGCCCCAAGCGTTGCCCCACAGCCAGCTCTCGTCGTTCGGATCGGGGTTGCGGGTCCAGCCGCCGTCGTTGCCGGCGATGTCGGTGCGGTCCTTGCGCTGGCCGTAGACCACGCCCAGCAGCACGCCGAAGGTGTTGTCGGCGAAGGTGTTGCTGTAGGCGGCCGAAAACTTCTGGCCATCGAGTTCGGACATCTGGTTGCGGTCGCCCTCCAGGCGCACGATCGCGTGCTGGCCGGGATCGTCGAAGGGACTGGCCGAGCGCAGGTTGACCAGGCCGCCAACGCCGCCCTCGGTAAGCGAGGCCTGCGCGCCCTTGATCACGTCGGCGCCGCTGATGACATCCGCCGGCAACACGTCGTAGGCAAAATCACGGCCGGCGCCATCGGTCGCCAGGATGCGTCCGTTGAACGTGGTCAGGGTGTACTCCGGGCCCAGGCCGCGGACGCTGACCTTCTGGCCTTCGCCGCCAGCGGTGCGCGAGATGGCCACGCCGGTGATGTGGCTGAGCGAATCGGCTACGTTGTCGTCGGGAAACTTGCCCAGCTCCAGCGCGGTGATCGAATCCTGCACAGTGCCGGCTTCGCGCTTGAGTTCGACCGAGCGCGCCAGGCTGCCGCGCACGCCGGTGACGACCACGGTTTCCAGCGTATCGACCTCGGCGTCGCGCGCATCCGGTTGGTCCTGACCGGGCTGCGGAGCCGGTTCGGCTGCGCTTGCGCTGTCCTGGGCCATGGCCATCCGGGGGACCAGCAGCGCAAGCGCGATGCCGCAGAAGAGGATGTTTCGGTGTGGCTGGATGGACTTCACTGGGATCTCCTCAGGATGAGCTGCTTGTATGCCATACGCAACAAAACGAAACGAAGGCTATAACACATTTCGTTTCGTATCAATAGCGAAATTTAACGAAATGACCGATACTTTATCCAACCGCAAGGAGTAGCCATGGTCGCCACCC
>Ga0307414_10000158_pt1 | contig 45134 bp, 51 predicted proteins | sample DK1Ometagenome_FD_203804 | JGI IMG/M metagenome (GOLD analysis project Ga0307414, IMG submission 203804) | Maize rhizosphere microbial communities from greenhouse at UC Davis, California, United States - DK15-O-3 | ecosystem: Host-associated > Plants > Roots > Rhizosphere > Soil | place: USA... | reverse complement strand
GGACCGATTTCCCGGTCGACATCGCCGTCGGCGTCACGCCTTACGACGGGTGCGTTCTCGCCAGCATTAAGGACGCCGACAGCACGCTGGCCGTCGCCCGCCTGCAACTCCAATGGCTGCAACCGGTCGTGCTCAGCAAGAGCCGCAGCCCAGGGCCTATTCACGGCAGCATCCAATACAATTGGCAGACGTGGATGCTCGACGCGACCGATGCGACCGACATGGGCGGCGCACTCAACACCATCCCCGGCGAACTCATTTCCGATACCGATAGCGATTTCCAAGGCTACAAATCCCGCAGCTTCACCAGTGTCGCGCCAATCGGCGAAGGCACCCTCGCCGGCGTGAAATACACCTACTCCGATGTGGTCGATGTGCGCGTGCCCGGCACTGTCGCACTCACCACGCAAGCCGTCACGGCCGGCGATCTCTCCGGCACCATCGCCGTTCCCAATGTCACCCCGCCGACGACGAAGTCCGTAACCGCCACGGTCACGGTGCAGATCACAACCACACCGTCCGGCATGAGCGGAACTCCTGCTTATGACCTCGGCGCCATCTCGTGCAGCGTCGTCGCCACTCAGGCTTCGTATAACGCCAACGGCTTCGACTCGATGTCGACGCTCGACGGCAAGAACACGTCGTCTGCGCCCCGTAGAAGTGCCTCGATAGGCGCGCGCACCGTCAATTACCCGGGCCACTACCTCGTCGGAACCCCCTCGGCGACCGGCACCTTCAGTTACGTAGGCGGCGTGCAGTATTCGCGCACTAGCGACGGCACGGTTGTTTCCGGCACCGACCTCACATCGACCGATGTCAACAAGCTCACCGGCTACGGCTCAACTGCCGCTACCAATTACGTGACCACGGGCATCATCAGCCGCAGCAAGCCCCGCGCCGTGCTCCAAACACTGGCGGGCGTCACCTATTACGAAGTCGTCACCTGGAGCGTATGATCAACCGCAACGACGATCCTTTTTACCGGCCGCGCCCGCTACCCCCGCTCGACCTCCCGAGCGCGGAGTTCACGCTGTTCGAGCAACGCCCGCCCGGCGGAAGCGGTTCAAGTAACGGCGATGCGTTGCCTCCACCTAAGCCCCCCATCGACGAGGAGCAGGAGGCCGATCATCCGTTCGCGATCAAGGTCAAGATCACGGGCAAGGCACTGGATAGTGATGATTGGACTACCGCTGACGTGCGCGTGCTGAGCGGCACCTATAGCACCTCCGGTGGGTCTAACTACAACGCCAACGGGGCAGCATTCCCTGCCGAAGCCTACAGTTCGTCGGTCGGTAAATCGGCCAACGGGAGCTTCAACGGATTTGTCTATCTCTACATCCCGCTGGAGAAACATGAGAGCGGTGTATCCATCGCCAATGGGTCTGCCAAAGTGCGAGCCATAGATGGCGGCGAGGTGAGACTACGTGCGACCCCCGCGACCGAATGGCCAAACGCCGTTGTCGTAGGTAGCGGCCTTGCGACCGCCGTTCGCATCGGCACTTGGAGCGTTGCCCGTGTGAACACCGGCACTGGCGGAGTCGACACCTTCGACCTACGCATTCAAATCGAGCAGTCGGTGAAGGATAACATCGTGCTTGGCGACCCCGATACGAACGATGACGCGGCGAAGATTCTACCACCCGGTGAGGCTACAAATGACCTCGCCTACTGGGATCACGAAGAGGGCGAAAAGAAGTGGAAGAAACTCGATGCCCCGGCGACCTCGGGAACCTTCGTCCTCGGCGTGAAAGACGGCGTGCTCAGTTGGCTGCCGACCAAGGACTGCTGATCCCATGGCCGAAATCGCACTCAGTAGCGCCGGCGAAGTGATCCTGAAGGACGGCAAAGTCGCCTGCTCGTGCTGCTGCCCCACAACGCTGCCCGCCTGGCAATACGACTCGATCGGCAAGAGCCTCACGAAAATCGGCTGGAGCGAGTTTGCCGATCCAAGCACACCCCCAAAGCGCTATCGCAACTCAGTTTTCACCGGATCGGTTACTGCCGCGGTTCACAAAGGAGAGTTTTGCGAAACCCCGGGAGATTATGACTATACCGTCACTTACACGCAGAGCGGATACTCTGAGTTTGGCGGTGTAAATACAGCCAACCTCCATCGGTCCGTCACGGGTTCATCCTCATCGTCCTCGGACTGCACTTTCATTAGCGGCAATGGCGCGACATGGGGAACTGGAACATGCCAGGTTGGCACCCCTTGGTTTGACACCCCGACACAGACGGCGACACAGACGACATATACGCGGTCAGTGAGTGGGTGCTATCCTCACGGCGGAGCGTCCAGCATTAGCCTCCAATCCGGCGATCTCGTGGCAACGCTCGCGGACGAATACACGACAGACCAATTAAAGGCCGATGTTCATGCGGCCATTGACGCTGAAGGATTCGACGGCGATTGGAACGACACTGCCGGCAGCTACCGTAACCTGCCTGAAGATGAGCTTAGTTTCAGTGAGCGTCGGTCCAAGGCTCGCCTCCCACTCACCGGCCTCGGTGTCGCGCTCGAGGACGGTAAGACCTACAACGCGATTTACGTTATCCGCTTCACGCCGTCGGTCGGAGCTTCGACGGACGGGGCAGAGCAAACCCTTGCTGTGAATTTCAGCACAGGCATGACGCACAGCGATCCGATCGACATCGAGGTGCCGGCGGCAAACGGCACCAATACGGCTGTCTTGCTCCGCTGGGAATGTCCGGAAGATGAGGAGGAAGAGCCGTGAGCTTCACCGCGGATGACGCTCAAATCCGCCGCGACAATTGCGGCGACTGCAAAGCCCCCTGCGTTGAACACCAAGGTGGCCTCATCGACCACGCCGATCCATGTGCGGCCTGTCCGCGGCGAGTATGGCATGCGTGGGGCACATGCTCCGACGGCCTGCGTCCCGAGGTGTTACCGGCGCGGACCGAGTCGGCGCATGTCATGCTCACGCCACAACTGCCCCGCCAGGCGCGGGCCTATATCGCTGCCGGCCTTATGGTGACCACGTCGGAGCGCCATGGCCGCCGCGATGCCTGCGCGGTCTGCCTTCATAAGCGGCCAACCGAGCATCGCGGTCTCTATCGCTGTGCGCACCGCTCATGCGGCTGCGGTGGCGGAGATGAGCTTCGGATGGTCATGCCGAGCAGCGTATGCAAAGCCGGCAACTGGCCGGTCAGAGCGCAATCTTAGCTAGCCGTGCGAACCGGTCTTGTGCTGCACGCTCCAGCGTCTTGCTGGTTTCGACCGAAACCAAAGCTTCCTCTAAATCAGAAGCCGCAGCGGCCATGTTGGACTTTTCAAGAACAGGCAGGAGCTTTGCTCGGAGTTCGACCGCGTTCACTTTTGCGAGATTATTTAAAAGTAGCAGTTCAGTGCTTGTTCTCCCCTGCTGCTGTGCGAGCCAACCGAACAATTCACGTGGCGTCGCATCAAATCCGCGCTGCGTTTTTTCGCGTTGGATGATCTTCTCCAACATCTTTCTGTCCTTCATGATTACGTCATCATTAGGACTTCGACGCTCTAAAACCGCGCTCATCTTAACCGGCGAATCCATGAGCGCCTTGACGTCGGCCAACGGGTCGGCGCGCAGGCCGAGGGTGAGAGCGAACACGGCGAGCAGGGTAAGCAGCGTCTTCATGCCATTACCTTACGGTTCAGGCCACCTGCTGACAACCTTTCAGTTCTTGGGGTTGCGAAGGTAGGCCCGGCACAAAGTGACTGCCTTCCTGCGGAACTCGTGAAATTCTATGCCATCCCCCCGGCAGCAATATAACTGCTCCAGCAACTGGCCAAACGCATGCTCGGCACGATCTCGATCTTCCGCAAACGGATCAATGGCGTTCGCGTAACGGTCGTAAAGAAGCGCCAACGCCTTGATCTCGTCCGGAGTGATCATCTCTGCACGTGAAACTCAGGCGTGCAGATCTCGGAGGCGGGAACAACGGTTTCGAAGGTCTAAAAGCGTATCGTGCGAAGTCTCACAGAACGGGTGCTGATCACACAGCGACTTCAGCTTGCTGGCAAATGTATCGACCAAGCGCGTCATCGCATCCCACATTTCAGCAACCTTGGCGATATCGTCCTCTTTCTTCGTCAAAATTGCGACGATACCGTAAAGCTGTATGGCCTGAGATTCTAGATTGCTCACCTGCTTATTGAACTCCCAACACATATCGGGCTCAGCGCGCTCCACACCCTCCGAGAAGACTTGCAGCGTGCGACCGCCGATAGCTTCGAGGTCTTGAATGGTCAGGTTCATCGCCGCGAAACATGCATTTCGGGGCCCTACAATGCAAGCCGCATTGCAACTCAATGCAACTCAATGCAACTCAATGCTACAGGGCAAGCGCCCGTTCTGCCCCGGCCTTGTCCTGCCCCACCATTGCAGGCAGGTCACGAATCGCCTTGTAGGCCGCCCGCACCCGTTCCCTGTCCTCTGGCGTGAGCGTGTCATCGTCCAGCACCGTGGCCGCCAGTTCGTCCCGCCGACGCGCCAGCCGCCGCAGGAAATAGCCTTCCCACGCCGGGCAGCGTTCGAGCACGGCAATCAGCTCAAGGTTCTTCGCCACCTCTTCCTTGCCGCCCTCGGCGTCGATTCGTCGGTCGTTGCTCATTTATTCAGCCTTCAGGTCTCAGGTTTCAGCCTTCAGGTCTCCGCCGTTCACACGTTCGGCGCGACCTGCCCTTGCGGCACGCTGTTGATCGCAGCCGCTCCCGCCGCAGGTGAAGGCGCGGGACCGCCGCCCGCCCCCGGCACTTCGCCGGTCCACGCCACACCCGGCTGGATGTATTGCTCCGCCCGCTGGATTTGCAGCGCCTTGAGCATCTGGATATACAGGCCGGCCACGATCTGCTGGAGCGGCAGCGGCAGCGCGTAGAAGGTTTTGATCAGCGCATCCGCCTGCATGTTCGATTGCAGCTGTTGCTCGCCCTTGTAGCGCGTGAGCAGCAACTGCGCTTTCACGATCACGTTTTTGACCTCATCCTTCGTGATAGACCCGAACATCTTTTTGCCCTCCTCGCCGTCGAAGTAGTCATAGACCTCGCGCTCATCCATGTTGCCGAGCACGCAGGCGAGAAACTTATCCATCACCGGCCCGAGGTCGCCGTCGAGTTGCCCGATGTAGAGGCCAAACATCTCCTGCCCGCTGCGCTCGATATTGCGGATGCCCGTCGCGAGCTTCGCACTTTCGAGACCGGCAAACCCCTGATCTCCGGCGTGGACGACGCCCGATTCGAGCTGCACGATCTGCGTGAAAAACTCCATCAGCTTAAACAAATCGGGCCCCTTCACCTCCGGCAGCGTGACGTAGCCCAGCGCGTCCTCCGGCTTTTTCGTCGGCGCCAGCGTGTAGGTCTTCCCATCGTTGAGCTTCAGCTTCGGGTCCGCCTGCCCTTCCAAAGTCGCCGCGGGGTTCCAGAAGGTCACGCGGCCGGCACCACTTTGCGCAAAGTTCACGCGGTTGACCAACAGGTCGATCACCTCTTGCGAGGGGAAAAACATCTCCATCGCGCCGTAGCCGTGCCAACGGCCGTCGAGGAAGTTGATCTTGATCTCGTTGAACGGCCGTAGCCCGTCGTCCGTCAGGTTTGGCGCATAGTCGTAGAAAATCGCGCGACGATTCGCCACGTCGATCAAGATCATGATCTCTTCGAGCAACCCATCGCCATCCGCGTCATACCGCAGCCAGCACTCGGCGAGCTGCACGTTCGGGTTGTTCACGCCCGAGGTGTTCTGCGTTTCGCCCTCCTCGGTCCGCGGCTGGTTGCGCTCGCTCTTCGGCTCACTGCTCGCCGCCACCATGTGTTCCAACACGCTTACCACACCGCGCAGGTCGTCCAGCGACTCGTCGGCGCTCTGCAGCACATTGCGGCGCCGGTAGAGGTCGGCGATGTCCATCACCGGCTGGTCGTAGTTGTGAATGTTGATGTCGGCGTCCTGGATACTCGACGCCGTAAGCGGGCATAGGAAGTCTTTGAAATATACGACATCCACGTCGGGCCCGTGGTATTGCGTCATTCGGCGCGTGATCAGCCGTTCGACGAACACGCCGACCGTAGGCTTCACCGTCACGCCGTCTTTCTTGAGCAACAGCCGGCCGGTCTCCTGCGGGGCTCCGGTCGTCGGGTCGACCATCGGCTCGCCCGTCGCCTCATCTTTTGCCAGCTCAGGCACCCACCCGTCGTCTTCAAAAATATAGTCGCCGCGGTTATCGAGGATGAACTTTCCCCGCGCATCGACCAGCACCATGGCAAACGAGCGGAACAGCTGTTCCTTCCGCAGGTGACGGGTCTTCACCACTGCCTCGCCGCGCACAAACGCCAGCTCCACCGCGTTGGTCAACGTGCGCTTGAGCTTCGCCCGCTCCGCCTTGTAGCGCGTGAACCGCTGCACGCGATCGACAAACCCGGCGTTCGCCGCGCTGTCAGGATCCTGCGGGTAGCCGGCAAACCACGGGTCGGTGGCAAAGAAGTAATCGACGGCGCGCGCCACCATCTGGCGGACGACACGGCGAGCGACCGGCACGATCAGGTTGGAGCTCTTGAAAATCCCGTAGCTCTTCCGCCAGCCCTTGCGGTTGCGATACACCTGCTCGTAGCGATCACGCTTCGCCGCCCACGACAGGTCCTCCGCATCTTGCGCCGGGTTCTGCGCGCCAAGCTCGCCGATGCCCAGCTCCTTGATCAACTCCTCACGACGCAGCAACGCATGGTTTACCAAGTCTTCCTCCTGTTGCGCCGTCAGCTGGAGCGCCGTCTTGAACGGCACGAGCGCCGTGTTTGGCCCCGCACTTTTGCGGATGCCAAACAGCTTGGACACCCGCGAAAGGAAGTTCCCGACCTGATCGCCGGCGTTGGTTGGAGCTGCGTTCATGTATGTCTAAAAAGGCTTACACTACTTTTTATCAACCACTTTGCCGGAGAAAAGCATGCGACGGGCCTGAGCACGCGCCACCTCGTAAGCCTTTTTCACGCGCTCGATGTCGTTCTCCGTCGGCTTTTCCACGTTGAACGTAAGTCCGTTGAGGATGCGCCCGGCAATCTGGCCCGAGGTCTCGCGATACTTCCGGAGCTCCTCATCGGTCATGTAGTAGGGCTGTCCGTTGATTTCGATCCGGCGACCGGGAGCCGCCGGCGCCCACGCGTCATCCGGGTGAGCGGCTTTCCAGCGCAAGAGCATGCGATCCACACGATCGATCGCCGGTGCCTCACCGGTTGCGCCGGGCACGAGTTGGCGAGACACCGCGTTGCCCGGCTTCGTCACCACCTGCCCGCGGGCATCGATCTTCGGCTCCGCCGTGCCGGGGAGGATGCGTTTCCCCACGCTTTCGACCAAGCGCGCGGTGAGTTCGCCCGGTTTAGCCTCCACCGACGTCTCCCGCACCTTCTCATCGGCGTTGCGCGCGATCTGGCGGACGACGTTCGGCACCCACGATGCGCCAAAGTTCGCCGTCCAATCGACAAGCGCGCGCGTAGGATCCTGCACGATCTTTGACAGGTCGTCCAATCCCTGTGCGAACGTCTTGCTCGTCACCTGCTCCGAAATCGCCTTGGCCATCGAGCCATAGAGCGCCCCGGCCTCACGGCGGTCGCGCTGCTTGATCGTCTTCAACGCATCCACGGCCACGCCCAACATGGTCGCCACCGGTTCATAACGCGCGTAGCTGAATTGCGCACCGCCGATGCGGATCATGTAGGCGTCCATGCCGGTCCGGCGTTCGAGCTCGGCGACCCCGCGCTTCGACGGATCGTAGGGACGGCTGCCGGTTACGAGGATCGCCTTCTTATCGTCATCGTCGTCACCTTCGGCCGCTCCCACGAGTGCGGCGGTCATCGCCCAGGCAATCAGCTGTTCAGCCGCGTGCTTGATCGCCTCCGGGCGCTCATACGGCCGGGCAAGGATCGCTCCGTCGTTCAGTCGGTAAAGCCCATGGCGGGCAAACCGCTGCACAAAGTTGATTGAACCCAGCGGAGACTTCCGCAGGCCTAATCCGAAGATGTTCATCACCGTGCGAAGGAACGGCACGAAGTAGCGGAGGCCCGGGATCGATTGCCGTGCGTTCTGCACCGCGCCGCCGACCTTGCCGAGGAACGAGCCTTCATCGAAGTCGCTTTGGAACGTCAGTTCCGTCGCCTTCGCCGCCGCGCGTTCCCACGCCTCGCTCCCCGGGAGGTTCACCAACCCGGTAATGCGGCGCTCAAGCTGTTCGCCGCTCAGGCCCTCGCCCTTGGCGATGCGATAGGCTTCGGAGCCGACCTGCATCTGCCCAATCAGGCCCTTGAAGAACTCATCCATGAACAACAGCGAGCGGCCGGGGATGCGCACGACCCGACCCAGCTGACCCGGGATCGCCGTCTTTGGCGTCTCGACCTTGCCGAGATCCATCGCCACCTGCCGGTTCAACACGTCGTTTTCGAACATCGCAGCCTCCGCATCCCACGCCTTGAGCGCGTTGGTCAGCGCACGAGTGAAGCCCGGGCGGATGCCGCGGATCATGTGGGCAAACTCGCCGAACTGAGGGGCGTTTTGGTCGCCAAGACCGATGCGCGACAACCCGGCGTTGAGGAACGCCTCGACACCGCGTTGCAGCGTCAGGTCCAGCGCGGCATTCACGCTGTTGCCCGCGATGTTCGCGATGTGCGTCTGCGGTCCGGACAGGATGGCATTCACCCAATATTCAAACGCCATGTCGAAGCCGTTGCCGTCCGCCGCCTGCATCGCGCGGGCGAGCTTTACCGCCGTCACCGGGTCTCCGAGGTCAAGCGGAGGCGGCAGCGCATCCGCATCTTCACCCAACCCGAGCTGGCGATCACCGCCGTCGACTCGAGCGCGCCCCGTTGCATCCGGATACACGACCTCACCGGGCGCACGAGTGGCGTCCGCCGCGTCGTTTTCCAACTCACCTTGGCGACCGGCAGTCACGGGAGCATCGACCGAGCCGGGTCCGCGTGCCGCGTCCGCAGCATCGTTCTGCAGTTCGCCCGTGCGTCCACCGGTTTCCGGCGCCTGCACGGCTCCGGGAGCGCGGCGAGCGTCCGCCGCGTCGTTAACGAGTTCACCCTGCCGTCCGGCGGTCGTCGGTGCCTGTGCACCCGGAGGCGTGGCCCCGGTGTCTTCACCGAGCTCGATCTGGTGGTTGCCGATGTCCGCCGGCGGGCGACCAGTCGCATCGCCGGGATAGCTGGGGACATCACCCGGTTGCGCACCGTCGGGAACGCGGGTTGATTCGACGTCCACCGGCTGACGACGGCGGCGGATAAACTTCTTTTGACGCTCGTTCTTTTCGCGCTGGTCACGGCCAAATCCCATCATCGCAAGAGCCTTTTCCATCTCCGCCCGCGCCTGAGCCTCCGTCACCGCCGAGCCGCCGGCCGGACCGGCGCCGAGCGAATCGACGTCCACGTCTTCGGCTTTCATGCCGCCGAGGAACTTCGCGAGGTTCTTGCGCATGAACTCCGCGCGGAAGTCCGCGACCACCTTATCGATGTCGTCCGGCTTGAGCTGCGTGCCCTTCGAAACTTCATCCCACGTCGCACCGCGGCGAAGCATCTTGAACGCTTTTTTGCGGTTCGCATCGAGCTTCTCCGCATAGTTGTCCAACACCTTCGCCCCGCGCAGGCGCAGGTAGGCCTCGCCTTGGAAGATGTCGGCGAGCGAGAGGCCCATTTTCTCGAAGGTCTTTTCGAGTTTCGCCATCCGCTCATTGCTGGCGTTCAACAGGAGCTGGGTTTTATCCAACAGCTTTTGGGCGTTGCCGTATTCGAGTTTCAGGCGAGCAAAACGCGCGCGCCCCTCTTTCGTGTCTGCATCCGGAGCCGCTTGCGCTTCCGCCATCTTCCGACGCGCTTCATCCAGCATCCGGCTTTTTTCCGCCGGTGTGACGGCCTTTTGAATCTGCTTACGCACGGCCACCGATGGGCGGAACATCACGCTGGCAAGGAACTCACGATTGCGCTCCACCGGCGACTTGAACGGATCATGACGGGCGGCAAACGCGCGCGCCTGTTCGGTCCCACCCTCGCGATAGGCATAGGTGAGGATCTGCGCCTCGCGCAGCGCCTGAGTGTCCTTCGAGGTGACCGCACGTTGCGTCAGTTCGTTGACCAGCAGTTGAGCCGCCTTCACATCGACGGCAGTCGCCAGCCCGTTGAACTGGGGATCCTGCGCGACCTCCAGCAGACGGCGTTTCACGCCATCGCGGTCGGCCCGCAGCATCTCCACCGCCTGCTTGCGCCACTCCTCATGTGATTGGCGCTCCGCCGCGAGCTTGCGCGTCTCGTCCACCGCGTTGACGAGTTGGCGCGCGCCTTCGCTCTCCGCAGGGTTCGCGAGGTCCGGCCGTCCGATGGTCTTCGTCTCGGTGCCCTGTTCGAGCTCCGCCATCTCGCGGTTTTGCGTCATCGCGTCCTGATCGATCAGCGCGTCGAGTTGCGCCATGAGGTCGCGAATCGTCGCCTCTTCGTCGGCGTCGGGTGTGGACATCAAAATCGCGTCCGCGCCATCGATGCCGCGCGCGCCCGCATTCTGCAGGTGTTCACGCATCAACCCGAGCGCTGCCGCATGCATCTTCTGCACCGCCTGTTTGCTTACGTTGATGCTGGCCGCGATCTCGGTGAAGTTTTCGCCCGCGATCACCCGCCGCACGATCTCTTGCGGGCGCGGGGCCAGCGCGGCAATCGCCTGCTCAAGCAATCGGCGCGATTCCTCCGCCTCCGCACCGCCGGACGGCCGTGGCGTCACCTCGTCGGTCACGAGGTCACCGCGCTCACCGCCCTCGGGTAGCCGCTCGTTCAAGCTCGCCACCTCGCGCTTGGAGATGCGTTTCGTCGCACCATACAGGTCGTTCATCGCGTTCCGGATCGCGCGCCCCGCGTAGTTGGCAAACGGCACGCCGCGCGCCGGCTCGAACTTGCGAGCCGCATTGATCAACGCCACCCGAGCCTGTTGCACGATGTCGCCATGATCCGACGCATTGGCCGGCGTGAAGTAGCGCCGGGCGATGTCGGTCGCCAGTCCTAGGTTGTCCTGCACCAGTTGCGCCGGCGAGGTGTCGGCGGCCGTGCCCGACCGGAGCTCCGGGTTGACATCGCCGCCGAGATTGCCAGTTTGTCCTTGGTCAGCAGAGGAACCCAGACTGGGATATAGAAGCCCAGCCGCGCGGAACCACTGCTGGCTTTTTTGTTTATTCTCGAAGAGTGCCCGGCCCTCCGAAAGCCAACGGGCGATTCGTGCGTTATCCTGGTTCCCGTAGATCGACGTGATGACGTGCGCCAAATGGTTATCCACCGTCCCTTCGGGCTTCACGATCACCAACACCGGTCGGCCCTTGGAATCCACGCGGTCCAACATCACGACGAGCGAACCTTCCACCGTATCAGACGTGAAAATCGCCACCGGATTCTCCATCGCCGCGTGCAAGGTGCGAAGCTGAAGCGCCGAAATCTCATGCGCGCCCATCACCTTCTTCACCACCGAGGGAAGAATATAAACCGGCATCTCTTCCACGCCGATGCCGCGCAACACCGCGGGCGTGCGGCCGTAGCTGATCGGGCGCGTCACGTCATACGTGCCGGCCTCCATCGCCTTAATGCTGTCCTTCCACGCCGAGACGTCACCGGCCTGACCGCTACTGAGTGAATCCGCGTCGCGCGCGGTCTGCCAGATCGCCTCACGCGTCGGTGCCACGTCGTCGCCGAACAAATCCGCCTGCTTCGGGTCGCCCGCTGCATACACGCCGGCGACGTAGGCCTTCAAGCCGGATTCCAGAGCAACGCGGCTGCGACGCTTCGTCACGAGGAACTCCGTGAGCGCCTTCGCCATACCGTCGACGTTTCCGCCGAGGTCCATCTCGTCCTGCTGAATGAGCCCGTCCAACGCGGCGTCCACCGTCTGCCCGGCCGGGCGATCACGCAACACGCTCCCAATGTCCTGAGCCGCCCGCGCCACATCCTGCGAAATGTCCAGCGGGTGCAACGTGCCGTCGGCGATGCGTTGTTTCATCGCCGCGATCTCCGGTGCCAGAGCGAACAGTGCATTCGTGATGTTCTTCGCCGAATCCTCCGACTCACCGGCGAGGCGCATGAACGCCGCCTGCCCTTCGGCAGTGCCGCCGTAGGCCTTTGCAAACAACGCCAGCTGGAGACGGCGCTCGATCTCGCGCTCCGTCAGGTTTGCCCCTTGCTCACCAAACGCCGCTCGCACGAACTCCGCACGAAACGGCGCGTTCTTCGCCGCCATCAGGCCAAACTCCGGCTCATAGGCGGCCAGCACCGCCGGCGTCAGCGCATCGGCGTCCGCCGCCGCTTGTTCGACCGCGTTCGTCTGTGCACCTGCAAACTCGTTCGACTCCTTCGAAACTTCGCGCAACTCCGCCATGGTCATCGGCTCGATGATCACGCGAGCCAACGTCGGACGCTCTATCTCACGAACCACCGACGGCAAGATACCGCGACGCACGCCCACACGCGCCAGTTGCTCGGGATACGCCTGCGCCGCGTCTTCGAAATCACGCTCGGCATACATCAACGCCTTCGCATTCGCCCGCCCGTTACCGATGACCGTCACCGCACGGCCTTCAACGATCGCCATGATCGGCGGACCCGAATCGGGCGAACCCGACTTCGCTTCTTCGTCCAAGTTCGGCCGGCCGGCGATCTTCGCCTGTTGCTGACGATAGAACCGGTCCGCGCGATTCCGCGGCTGCAACGCCTGCGGGTAGCCCTCGTTCACCCTCCCGCTCGCGTCGTGACTCGTGTTCGCACGTCCCGCGTCGATCACGACATTGGCCGTCCAGTAGGTGCGCCCCTTGTGTGTCACCTTCTCGACCGTGCCGAGCTGACCGATGCTGATACCTAATTCGGAAGCCAGCTGTTTACGACTGCCCGGCGCGATCTCGCCCCGGTCGTTGACGACGATGCGCGCGCGCGGCCCGACCTGTTCGTCGGACGCTCCGCCGGTCGCCAAAGGAAGTCCCGCCACCGGCCCAGGCTCGGGAGTTGATGCAGTTTGCGCCTGTGCTTTGTCACTCGCCGAAACCGGCGGCTGGGAAATGTTGCCCCCACCTTCCGCCTGAGCCACTACGGGAGCGGCGACGGATGGAACCCGACTTTCAACGGAGGCAGGGGAATTGGTTGCGGTCGCGCCATCCGCCAGCTCCGTGCTGGGGAACTCCGCGAGCTGTTCAAGCAGCGACGCAATCGGCGCGTTGAAACGGATGATCCGCATTGGCTCCGTCGGAGCGGCTTCGAGTGCGGCTATCCACTGATGATGCCCGTCCACGACATGATTGTCGGACGACACGAGGATCGCCCTCCCCTGCCCGCCGAATTCTTTGCGATTCGCCACGGCCTTCGCGACCTTCGCCGGCGAGAACTCCGCCTGCGTCGGCTTGAGCGTTCCCGGCAAGACCTCGGCTTGTTCATGCACGATGCCACGGGCCAACAGGAACTGCGTAAGTGCACCGCGGGCCTCGCTCTTCACCTGCGGCATCTCCGCACGGGGAACGCCCACAGATCCTGACTCGGGAGCGAACGCCGTCCACTCGCGATCGATCTTCTCGCCTTCGAGCACCTCGGGGGTGGAAACTGGTGCGGGAGAAACACCGGCTTCACGGCCGACATCGACTTGTGCGCCTTCGGCTCCGCCAGCGCCCTCCCGCGTGAGAACCTCGGCTTGCGCCGGGGTAGATGTTATACCGAGCGACTCGCGCAAGCGTTGCTCAATCAACGCCGCCGCCGCCTCGACCTGTTTCGCCGCCGCTTCGTCCGCTCCATCGGCTCGCAGGCGTTCCGCGGTCTCCGCGAAATACGCCTGAATGCGCGCCAGCACCTCCGCGATCTTGTCCAAGATGCCGCGCGACAGCGTTTGCTCCGACGTCCGCCCGTCGAGTGAGAACCGACCGTCTTCCACCTTGAGCCGGCCCTGCACGATCATGCGCAATAGCTCATGCCCGAGCTGGTAGGCGTTGGCCTTCGCCTGTCCCTCGCGCTCATACGCGGCTTTGACCGCCGCCTGAGTGTCTTTACCAACACCCCGCCAAATCGCTTCGATGTCGGCGCGCGGAATCAGGTCCACCGCGACCTTGTGGATAGCCTCTTCTTGCACGAGCTTCGCCAACCGGTCGTCCGAACGTAGGAGCGTCGGCAGGTTTGCCGGCGACACGAGGTCACCCAAGTAGATTTGCAGCTTTCCGCCCTGCAACGCCACGCCGCCGCTACCGGCCGCGCCTTCGTTGACGACAACCCCATCGGCGCCAAACACCGCACGATAGCCTTCGACGGCATCGCCCAGCTTCTTCGCCAACTGTTTCGCCGCGGCCGTGCGCCGGTCGGGCGTCAACGCCTTCGCCAGCGGGCCCGCCGCAGTGTCGGCAACGCGGTCGATCGCCGTTCGCACGTCAGCCTCGGTCGGCAACGCCCCCGGCGCCGCCTTCGGATTTTCTGCCTTCACCGCACGCTCTCCCACTTGGATGTCGCGCGCATCGCGCACGCCGCCCTCTGACAGCCATTGCGCTGCCGTCGCTTCGTTGGTCACGCGCTCGCCGGTCGAGATCGTCGCATTTGCCGGCACGTCGACCGTGCGTGCACCGCTGGCTCCGGTGAAGCTCACGCTCAATCCCGGCTTCGACGTAGCAACTTTATCCGATTTCTTTGACGGTTCGTCCGGTCGTGAATCAGAAACAGGCGTTTTCTTTACACGTTCCGCCTGTGCCGCCTCACGGGTAGCCGCGCGATCTTCGCCGCGCGTCAGCTCTTCCAGACGCTGCGCCTCCGTCTGTTCGATCAACTTCGCCGCCTCCGGCGCGTTGTCCGCCATCCACTTTGCGGCACGATCGGTGATGACCGCACCGCCCTTTTCGGCACGCACGAACGGAATAGCACCGCCGTCTTCAAAATCATACTTCGCGACCGTCTCCAGCGCGGCGTTTTCGACCGCGGTGAGCTCGGATGCTTCAGCGCCACCAGCGACACGCACGAGCGCGCGCGCTGCATCACGCGCCGTCGCAGGGTCAACCGTGACGTCCACCGCCTGCCCGTCCTTGCCGACCTCCTGAGCCTGGTAATCGGGCATCAGCTCGATCTCTTTCAGCGCGATGTCGGTCTGCGCGATGCGCGTGAGTTGGCGAACCGCCACACCACCGAGAGCGCGTTCGGCCTCGATCAGCGCCGCTTGCGCTTCGAGTTGCGCCTCTGGATCACCCGAGGCGATGGCCTCACGAGTGCCCTTCAGCGCCTCGCTGTGCCGGGCACGGATCTCCGTCGCCTCCACCGGCTCGCCCGCGATCTCCACCGCGCGCGACAGCTCGGGAATTTCCGCCAGCGTGTCCACCGCGGCCTCGCCCTGTTGGCGCCACGGGAGGAGTTCACCTAGCACCGTCTGTTGCTGGTTCAGCGCCTTGCGCATGCGGATGCCACCGACCAGCGAGGTCAGCGCCGTCATGATCGGAGCCGACCCACCGGCGGCAAACACCGCATCGTCCGCGCCTTCAAACAGGTCGCGGTTTTCATCGTAAAAGGTCTGTGCAATCAGGTTGTTCGCACCTGTCTGCCCGAGCTCCTGGCCGGTCTCTTCCAGCGTCTCTTTCAGTAGATTGCCCACAAACCGCTTCATCGCAGTCGCACGCACCTTGCCGCCCAAACGGTCCGCCCACGACATAATGGGCGCCAGCTCCGACATACCGACGGCAAAGCCGAGCGGCGCAAGCGTCAGCGCCTCGTCGTCGGTCCAGCCCGCGGCCTTCGCTTCATCAATGATGCCCTGCGCGTTCACCGCACCGCCCATGCCGGCGACCGCCGACCCGACAAGCCAGCGGCTGGCGACCGGCCCCAGATTCGCCCCGGTGGCGATCTTGCTCACCGTCGCCGCAGGAATGGCAAAGCCCACGCTCGAACCAAGGGCCTGCGAAATCTGCGTGTAACCACGATCGCTCAATCGCGGGTCCGCCGCGGCGTCGATCGCATAGGTGAAGGTGTCGCCCAGCTTGTGCAGCGGGTTTTCTTCCACCGGCACCTCGTTTTCCCGCAGCAGATTGGCCGCGGCGTTGCTCAACGTTCCGGCAAACCGCGCGGTCTCCACTCCCATCTGCACAACGCCGGAGATACCGCTCATCGCAGAGTTCCACGCCTTTTGAGCGACCCCCGGTTCCTTCGACATCCACTCATCCACGGCCGTCCGCAACTTCGGGTCTCCCCATGGCACCCGGTAGCGAACAAGGTCGGATGCAAAGAACCCGGCACTTTCTGCCAACTCCGGGTGCTCCGATTTCACCCAGCGCTGAAATGCCGGCTTGTCCATCACATGATCCTGAGTCGCTGCCTTCACCAGCGACTCGCGCGCTTCGAGCTTTTGCGTCATCCGTTCCGCCTGATCGGGCTTCAAATCACCGGCCTCAACCGCCGCACTGACTGCCGCCCGCCAATCGGGCGCCGTGTCTTCACCTGGAGCGCCCCAACGTGGCTTCATCGTGTCGGGATTGAGCACGACAGCGCCACCCGCACCCTTCGCGTAAAGTTCGGCCGCTCCCATCGATTCACCCGAGGCGAACGCATGATAACGCGCGGCCTCGGCAATCACCGGATCGCGCTCAAGTTCAGTCATCCGCTCAACCTGCGCCTTTTGTTCAGGCATAAGTGCGCGCCCGTCTCGCATCCACGTGTCTTTGATCGCTTGCAGTGACCACTCACCACGCGTGCCCTCCATACGCTCCCGCTCTTTGAGCTCCGCACCGATGCTTTGTTTCAACTCAAACAGCTCGCGACCCCGCGCGGCAGCGATACGCCCGCGCAACACGTCTTTCTGTCGCTCCTTCTTCGCGCCTTCGATCTTCTCGTTGAACGAATCGACGGCGCCGCCAAACGATGCCGTGCGCTGGATGAGCGTCGCACGCATTTCGTTCAGCCGGTCAGCCTCAGCCTGAGCTGCCTCCGGGGTTTCGAATTCACGTTTCGCCTGGCGCTCGTTGAACGTCTTCACCGCCTCCGTGTAGGTCGTGCTGTCGGCGGTCAATGTCTCGCGTTCCGCTTGCAACGCCTCGGCTTTTTTGTCCGCCGGCACACCCTCAGCAGGTGCATCGCCCTGTTGCTGCACGATCAGCTTTTCAGCATCTTCGACCTTTCGGCGTTCGATGCGCGCAGCCTCCATCGATGTGGCGATTGCCTTGCGCTCTTCCGCAGCGGCCGTGCGGCGTTTCACCAGCTCTGACTCGCCCTGACCGAACTCCGCTTCCTTCGCTTTGAGCGCGAGGTAGATTTCATCCTTTTCAGGATTCTTGCCCTGTTCGCGCAGCCCGGCCGCACGGCGCTCGCTGGCCTCGCCCCATTGCGTGCGTTTCGCCTGAAGATCGAACGCCTCGCGCTCGAGCTCCGCAGCTTTTTGTGCCTGCACGAGGTCGCCGACCATGCCCGGCTTCGTTTCGAGTTTCCCAGACAACTCACCGACGCGCGCGCCGAGCTGTTGCGCACGCTCTTCCAACGCCGCGCGCTTGGCCTTCGCCGCCTGCGCCTCTGCCGTCGGCTTCGCGCCGATACCGAGGAAGCCGCCTTCGGTCGCTTCTTCCGCCTCGGCAGGGATCGCCGCGATCTGCCCGTTGATCTCCGCCAACTGGGAGTTCAGCCCGTCGAGTTCCTGACGTGCATTGACCACCGACAACTTCGCCTCGGTCTCATGCTCAACCAACGGTTGCCGGCCGGCGGCAATCACCGCTTTTTGGCGCGCCGCCTGCCACTTTTTGGCCGTCGCTGCCGTGGTTTCATCGGTGCTCTCCGCCAGATCGTCCACGTGCCCCGCCCGTTCCAATTGCCCGTTGCCATAGTCGTAATAGAGATACGGATCGGCGGCCGTGCGCCCCATGCGGAGGCGCGCCGGCTTTTCCTCGGTTTCGCCCAGTTCGTTGCGACGCGTGAGCACGCCAGGGCGGGCGGTCTTGCCCTCCGGCCGGCTCCACGACGATTCCTGAAACAACGGCCGGCCTTGCTCATCCACCTTTTGACGCAGGACGCCCGTGCCGGATTCCGAATACGTCTGCGCCCCGCGCGTGATCGCCTCCCGCTGAAACTCAGCATTCGCCTTTTCAAACTCTTCGCGGCGATCCGCATTCTGCTGCTGAAGGTAGTCTGTGGCGTTCGCCTCGCTCCGACGCTGGAAATCCCTCACCGCCGGCGCGGCACCGCTCAACTGCGACGTCATCGGCTGCAACCGCGGATCAAAACCCGCCTGCACAGGGAGAGCTGCGGGCACGCGGGCCGGCCGCAGCTTCGCCGCAAATGCTCCCGCACGGTTTTCGATCGGAGCCGACGGCGCCGGAGCGGCGATCTTCGCCATCGGCACCGGTTCAGGCGCGGCCACTTCTTCAGGCGCGTCAACGCCGGTCGAAATCAGTTCAGGATCATCGATCACCGCACGCGTGCGCGGCCCAAAGTCAGAAGTTCCGGCCATGTTTTAAAATTAGAGCGCGACGGCGTTGCGGTTGCGCCGACCGGCGACAGCACGCGGAGGCGTGAGACGCGCGCGGAACTGTTCGCTGTCTTGCGAGGCACTCGCGCGCGCACCCGGCATGCCCGGAGCGCGATCGGCGGCAGTTGCGACCATCGTGCGCGCGTTCGCCGGGGTCGCCGCCTTCAAGTTGGCGGAATAAGCCTGCTGAAATTTGCCCTCCTCGTAGTTGCCGCCACCGTCGGCCACCGCGCTGTCGTAGTCTTTGACCAACCCTCGCTTGGTCTGCGTGTATTTCGCGTAGTCAGCGCCCCGCAGGCGACGGCCTTGCACGGTTGCAAACTCGCCCTCCGCATCGCTCCCCGCCTCGTTTCCGAGCCGGTCGGTATAGCTGGCGGTGCCGACCGGGCCCTTCGGCTCGTAGCTCACCGAGGCACCGGCCGCGACTTCCGCGGGCGTGAGTTGCGGGCGCGCCTTCGGCATCGATGGCTGTTGAGAGCGCAACGCCACCGGCGCCGGCTCACTCGCGTTCTTCGCCGGCAAGAGCGCCATGCTCGGAGCCTCTATCTTGTCGTTCGAAAACGGACCTTCGGCGGTCTTCGCAGGTCCACCGAAACGTTGCTTGAGCAACGCATCAGCGCTCCGCTCGATCAACGACGGCTTGCTGCCGAACTGACCGACGCTCTCACGGTTGATTCCGCCACTCTGCGACTTCAATGGCACCGGCGCGGCTTGGCCCTGAGCGATGTTCGCCTCGCCGCCGACCTCGCCACCACCGGGCGCGGCCAACCGGCGTTTTGCCTCGCCCTCATATTGATCTGCCCAACGTTGCCCGCCGATGGGGTCGCTCGTTCGACTCGCCCACTCGCGTTGCGCCTGCGCCAGCATCTCGGCTTCGGCGTCCGGGTCCATCCCGCGACCGCGGCCGCGCGAGTTCTCACGTCGACTCTTGTTTAACCCGGCCTTTCGAAGACGGAACTCATCAAAAAACACCTGAAAGCCAGGCGTGGGAGAAAAAGGACGCGCATCGCTCATGCGTATGCTCTTCTGTCCGGTGTCTGTTTTGTCAACCGCTAGCTACACATGGCGCTCGCATTTCCCGCCGCGTGATCGGCGTCGAACGCCGCCCGCAGGTCGCGAGGGATCGGACGCGCGTCGATCGCCTCGTTATACATCGTCGCAAACGACTCCAAGACCAGCCCGATGCCGAGCGCCAGAACATCGTCGTCATGATGCCCGCGCGCCGCCTCCGCCCTGCCCTTGGCGTTGATGATGAACTTCCGCAGCTCCTCCATCGTGTGCGGACAGGCCACGGCGACGCCCGTGCCCTCCTTCCCGGTATCGCGCACCGCCTTTTGCAGCGCCTCCAACAGTTGCCGACGGGTTGCCGCATTCGTCTCCCAACCGATCTTCTTTTCCGACGTCGAAAGCTTGAAGTTGAACACCTCGCGCTCGTAGAGCGGCACGTTGTAGGGCTTCAGCGCCTCGTAGAGCGCCAAGCCCGAGTTGTTGATCTCCAGCGCGACCATGCAGCGTCCGTAAAACCACGATAGCCGATCGATCCAATCGGCAAGCGCGTCGAGTGCGACGTAGCAAGGGGCTTTTACGCGCGCCACCGGCATGGGAGGCACCCAGCCGATGCCCTGCAATCGCTGCCCCGCTCGTAAAACCAGCACCGAATGGCGATCAGGGTCCTCACCGGTCGTCCGCTCCTCGCCCGTCGCCGGGTCCACGATCAGCAGATACTTTCGCCCGGCAATCGGGCGCTCAAAGATCGTCGCCCACGCTTCGACCGGGAGCGTCTCGCGAAACGCAACGCGATGCGCGATGCGATCGATGCACCCGAACGTCGCCGGATACACCTTCCCCAGCGCCTCAACGCGATTCAGGTCCTCCGGCTGGAATGCCATGCGACCGGCGGCGAGAAAGCACTCCACGTCGTCAGCCGGATACTCCTGGTCGAACGTCTCCTCATCGCCGTTGTAGTCCGGGCCCGCGATGGCCTCGCGCCGCCACTTCAGCCGATCCGGTTTCAGGTTGAAGCGCTCGATCAACCGCACCTCGCGGGGCGTCAGCGTTGCCATGATGTGCTCCGCCTCCTCCTCAGTGCAACCGGTGGTCTGATCCGTCGTGTATTCCCAATGCTCCCACCATGCGTAAAACAGCTTGATGAAGCCATTCCCGCGCTTGCCCGCCTTAAATTCCTCAAACGTGACGGCCTTCTGGTAGGTGTCGTAATACGCACCGTGCATGCCCTTCGCCGTTGATTCGATGATGATGATCGTGTCGGGCTTTTTCGGCACGCACGACATGACGGCCGCCAACGTCTTTTGAGCGCTACGTTGCCCGGTGTCGGGCCAGTGAGCGACCTCCGTGCAGATCAACACCTGGAACGTGCCAGACGCACCGGCGCGCGGGTCGTTCGCCGTCTCCAGCATCAGTTCCGACCCGCTGGAGAACATCTTGCTCTCCGGGTTGTAAGGGTTGTTCCAGCGGCACCGATCCTCCCGGGCGTAGGTGTCGAACATGCGGACCATGTTCTTCACCGACTTCTCGTATTCGTCCCCGATGATGCACGCTCGGGACCGGCGACGCGCCAAACGGTGATAGGCATGCTTCACCGATTTCGTCGTCAGCCCGACCTGACGCGCCTTCAACCCGATGATGCGGCACGGCACGCCGTTTTCACGGCACCACTGCTCAATCTCATCGACGTCTACCTGAAGACGGTTCCGCGGCAGCCGGCAGACCCCCGGCTCGTTCCGCTCAAGCTCGCCCTCCTTGATCGCGATACACGCATAGTTCTCCCACCACGCGGCGGGCGACCGCTTGGCCGCCATTTCGATGGCTGAGAGATTGTCGATCACGGAGCGTGTCGTTTCGCCCACGCTCCGTTTTGTCAACCACTAGACCGCGCGAACGTCCGGCAAACCATTGTGTTCCACCCCGTCCAGCAGGCGCCCGGCAGCGGCTTTGCCGACGCGGGCGGAGTAACCGCGCGCATTGCTCCACTGCCACAGTTCCGGTTCCCGAGGCGTCTTCACATCGAGAGGCGTATCCACGGAAATCGTCTTCTCCTTCACCTCACAGGGCTTCCATTCCCCCCATTGTTTGAAATGAAAGGCCACACCCGTCGCCGCGCACTGATCTCGCAAAGAACGCGCCCAATCTAAGTGCATCGGTCGAGCACCCGGACCGCTCTCGCCTCCGCAGATCACCCAGTCCACTTTCGGACAGCCGCGGGTGTGGTGGTCGCAGTCCCCGTCGCCGTTGTGATCGCGCGGACATTTCAGGCTCAGCGTCACCGCACCAAGCAACGGCTCGCATGAGAGGAACCGCACGCGCGCCGGGATCTTGAGGAGCGCGGGTATACGCTCGTCGGCGCGCTGTTGATCTTCAACCGTCGTCCCGATCCAGACGTTCGCGGGAATGATCGGCTCTGGCTTGAGCCAATTCCACGCGATGCGGTTATCGCCGTCCACCTCACAGACCGCCTCCATCCGTGCGCGCCACAACTGCGGACGCTTTGAGAGCAGCAACCAATCGAGATGTGGCGTGGTGTGAATCAGGTTAAGCAGGTCCGCCAACCAGAGCGGATCGACTTCATCATCCAGCCAATCGGCAAGCGACGCGCAAAAGACGCGCGGTCGATCAGGAACCTCCAGCATGTCATCGGATTCCTGAAACCGAGCGCCGACCTCAACGCAGTATGCGTGTTGATCGTCGCCAGCCTCGCGATTCCACTTGAGCGGCTGGTTCCAATTTTGGCCCGACGTCCGGCGCCGAGGCGCGCCTTTGCCCCAGTTCGGAGCTTCGCCCCCGCCAAAACGTGCGTTGCGGGCCTCAGCGTAGCAATGCGCGCAGCCGGGCGAGACTTTGGTGCAACCTTCCCACGGGTTGAAGGTGTGATCCGTCCATTCGATGTGTGAATTTTTCATGTATGTTTTATTCCTGAGATTTTGGCGCCGGAGCGCCGCGGGTGATGACAAATTGGTGAACCTCGAAATCGACGCCCGACTCCATTTCGTCGGCATGCCTAAGCGCCTCTTCGATGGTTCCGGTCATGTTTTCGACCTCGTGAGGCGCCCGGCCTTTCTCGGATTCGCCGTAAAGGGTGATCGTCCAGTGGTGAGGATCGTTCGGCTTCATGATGTGTTCAGGTGGATGGTGTAGCGATAGGTCTGGCATGGTGAGAAAACGCAGGTGTTCATCGGGTTGGGACTCCGGATTTGACGAGGTGCGGAACGGGTTTCCTATATATGTTCACGTGAACACAGATGAGCCTCCAAGAACCATCCACGTCTATCTCACGAAACGCTTGCCGATCTTCGTCCATGGCGGGCTGTCCAAGTGGCGAGTTTACGAGTCGTGGTATGACAAAAACGGCAAGCGCTACAGCGTCGCGGCCGTCCGTTTGGACTCCCCGCCGAACAATTCGGATTTCGTTGTGCTCTCCGATGGCCGAACGAGTGTGCTCGAAGACGCATGCTACCGGGAATCGCGCGGTCTGTGGGCCAGGCTCGGGACACCGGCGTCTCGCATCCTCTCCAAACTTGTCCGGATGGGATGCGCGCGCGTGATCGTGCGGTGATCATTTGCGGCCTTTCGCTGAGGTGATGCGGCGTTGTGCGCAGCGATAGCCGCGAGTGTAACCGGTGATGAAGTAATCAAGGACGGCCCCCTGTGCGCCCAATGATACGCCGGCAGACCTCGCGAGCTGGTTAACCGCCTTCACCCGCTTCGGCTTCTTGAGCTTCGCGGGGCGCTTGATGGCGCGGCAGTAGTGGCAAGGCCCGCCTGTTGCTATCCCGTCTGAGAGCCGCCAAAAAGAGTCTGCATCATGAGCAAATATGTAGTTGTCGGCTTCGCCTTGCCAGTGCTTGCCCATATACTCCCACACGCAGCCGGTAGGAGCATCTGGCAAAGCGGGCAGGCCCTTCGGAAGTTTCGCGGCGTTCACTTCGCACCTCCCGACTTGCGCGCTGCGTCGATGGCGGCTCGGACGAACTGATGCGACGTGATGCGGATGCCGCGATGGTGATCCAAGAAGTCCAGCCGCGCTCGATCCTCGCGCAACGCGGCGAGTTCGGATGCGTAGGTGAGTTCCTGCGCTTCCACTGTGCATGGCGGATTCATCGCCGTGCGTAGCTCCTCCTGCGAGAGCCAACGCACCGCCGAACGATCAACGATGCACGTCTCTTTGCCGGATTCAGACAGCAACACCGCGCCGGTCTGCACGTAGCCGCGCGCCTTGATGCTGGCGATCTTGTCCAGCGTGAGTTTGTCCATCGTCTCCACCGGCTGCGCGCCCTGCTTGGCGGCGTCCCATGCGGTAATATTTGGGTGCTGGTTCTTTCCGCGCCTGTATCCGTCGCCCATACAGAGAAGCGCATCACCAGCCGCGATCAGGGCGTCGCGCTGGGCTTCGAGTTGCTTGGCGCGATGATAAGCCCCATCCCTTGCCTTAACTGCGCGGATGATCGCGGCGTAGTTGTCGGTCTGATTGCCTACTTCATGGGCAACTTCATCGAGGCAACCCCGCGCCTCCCGCAGCCGTTGCAGCTCGGCGTCTTGCTCGGAGAGGCGGGCGCGGAGTGCGATCACTGCCGATTCTTCATTGCCGGATTCGCAGGCGAGACGGACACGGAGACGACCAATCACTCCCATCATATCAGCGTAACGCTTGGCAAATACCGGGTCCTCTGGGGCAAGCACCTGTGGCAGCTCCTGCAACCGCTCCAACTCCGCGAGCTTGCTGCGAAGTTCAACCAGCTCAGCGCGAGCCGGGTGATCTGCCGGAATCTCAATATAGCCCAAAGGCCCGACATCAACCAATCGCTTGCTGACCATGCTGGCGGGCGTCAGGGCGAGGGCGGCTTTGATCTTACGGCACCCCGCGCGGAGTTCCCCGTCGTTCGGCAGCACAAAGACAACTTCCGTGAATGGCTGAACCGCGTCGCGAAACATCGCAACCAGCAACTCGGCGGCTTCGGCTCTCGCGATGGCCTTGTCGTAGTCCACGCCGGACGGGTAGCCGTGGTTGTCGATGATGCCGTGGAGCTCGGTGCAGCAAAGGTCGAGCCGCTCGATCTCCTTGTCCTTGTCGGCCGTGAGTTGTGCCAGTTGATTGGCGATGAAGTCCGGGTGCACCCCGTCTTGCCTCACCCAGATGTCGATCGAACGCGCCAACGCGCGGTGTGTTTCCGTTACCTCAGGTCGTTTTGTGTCATTATTCATAGGTCAAAATCTTTCATCGGCTGGAATCTCACCGTCGTCTCCAGCCGCAACGTTCCGCAGTGCGCGCACGCCTGTTTGTGTTTCTGCTCGATCAGCTGGACCGTCTCCGCCTCCCCAGTCTTCAGGTTAAGCGCCATCACCTCGCCCCGCATCTCCGGCTCGTAACAGTGCAGGCACTTCCACGCGTGCCCGACCTTCCGGCACTTCCGCTGACGGATGAACAGGCGGATGCGCGCGATCACAGCGGCACCTCCTCAAGCCAAAGCATGCCATCGCGCACCGTCTCAACGCGGCGGAACAGATCGCACCTTTGCGCGAACTCCGGATGCGCCTCCTTCACCTGCTCCCACGTCCGCGCATGCATCTCCATTATTCTCGGCCTGCTTGGATTCGCCGAATCAAAGTAAGGCGAAAGCGACTCATCAGGCACGCCACGCAACGCCCTCGATCCAAGGCAAAACATGACGCCCACCGGCGCGAGCATGTCGCGATACCTCCGGTTGTGGATTCCGCCCTTGCGCGTGATCTTCCGGTAACGCACCGCCCGGTTCACGATGACGATCTTCCAGCGATGGCTCATCGACGGCCTTTCGTGAACGTATTCCGCAACACCGTGACCGCGGCCGTCGCAATGTAGCAGCCGAGCGTCCATCCAGCACCCAACGCAAGCGCGAGAGCGAAGAGCTTCCACATCATTCCCCGCCCTCCAGCTTCTTCTTCCACGCGTGCGCCGTCCCGGTGCTGACCTTCAGCGCAGCCGCCAACGCCTTCACCGTCATCGCCGGGTTTGTCCGCAACAGCACTTCCATCAGCCTCAGCTTCGCCACTGGTGCGCCTTTCGGCCGTCCGCCCACCCGCCCCAATGCCTTCGCCACCTTCAGCCCGGCACGCGTCCGCTCACGGATCAATGCGCGCTCAAACTCCGCGACCGCACCAAGGATGTTAAGCTGGAACCGCGCCGCCGGGTTGTCGCTCGACGTGTCAATCCCCTGACTCGGGACCACCAGCGCCACCTTATGCGTGTCCAACTCCGCGATGATCTGCGCCAGGTGCGCCAACGAACGCCCGAGTCGGTCCAGCTTGAAGCAGACGATGCGCTTCACCTTCCCACGCCGCAGGTCCGCCATCATGCGATCAAGTGCCACCCTCGACGTCTTCGCCCCGCTGATCTTGTCCACGTATTCCACGACGTCCGTCCAGCCCCGCAGCTCGCACACCCGCGCCAACTCCGCACGCTGCGACTCCACGCTCTGCTCGTCCGTGCTCACGCGAAGGTAAAGGGCGGTGCTCATGATGATGCCCTCCGGCGCAACACCTCGATCAGCTGCCGCCGCGCATGTCGTTTCAGCGCTTCCTGAACGGCCGGGCGACTCAAGAAATCTTCCCACTGCTCAGGCGTCAGAGGCTTCAGCGTCAGGACACGCCGGTGCCGTTGCGACATCAGCCAAGTCACGAGGTAGCCGATGCCAAGGCCGGCCAACGCGTGCAGAACCAGGGACACCGGATCGGTCGGGATCATAGCGCATCCTCCATCATCGCCCGTCTGACCTTCTTCTTCGTCTTCGCCGACACGTCCCAGAATCGCACAACCCGGGCACGCTCGCACTCGAAGCTGTGCCCCCGCTGCAAACAGTCGTTGTCCGGGACGAGCTCACCCACCGGCTCGACCTCGTAAATCCTCCCGTCGCCCGATTGGTGCATCGCGGCGAACACGAGCGCATCCTGAAACACCGTCGACACGTAGACGCGATCGCGCCGGCACACGATGGCCGCACCGTAATCCGCAGTCGAAGGCGCGCCCGTCTCGCACGACGGCAGAATCATGTCGCCCACCTTCAGCCCGGGAACGCCGCCGTGGTAGTAGGTCGCGCTCACTTCGCACCTCCCTTGGCACGAGCGGCACGGATCAGGGCGATGCAGGCGGCGCGAGCGAACGGGGCCTGCGTGCTTTCGTCAGATGCCTGCGCCGTGAATTGTTCGCCCGTCTCCGGATCCTGCGTGGTCACAGTCGCCGCACACGTCGAACCACAGCGGTTGCTTGTCCCCCTCCAACCGCGGACCTCCAGCAACGGCAACACCGCGTCAGCCGACCACGCAAACGGCGGGATGATGCGCCAGTGCTCGAAGCCCTGCCCGCCCATCGACGTGTCAGGCATCCGCATCGCACCCTCGCCATCGACCTCGCACCCGAGGACCTCGCGAGCCACCGCCTCGGACAGCTCCGAGTTGTTCAGCCGGTCGAGTTCGTCGCTCATGCTTTGCCCTCCAACGCCGCAAGCCCGCGGTGCTTCGACACCATGCCATCGCCGCTTGGGAATATCTCGTGGGCGCCCAGCATGTTTGCCACGGCAGACACCGACACGAGCGGGCGAGGCGTCTCCATGCCCTTCGTCTCCGCGTAGAACTCTGGCAGGTGACAATGCGCGACATCCACGCCATCCATCACCGACGTCAGGCCGCCGCCGATGTGATCAAGCTGATGGTTGACCACGCCGACCGCGCCCGGGTTGCCGACAAGGAGGACGCTGACCTGCGTCGGTGCGTCAAACGTGTCCGAAGCATGACGGTCCCGTGCCTCGCGATACCACGCGAGCACCATCACCTCATCGGCGGTCAGTCGGCCGGGCCCGTTCGCCACGAGTTCCCGGATCGCCTTCGACCGCTCAACCTCGTCAGCCGCCCGTTGCGCCTCCGCATCAGGATCGCCGCGCAGGTAGTAGCGTTCGCCAAAGATTCGACCGCTCATTTGGCGACCTCCATCTCGATCCGTTCGCGCTCGCAATCGATGATGTTTCCCGCGCTTTCGAGCGCCTGTGATGCGACCTTGAGCAACTCCGTGAACGCATGTTTGTCGGCGTCGTGAACGAGCGTTGCCGCGCGCTTGAAGTCGGTGTTAATCCTTCCGCGCAATTGGTCGATGTTAACGAGCGCACGGCACAGCGATTCTGACGGCCGCAGGCTGTTCTCCGGGTTGACCGGATCGACGGCGTTGCGACGGGCGTGGATTTCAGCAGGCGTGCTCATCGTGCGCCCTCCTTTGGAAGATGCCCGAGTGCCACGAGTGCGGCCCGTGCCATCGCCCGCGCCTGTCGCGTAAACTCCGCCTGCGGATAGTTCGACGGTTTCCACGGGGCACCGATGTGCGCCGTCCCGATGGCCGCGGCCACGACATCGATAATCGAATCCACCGTCGCAGGGGCGGAGTAACCGAGCCGCTCCAACGTCTCCGCAGAGACGGTCGAACCCTCCGGGTGATCACCAACCCGGCAGGTCAGGTTGAACAGCGGCAAATCAGGCACGAATCCTTCGCCCGACTGTATGCCAAGGAAGACGGCAACAGATCTGCCATCCTTCAGAATTCGAGGCCTGTCCGATACGATCAACCAAGGAGAGTCGAGAGTGATGGTGTCCATGCGTATGACAAAACGGACACTCGCCACTTTCGACAACCCGACAAGTTCAAAATAACGTGCGTTTTTCTGAACGCCCGTTTTTCACCCCTTCTTGCCCGGTGTAATTTGCGCCCGTTTTTCTGAACGCGCCCCGCCGCCCCGCTTCCCGTCGAACTCAGCGAGCATCCGACGCAACGACTCCGCCGCCGCCGGCGTCAGCTCTGCATCAGTCGGCGCGTTGCCCTTCGTATTCGAATGCGCGATCGCCTGGAGCACCTCCATGTAGCGCTTCGGCAGCCCGTCCGTGCGATTCAGGATCTCCGTGATCGCCTTCATCCGCGTGATGTAGTCGATCCGCTCATTGTAGGTCTGCGCCCGTGCATCCCAGAGGTAGGTTACCGCATCGAGCATCTGATCCAGCTGATCCAGCGCTTTCGTCCGCATTCCGCGGCGCTCAATGATGTCGCCCACGTCCTCACGGGCGCCCACCACGAGTTGCGACCCGGTCCCGACGTCGCCTGCGGAGTCGCCACCGCCTCCATTCGAGCGCTTGCCCTCCCCCTCATGTGAGCGCGCGACCGCACAACCCCTGCCTGTTTCTACGTCCACAACGACATCAAGTTTCTCAGCCGTTTTCGTAACAGATTGAGAAGGTGAAGACTTAGCAGGAAAGGGGGTGACATTGGAGCTCGGGGAAGTGTCGTCTGTGGGTTTCATGGTGCGTATGCTGAAACGGAGTCTATTTCGTTTCAACCACTGTTTAGGCTTGACAAAAAGGGCCAAAAACGCACCGAGTGAGCCTAGGCGAACGAGGTTTCCGTTGTCTCGACTGACAACGATTTCGCCTTCCCGCGCTTTCGACGCTTATCCCACAACGGCGATACGACGACTGACCCCGTGCGGTTGTTTTTCTCACGTGCGAACGACGGATCGCCGATGAGCATCGACATGGAAGCCCCTGATGCGATAGCCGTTTGCGATGGCAAATGCGGATACGGTGGCAATCGTGAGTGCAGTGGCGACGGCGGTGGCGGCAAGCGTCGCCGTGCTTTATCCGGTCGTTACGTCATGGGCCGGGCGCCGCAATCGCCCGAACGTGCACATCGACCGCGAACGGATCCATGATTTCAGTGAAAACGCGGGCAACGGTCGGTATTCCATACGCCTTCCGATCGCCAACAAGCCCGGCCGAAAAGCGGCGAAGGACGTGGAGGTCTACCTCGAAGAGCTAACCAAGGAGGGTGCGGAAGCCAACACGCCAGGTAAATTCGTGCCGATGCGCCTCAAGTGGTGTCACGGGGACTCGCCTACTTGCCCATCTATTCCAGAATCCAGCTACCGCCTTTTGGATTTAGCAGAGGTAAATATCGAACGAGTTAGAAAGGGCATACCGCGCAGCTGGGAGATCTGCGGCGAAGTTCGGCCCCTCTCATCACCCTATCAAGATTCCGGCGTTTACACGCTCAAGCTGAGCATTTCGGCAGATGACATGCCCACGCGGAACGAGATCGTGAGAATCTCCATTCTGAACAACCCGGAGCCAAACGATCCAGTGGCCAAGGTCGAAGTCATCACCGCGTGATCATTACGGCCGTCCCTTGCTCTTCGCGGGTGCGGACCTGAACCTGGTAGTAGCGCCACTCGACGCAGCTGTCGGCGTCATCGAGGCCGAGGTGACGGGCGATCAGGTCGCGGAGGGGTTTGAGTCCGCCGCGGAGGTTGTCGTCATCGAGGACACCGGGTCGGTAGGAGGTGATTGAAACGACAGGGCGGCCTGATGTTGGGACGGATGAACGCCGGCGGCCGTCAGTGCGTTTGACCACTGGCGCTCCATCTTTCGTTTTTCGCGAACGCGGGCGCTGAAGTGCTGGTTTAGTGTCGTGTTGAGCGATGGGCTTACCCAGTCCAGCCATAGGGCGAAGAACGGGCCCGGCTTTCCCGCTGGCGTCGAACAGATGGGGGTTGAGGGCGCGGACGCCGGGAGAGACGCGGGACGTGAGGTCATCGAGGGCGAGGCGGGAGGAGCGAGCCATGGGGCAGGGCTGAACGTCTCACTCGACAGGCGGTTTCTCGCGGATCGCTTGGCCTGTCGCATGCTCCCGGTCAAACTTCCCATCGAATGCGCGGTTCTTCCGCCGTTCGTCACGAATGGTCAGACATACGTTGTGCAGCAACGCGTCGAGATCGATGAAATCGCGATCGGGATCGCGCCGTCCGTCCATCGCGCACGTAAACTGAATGTCAGGGGTGTCACCGGCTTTACAGCGGTTCCATGCATCGAACTCCTTCACGCCTTGCTCGTAGAGGATTTCGTGAAGCCATCGGCTAATGTCGCACAGACTGCACTCCGTCATACCTCCCATCTTTTCCCACGGTGCGCAGGACTGAAGCGCAGCGTTCAGATATTTACATACGTTCTCCAAGCCATCGGGAACCCCATAGGGCGACTGACGACACGCCCACATCGCGAACGCGCCTACAATATCGGTTTTGAAGGTCCACCGATCCTTGCGCTCGTCCCACTCGGGGTCACCACGAAGTCTGTCATGCGTCTTGCCCATCCCAGCAATAGCCGCCGTCAGCTCATTCATGCACGCAGGATTTAGGAAGCCGTCGCTGGTCGTGAGCGGCTGCGATAGCATTTCCATATCATCAGGATTCATCATGTTATTAAAATAGCTGACACCTTCATTCCCTCTGCCCTTCCCCGTTGAGGATCGTCACAACCGTGCTTTCGCGCACGACAGCGACGGCGCCGCCGGTGATGGGGAACTTACCGTTTCCGACCACAGCGACGGCCGGCCCGATCTCGCGCAGTATCCGGTCGCGAATGTCGTTCAGGTCGGCGCCCATCACTCGCTCGCAGTAGCGGAGCAGCGCGTGGTCCGACACCTTGGGCTCGCGAGTGGAGGCGTTGCGCAGGTCGTTTAGCGCTTGCTCGAGTTTTTCGCGCTGACGCCTGACCGCCTCCGGATGGAGGTTGGCCAGCTGTTCGCGCAACTCCGCCTCGCGGGTCTGAAAATGCGAAGGCACGGCGCGGCTCATCGTTGCGCCTCCTTGCGGGCTCGGATGACGATGCCGCCGAGCTTGCCCGAGGCCCTCACCGCATCGTCGTAGTGCTTGAAAACCTCGCCCGACAGCGGATCGCCCGTGCCAGGTGCTCCGACCTGATACCCGGGATGTGCGACTGCCACGGTTCCGCGGATGGCCTGCCGAGCGGCGAGGTTGCCCGTCTGTTCACGCATCAGCCGCGGGACGTGACGAGCGCACAGCCCTTGCAGGTTTTGAGAGATGTCGCCGATGCCGTCCATGGTCAGGTCGAGATGGTTTTCGCCGTGTTGGCAGCGAGCTCGAGCTGCTTGCCAGCGCGTTCGAGCAGGCCCTTGGCGCGGGCGATGTCGTCCGGTTTCCCGAACTTCAGCGCGTCCAGTGCACCATCGACCATCGCCGCGTGGCTCGCCATGTGTTCGCCGGCTTTCGACACGAGACGAGCGCGCGCCCGTGCCTCGCTCATGATCGCCGCGAGTGTGCGGCCGGCCGGCTTGATGCCGAGCTCACGGAGCAGGAGAAACATCTGGCGCTTGAGTTCCGCATGCAGCGCGCGTTCACGTTCTGCGATTTGCTTGGCCGTCAGTGCCGTCTTTCCAGCTTTGCGAGCCGGCACGTTGAAAATCTTACCGTTGTTATTTTTCATCTGTGTTTACGGCTGTGGTTGCGAGACAAGCGCGCCGTTCGCCTGCCCGGTTTCGTTGCGAAGTTCGTTCGGTTCTACCCCGTATTTCAGGGCCAAGGCCTCCGCGCGTTGCTGTCCGCGCTGAGCCCGCTCTACCTCTGCGTCCGCCGCTTTCAGCAGCTCGCGCAGGTTCTCACGTGTTGATGCGTCGGCGGTGATCATGAAGAGGCAGGGATGAAGGTTGCGGTTGTCCGTCGGAAATAGAACGAGAGCAGGCTCGTGCCGTCGTCACGGCCCTTGGCCTGAATCACGTTTTGGTAATAACGCGGCAGCTCATGCACCGTCATGCTCTCCGCCTGCTTGCTGTCACCGTTGAGCGGGTCGCTGTCGGGACGATGGATCAGCAACACCTTGTCAGCGTCTTCTTCGAGTGATCCGCAGTCCTTGAGGTCCGTTAGATTCGGCTCCCGGTTTCCCTGCTGCACCGAGTTGCGGTTCAGCTGCCACAACAGCACGACCACGATGTCGAGTTCATCGGCCAAACCCTTCAACGTCTTCGTCAGCAGCCCGCACGCCGCCGTTTTTTCGCCCGCTCCGGCCTTCGCGACTTCTTCGACGTAGCCGCCGTGATCGACGAACAAGATGTCGATCGCACCCTTTGCCTTGAGCGCACGGGCACGGGCCGCGATGCGCGCGAGCGTCCGGTCCTTCGATGAGATTGTGACGCCCATGCCCTTGAGCCCGCGCAACGCGTCCATCATCTCGCGTTGGTCCGCCGGGCGCGCGTTCGCGACTTCACGCAGGCCGATTCCTGACATGCTTGATGCGATCTGCAGCGGCACGCGGCGCGGATTCACCTCGAGCGTGACGTAGTAGGCCGCACGGCCCGACTTCACCGCGTGCGCCAGGATCGGTCTCGCCAGCGACGACTTACCCACCGACGGGCGGGCCGCGATGATCACCAGCTGCCCTCGCTGCATCGGGGCAAACAGCTCGTCCATCCGCGGCCACGGGAAATGAATCACCCGATCTTCCGGCGCCCCCTTGGTCTCGATCAAAGACCGCAGTTCCGTCTCCGCCTCATCGATCACCGCGTCCCAGTTCTTTTCCTTATCGTCGGTCGCACCGGCCGACAGCTTCAGCATGCGGTTAATGTCCTCATGCATGAGCTCGGCCACGCCGCCGCCGTCGTAGCCGTAGCAACGCTCAACCGCGCCCGTGCACGTCTTGATCAACTCGCGCAACAGGTAGAGCTCGCGCACCTTTTCGATGAAGTAGCCCGACTGTGCGGTCGTCGGGATCCGGGTGCTTATCTGCGTGAGATAGCCGTAGCCGCCGATCATGTCCAGTTGCCGGCTGGTGTTGAGCTCCGCCGCGATGATCGAGAGGTCGAACGCCTCTCCCCGTGCATAGAGCCCGAGGCAGACCTCGAAAATCACCCGGTTTGCCGGCGCGTAGAAGACATCCGCCGTGATCCGTCCTTCGACGCATTTCGACATCACGTCAGCGCCGTCGAGAAAGCAGCACGCCAGCAGGTATTCCTCGGCTTCCACGCTGTGCGGGGGTGTTCGTCCGATGTTGCTCATAGCTGGACGCGGGGACGCTCGAAGAGTCCGCCCATGGGCTTCTCGATTCGGTTAAGCCAGTTGATGAACCGGCGACGGCTCGGCTGCTTCCGGTTGACCTCACACCAACGCACCATCCGGGCGTGCTCGGCGCCTACGTTAATGCCCGCATACGCCTGATCATCGGCGAGCGACTTCAGCCAATCGGCATCCGACAGCTGATTCGCCCCCGCTGGTTTCGCAGAGCTCGCCGCTGGTGCGGATTCATCCGCACGCCCTACTGTCTTATTCTCTTCTCTCCTCTCCTCTCCTCTCCTCTGGTCGAGACTTTGTTCCGTAGTTTGTCCGGAACTTTGTCCGGAACTTTGTCCGGACATTTTCGCGACAGAGGCGGCGGCCTTTTCGCCGCCATGGCGAGCGATTCGCTTCCGCTCCGACTCACCCGCCCGGGCCTTCGCCGATTGGCTGTGATGCCGGTCCCAGTTCGGAAAACGGATGCCCGATGTTTCCACGCAAAGCCATTGAACACCAACCATAGCCGCGGCGAATCCACGCTTGCCTGAGATGTCATCTATGAGTCTTTCCGTGGCATGCGGAATGAAGCCATCGGCGGTCAATGGATCTGCCCAACACCATACAGCGACCAAGCATCCGACCACCTGTCGCGGGTGCATTTTCGTGCAAATTCCGATGGCGGCCACCGCAGGATCAGTCGCGAGATTTGTTCGGATTTTTATCCAACTCATGACCGTTCCTCCCGGATTTTTTCGAGCAAACCCCGAAGTGCGCCGGCGCTAGCATCGTGCTCCAGTATGCGCCGCGCGGCCTTGCCTGCCTCATAGACTTCCCAGACGTTCATCCGACCAAATAGCAGAGCGATGCTTTCCTTTGCCTCATCCTCCACGGATTGGCGGTTCTCATGGCAGCTCCGGCAAAGCGTCACCAGATACCGACCATCGTAATCCCACGGCTCACGGCCGGCGATGTAATGGAGGTGGTGAACATCCTTCACGGCTTCAACGTCCGAGCAATCCAGGCACCGGTTGCCGTCGCGCTCCAAGATCATCCGCCGCTTGGACTGCCAGCGAGGATCGCGCAGCTTGTCGCTGTAGCGTTGCTTCGCGCAAACGGGCTTAGGCATTGCACCCTCCCTTCGCCAAATAGATTCGCCGTCCGCCCCGCACGTAGGTGGTGAAGCGCAAATGACACGAAGCGCCTTGCGGTAGCGGACGGCAAAATTGGGTGTGCATGGGTGTCATTTGCATCCGGCAGGTTCCCGCCACCACAGCTGGTAATCCGCCTGAGTTGTTTTTTTCGTTCATATGTCGTTTTGTCAACTATGCTGACGCGTCAAATTCCAAGGATCTCCTGTTTCGGCACGGGCGGCACCGATGGCCGCAGCTGAACACGGCCGTCACGCGTGACGCGCACGACCGTTCCGTCGTTCCACGTCGTCGTGACTTCGCCGGTGGGCTCGAGACGAGGTGCAGGCGTGTTCATGCGACTGCCGCCTCCTTCGGAAGATATGGCGTGATGTCGCTCTGTTGAGAAAGCGCGGCCAGGACGATGGCGCGGGCGAGATTGCGCGGCACGGCGTTGCCAATCTGCTTAACCTGCTCCTGCACGGTTCCCGTGAACTGGTAATCGCTGCGGAACCCTTGGGCGCCTGCCAGCTCTTTGGGCTTGAGCATCCGGAAAAGGACCTCGCCACCGCTCGCTTGAATGAGCGCGAATCGATCACGGCAGGTCACGGTCGGCAGCGGTTCGGTGACCGGGCGCGTTCCCCCGGTCCCGTAATATTCCATGATCAACGCGATCGCCCCTGCGGTCGCAACGGTTGGCGCCGGGTCGGTGATCGGACGGAGAGCGCCGCCTCCATGCTGAGGCAGGAGGTAGGCGAGCCCGAAAGCACCACCTTTCGCGCAGGTCACGGTCGGCAATGGCTGGTCAATCGAAAGCGCACGGCCTCCGTGCTCCATCGCAACGATCATCGCCCCGCCGTGCTTTTCGAGCCCTTCACGAATCCGCTTCATCGTCTTCGGAGCAAGCGGCTTTTTCCTCAAAGAGATTGCCTGAGCCGGAATCGACCAATCGATAATGTCGGCAGCGGGAACCCATGGCAGTTTGCTGCCGAAAGGATCAGGGGAACGGGCGTGGGTTGCATCGGGCCAAACGATCCGACGCTTGCCGCGCACTGCCTGAACAAAGAGACGCCGCCGGGTCGTCGGGTCGCCGTAATCAGCAGCGACCAAGACGCGGGAGTCCGTCCGGTATCCGAACGACTCGAGACACGCGATCCATGCATGAAAAGAAGGCCAATTCTTAAACTCAGGCACGTTCTCGATCAGAACCGTATTCGGTCTCAATGCATCGGCCCAGCGTGTCACACACCATGCGGTTGCCCGCGACTGCTCATTGATGTGCTTTCCGCGACGCGCGCGGCTGTGGTTCGTGCATTCAGGAGAGCCCCAAAGCAGGTCGAGTTGATCCGGCTCAAACAGTTCGCGCGGATTCAACGTATCAAGTGACGCGCAATAGTGGCGAGCGCTAGGGTGGTTTGCGGTGTGAGTTGCGACGGCTACTGGCCAGTGATTGCAGGCGGTGAGCTTTGGGGAGTAGCCAAGATACTCAACCGCCTCAACCGCACCGGTCGACGTGCCGCCAGCGCCGCAAAAAAGGTCGGCGATGTGCAGGTCCTTCACGCCGCCCCTCCGATCTCCACCGCACCCACTTTCGCCATGTCGAACAACGTCGGCACGTCGAACTCCCGCTCCGCCATTTCCATGTAGCCCACGCTGTCCTTCCAGTATTCGAGGTTCAGCTCCGTCCCCAGCGCGTGCCGACCGAGCTTGATCGCCTGGTAGCCGACCGAGCCGATGCCCATGAACGGATCGAACACCAGTTCGCCCACGTTCGTATAGCGCGTGATCAGGCGATTGATGATGTCGAGCTGGAGAGGGCACACGTGCTTTTCCCGGCCGGCCGCGCCCTGCTTCGTATTCAGCGTCACCATGCGGCTGATGTCGGTCCAGATGTCCTTATTCCGGGAGACCGCGGCGAAGAGCATGAACGTCGAAGGGAGATGCCCGATCTCCTCCAAGGCCTTCGCCGTCGCCACGTGCTCCTCGTGCGAATACACACCCGACAAGCAGTGCTTTTTCCACAGCTGGATCAGCTCCGGGTGCGTCATCCCGCGCATGATCTCCGGATCCGGCAGCCGGTTGCCCGAGCTCCGCCAGATGCCCGCCGCATCAATCTGCCAGTCGGCGCGCGTGTATTCGCCCTTCTTCTTTTTCACCGGCGTGTCCGCGTAGCCGTCGCTCGTGTCGCTCGGCAGCTTGCGGAAAACCAGCACGTATTCGGGCATTCCCGCACCCATCTTGCTCGAATCCTTCGCGTTCTCCGACCAGCCGAGCCGGTAGGTTTGGTTGTTCTCGCGCACGACGTCGGTGTCGATGGTGATCCGGGCGAGCAGCCGGAAGCCGGCGCGCTCGAAGAGGTCGGCGGTCTTGTCGCTGAAGCGGTCAACAATCGGGAAGCCGTCGCCCGTCACGTTCCCGAACCGGATGCGGTCTTTGACGTGGATCGCGGCGATGCGGCCGGGCTTGAGAATGCGCAACAGATTCGGCGTCAGGAATTCCATCTGCCGAAAAAACGCATCGTTGTCGGCGTTGTGTCCGAGGTCATTGAAGCTCGGCGAGTATTCATACTGCGTGCCGAATGGGATCGAGGTGCAGATGAGGTCCACCGAGTCGGCGGGCAGGTCGTTGCATTCGATGATCGTGTCGTTGCGAATCGCGCGGAAACGGTCGGAGGTGATTTCGGCGCGGTCGCAGCCGAGTGAGCGGGTAAGTTGCACGGTGGTAAGGTTGGTTAGGTTGTTTTCTCGGAGAATTTCACTCATTCGCTCCATCAGTTCGTTGTGACGGCGCCACTTGGCCTTCAGCTCTTCGACGATCGCGTCCTCACTTTCCAAATACACGATATGGACGGTGACGGCGCGCTTCTGCCCGTAGCGAAAGATGCGGTGGATCGCCTGGATGAAGTCCTGGAACTTGTAGCCGACGCCCAAGAAAATGGCGTCCGCGCAATGGCGCTGATAGTTACATCCACTGCCCTCCAGAATGGGCTTTGTCGCACGTATGCGGTATTCGCCTCGGCTGAACGCCATGATGTCCGTCTCGCGGATATCGAGGTCGAGCGAGCCGTAGCCGATGCGGAAATCCTCCACCTCGGCAGCGCGCAGGGCTTTCCCGATTGCCGCACGCTCCGCCTCTAGATCGTGCCAAAGAAGCCAGTGCGTATCCGGCGTTTGTTCAGCCATGACCGCCATCGCCTTCTCGACGCGCAGGTCGATGGAGTCGCGCTTCACCTCCGCCGACTTCGCCAAACCGACCGCCTCGTCGGCGAGGAGTTGATATTGACCCCAACTGTCAGATTGCGCCCATGCCTTCGTGTGGTCGATAGCGACGCGGTGCCAGACGACGTTGAACTCGGGCAAGATGTAGCCCTCGTCTGAGTGCCCGAGGTCCGAGGGCTTTTGCAGGAAGCAACCCCACGAACCCACCCACGCCCAAAAGATCGCCTCCATGTGCGGGTAAAGGGTGAGGTTGCCCGCCTCCTCCGAATCGCGCTGGAAAAACCGAGTAAGGGCCTCTCCGCTGTCCATCACGCCGAGGAAGGCCGCGTAGTGGATCAGCTCCTTGTAGCGGTTCGGCGAAGGCGTGGCAGTAAAGACAAACCGATACTTCACCTTCCGGCCCCACTTGATCGCGGACTGATAGGTCTTCGATCCGTAGGAACGCAGGACGCTCGCCTCGTCCAAGCCGACACCGGAAAACTGATCGAGGTCGATGCCGCCGTCGCGCACCCGCTCGTAATTCGTGATCAAGATCGAGCACGTCGAAGCCGCGACCTCTTCATTCGTCCGCACGTATTCGATGCTCACACCCATCGCCGGGCCGTCGGACTGCGTGAACTCTTGGCGGACGCCGAGGGGCGCGATGATCAGGTATTTGCCGCCCGTCTTCTCGGCAACCCAGATGCCAATCTGGATATTCACACGGGTCTTGCCCAAGCCGAAGCTTGCGAAGTTTGCCCGACGGCCACCGCGCACGGACCACAGCGCCATGTCCACCTGATGCGGCTTCAGCGACGGGTGCGGCGGGCTCGGAGGTTCAAACCCGCAGACTTCAGCCTGCGGAACCTTCGAGCGGAGAAACTGGAGATAGCTTTCTTGGTTCATGTCTTTTTTGCCTGTTCGTCTGTTTTATCAACCACGCGGCCAGCATCAAAACGGAACGTTTGAGCCATCATCATCATCCTGCGGAGGCGGCGTTGGCTTCGAACGCGGGGCCGGTCGTGAAGAGGCGGCATCCTTCTTCGGTTCCCTCGGCTTGTTCGTGTATTGCGGGGGCACATACGCCCCCGACTCTACCTCGGCTTTTCCTTCATCGAGCAACTTGCGCAGCGCCATGTCTTCCGGCTTCGGCGGGTTCCCGTTGTAGCCATTCGGCGCCCAGCTGTTGATCCAGTAGTCCAGAGACTTCCCGCTGAGATCGCCAAACTGAACACCCTTGTCGAACTTCGCCCAGCCGGGCACACGCGCAGCCTTCCAGCCGGTGAACACACCCTCCTTGAAGTTAGGATCGGAACTCGCCGCGCCCGCTTTAAGCAGGTCGCGGATTTCAGTGAGGAGACCGATAATTTGTTTTTCGCCGTCGTTAGTCATTGGATTCGTTTTGTTCGATTGTTCCGCTGCCATCGCAGTCGGTGCATGGGTAAGATTGGGAGGAGCCGCGCTCGACAGAGAGACGGCCCGTGCCACCGCACCACCGGCACCGCACAGGCGCGGTCAACCGGTCGAGGTAGCTGTCGTCGTGATCTTCGTCGCGAGGCATGGTCAATAGGGCCAAGCGATGGCCAGAAAGAGCGCGCCAAGGACGAAGCCGAGGATGCACGCGCGGAGGATTTCAGTGCGGGATAGGCTCATGCGGTCGGATTCCTCAAGGCAGGCTTTAGGCTCATCCAGTGGTATTTTTCGGCACTAAATGCGCCGGCGCTGAACGCCCAAACGTCCGGCCCATCTACCTTCGTGACGACTACTCGTTTACCATTGGCTGTCTCGAATACACGTCCGGCGGGGAACATCTTGGAGATGTGGCCTAGGCGCTGTTTTTCAAGCTGCTCGCTGTAGGCGCGGTAGGCGTCGCGCTGGTCGGCCAGATGCTTAGCGATCTCGACGTCCACACTCCATTGCGCGGGCGTGCTCACGGCAGCACCTCCACCGTGATGACGCCGTGGCGGATGGCCGCGCGGGTCAGGTCGGCCATGTTGTTCACCTGAAGTTTCTTCATCAGGTTCTGCCGAAGGTTATCCACCGTTTTGAAGGCGATGCCGTGGCGCGCGGCCAGCTCCTTGTTCGTCAACCCCTCGGCAACGCCCTTCCAGATTTCTCGCTCGCGATCAGTCACCTGAGCGAACCGCATGTATTCGTCACGCACGGTGCTCGTCTGCGGCGCCTTCACCGCGCGGATGTAGTGCCAGCCCGCGTCACCATCGCATTGGCCCGGGTCCTCCCAAATCTGCCCCCCGGCGAGATAGCTCCCCATCGCGATCGGCGTGTTCAACGGGCCCTTGCCCGCATACTCCCACGCGGAGAACCCGGCAGGCACGGGCGGCAGCGGCGGCAGACCTTTCGGCAGCTTCTTCACTTCGCACCTCCGTTCTGCGTCACAGGCCGTTTCCGGCGTTCGAGTTCTGCGACGATCAGCGCGCCAGCCTTCACCAGCTCGCGATCGCGATCTTCTTCCGTGTGCGGATCTTTGATTTGCACATCGTCCCACGGGCAGAGCTCCCGCATTATAGCCGGAGAGCGATGGCTCGCCGGCATCGCATACACGGCGGCCATCAGTGCGATTTCGTGGTTTTGGTGCCGGTCGTCGTGTTCACGGGTCCATCCCTTCACGGTGATCTGACGTTCACGCTCAGCCCCGATGAGTTGCAGCGGCGTCTTCTCGCCCGACAACGCAGCCTGTTTGGCAAACGACCACCGAGCGATCGCCACCGTGAGCTTCGTTTGATCCGTGCCCGCGTTCAGGATGTCCTCGCCGGCTGCGATGAGTTCGGTGGGCTGCGCGGCTCCCGTTTTCGGAGCGGCCAGATCCGCGACCGCAAACACGAGCCCACGGCAGTAGAGCTCGCCGTCTTCCACGATGTCGAACGTCGCGCAAGGCACGTCGAGTTCGTAGGCCCAGGAGCACTTCAGGTCTTTCGGCGACCAGATGGCCGTCAGCGTATGCTTCGCCGTGCTCTTCGCCTTAAAGTAGGCATCGCACTCGTCCTCATCCTCGTGATCGACGTGGCGCCACTCCTTCACGATGCCCTTTGGCCCAACGCACCAAGTCTCGCCATTGTTGCAGCCAAACTCGTCTTCGCCCCAAGCGCCGCGCACCTCCATGTTGTCGTCGGAGTAGCCGAAGACCACGACGAGCCCCGAGGCTTTCGCCAGCGCGCACTCGTCACGCATGATTTCCATCCCGTATTCGCGCCCGTTCAGGAGCGCCGCCATCTGTTCTTTGGTGATCGTCGCCATGTTACACGCCCTCCTTTCCGGCCTCGACGGCCGCACCCGCCACCGCGCCGTCCTCGATCACGACACCCACGTGCGCACCTTCGCCGACTACTTCCATCCACACCTGAAGCCCGTGTTCGCGAGCCAGGTCCGCAAGCAACGCCCGGCTCTTCTTGTCCAACAGTGAGCCGTCACGCACGAGCATCACCTTGAGCGTCGGGTTCAGCGCCGCGGCAATCGCCACACTCAACCGGATGTCTTCGGCCCTGCTCGCCTGATCCAGCGGCAGCCCGTTGAGCAACACCCCGTCATCGCCAAACGTCAGGCCCGGCAGCGGGAACTTCACCGCAGCGAGCTTATCCGCCTTCTCACGATCGATCTTCTCGATCTGCTCCGTCAGCGCCTTCGCATTGACCTTCTTCTCGTTCAAGGCCTTCAGAGCGTCCGCACGCTGCACGTTCGCCGCGACCTTCGCGTTCACCGCTTTCACGTTATTGATCTTTTCGCGGATCGGCTCGACCGGCACCGCGACAAACGCCTTGAGCGCTGCATCAGCGCGTTCGACTTCCGCAGCGACGCCCACGACCTGCTTTTCGCCTTCTGCCAGATCCGCCTTCGCACGGGCCAACCGCGCTTCCAGTTCCGCGATGGTTGCACGCGTCTCGTTGATAGCCGCACGGAACTCTCCCAACGTGCTTTCAGCCGAGGTCACCGCGATGCGCAACGTCGCCTCCTTCCGGTTGTGCTCCTGTGCGGTCTCCAACTCCTTGAGCAACTCCGCAGGATCCTGCTCGACCGCCGGCGCGTCCGCATGGTTCGGCATCGCGTCAAACGCGACCTGCACGCGGTCCACGTCCTTGTTGAGCACCGTGCGCTCATCGTAGATGCGCTTTCGAGTAGCGTTGAGCTCCGTCAGGTCCAGCCCGACGAGCTTTTGCAACGTCTCCAACTGCTTGCGACGGCCGTCCGCGGTCTTGCCCATGAGGGAGAATTCCAGCGGGTCAAACGACAGCGCGCCGTAGAGCGCATCGAGAATCGCCTGTGGCGAGGCGTAGCGCGCGCCTTCCCCGTTCTCCACCGTGACGGCAGTTCCGCCGCCGGCGACAAACGTGCGACGCACCACAAGCCCATTGCTCAGCGTGGCGACGATCTTTCCCTTCTCCGCTCCTTGGTGCACCGGCACCGAAGGGATCGCCGACTTGCCGGCGAACGCCATTTCGATGCTGTCCAGCACCGACGATTTACCCTGACCGTTGTCCCCACCGATGGTGATGCCTTCGGCTCCGGGAGTGATGTTCACGGCGCGCAGCCGTTTAACGTTTTCGATGTGCAGACCGGTGATGATGACGCTTTGTTTGTTCATGCTGTTGTTCGTTTGAGTGCTTGGATTCGGGCAAAGCAGTAGCTTCGGCCCGTGGTTACGGGTGAGTTTCAGAGGGGGTTAAGAGCGCTGATGCCTATCGGCGGCGCGCGAAGAGGAAGACGGCGAAGACGATCAACAAGATCGCCAGAGTGATCGCGGCACTGATCCACAGCGGCGAGAGAACCCACCACCACGACCAGCTGATGACCGCGCAAAGTTTCAGAACGATGAAGACGATGCTTCTTGAGCGCCGGCGGCTTCTCTTCGTCCACCTCGGGTTGAACGAGGAGGTTCATCTCCTCCACGATCGAGCGGAGTTTCTCCGGCTCGACTTCGTTGCGTTTGATGATTTCTGCGACCTTGTTGACGTCGATTTTAGGCATGGGATTTAGGTGCTTGCTGGCGTTACGGGAGTTGAAGCGTGGCGTGGACCTGGCGAATGACCTCGATCGTCCGGCGCGTGCGGTAGATCGCCTCTTGAATCTGGCGATCCACACGAGCAGTGCCGTTGATGCCTTCGCCTTCGACCTTGCATGGCTCTGCGGGCAGAACCTCACAGACAGGAAACAAGCGCTCGGAGAGTTGGCGCGTCAGAGCCTCCATCTCCATCTGTTCGCGTTGCAGTTCATCGAATAAATTGGGGATCACAGAGCCACTCGCCTCCGTGGCAGTCATGGCACGTGCGCCGATTGATTCAGCACCGGAGGTGCGGGGGGATGCGGCAACAGCGCGGGTGAGGGTGTTCTTAGACATGATGTTTTTGCGTTGGGTTTTGGGTTGAAAATCAGGCGGCGGCGTCTTCGCGTTCGAACCAGTCGATCTCGTTCACGCCCTCGCGACCGTTGGGCCACACGCCCGAGGTCACGCATTCGGCGAGGTTCAATAGATCGGTCTCAGTCTGGTTCAGGCCGAGCAGGAGCTTGTCGTTGCTGAGGCGATACACCTCGCAGCCGAACGGCTCTTGTTTCTCCACCGCGATGAAGAAGAAATCTTGCACATCCACTCCGCAGCCTTGCAGGAGCGGAACGTAGAACCCGGCCTGACGGCCGTAGCCCCACTTCTTTGCCGCAATCGCAAACTCGCGAGCCAGGTTGCCGCTCTTGTTGTCCAACGTCTTCACGTCGGCGACATACGGCCGGCCACCCGACACGGTGCACCCCGCTTCGTTGAACCAGTCAGTCCGACACTGCGTGAGGAACGGCAGCGTGTTCGGCTGACCGCGCCACGTGAGTTCCGGCCGGCCGTTCTCCAACAGTTCGCAGGCCGTGCGGTTGGCGCGCACACCTTGGAACATGCGCTGAACCAACGCGCCCTGTTCAGCATCGAGGAACTCTTTGCCGGCGTTCTCCGCGACAAAGGCACCCCACGCGGTCTTGCCAACGGTCGTGCGGCGGTCGCACACCGGCGCCACGGCGAACCGCTTCGCATAGTCCGCCGACTCGAGCACCGCGCAGTGCAGCGCCGAGCCGATGGCAAACGCCGGCGACTCCTCGCGCTCGATCACCTTCAGCACATGCTTGCGGTGGTAGAGCGCCGGGCGCTTACGGAACGTCTCCAGCTTCGAGTGCGACACCGCATCGGTCGCGTGGTAAACCTCCGACGACTCGCCGACGATCAGACCGAGCTCAATCGTTCCAGTGACGCTCATAATGTGACCGGTGCTCACTTCGCACCTCCTTCAGCGCCCGGCGTCTTCATGCTCGCCAACGGCGAGGTCTTGGCCGCATCGGCACTCGGGAACTTCGCCTCCATCACCGCTCGCCACGTGGTTTCGCCGTCCTTGATCGCGGTATAAAGCGCGCGGAGGTCCGTCGTCTCTTTCTTCGTGACGGTGGCGCCGTCGTGTCCGAGCCACTTCTTCAGCTCGGCAACGGTGACACCGAGGGCGGTAAACGAGTCGAACAATTTGCGGCGAGCCGCATCAGGATCTTGCGCGTCGCGATTCTCCTGCGTCACCACCACCTGATCCATGCACTCCTCAACAATGTCGCCGGGGATGAGGCGCAGGCCGTTCGTGCGAATCGCCTTCGAGATGAGGTTATTCTGTTTGTTCAGCAGCTGATCCTCCGTCGCTTCGATGATGAACACCTTCTCGTTTTTGCTGTTCAGCCGCTCGCGGATGATCACGTCACCTTGCTTCGGCTGCTTCCGTTCCACCGTCTTATCGAGCGCGATCGACGTCGTATAAGGCACGTTGGCTTCGAGGTCAGTCACGCACACCTGGAGGATGCGCTTCTCGCGATCGTCGTAGGTCACGAGCGTATCGATCACGACATTGCCCATGCAGCGAAGCGCCGCCTCGGCGAAACGGATGGACGGGCCCACGATGCCATCGCCGATCGGCTTGTTGTAGCGGGCGACATCGGCAAAACCGGGACGACGGCACTCCTTCAAGAGCTTTTCGCGAACGACATCGAGGTCGCGCGGGTTACGGATCGCGATGGTGTAGCGAGCCTGCACAAGGGCAGTTGCCTGCGCCGCAGCGGCGGCAGTCGCGGTTTCAGCCTGAACGGCCGGGAGGTTGCGCTGCGGGGAATTAACGAGATCGAGTTCGGAGCCAGTATTCATGATAATTTATCGGGTTTGGTTTTCTGAAATGGGTCAGCGGGTGCGGGCGTTCTTCGCCCAAGCCGCGTCGAGATCGGTCTTCTTGTAGGTCCGTGAGCCGCCAATCACTGCGCACGGGATTTTGTTGCGGACGGCCCAAGCGCGGAACTTGCGGCCCTGTTTATCCTTCCAACCGAGATACACGCCGGCAGCGCCATCGCCCCGGAAGTATTCGGTGTGCGGTGAATCAGCCATGGCCGACCTCCGCTCCAGCCGTGCGCGGGGAGCCTAAAACTCCCCGCGCCGGTCCAGCTTCAACTAACAACCCCGGAGCAGTCGCAGCTCCGGGAACTGATGCA